>Ga0302184_10002371_pt1 | contig 11946 bp, 8 predicted proteins | sample I_Palsa_N3_3_FD_200233 | JGI IMG/M metagenome (GOLD analysis project Ga0302184, IMG submission 200233) | Peat permafrost microbial communities from Stordalen Mire near Abisko, Sweden - I_Palsa_N3_3 | ecosystem: Environmental > Terrestrial > Soil > Palsa > Peat permafrost | place: Sweden: Abisko...
GGCCATGGCCTCGGCGTCGCCCCGCAGGGCCTCGTGGGCGCTCTTACGCCCGGCTGCGGCTGCTTTCCTGTATTCCTTGAGCCCGCCCTCGAACAGCCTCCTGATGTCAGCGGGCGCGACACTGCCCTTGCCGACGGTATCGTATGCGTTATATTTCTTGATTGCATCACGTGTTATCGACAGCACGTCCTGGCCGCTCCGGCCAGTGACGACTATGATGCTCGTCTCGTCACCCGTCGCGCGGATTCTTTCCATGACGAGAAGGCCATCGACGTTGCGATCGTCTGTGATGTCGAGGCCGATGTCAACGAAGGCGACGGCGAACTTGACCGCATCGATCAGCCGCTCGGCGCTGGCGAGGTTCTTGGCTGTCTTGACCGTGTGATTACCGCCGAGGGCGCCTACCGCACGTTCGTAGGCCCCGGACCACTCGTCCTCGTCTTCGACGATCAGGACGTTTTCGCCAGATCGCACGGTTCTGCCTCCTACGCGGTCGTCAGCTGTCTGCTGCTGTGGCCTTGCTTGGCCGATCCAGAGGTGTTGGCCGATCCAGGGGTATCTTGACGGTAACCTCCGTACCTTGGCCGACGGTACTCCGGATCGTGATATCTCCGCCGGAGCGGCGGACGAAGTTACGGACCCACCAGAGACCAAGGCCCAGTCCCCGTCCGCGAGTGCCCTTGGTCGTGAAGTTTAGCTCGAACATCTTTTTCTGGACGTCAGATGGAATGCCGACGCCAGTGTCCTTGACTACTAGCCTAAAGTAGCCGGTGGAAAGCCCCTGAGTAAGAACAGTAGAAGTCGAGACCCACAGGCGCCCACCGTTTGGCATTGCATCAATGCCGTTCTGCAGGAGATTCTGGACCACGATATCGAAGCAATAGAGCGGCAGCGCGGGTATGTGGTCGGCAAGGTCTAGGGAGAGCTGCACTTTCTTTGGCCACTCGGTCTGGCTGACGGCAAGCCGCACGCTGTCATTGACCTCGACCTTGGTCCCGCCCTGGCCTAGCATACGGGTGATGTCGTCGGGCATCTTCAAGGTACGATCGGCAAGCTTCCTGAGCGCGTCGAGGGACGTGGGCAGAAAGTCGTTGCCATCCAGGCGTCCGTCCTTGTGCATATCTTGTAGTTCGATGATCCTCAGACGCATGGCGCCGACCGTGTTGTTAAGCCGGTGGATCAGGTGGCTGGTCTGGTCGCCGACCGCGACGAGGAGGTCGTCGGCGCTGCGGAGTTCAAGTGCCCCGGTGACATCAGCTCGCAGCTTTGCAAAAGCAAGGAGAGTCCTGACTTTCCCGGCAAAGCTCTCCAGGACGACCTGGTAGAATCCGTAAAACGCGTCCTCCTCTTCGCTTTCAACGTTGAGGACACCGATGACTATGTCGTCTTCGCCAAAGAGTATCGGTACGGCGATCTCGCTGCGGATGGAGTCGCCGAGCATCCGCTGATACAGTGGACTGTACTCTGGATCTGCACTGACGTCGCCGACGACGATCGTCTGGCGATCCTTGACCGCACGGCCGCTGACCGATTTATCGACGGCGACTATGACGCCGATGTCCGCGGGGTTCGTGCTGTGCACGATCTCGAGTTCGTTCGCTCCGCGCAGGAACATGATCTGAGCGCCGGTGTGCTGGACGTGCTCAAGCCGCCGAAGTTCAGCCATGACCCGCTCCAGCGCAGCCTGGATGCTTTCCTGGGAATCGTCGTCGGCGAGCATCAGGCGATCGACGTCGGCGAAGATGACGGTACTGTCGACGATCTGGCTTCGCTGCAGGGCGATCCCGATCTGGGCCGCTATGGCAGCGACGATTCGGTCGTGTACCGGCCTGAAGGCGTCAGGCTTCCTGCTCTCGGCGTTAAGTACGCCCACTGCAGTACCACTTATGCTGATCGGAGTCGCCAGCAGACTGCGCATTTGCGATCCTCGGTAGCCCCGGAGCGGCGCGTATCTCGACTTGTAGCGGGGCGCGGTAAGATCTCCGACGTTGACCGTTTCGTCGTTTTCTAGGCTAAGGCCGGTCATCGACCGGGAAATAGGGACGCGCTGGCCTACGACAGATTTTAAGTTGGAATACATGGGCTCCAGGAAAGTACCTCTGCGCAGCAGGATAGTGGTGTGATTCGCGCGGAGCAGTTTCTGCGTCCCCTTGACGATAAAGTCAAAGATCTCCTGAGTCGGTGGTTCAGTCGCCAGCAACCGGAGATCGATCTCGTGCAATAGCTCGAGTTCTTGTTCACGGAGGGATAGTTCCTCGTGGAGCTCATCGAGGAGGCGCTCCCACTCTTCCATGGCAAGACCAATCCGTGCTTGAGGATGCAGCTCAGACCTGGATTGTAGCGCTGCGGGCGCTGGGCGCGCCGATCGTGGTGCGGGAGATTCGCCGCCGTGGTCCGCGCTGCTCCGGCATGTCCGAGCCGGCTGGGATACTCGGGAGTGTGCTGGGAGTCTCCGGAGGACAGCTGATCGGCAGGGAGCACGAGCTTGAGCGGCTCGTCGCCCTGCTCGACCAGGTTGCTGCTGGTGAGCCAGTCGTGGCGCTGGTAAGCGGCGACGCGGGCATCGGCAAGACCCGGCTGATCGGCGAGCTTGCTGCCCAGGCCGCCGAACGCGACTTCACCGTGTTGTCCGGCCGCTGCGCGGAGCTGGGAGACAGCGTCCCTTACCTGCCGCTGGCCGATGCCCTGCGGAACGCGACCACGGGCCCGCTGGCGGCCGGGCCGCTGCTCGACGCGCTGGCCGCCCGGCCGGTGCTCAGCCGGCTGCTGCCGGACCGGGACGCTGCCCTGCAGCCCGGCGGGGACCTGCCGGGGATGGCACAGCAGCAGCTGTTCGGCGCGGTGCTCGGGATGCTCGCGGAGATCGCCGCGGACCGGCCGGTGCTGCTCGTCCTGGAGGACCTGCACTGGGCGGACCGCTCCACCCGTGACCTGCTGACGTTCCTGAGCCGGGTGCTGCACCGCGAGCGGGTGGCGGTGATCGCCACGTATCGGACGGACGACCTGCACCGGAGCCATCCGCTTCGCGGCGTGATCGGCGAGCTGCTCCGGCTGCCCAGCGTGACGGCGATCGAGCTCGGGCCGCTCGCCGATCCGGCCATGGCCGAGTACCTGACGGCGCTCGCCGGGCAGCGGCTTGACGCGGCGGGGATCGAGGCCGTCATCAGGCGCGCCGAGGGCAATGCCTACTACGCCGAGGAGCTGCTCGCCGCCTCGGCCGACGGCTCCGAGCTTCCGGCCGGGCTGGCCGGACTGCTGCTGGCCCGGGTCGAGGGGCTCTCGCCCCAAGCGCAGCAGGTGCTGCGGGCCGCCGCGGTGGCAGGCCGCCGGATGGACGACGAGACGGTGCGGCAGGCGTCCGGCCTGGCCGCGCCGGAGTACGAGGAAGGGGTCAGGGAGTCCGTCGCGAACCAGCTGCTGGTTCCCGACGGGGACGAAGGCTACGCGTTCAGGCACGCGCTGATCCGCGAGGCGATCTACGCCGACCTGCTGCCCGGCGAGCGGACCCGGCTGCACGGGCGGCTCGCCGGGCTGCTCGCTGACGGGGCGCGGCTTGGCGCCGTGCCCGGCTCCGCGGCCGAGCTCGCTCATCATTACCTGGCCAGTCACGACATTCCCGGCGCGTTCGCCGCATCAGTCCGGGCAGGCAAGGAGGCGGAACGGCTGGCCGCGCCCGCCGAGGCGCACCGGCATTTCGACCAGGCCCTGGCGCTGTGGGACCGGGTGAGCGAGCCGGAGAAGCTGGCCGGGCTGGACCGGGGCTGGCTCGCCTTCGACTCGGCGAACAACACCGCGGCGAGCGGCGACGTCGTCCGCGCCGTGCGCGAGCTGCGCAGGCTCCGCGACTTCGCCGGCGCTTCGGCAGATCCCGTACTCCTCAACCGGGTCGGCGAGCGGCTCGCCTACTTCCTGCTGGAGACCGACGAGACCGCCGCAGCCGCGGAGGCCGCGCAGGCGGCGGTCGACGTGCTTCCGGAGGACCCGCCGCGATGGGAGCGGGCACGGGCGCTGGCCACCCACGCGCAGACCCTGCTCTACACCCAGGACGAGGCCACCGCGCACGCCAGGGCGGAGCAGGCGCGGGAAGCCGCCCGCGCCGCGGCAGCGCCCTGGGTGGAGGCCGACGCGCTCGTGACGCTGGGCCTGCTCGACGAGCGGGCCGGGCGGACCAAGGAGGCGATCGGCCTCTTCACCATGGCGCACCGGCAGGCGCTGGACGCCGGGGTGCTCGGCGTTCAGCTGCGGGCCGCCTTCCAGCTTTCCCGCACGCACCTGGAGCGCGGGGACCTGACCGAGGCGACCAAGACGGCGCACGAGGGCCTGCGGCTGGCCGAGGAGGCTGGCCTGGGCCTGGCGCCCTACGGCCTGGACCTGCAGTACACGCATTACCTGGCGCACTACGCCGACGGCGACTGGGACCATGCGCAGCAGGTCGCTGACGGATTCGTGGCCCGGGTCACCAGCATCGCCGAGGCCCGGCTGTCGGCGATGGCGCTGTTCATCGATGTCGCCCGGGGCAGCCCGCAGGTCGCCGAGCGGCTGACCTGGCTGCGGCCGTTCTGGCCCGCCGACGAGTTCGGCGCCTACATCGCCCGGGGGCTGCTGGCCGAGCACGCGCTCTGGCAGGGTGACACCGATACCGCGCTGGCCGAGGTCGCGGCGACCCTCAGCGCGGAGGCGGGGCAGCCGGGCGGCTACGGGCCGCCGGTCATCCGCCCGGCCGCGGTAGGCCTGAGCGCCCAGGCGGACCTGGCGAGCCGGGCCAGGGCGGCCGGGGACAAGGCCAGCGCAACGGCTGCGGTGGAGGCGGCCGGCGAGCTGATCGGGATTGCCCGCGAGGGAGCGGCGTACCGGCGCCGGCCACGGTTCGTGCTCGGCGTCGACGGGCGTGCCTGGCTGGCCCGCGCCGAGGCCGAATGGGGCCGCGCCCGGGGCGACAACGACCCGGATGCCTGGCTGGCGGTGGTGGAGGCGTTCGGCCCGGGATTCGTGTACGAGAGCGCCAGGTCCCGCTGGCGGCTGGCCGAGGCGCTCGCGGAGGCGGGCCGCAGGGACGAGGCGCAAGCCGAATGGCGGCCGGCGTTCGAGACCGCCGACCGGCTCGGCGCGGTGCCGCTGCGCGCTGCGCTCAGCGACCTTGCCCGCCGGGCCCGGCTGCGGACCAGCTTGCCTGGCAGCGACGGCGGGCCGGGTTCCGGGCCGGCCGGCGGAACCTCGCCGCGGCCAGGCGCCAGCCCGCTCGCCGGGCTGACCGCCCGCGAGCGGGAGGTGCTGCGGCTGCTGGCGGCAGGCCGCAGCAACCGGGAGATCGCCGCGGAGTTGTTCATCGCCACCAAGACGGCGAGCGTGCACGTCTCGAACATCCTGGGCAAGCTTGGCGCGGCCAGCCGGACCGAGGCGGCGGCGATCGCGCACCGCAGCGGAGTCGGGCTGACCGCCGGCCGCCGCCGCTGAGCCAGGCCGCAGGCGCGGCCCTACTCCGGCAGCGCCGTCACGCGCCTGCGGGGAGGGCGCCGGGGGCTAGCGCGTCAAGCAGCTCGCCCGCCCGCGCGGCCGCCGCCGCCGGTTCGACGTCCGGCGCGCCCACCTGCGGGTCCCAGTTGAGATCGTAGAAGATCTCCGAAACGCCCCGTTCTGAAAGCCAGGCGGTGTCCTGGCGGATCTGGTCAACGCTGCCGGAAAGCAGCAGCCTGCCGCTGCCGTCGGCGGCCTGCACCGGCGCGCCCGCCCGCACCACCCCGCGGCAGATGATCCGGAGCGTGGCCGGGTCGCGGCCGGCCGCCGCGGCGGACTCGCGGACCACGCCGACGCCCTCGCCGATCCGGGACAGGTCGGTCCGGCTGGAGGTCAGCCAGCCGTCCGCGATCCGGCCGATCCGCTCCAGGGCCGGCCGGGCCATCCCGCCGAGCAGCACCGGCGGGCCGCCCGGCTGCACCGGCTTGGGCGCCATCCGGCCCCGCGGCACGGTGTAGAACTCGCCGCTGAACTCGCTGACGTCTTGGGTCCAGAGGTTGCGCAGGACGGAGACGTACTCCGCGGTCCGCGCGCCGCGGCGGGCCATGCTGGCGCCGGTCGCGGCGAACTCCTCGGGCATCCAGCCGATGCCGAGGCCCAGGTCGTGCCGGCCGGCGCTGAGCACGTCCAGCGACGCCGCCTGCTTGGCGAGGTAGGCGGGGGAGACGAACGGCAGGTTGACCACCGCCGTGCCCAGCCTGATCCTGCTCGTGCAGGCGGCCGCGTAGGCCAGCGCGGCGTACGGGTCAAGGACGCTGCGGTAGACCGGCTCCAGGGCCGATTCCGCCGGGACGATCAGTCGCTGGAACGACCAGAGCGAGGCGTAACCTGCCTGCTCGGCGCGGGCGGCGAAGCTGGCCAGGTTCTCCGGGGTGGCCCACGCGCCCGCGACCGGGGCGCCGAAACCGATCTTCATTCCCCTCACCCTAACGGGCCGTGCCCGCCGGGACCACGGGCATCGGGCCGGGCATCAGGCCGGGCATCAGGCCGGCCAGCGGACCCGGCGCCGAGGCGGCGCGCCGGGCATGGCAGCCTGTGTACATGAGCTCTGACCCCCGGCATTGGATCGCGACCCTGCGCAACTCCCACGAGCGGCTCGCGTCCCTGGCCGCGCCACTGGGCACCGGCGGAGTCCGCGGGCCGTCTTACTGCAGCGACTGGACGATCGCGCAGGTCATGTCGCACATCGGCAGCGGTGCGGAGATCTCCCTGCTGATCCTGCCTGGCGCGCTTGGCGAGGGCGAGCCGGTCGGCCAGGACGCCTTCCCGCCCGTCTGGGATACCTGGAACGCGAAGAGCCCCGACGCGCAGGTGGCCGACGGCCTGGCCGCCGACGAGAAGCACCTGCAGCGGCTCGAGCAGCTGACCGACGACGAGCTGGCCAAGGTCCGGCTGCCGTTCTTCGGCATGGACCTCGACGCGGTCGGCATGATCAGGCTGCGGCTGGGCGAGCACGCGCTGCACACCTGGGACGTGGCGGTCAGCGCCGATCCCGCCGCGGTCGTGTCGCCGGACGCGGTCACGCTGCTGATCGACAACGTGCCGCAGGTCCTCGCGCCGCGGCTCGGCAAGCCGCAGGAGGAGCCGCTCCGGCTCCGGATCCGCACGACCGGCCCGGACCGCGACTACCTGCTGGTGGCCGCGGACGCGGTGACCATGACGGACCTGAGCGGCGACGCCGGCGCCGCGGCGCAGGGCGCGCGCGAGGTCAGCCTGCCGGCCGAGGCGCTGCTGCGGCTCGCGTACGGCCGGCTCGACCCGGCGCACACCCCGGCCGACGTGCAGGCCGACCCGGCCGACCTTGACCGGCTGCGGGCGGTGTTTCCCGGCTTCTAGCCCGTCCCGGCTTCTAGCCCGTCCCCGCGGCCGCTAGCGCGCAGCCCCGAGGGCAGCTAGCGCGAGCTCGGCGGCGTCCAGGGCGCAGCCCCAGGACAGTGAGACGCCCGCCCCGCCGTGCCCGTAGTTGTGCACGATCGTCTGACCGCCGGGCAGCCGCCCGGACTCGAGCCGCACCGCCGGCCGGACCGGCCGGAGGCCGACCCGGTGCGCCACCACCCGGGCGCCGCGCAGTCGCGGCTCGATCGCGGCGCAGCCACGCAGGATGCGCTCGGCGGTGGCCGGGTCGGGTTCCAGGCTCCAGTTGCCCCGGTCCTCCGTCCCGCCGAGGACGACGGTGTCGCCGTGCGGAAACAGGTAGACCAGGCCGGCCGAGTCATCGCCGAGCCCGATGAAGAACTCCGTGACGCCGGGGTTGGCCGCGACGACCACCTGTCCGCGCACCGGCATCAATTCAAGATCGGGAACGAGCCCGTGCGCGCCAATGCCAGCGCAGTTGACGATCACCCGGGCGCTGGTCCGCCCGGCCGCCTCGTCCAGCGAGCCGAACGCGTCGTGCTGCGGTGCCGCACGGCCGCCGCCGTCATCACGGCCGCCGTCGTCGTGGCGGCCGCGGGCGTCCGCGTGGCCGCCTCGGCTGTCCGCGTGTCCGCCGGCGCCGCGGAACCTGGCCTGGAGGTAGTCCAGGTACCTCGGCATGGTGATGACCGGGGCGGTGAACCGCCATCCGGCCGCGAACCCCGGCGGCAGCTCGCCGTCCGTGCACAGCCGGAAGCCGTCCAGCCCGGTCGCCCAGCCCGGCGGGTCCTCCGCCGCGCGGGACGCCTGGCGGCCGGTCACCGTGCGGACCGCCGCGGCTGGTTCGGTGGTCAGGCCGAGCAGGCGGGCCAGGGTGACGGCGCCCCACCGGGCTACCCGGCCATCCATCCCGACGAGGTGCGGGCCCCAGATCGCGCCGGCCGCGGCCGAGGTGGTCTGGGCCGGCGGCACGGCGGCCTGGATGACCACCCGTGCGCCCGCCTCGGCCAGGCAGACCGCGGTCGTCAGGCCGGACACGCCGGCCCCGATCACCAGGACGTCAGGCTGGCTGCTGGTCATCTCCCGACCGTAACCCCGCCGCCCGGCGTCGTAACCCCGCCGCCCGGCTTGGCGCGGTCTGGCCGTGGGTGCTTGGCGCGGCGAGATCGGTGAGGGTCTGGCCGAGATCGGTGAGGGTCTGGCCGAGCGGCGCGTCGAGGATCAGGCGGGCCAGCGCGTCCCCGCGCGTCGGCCCCTGGTTGATGATCACGATCGGGATGGCGAGCTTGGCCGCGTGCCGGACGAACCGGTAGCCGGACATGACGGCGAGCGAGGATCCCAGCACGACCAGGGCGCGGGCGCGCCCGGTCAGCGCGTAGCACTCTTCGACTCGGGACCGGGGCACGTTCTCGCCGAAGAACACTACGTCGGGCTTGAGCATGCCGCCGCAGCGCTGGCAGTCCACGACACCGAAGCGGTCTGCCTCCCGGTCGGCGAGGACCGCGTCGCCGTCCGGGCTGAGCTGAGTCACCGTGGCGGCCCAGCCGGGGTTCGCCGCGCGGAGCCGCTGGTCGAGCGCCGCGCGGGAGGTCAGCTGGCCGCAGCCGAGGCAGACGACGCGGTGCAGGCTGCCGTGCAGCTCGATCACCCGCTGGCCGCCGCCGGCCTGGTGCAGGCCGTCGACGTTCTGCGTGATGATGCCGGCCAGCAGGCCGCGGCGCTGGAGCTCCGCCACCGCGCGATGACCGGCGTTGGGGACGGCGCCCGCGACGTGCCGCCACCCGTGATGGCTGCGCGCCCAGTAGCGGCGGCGGGCCGCGGCACCGCCGGTGAAGGTCTGGTACGTCATCGGCTCGGCCCGCCTGGCCAGCCCGCTGGGCCCCCGGTAGTCCGGGATCCCTGACTCCGTCGAGAGCCCGGCCCCGCTCAGGATCACCACGTCGCCGCCCGCCACGAGATCGGCCAGCTCTCCGATCGGATCAGCGTAGGAGCCTAGCGGCTCGACAAGGGCCCCGAGTGACTCGGCCAGCACGTCCGTCGGTTCCGCGAGTCCACCGGGTACGCGGTCTGGCGCCTGACTCACCTGTCCATGCTGCCTGACGTCCTGAGTCCCGGCAATCCGGGCCTGATCGCCGGGGTTCCAGCGACCGCACCGCCGGTGCCCCGAACGGTACGCGGCAACGGCGCCTGAGGCGAAGTTTCCTTGACCACGGAAGGGCTCAATTCACCAGCAGTGTTGCAACGACCCCTTGAACTTGGCCAGCTGGAGCAGCCCCTTGTTTCCGTGATCATGAAATGCGGGCTGCCGTGGCGGTCGCCGCGCGCTCCCGCAGTGGTCTCGGTTTGGCCACGAATGGGGCCGCAGCCGTTTCAGGTCTTGCGAGGGGCACGCGATGCCATGAACCTGAGTTCACCACACCGCAGTTAAGCCCCTGCTAACAAGGGTTGGCCCGATGAATGGTGGTTCATCCGGGAAACAGCGGATCCAGCCGTCGATGCCGCCGGCCGGGGCTCCTCAGGCCGGAGCCCTCGAAGTCCGGGGCGTGACGGTGCGGTTCGGCGGCATCACCGCGCTTGACGACGTCTCGCTCACCGCGGCGCCGCGTCAGGTCACCGGGATCATCGGCCCGAACGGGGCAGGCAAGACCACGTTGCTCAACGTGCTGTGCGGCCTGGTCCGCCCGCAGGCGGGACAGCTCCGGTTCGACGGCCGCGAGCTCACCCGGCTGCGGCCGCACCAGCTCGCCAGCCTCGGCATCGCCCGCACGCTGCAGGGAGTCGGCCTGTTCGACGGCCTGTCCGCGGTGCAGAACGTCATGGTCGGGGCGACGTGCCACGCCCGAGCGGGGTTCTGGTCCGGCCTGCTCGGCCTGCCGTGGTCGGACCGCGACGAGCGGGCGCTGCGGCGGCGGGCGCTCGACGCGCTCGACCTGGTGGACGCGGCGGGCCTGGCCGACAGCATGCCGCCGGAGCTGTCCTACGGCATGCGCAAGCGGGTCGCACTGGCCAGGGCACTGGTCGCCCGGCCCCGGCTGCTGCTGCTCGACGAGCCGGCCAGCGGCCTGTCCGAGAGCGAGCTGCCGGAGATCGGCGACCTGATCGAGAAGCTCGCCGCCGACGCCTCCCTGGTGGTGATCGAGCACCGGATGGACCTGATGATGTCTGTCTGCGACACCATCACCGTGCTGGACTTCGGGAAGGTGATCGCCGGCGGCACGCCCCGCCAGGTGCAGGCGGACCCCGCGGTCACCGCCGCGTACCTCGGGGTGGAGGACGGCGGCCCGGCCAGCGCGGCCGGTGCAGACGAGTCGGCCCGCGCGGGCGAGAGCCGGGACGCGGGGCCGGGCGATGACTGACGCCGCGGCGCTGGCGGTGCAGGACGTGGTGGCCGGCTACGGCGGCGCCCCGGTCCTCGACGGCGTCTCGATCCTGGTCGAGCCCGCCACGATCACCGCAGTCCTCGGCGCCAACGGGGCCGGCAAGACGACGCTGCTGCGCACCATCTCCGGGCTGGTGCGGCCGCGCCAGGGACGCATCACCGTCGGCGGCGCCAACCTGGCCAGGAAACCGCCGGAGGCCGTGGCGCGGGCGGGCGTGGCGCACGTGCCCGAGGGCCAGGGCGTGATCACCGAGCTCACCGTCGAGGAGAACCTCCGCCTCGGCGCGCTGCTGCGGACCGGCCGGAAGGGCCGGGCCAGCCGGGCCGCCGCGCTGGCGGAGTCCTACCAGCGCTTCGGAGTCCTGGCGAAGCGGCGGCACCGCGCCGCCGGCACCCTGTCCGGCGGCGAGCGCCAGATCCTGGTGATCGCGCGGGCGCTGCTGGCGGCGCCGCGGGTGCTGCTGCTGGACGAGCCGTCGCTCGGCCTGGCGCCCATGGTCGTGGCCCAGGTGATGGACCTCGTGCGCCAGCTGCGCGACGACTCCGGGCTGACGGTCCTGCTGGTGGAGCAGAACGCGCGGAGCGCCCTGCGCATCGCCGATCGCGGCGTCGTGCTCAACCTCGGCAAGGTCGTCGCCGACGCCGACGCCGCCGAGCTGCTCGCCGACGTCGGCCTCCGGCGGCACTATCTGGGCTTCTAGGCATCCGGGCCGCCGGGCATCCGGGGTATGGCGAAGGAGGGATCTCAAAGGACATGCAGGAGTTCGTGGAGTTCACCCTCGGCGGGGTCGCCTTCGGCATGATCTACGCCGCGATCGGCCTGTCCCTGGTGCTGATCTGGCGCGGCACCCGGATCCTGAACTACTCCCAGGGCGCCATGGCCATGTTCACCACCTACGTAGCACTGATCGTGATCAACCACACCGGCAACTACTGGGAGGGCTTCGCCGTGGCGCTCGCCTCCGGCCTGGTCCTCGGCGCCGCGCTCGAATGGGTGGTCGTCCGGCGGATCGAGGACAAGCCGCCGCTGAACGCCGTCATCGTGACCATCGGCCTGCTCATCTTCCTGGAGGGCCTGGCGGGCATCATCTACGGCGGCCAGTATCGCTCGTTCCCGCCCGCGTTCTCGATCGTCGGGCTCACGCTTGGCTCGACCGCGCTCGGCATCTCCCGCAACGACGAGTTCACCGCCGGTGCGG
>Ga0302184_10002385_pt1 | contig 11920 bp, 10 predicted proteins | sample I_Palsa_N3_3_FD_200233 | JGI IMG/M metagenome (GOLD analysis project Ga0302184, IMG submission 200233) | Peat permafrost microbial communities from Stordalen Mire near Abisko, Sweden - I_Palsa_N3_3 | ecosystem: Environmental > Terrestrial > Soil > Palsa > Peat permafrost | place: Sweden...
ACTGGTCGCTGCACGCCCGCATCGCCGCCGTCAGCCCGCACGCCGTGCTGCGCTCGCTGTACGTCAACCTGCTCGACCAGATCGAGTCGCACACCCTCGCCGTGCTGCCCGGCAGCGAGCAGCCGCTGCCCGAGTACATCACGTCCCGTCACGCCCTGCACGTGGCGATCATCGACGCCCTTGAGCAACGCGACCACGACAAGGCACTGAGCCTCATCGCGCAGCACAACACCAGCAACGCTCTGCCGACCTCGCTCGTCCCGGCCGGGTCAAGGTGACCCGCTCCTGACCGGGCTCCGGTAGCTTCCAGCACCAAGCCGACGATCTGGCCCGCGGCGGGCAACTGGTTGCCGGGCCGGCGTGCGGCGCTGGCCGGCCAGGCGGCCGGGTCCGCCGAACTCCCGCAGCGTGGTCAGGTATTTCGCATCCAGCTGGCCGCGCAGGTACTCCAGTACGTGCAGCACGCGAAGCCAGAGAGCTCCTGAAGTTCGGACTCCGTCAACCACGCGCCGGGCTCGACCTGCCACTCGGCGATCGCCTATCGCAAGTTGCGGTAGGCGAGGTCGGCCTGCGACATCCGATACCGGCCCAGATGCGCCGGTATCGGCCGGGGAGGTTCGGAAGGCAGGCGAGTTCACCTTCGATGCGGAATCAAGGAGACGTGGCTGCCCACAAGCGTAGGTCTGTTCCGGCGCCGCTAGGCGCACCACCCACGCTCTCACTGGTTGCCGTCGGCGATCACACCGGACAAGCCCGTCCCGGTTTTCGGTGACCAGGATCTGGCGAGTATCGAGCGGACCTGCGCGGGCCGGACGTTCGCGCAGCGCCGCGACGCCGCGGTGATCGCGGTGCTCCTGGCAACCGGGATCTTTTCTCGGGGTCATCAGCTTGTTGCGTGGTGTTGCGTTGACGAGTCAGTCTCCGGGATTCTGCGGCGTGTCTTCCAGGGTGTTGCCGATGTTGCTGATAGTAGTTATTGCTGTTCAACGGGATGATGATCGGGGGTCGGGGTGCGGGCGTTTCCGGTGCGGCTGCCGTCCGGGGCGAGGTACTGGACGGTGCTGGACGAGGACCTGGCGGTCGTGCCGGCCGCGGACGGGTTCTTGCGGCAGGTCCGGTTCGGCCGGGACGGCGCCGAGTCGACGACGAGGTGCTACGCGTACTCGATCGCGCTGTTCCTGCGCTGGTGCGACCGGACCGGCCGGTCGTGGCCGGAGGGGGCAGGGCAGCTCGGGTCGTTCATGACCTGGCTGCGGCACGCGGGCCCGCAGGCGTCAGGGACTGAGCCGGGCGGTGCGGGGACGGTGCTGGCCGGCCCGGGGACGGCTCCGGCGCGCTCGGCCGGCCGGGTGAACGGCGTCCTGGTTGCGGTGCGGGGCATGGTGGTGCACGCGGTCGCCGCCGGGCAGGCGCCGGGCGATCTGGTTCCGCTGCTGTATGAGGTGGCCGATGACCGGGACCTGCCGGATCGGGCGCGCCGCGACGACGGGCGGATGAGCTGGCGGCTGCGTGCCCGGCATCGCCTGCGGGAGCCGGAGACGCGGGTGGACCGGGCTTCTGACGCGGAGATCGTCGCGCTGCTGCGGGCGTGCCTGTCGGCGCGAGACCGGCTGGTCGTGCTGTTGATGGCCCGTGCCGGGCTGCGCTGCGGTGAGCTGTGCGGGCTGCGCCGTTCCGATGTGCACCTGCTGGCGGACTCCCGGCCGCTGGGGTGCGAGGTTGCCCGTGCTCACCTGCACGTGATCCGGCGGGAGGACAACCCGAACGGGGCATGGGCTAAGTCGCGGCGGCAGCGCACCGTGCCGCTGGATTTCCTCACCGTGCAGGCGTTCGACACCTACGAGTTCGAGCGGATGGGCGTTCCCCGGGCGGCCGGGAGCGATTTCGTCCTGGTCAACTTGTTCCGCGAGCCGGGCGGCGCGCCGATGCGACCCGGCGCGGTCGGCGAGCTGATCACGGCGGCGGCCACGCGAGCTGGCCTGGGCCGGCACGTCACGCCGCATATGCTCCGTCACGCGTGCGGGTCGAACCTGCTGGACGCGGGCGGTGCGCTCGATGAGGCGCAGGACATTCTCGGGCACATGCACGCAACCTCGACCCGGGCCTACCTGCACCCGGACCCGGCCCGGCTGCGGGCGGCCGTGGACCGGGTGCCCAGCCCGCGTCTGCAGCCAGGCATGACGTCGTGACCGGCACGGCGGGCAGCACCGCGCTCGCGCTGGTCCCGGTGCCCGCCGGCATCGGCGAGACGTTCGGCCACGTGCTCAGCGGCGTCGTGCTGGCGGGCGATGCCGCGCGGCTGGCCGGCGCCCTGGACCGGGAGTTCCTGGCGGAGGCTGGCTGGGACCCGGCGAGCCGGGTGCTGTCGATGCCGGCGGAGCATCCGCTGCTGGGCCGCCGGGTATGCCGGACAGGCGGCTGCGCCGCGACCGCGCACGCCAGCACGGGCGGCGGCCTGTGCTACCAGTGCTCGGCCCGGCTGACGCGGGCCGGCTGGAGCCGGGAGGAGATCTGCTCGGCGGCGGAGCCGCCGCCGCTGGCGGCCCGGCCACTGGGGTGCCTGGTTCCCGGCTGCCAGCGGATGTCACCGGGCGGGCGGCAAGGGCAGCGGACCGGTCTGTGCCAGGCGCATTCGCGGCGGTTCCGCCGGATCCCGGGCACGACGATAGAAGAATTCCTGGCCGGTCCCGGGGTCCGGCCGCTGCCCCCGCTGGGGCCGTGCCGGGTGGCGGCGTGCAGCCGCCGCTCCGAAAGCGAGCACGGCTACTGCCCCACCCACTACGTCCGCTGGCGTTCCGCCGTCACCGCTGATCCGGGCACTGACCAGGCGCAATGGGACCTGGTCTGCACGGCGGTCGCCGAACCCGGGAGGGTCAGCCTGCGCGGCCTGGCGCCGCTCGTGGTGGTGCAGGTCCTGGCCGGGATCCAGCATCGTGTCCGCGAGCAGGGCGCGAAGATCACCGACGTGAACCTGCGGGCAGTCTGTGACGGGCTGCGCCGCCAGCAGGCCGGGTCGGCCGTGACGGCCGATCCGGGCCAGATCATGGGCAGGCCGTCGCGGTCGCTGCTGCGCGCGCTCGCCCGCCACGTCCGGCTGGCTCTGGCCGATCCTGCCCGTGAGCAGCTCGCCGACGCGTGGGACCTGGCCGTCTTCGGGCATCCCGGCGGGCTGTCGTTCACCGGCATCACCCAGCCCTGGCTCCGGGAGGCCGCCAAGGCCTGGGCCGTTGAGGAACTGCCCCGCCACCGCGGCGGCGGGGCAGCCAAGGTCCGGGAGAAGATCAGCGCGCTCGCCCGGCTGTCAGAGAGCCTGCGCTGCCGTGATGACCGCGGCGAGGAGCCCCGGGCGCTCGGGCGGCCCGATATCGACGCGTTCCTGAACCGGCTCGGCTACCTGGAATCGGCCGGGACGGTCAGCCGCTACCAGCGCAACGTCATCTGCCGCGGCGCCCGCCTCGTGCTGACCGGGATCCGTTCCCTGGGGCTGACCCGCCCGGGGCAGGCGGCCGCCGGGCTGCCCGGCGACTTCGCCGTCGGGCTCCGCGACATTCCCTCCGACCCCGCACGCGGCGAGCCGGGACGCGATCTCCCGGCCGAGATCATGACCCGGCTGTGCGCCGGCCTGGACGCCCTGGAGCCGGCCGAGGTCAGGACCGCCGTCCAGATCGCCATCGACACCGGGCGGCGTCCCGAGGACATCCTCGGCCTGCCGCTGGACTGCCTGCACCGCGACCGGGACGGCGCGCCGGTTCTCGTCTACGACAACGCCAAGGCGGACCGGCTCGGCCGGCGCCTGCCCGTCGGCGAGGCCACCGCCGCCGTGATCACCGCCCAGCAGGCCCGCGTCCGCGCCCGCTACCCCGGCGCGCCCGCCGGCACGCTGAAGCTGCTGCCCGCCCCGCGGGCCAACCCGCACGGCCGCAAGGCCATCACCAGCGCGATGCTGGAAGAACGGCACCGGAACTGGGTGACAGCACTGGGGCCGCTGCGCACCCGCGACGGCACCGAGATCGGCCCGGGCCGTCTCGTCCCTTACGCATACCGGCACACCTACGCCCAAAGGCACGCCGACGCCGGGGTCCCGATCGACGTCCTCGCCGAGCTCCTCGACCACCGCAACCTGAACGTCACGCGGGCCTACTACCGGGTCGGGGAGGAACGCCGCCGCGACGCGATCGACAAGGTCACCGCGATGAGCTTCGACCGGCACGGCAACCGGACCTGGCGCGACGCCCGCGCCCTGCTGGAATCCGAGCACGCCCGCTACGCCGTCGGGGAAGTCGCCGTGCCCTACGGCACCTGCACCGAGCCGTCCAACGTGCGGGCAGGCGGCGGCGCCTGCCCGGTCCGGTTCCGCTGCGCCGGCTGCGACCACTTCCGCACCGACGTCTCCTACCTGCCCGACCTGACCGCCTACCTCGACGACCTGCTCCGCACCCGGGAACGGCTCGCCGCCGCCATCAGCGGCATCGACGCCTGGGCCCGCGCCGACGCCACCCCCGCGGAGGAGGAAATCACCCGCATCCGGCACCTCATCGGCAAGATCAAAGGCGACATCGCCCAGCTGCCCGCCGCCGAGCGCGCCCGCACCAGCGAAGCGGTCACCGTCATCCGCAAGCACCGGGCAGTCAGCCTCGGCATGCCGGCCATCCGGACCAGCACGCCCGTACCCGGATACCAGGCCCTCACGTGACCAGGCCCCCGGCAGCCCCGCAGGCCGACGCGATGAGGAAAGGACGCCAGGCCGACTCCGCCCGCCGCCGCCAGCGGGTCATCGCCGCGATCAGCAAGGCCTCCGCCGACGGCACCGAGATCAGCGTGTCCGCCATCGCCCGCGCCGCGGCCGTCGACCGCACCTTCCTCTACCGTCACCGTGACCTGCTCGGCCAGGTCCACGCCCTCGAAGCCGCCCCGCCCGCGGCAGGCGAAGGCGCACCCGGCCCGGCCGTCACCCGGGCATCACTGCAAACCGACCTGCTCGCCGCTCACGAACGCGCGGGCCGCCTCAGCGCCCGCATCCAGCAGCTCGAAAAACGGCTCTCCGACGCCCTCGGCGAGCAGGCATGGCGGGAATCCGGGCTCGGCGCCCCCGCCGACATCGACGCCCTCGGCCAGAAGATCACCCACCTCGAGCAGCAAGCCGCCGACCTCCGGCTCCAGCTCGAAGAACGCAGCGACGAGCTCGCCGCATCCCGGGCAGCCAACCGCGAGCTCATGGCTCAGCTCAACGCCACCGCACGCCGGCGCTGACACACCCACGCCGACTCGGTCATCCAGCCCGCAGGCCGCGCCGGCTGTTCTACCACACCTGTCGTGCCGTTGGCGCACGCCAGCCAAGGCCATGAACAGCCAAAACGAGAAAATACCCTGCATGTCCGTTTTGCACCCCGAGAAAACGGGTCCGGGCCGGGGAGATCGCCGGGATCCGCTGCTGCCCGGATGACCCCGGGCGCAGCGACGTTGACCTGCAGAACCGCACGATCAGGGTACGCGGCAAGGGCCGCAGGGAACGGGTCGTCCCGATCGGGCACGACGCCGCCCGCGCCCTGGACCGCTACCTCCGTGCCCGTTCCCGGCACGCGCAGGCGTGGCGGCCGCAGCTGTGGCTGGGCGTCAATAACCGCGGGCCGATGACCGCCAGCGGGATCTACCAGATGATCTCCCGCCGGGGCCGCCAGTGCGGCCGGTACGCGTGGCCGCACCGGTTCCGGCACCATTTCAGCCACACCTGGCTGGACCGCGGTGGCGCCGAGGGCGACCTGATGGAACTCAACGGCTGGACCTCCCCGCAGATGCTCCGCCGGTACGGGGCCAGCGCCCGCAGCGCCCGCGCCCACCGCGCCTACGACCGCATCATGGAAGACCGGCCATAACACCACAGGACCCCTGCATCCTGCTACCGCCAGCGGTAGCAGGACGCAGCCGGCCATGCCGATCACGCACACGCAGGTAACCACCCAATTGGGAGACCTTTCGCGCGGCTGCCGTCTGGTGCCGCACCGACCTGGGCGATCTGACCGCGGCTAGGACATACACGCCGTTCGGCTGACGTCCGGATCTGCATGAGCGGATCAGCGCAGGGCAATCAACTCATGGCTGGCGGCTCTCGCTTGGGATGCCCAGGGGCTACCTCATTAAGGAACAACTAGTCAGCTTCGACCTCTACTCGGATAATGCCTCCTTTGCCGGTTCGCAAGATCAATCCGGTCACTTTGCCGGATTCGGCAAGAACTAGTTCGACGCTGGCGAGAACATCACCGACGAACGTCGCAAAGGCACTCTCGGCTGAGGCGTCGAACGCAGCCCACTTACCTGATTTCTCGACGAAGGCACAGTTCTCTTCGCTCAGCGGCTCGGCCAACGGGTCCTCCCACGCCTGTGCGCGCACACGAAGCGCTTCACCATCGGCAGCGTTGTCGAGCAGGGCGAACCTGTCGCCGAATGTCAGCTCAAGGGGGCCAAAGTCGGTGTCCGGCACTCCGCGGTAGACGTAGTGGACGCGGCGTATCCTTGTGATACGTGAGCCGATAACGTCGGTCAGTGACCATCCGCCTGGAGAGATCGCCATGGTCTCCTCCTAAGCGCGACTGAGAACTTCACTGTCATGCCGTTTGCCGGCGAGGTCAGCGGTACTCCGCAGTCACCTCAATTGTGCCGACGATACTGGCGTTCAGGGCAGGGAGATCGGCGGCGGGGATCCAGTATTCGAGGATGGTCTCTCCTCCGGCCTGGTGGACCTCATACTCGTCCAGGAACGACCGCAGGACCTGGAATCTGGTGACGTAACCGGCTCCGGAGTGCGGGACGTTCCAGTCGCGGGCGATCTTGGCCGCATACCCCTCGTTGAGCACGGGGTAGAAGATCGGCTGTCCAGGAAGCCGCGGCGGCCACTTGCGCCAGCCCGAAGCTTCGACTAGTGCTAGTTCCTCCGGCCCGGTGGGACGCCACAACGTCACGGTGCCCTTCACATGTACCACAAGGGCTCATGATGCCGCCCTGCACGCGACGGTACCACTGGTTTATTTCCACAAGCTCGGCAGATGTCCTCGTCTGAACAAGCTCTCAGGCTGGATGGCCAAGTCGGCTGCCACATCCGCGCTCTCACGGCTTGGCGGTCAATGGCAATCGGAGACTGCAGGAGGCTAGGCGGTGAAGCCGCGGAACACCCCGCTTTCGCCGGCCGCGTCTGCGAAATCCGCCCAGTCCATGTTCGCGATGTTGAGGTTGTTATCGACGGCCCACAGTTCCGGCGGGATGCACCGGAACGGGCGCCTGCCGTCGTCCAGCAGATCCACGACCAGCACCGGATGGTCCGGCGAGGTGAGCGACGTAGTGTCGGCGATGAAGAGTACCGACGCTCGGTGTGCGTTGGCGGGTACTGCCGCCTTGACCGCATCCCAGGGAACACCGTCGAAAGCGGATCGCTGACTGGCTCGAGGTAAGCCTGGAAGCCTTCCTCGTTCCCCCGCAGCGCCTGGTCGCGCACCTCTCGCCAGATGCTGTCGCTGGTGAAATCCGTCCGAACGAGAAGTGCGCAATTCAGCCTGGGCAATTCCGGCATACACCGAGTATGTGAGCGTCCCCGCACCTCCACACTCTCATGCTGCGGATCGGACTGCGAACGGCCGCTCGGCTACGGGGCGCTGCTGATCCGGAGAACCGAGGTCCGAGGGAATCTGGCAACAGCGACCACTATCCGGTCAATGCTGGCTGGCGTGGTCGCCGTGAGTTCGAAGGCATGCTGATCGGCGCGAGCGATGTCCATGAGGTTGCCGAACAAGTAGTCCCGCTGATCCTCCGGCCCGCTCAGTCCTTCAACAGAATCGGCCCATACATCAACGGCAAAGCCATCGGCCAGGATGACCAGCCAGCGCTGCGGTTGGTTTACGAGATTCACTCGCCCAAGCCTAGCCGCGGGTCCGGACGCAAAGTGATAGCCGTTACTCCCTACCCTATTTCGACATCCGCTTCTGCCGCTGACCGGCCGCACTCTCACGCCGCGGTCAGCCGCCTACCGCACCCGATCGAACGAACGCCAAGACGCGTGGGAAGAGGTGGCAGAACTCGCCCCCGCCCCAAGAGTCGACGAGCCCACCAGCTCGCTCCATCGCGTCCCACAAGGGCTCCGCCGACCGAACTAGGTCCTCTGCAGTCGCTGCGTCAACACCAAGCACGGCGCACACTTCCGCGACGATCTCGCGGCGGGAATTGGCAGGCAGACTAGCAAGCGAGTCTCGGTCCATGGTCAAACGCTATGCCGTCCCCGCTGCATCCGTCCTCTACCGCGACGAGAGTGCGTTGGGTTGGTAGCTGTCCCGCGCCTGTTGCGGAAGGCCCTGGGCGGGCACTCGTTTGCGGGAAGCAGCCGCCGGGAGCGCCGGGCCGCTGCGACACGGTCATCGTGGGCTTTCGCTGTACGATCGCGGTGATAACGGTATCTGGGATGAGGAGGAGACATGAGCGTCCCGGCCGGCGTGGACGGCGGTGCTCCAGTGCGTGCCCATCAGGAGACCGACATCAATGCGCCGCTGGACACGGTGTGGCGGCTGCACGCCGATGTCAACGCCTGGCCTGCCTGGCAGACCGACATTACCGCAGCGCATATCGATGGAGCATTCCAGCCCGGCGCCTCCTTCGAGTGGACCAGCTACGGCTTTACCGTCGTCTCGACCGTCTATGCAGTAGCTGAGCGCGCCCGTGTGCTGTGGGGCGGCACGGCCGGCGGCATCACCGGAGTCCACGAATGGGTCTTTGGCGAGACACCCGCGGGCGTGCATGTGACCACGAACGAATCCTTCGCTGGCGAGCCGGTGGAAGCAGACGTCACCGGGATGCAATCGGCTCTGGACAGCTCACTTACCGCCTGGCTTGCCCACCTTAAGGCCGCCGCCGAATACAAAGGCTGACTGCGGTCAGATAGAGCAGCATCGTTGGCAGCAGATGAACAAAGTTTCACGCACGATAAGAGTGCTCCGCGGAGTCAGGAGCACATTCGCTAGCGGGCCGTGATGCCACCATCGAAATTCTCGATCGACCGATCTGACCCCGCCAGGACACGACCTCTCATGCCGCGATGAGGAACGTCGAGATCATCGAGCATCTGGCAGGCTGGTCCCGCTACGAGGACCGAACCCGGCCTCCACGCCACGAGGCGGAGCATCGCAAACGCTCGCCGCGTCCACGCAAGAAGTCTGGCCTCAGATCACGGTACGTGATCGGTCACCGTAGCAGCCCACACGCGTAGCTGCCGTTATCTCAAGGCTACGAGACGGACGACGCTGATCAGATGAAACGCGGCAGATCGGGTCGATCTGGCATCGCGGGGCCGCCGATCGACGCGGCACTGGCGCGCGCTCATCATGCCAGGCGCCAAGGGCCAGATCGACCAGTTCCTGGGCGCTTCAGCGAGAAGGTGGCTAGCTGATGAACCCACCGCTTTCGCTCCCGCTTCGGGCTATCGGCGGCACTGGCCGAAGGCGGTGGGCTAGCTGACTGGCGGCTGATGGGTGGTCTTTGCCGTTCGTGTCGCCGTGCACCGAGAGATCAGGCGGTGTCCCGTCGTCAGAGGAGTTGTGAGGTTGCATCGGCGAGAGAGGAGCATTTCAATGCCGAGCCCGGTGGTTCATTTCGAGATCAGGTCACCAGATCCGGACGCGACGCGGTCGTTCTTCGGGAAGCTGTTCGGCTGGACGTTCCCTGACGGGGGGATTCCCGGTTACAGCTACGTAGACACCGGAGTCGAGGGCGCGATACCCGGTGGCATCAGCCCGCTGCAAGGCGGCGCGCCCCTGGTCACGTTTTTCGTCGGGGTTCTGGATGTCGCCGCTACCCTGGACGCCGCGGTGGCGGAAGGCGGAAAGATCATCCAGCCGGCGACATCGGTGCCGGGGGTCACCTTCGGGCTGCTGGCTGACCCGCAGGGCCAAGTGATTGGACTAGCCTCGGCAGACAGCTGAGGCATCCGGCGGCAGGTCCGCGCCGGGCGGGACACTGACAGCGGGGGAGGCTCCGATGCCTGATTCTACTGACATTGCCCTGCTCGCGCGGGCCGCCGCCGGCGACCATGCGGCATTCGCGGAGCTAGTGGAGCCTTTCCGGGGGCCGGTGTTCCGGCACTGCTACCGGATGCTCGGCTCCGGCGCAGACGCCGAGGACGCCACCCAGGACACCCTGGAACGCGCCTGGCGCAAGCTGGCGACCTATGACGGTTCGGGACCGTTCGGCGGCTGGCTGCAGCGCATCGCGACCAACATCTGCCTCGACGGTCTGCGAGCCAGGCGGACCCGGATCGGCCCGGTGGGCTACGGGCCGCCGGCCGCGCCTGGCGCTGTGCCCGGGCCGCTTGACCCGGAGCTGGCCTGGGTCGAGCCGGTGAGCGACTCTGACCTGCGCGTGTCGCAGGACCCGCAGGATGAGGTGGTCCGCCGTGAGGAGATCAGCCTGGCCTTCGTGGCCGCCCTGCAGATCCTGGCTCCCCGTCAGCGCGCCGCGCTGCTGCTGCACGATGTGCTGGGATTCACCCACGCTGAGGTCGCCGAAGTGCTCGAGGTCAGCACCACCGCGGTCAACAGCCTGCTCTCACGGGCCCGCGAGTCTGTCCGGGCCCGCACTGGCCAGCCGCAGCCCGAGCTCACCGAGCCCCGGGTGCAGCAGCTCCTGCAGCGCTATGTCCGGGCATGGCAGCTCGCGGACATCGATGCATTCGTCCGGCTCGTCACCGAAGACGTCCGCTTCATCATGCCCCCGCTCACCGCGTGGTTCGACGGCCGGGACGCCGTGGCGGCGTTCGTGGAGAACGCCATCTTCGCGCCCGCCGGCCCGCACGGGGTGCCGTTGAGGGCCGGCTCCTGCAACGGACAGCCCGCGTTCGCTACCTATGAGCCAGACGGTGAAGGCCACCTTGTCGTCAGCGGCCTCCAGGTCCTGCAGCTCGGCGAGGTGGATGGCCAGCCGCTCATCACCACGCTGGTGTCCTATCGCGACCCCGCCCTCGCGATCCGCTGCGGATTGCCGTCCTCGCTTCCCTAGGCTCACCCGCGTCGCCGGCAGTTCGGCAATCCCAGGTCCGACCCAGCGACGGCCCGCCAGCCTGCATAACTATGCATCGCCAACCAGCGCCGAGAATGCGTGCATCTGCCGCCGCATATCGTGCGCGAGTCGCAGCATGTCTGACCGCGGCTGGATCGAAGGTCGGCGTTGAGGTGATGCCGATCGCCAGTGACGCTGAGTGACAGGCGCGGTCTGGGAGAACGCGCGCCGACCCTGCCGATATGCACGGTTGTCGCCTCGAATCCGACTGTGGAGTGGAGCGTCCAGATCAGGGTGATCTGCATGCTGCCGCGGGTGGCTCGGTATTGGCGGGGTGACACTTCCGGACCAGCGTAGGGCAACCTCGCCTCGGCCTCTGACGCGGTGCTTTCTGGATCTTTGTCCGTGTACCCGCGCGCAGCCATCGCCGGCTGCCGGACCGTCAACGTCGGCCAGCCGCACCGGGGATCAGGTCGAGCGGGCCAGTCATAAGCGAGCTGCCCCGCGTTCCGGACAGGTAATTCGCGGCTCATCGCACGGCGATTGCCAGCCGTCACGGCAGGCAACCCGCGAGGGCGCCACCGCCGCGGTGACCATGAGCCCGCCGTCGCGGCCGGGCAGGACGGCTCCGCTCAGCTTCGGCCGTGTGCTGGTGACCGCGACCGGCCGGCGGAAGCTCGCCGCCCGGGGCGGCTGAGGGCGGGTACCGGGATGCCCGGCCACCCGCGCCCGGTACTGGCCGCCGCGGTGGCCGCCCGCCGGAACGCCTCTCCCGCCACGCGGCAATCAGGCTCAGCACGCAGCCGAGCAAGACGAGCAGGTAAATGGGGTTACTGAAGACGAACAGCGCGCTCCTCGCAGGCGAGGGATCGTTCTGGGTACCCGCGGGCCA
>Ga0302184_10002391_pt1 | contig 11910 bp, 10 predicted proteins | sample I_Palsa_N3_3_FD_200233 | JGI IMG/M metagenome (GOLD analysis project Ga0302184, IMG submission 200233) | Peat permafrost microbial communities from Stordalen Mire near Abisko, Sweden - I_Palsa_N3_3 | ecosystem: Environmental > Terrestrial > Soil > Palsa > Peat permafrost | place: Sweden...
GCGGCCGCGGAGGCGGCCAAGATCGCCCAGCTGCAGGGCGGCAGCGGCAACCCCGCCGCGATCCCGCAGTTCATCCGGGCCGACTTCGCCGGCGCCATCCGGGACGTGCTCATCGCGATGGCCGTGATCATGGCGGTGGCCGCACTCGTGGCCCTGCGCGGCCTCAAGCGGGGCGTTCAGGGCGACGCCGAGGCCGTGGCCGACCGCGAAGCCGAGCTTCCCGGCGACGAGCCCGACGCCGCCTACCCCGCCGCGCGGTAAGCGACTCAGGAAGCCGGCCGCGTGACGCAAGCGACAGGTGCGCCCGGCTACCGGAACCTCAGGTCAGCTCACCGGCCGCGGCGGCCGCCTCCTCGGCCAGCGGCTCCCTGATCGCGTCGATGGGCCCGGTCGAATCGTCCAGCGTCTCGTCCAGCGGCTCGGGCGCCTCGGGCAGCACCTGCTTGATGTAGTCCTTAGTGGCGGCGATGGTGCCGACGTCGCGACCCGCGGCCTCGGACATGTACCAGCGGTGCTCGAGGATCTCGTGGAAGATCTCCGCCGGGGGCAGCCGGCCCCGAAGGTCCTCCGGGACCGCGGCGATCACCGGATCGTAGACTTCTTCCAGCCACCGGTTGGTCGCCACGATCTCCGAGACCGGACGGCCTTCCTTCTGCTCCAGGTAGGCGCGGAAGCCGGTGATGTCGTTGAGCAGCCTGCGTGCCTGGTTCTCGCCTGCGTCGATGCCGGTTCGCAGGAACAGCTTCCTGGCGAAGTGCCCGGATTCCGCGACCCGGGTGCGCAGCCGCAGCTTGTTTCCCTCCGGGGTGGGGATCAGCTCGATCTCCTCGGCGTCGAAACCGAGCTTGTTGAGCCGGTGCAGCCGCTCCGCGATCCGCTGCCGCTGCTCCTCCGGCCGCAGGATCTCCTCCTGGGTCAGCTCCTGCCACAGGGAATCGTAGCGTTTCCGCAGTTCATCGGCGATCTCGAAGGGGTCCACATCGTCCGGCAGCCGCTCCCCGGCCTGAAGATCGAGCAGTTCGCCGGCTATCCGCTCGGTGGCCAGCTCGATGTCGTACAAGCGCTGCCCATCAGACAGGGCCGGGTGCTGCTCGCTGGTCTCCGCGTCGACCAGGTACGCCTCAAGCGTGCCCGCGTCGTGCCGGAACAGCGTGTTGGACAGCGAACAGTCTCCCCAGAAGAACCCGGACAGGTGCAACCGGACGAGCAGTTCGACCAGCGCGTCCAGCAACCCGTCGATGGGCTGGATGCCCCGCGGGTGGGAGAAGACCGCGCGGTACGTCGCCGCGTAGGTGAGGAACTTGGTGACCAGGATCGCGTCGCTGTCCTGCTGCCGGGGCTGCGCATCGTCCAGGTCGACCGCGATCCCGACCGCCTCGACGGCCGGGACGTTCAGGTCGGCCAGCGCCCGCAGCACCTGGTACTCGCGCCGCGCGAGCCGTTCACTCAGCTCCTTGAGCGCGTACAAGGTGCCGTCGTCGTACACGAACCGCACCACGTGCCGCGAGATGCCCCGCTGGCGGATCTCGACCAGTCGGTCGTCCCGCCACTGCGCCAGCGGCACCGACCACGGCAGGGTCAGTAGCCCGGACGCGTGGTCGGCTGGAGGCGTGAAAACGAACCGCACGTAAACAGTCTCCCGCATCGCGGCCCGGGCCGGCGAGCGGTCCTAGCCAAGCTGGGCCGGCGACATGTTGGCGCCGCTGATCACCACCGCGACGTGCTCGCCCGGCTTCGGTTTGTACGCCCCGGCCAGCAGGGCCGCGATCCCTACCGAGGCGGCGGGCTCGGCGGCCACCCGGAACGCCTGCCACAGGGCCCGCTGCGCGGCCAGGATCGAGTCGTCGTCGACGAGCAGCACATCCTCGACGTAGGACTGGGTGATGGGGAACACCAGCTCGCCGATCCGCCGCGGCGCCAGGGCGTCCGCCGCGACGCTGCCCGCGGGGGCGTCGGCAGGCTGGCCCGCGGCCCGGGCGTAGGTCAGCGTGGGCGCGCCTTCTGGTTCCACCCCGATCACGCGGACGCCTCCGGCGAACCAGGAGGCAACGCCGGCCAGCAGGCCACCACCGCCGACCGGTACCAGCACGGTGTCCAGGCCGTCGGCCTGCTGGGCCAGCTCCAGGCCCAGGGTGCCCTGGCCCACGATGGTCTCGTGCTGGTCATAGGCGTGCACGCTCATCGCGCCCGAGCTTGCCTCCCAGTCCTGAGCCGCGGCCAGGGCGTCGGCATAACGCTCGCCGGTGACCACCAGGTCGGCGCCGAGCTGGCGGATGCGCTCGATCTTGGTCGGCGCGGACACGGTGGGCACGAAGATCTTCGCCGGGACGCCGAGCCGGTGCGCGGCGTAGGCCACGGCCACGCCGTGGTTGCCGCCGGACGCCGCTACCACCCCGGCGGGCGGCACGTCCCGCAGCAGCAGGTTCGTGAACGCGCCCCGGGCCTTGAACGAGCCTGCGCACTGCAGTTGCTCGAGCTTGAGCGTGCCGGCCGGCCGGGCCGCCGCCGACTCGTCGAGCTCGCCGAGGCTGACCTCGATGACCGGCGTCCGGCGGATGTACGGCCGGATCGTGTCGTAGCAGCGGCGGATATCGTCACGAGAGATCACCTCAGCACGATACTCGGCGCCGTGCGAGACTAGCTGTCATGACCGAGCACCCCCACCACCACGAAGAAGACTCGGCCTGTGCGGTAGCCCACGGAGCCGTCTCGCCCGTCATTGGAACGGCCGGGGCTCGCGACGCGGGGGAGCGCACGCTGGTCGCGGTGTTCGCCTCGCCGGTCGCTGGTTACCTGCTCAGATACGGTGCGGACCTGGGGTTCCGCGGGTTCCTGCTGGAACCGGACCAGGCGCGCGCGGCCGGGGCCGCCGCCCTCGGGTTCCCGCTACTGACAGCCGTGCCCGACGATCTCGACGGCTCCGCGGACGTGATCGTCACCGACCACCACCGGTCCGAGCTGGGTCTGATGCTCCGGGACGCGCTGGCCACCAAGGCGAGGTGGATCGGGATCATGGGCAACCCGCGGCACGTCGGGCCGCATGTGCAGATGCTCACCGACCTTGAGGTTCCGCCCGAGGAGATCGCCCGGGTGCACCGGCCGATCGGGCTCAACATCGGCTCGCGGACGCCGCCCGAGATCGCCATCTCGGCCCTGGCCGGCCTGCTGGCCGACCGCAACGGCCGTTCCGGCGGATTCGAGTTCTAATTCGACGCTCCACGGCGGCGGAATGTCAGTACCGAGAGATACTCTCAGGTTCGGCATTGGACCAGGAGCGTGATGACCATGACCGACTCCGCCACGCAGGCTCGGCCTGCCAGCCCCAGCGGCAATCCCCGGCCCAGGGGGAGGCCGGGCCGTAAGCCGAAGGGCAGCGTGCCCGTGGTCGTCCTGGAGACGCCGGACCAGCCCGATCCCGGCCATGTGCTGTCGTGGCGGCAGCGCAAGATACTACGGGCGATCCGGGAGTCGGTCCAGGAACGCGGCTACCCGCCTTCGATGCGAGAGATCGGCGAGGCGGTCGGCCTGGCCAGCACGGGGAGCATCTCGTACCAGCTCAGAATCCTGCAGCGCAAGGGCTACCTGCATCGGGACGTGGGGCGGGCGCGGACCATGGAAGTGCGCCTGCCGGGCCGCCCGCCGGTGCGTCCGCACGACTCGGTCGCCGGGAGCACCAGCGATGCCGAGCCGGCTGACCATCCCGGCAGCGACATCCCGTCGCGGGAAGCCGTGTACGTGCCGCTGATCGGGCAGATCGCTCCGGGCGGGCCGATCCTGGCCGACCAGTACGTGCGCGATGTGTTCCCGCTGCCTCGGCAGCTGGTCGGCGAGGGCACCATGTTCCTGCTCACGGTGGTCGGCGACTCCATGATCAACGCCGCGATCGCCGACGGGGACTTGGTCGTGGTCCGGCGGCAGGAGGACGCGCAGAACGGGGACATCGTGGCCGCCATGCTCGACGGCGAGGCGACGGTGAAGACCCTCAAGCGCAGCGACGGGCACGCCTGGCTGCTCCCGCACAACCCGGCATACGCCCCGATTCGCGGAGACGAGGCCAGCATCCTCGGCCGCGTCATCGCGGTCCTGCGCCGCGTCTGAGCGACCGCGGACGCTCCCGAAATCGAATCCGCAATGTTGGCGGCGAGGGGCATACTCCGCCATCGTCATCGGTTGCACCCGGTACGGGTTGGCGCAATTGCGCGCGTTAGGCTGAAAACAGCCGAAGCGGGGGCAAAGGCATGCGGGAGGCGGGCTTGGCCGGGGCGTTTTTCCGGCACCGGGGGCTCATCGCGTTCTCGGCGGGGGGCGCGATGGCCGAGGCGGGCGTCCTGTCCTATCGTGCGCCCTTCGCCCGGCCGCTCGCCCCGCAGGTTACCGCGCTTCCGCCGCTCGCGGCCTTCCACGACCTGCGCTGGCTGTTCGCGTTCAACCAGTCCTGGCTCGGCTTCACGGTCGTCTTGGTGCTGCTGGTGCTGGCGCGGGCGGGCGTGGACGCGGTCCTGATCCAGCTGGCCTGGCCGCGCCAGCTTGATCCTGCGGTCCCGGGCCTGGCGCGGCCGCGTTTCCTGACCTCCGTTGTGTCCTGCATCGTGCTGACGGTGCTGGTCGGGCTCGTGTTGTCGCCGGTGGTCACGCTGATGTTCGGGGTGGCCCTGCTCCCGTTCTCCTGGCCGTACCTGGCCGCGGTGCCCATCTTGCTCGGCACCGCGGTAGCGCTGAGCCAGGGCGGCGTGGGCCCGGCCTGGTGGCGGCGGCTGCCCCCGGTGCGCACGGCCGCCTGGGTGATCGCGACCTTCTTGATCCTGTCCCTGGCCTCGGCGCTGATGGCGCACCTGGACACGGCGGGCATCGTGGCCGTGGCCGGGCTGGCCGGGGTGGTCAACGCGCGGGCCTGGTACGGGCTCACCGCCGCGGCGGTCCGGCGCTCGATCGACAGGCCACTGCACCCCTGGCACTGGCGCGCCACGCTGCAGCAGATCCGGCGCTCGCTGCTGGACCGGACCAGCTGGGTCCCAGTGGCGCCGCTGGCCGCGGTGCTGGTTCTCGCGTTGGTCGTCGGTCTGGCCCGGCTGGCCTTTACCGGCACCGTGCGGTTCGCGCCCGGCCCCACTGGCGTGGTGGCGAGCGCGGACGAAGCGGCCGGGCTGATCGCATCCGGCGGATCGGACCAAGGCGGTGGCCGGAGCAAGACCGTAACCACCGCCAAGCCCCGGGGCGCGGTCCTGGTGGTCGAGGGCTTCGGGTCGAGCTGCTGCGGCGCCGCCTACGGACTGCGGGCGGCCGAGCCGGGCATGCTCGTGCGCCAGTTCTCCTACCTCGGCCTGGATGCGGCCGGACAGCCGATCCCGTACGGCCCGGCGGCAGAAAACCTGTCCATCCAGGCCCTGGGCGACCGGATGGCCGCCCAGGTGGAGGACCTGTACCACCAGGTCGGCGTGCCAGTCGACGTGGTGGCCGAGAGTGAGGGCACGCTTGGCTTGTACGCGATGCTGGCCCGGCACCCGCACGTGCCGGTGAAATCGGTGACCCTGCTGAGCCCGATCGTCGAGCCCGGCCAGCTGGGCCAGGCCGAGGACACCGTGCCCGGTGCCGCGCTGAACACGCTGAACGATCTGATCGGCGGCATGTCGCCGTACGGAAGCTCGGGCGCGCAGGCGCTGATCGACTCGGTCAGCGAGGTGGGCGCCCGCTACTTCGAGCAGGTCAGCCACGAACTGGCGCTGCCCTGGCTGGCCGTGATCCCGCTCGCCGACGCGGTGACCCTGCCCGCCTGCCCGTGGCCGCGCAACGTGATCTTCGTCGCCGCGTTCCACGGCGGGCTGCTTGGCAACGCCTCGGTCCGGCAGCTGGTCGAGGGCTTCCTGTCCCGGGGTACGGCGCAAGTGCAAAGCGCGTACCAGCGGCAGCTGCGCCGCACCGCCCAGCTCATCGCGGCGGCGGCCACGGCCTGGCGGATGCCCGAGCTCAGCGCGTCCTGTCCCGGCGCCGGGAGCTAGCTGGCGGGACGCGCGGCGATCCGCTACGCTGATCCGCGTGACACGAGCAGCCCGCTCCCCCAGGCCAACACAGCAGTGGTGGCGCCGCCAGTAGGCGGCCCGCTGACTCGCGTTGTTTTTGTAACACAGCGATACCGAAGCGACCGCCCGGAAACGGCGGCCGCCTTTTTGTTGCTCCGGCCGCCTCCCGGGCCCGAACCCCCGGAGGGGCCACGTGGACGCCCACCGCACCGAACTGACGACCCGCGGCGGCGTGCGGGTCATCCGCACCGCCTCCCCCTTCGACCCGGGTGAGCTCGACCGGGTCGCGGCGCTCGTCGACGAGCGCCGCGGCGGCGTGATGAGCTCCGGCATGGAATACCCCGGGCGGTACAGCCGCTGGCACATGGCCTACGTCGACCCGTGCGCCGAGATCATCGCCACCGGGCGGCGGATCACCGCGCGGGCCCTGAACGACCGCGGCCGGGTTCTGCTCCCGGTGATCCGCGCGGCCATGACGCGGGTAGGCCAGCCTGAGCCAACAGGGTCTGTCGACGCCGACACCGTGGTGATCCCCGAGCCCGACCGCGAGTTCACCGAGGAGGAGCGCAGCCGGCGGCCCACGGTGTTCAGCGCGCTACGGGAGATCGCGGCGGCGTTCGGCTGTGCGGACCCGCATCTGGGCCTGTACGGGGCGTTCGGTTACGACCTGGCCTTCCAGTTCGAACCGGTGCAACTGCGCCGCGAGCGTCCGGCCGGGCAGCGGGACCTGGTCCTGCACCTGCCCGATGAGATCTGGGTGCTGGACCGCAAGCGCGAGGAGGCGGTCAGGTACACCTATGAGTTCGAGGTGGACGGCGCGTCCACGACCGGGCTCGAGCGCCTGACGGCTGGCACGGGCCCGCAGCACGAGCCACGCTCCGTTCGGCCTAAAGACCTTCCTCCGCCGCCGGAGCCCGGCAGCTACGCGCGGGTCGTCGAGGAAGCCCGGGAGCGGTTCGCCCGCGGCGACCTGTTCGAGGTGGTGCCGAGCCACGTGTTCCACGGACGGTGCGCGTCGCCGGCCGCGTTCTACGAACTGCTGCGGCAGCGCAACCCCGCCCCGTACGAGTTCCTGTTCAACCTGGGTGAGGGGGAGCACCTGGTCGGCGCGTCGCCCGAGATGTACGTCCGGGTCACCGGGGACCGGGTGGAGACCTGCCCGATCGCGGGCACGATCGCGCGCGGCGAGGACACGCTGGAGGACGCGGCGAACATCGCCACCCTGCTCGGCTCGGCCAAGGAGGAATCCGAGCTGACCATGTGTACCGATGTGGACCGCAACGACAAGGCGCGGGTCTGCGTACCCGGCTCGGTCCGCGTCATCGGGCGGCGCCAGATCGAGATGTACAGCCGTCTCATCCACACCGTGGACCACATCGAGGGTCGGCTGCGGTCCGGGTTCGACGCGCTCGACGCGTTCCTCACCCACATGTGGGCGGTCACCGTCACCGGCGCGCCCAAGACCTGGGCCATGCAGTTCATCGAGGACCACGAGCAGACCCCGCGCCGCTGGTACGGCGGGGCGGTCGGCAAGATCGGCTTCGACGGCTCGATGAACACCGGGCTCACGCTGCGGACCGCGCACATCACCGGCGGCATCGCCGCCGTGCGCGCGGGCGCGACGCTGCTGTACGACTCGATCCCCGACGCGGAGGAACAGGAGACCCACATCAAGGCCCGGGCCCTGCTGGAGACCCTGGCCGAGGCCGGACGCCTGCCCCAGGACAATGCGCGCCCGGCGGATCCCTCGGCCGGGTCAGCGGCGTCGGTTAGCGGCCGCAGCCCGCGGGTCCTGCTGGTCGACCATCAGGACTCGTTCGTGCACACGCTGGGCGACTACTTCCGCCAGCACGGGGCGGAGGTGACGACGCTGCGGTTCGGGTTCGCCCCGGCCCTGCTGGACTCATACGCGCCGGACCTGGTGGTGCTGTCGCCCGGGCCCGGCCGGCCGACCGACTTCGGCTGCGCGGCGCTGCTCGACGAGGTGTACGCGCGACACCTGCCGGCGTTCGGCGTGTGCCTGGGCTTGCAGGCCATGGTGGAGCACGCCGGCGGCGCGCTGGCGCTACTGCCCGAGCCCGCGCACGGCAAGCCCGGGCAGGTCCGGGTGACCGGGGGAGCGCTGCTGGCCGGCCTGCCCGCCGAGTTCACCGCGGGCCGCTACCACAGCCTGTACGCCCCCGCCGACCAGGTACGCGGCGGATTCACCGCCACCGCCGCCACCCCGGACGGGGTGATAATGGCCATCGAGGACGCCGCCGCCGGACGCTGGGCGGTGCAGTTCCACCCTGAGTCGATCCTAACCGCCTCCGGCCGGGTCGGCCACCAGATCATCGCCAACGTCCTAGACCTGTGCCGTGCGCGGGAGAAAGTCGGTGGCCGCCTGTAGTGTGCTGTGGCATGAGGAGCGTCGAACCCGAGGTTTTCCTGGTCGCGCGGCCGAAGGTCGACTACGACGCGATGGCCGCCTACCTGCACGAGGTGGGCGGGGAGCGCTGGCTGGAGCGGCTGGACCGCGATCAGCTCGGCAATGACGCGCAGGATCTCGCCGAGTTCGCCGGGAAGATGTGCTACCGATCCTGGGAACCCGGCCTGAACCCCAACGTTCGCAAAGTCCGCGACGACCAGGCCGAGTACCTGCAGAACATCCTGAAGCAGGCGCACGGCTCGGTCCTCGAGCACGCCAGCTTCACGTTCGTGCTGCACAACGTATCCCGGGTCCTCACCCATGAACTGGTTAGGCACCGGCCAGGGACGGCGGTGTCGCAGGAGTCGCTGCGCTATGTCCGCCTCGATGAGCTACCGTTCTGGTTCCCCGAGTGGGCCCAGCAGGACCCGGAGCTGATGAAGCGGGCCACGGCACTGCTGGCCGAGCTCGAGCAGTTCCAGCTGTGGATGGCCGGGCACTTCGAGCTGGACGACGACGGTACGAAGATGCACGAGAAGAAGGCCAAGACCTCGTTCATGCGCCGGTTCGCGCCGGAAGGCCTGGCCACCGGTCTGGTCTGGACGGCGAACATCCGCACCCTGCGACACACCATCGAAGCGCGGACAGACCAGGGTGCCGAAGAGGAGATCCGCCTGGTGTTCAACAAGATCGGCCACCTTATGCGGGAAGAAGCGCCCGCCCTGTTCGGGGACTACACGGTAACCGACGGCACCTGGATTCCCGGCTGGCGCAAGGTCTGACGCCAGACCGCAGGAGGCTTCGGCGAGCACCTGCGAACCGACCCGGCGGCGGGCCCCTAGCCGGTCAGGCTGTCCAGGTCGTAGCGGATCAGGTGGTCCGGAGCTCCGCGTTCCCGCAGCACCTGCACGGTCTTGATGATCATCGCGTCCGGCCCGCTGACGTAGATGTCCCGGTCGGCCCAGGTCGCCTTGGCGGCCAGCTCGGGCACGGTACCGAACATGACGTCCTCGCGGGTCGGCTCGTCCGACACCGCCGGGATGACCTGCAGCCAGGGGTAGGCAAGCTCCATCTGCTGCAGCTCGGCCAGGTCGTACAGGTCCTGGTAGCGGCGCGCGCCAAAGTAGAGCACGATCTCGCGGCGGCGGTTTGGCCCGGGCGCCCTGGTGATCGCCTCGATGATGGCCTTGACCGGAGCCAGCCCGGTGCCGCCGGCCAGGCACAGGACGTCTCGCGGCGAGTCCGTGTTCGCAGTCATCGTGCCCTCTGGCGCACCGAGCACCAGTGGGTCCCCGACCCGGACGTGGTGGACGAGGGACGGGCTGACCAGGCCGCCCGCGATCGCCCGGACGTGCAGGCTCAGCGTCCCGTCGGCGCGCGGGGTGTTCGCGATGGAATACCTGCGCCACAGCCGGGGCCAGCGCGGCGTCTGCACGCTGACGTACTGGCCGGGCAGGTAGCTCAGCGGCTGCTCAGGCGCCACGGTGAGCACCGAGATGTCGGGCCCACGCGACTCGGCGGCGGTGACGGTGGCGATCCACCAGGCTGGAGCGTGTTCGGCATCGCGCGTGGCGGCGTCGATCATGACGTCTACGGCATGGTCGAACGCACGTTCCCAGGCCCGCTGCGTCGTCTCGTCCCAGGCCTGCGCGGCAAACCGGTGCAGCGTGGCTAGCAGCGCCCGGCGGAACATCCCGTAGTGCTGCTCCCGGACGCCGAACTTGCGGTGAGCACGTCCGAGCTTTTCCAGGTAGGGCACGAGCACCGCTGGGTCGTCCTGGTCGCGGGCGATGCGGACCAGGGCGCGGAAGAAGCGCCTGCGCTGCAGGTCCATGGCGGCCGGGAACATGGCCCGGATCTCGCCGTCCATGGCGTTCAGCTGCCCGTAGAAATAGGTCATGGCCGCGTCAGCGGTCGGTTCGAGCAGAAACAATGAGGCCTGAACGGGATGGCGGGCCGGCCCACCGGTACCGTTGACGGGCACGGCACCCTCACCATGGCGCGGTGATCCGGCATCTCCGGACATTGTCACACTCTCAGTGTCGCATCAGGAGCGGAACGCTACCATCGATTACTGGCAACTCGGGATCTAACCGGTGCAGACGATTTTTCCCGTGGGCGGGCCTAGCGCGGGCGGGATGGACCATTATGGGCAGTGGAACCTTATGTGCAGGAGGACGACGGATGGGCCGCCCGATAATCGGCATCACCGGCGAGCTGGAGGCAACTCGCTGGCGCGACTGGATTCGCGAAGCGGTCGTCTCGCCGGTGAGCTACACGAGAGCCGTCGAGCGCGCGGGCGGAGCGCCAGTCATCTTGCCGCCGGTCCCCTCGAGTTCCGTGCCGAGCCTGATCGCCAGGATTGACGCCTTGGTCGTGGCGAGCGGCCGGGATGTCGACCCCTCACTCTACGACCAGGCTCCGCACGAGCAGACCGACGCGCCCGACCACCGGCGGGACCGGTTCGAGATCCTCATGATCCGTGCGGCGATCGAGGCCGACCTGCCGTTGCTCGCCATCAGCCGCGGTATGCACATCCTCAACGTGGCCCGCGGCGGCACCCTGATCCAGCATCTGCCCGACCGGGTCGGCAGCGAGAGCCACAAGCCGGACCCGGTGAAGATGACCATCCACGACGTGCAGATCAGCGCGGCGAGCAAGCTCGGCCGGGTGCTCGGCGCCACCGCCCAGGTGCCCGCCGCCCATCACCAGGCCATCGACCGGCTCGGCAGCGGGCTGCTCAACGTGGCCTGGACGCCGGACCAGATGGTGGAAGCGGTCGAGCTGCAGGGACACAAGTTCGGCATCGGCGTGCAGTGGCACCCGGAAGAGAGCGACGACGCGCGAATCTTCGAAGCCCTGGTGGCCGCCGCCAAGCCCGCGCCCACCCCGCCCACCGCCACCGACGTGACCGGCCGGTCCAAGCGACCCTCGAAGCGCCACGCAACCCGTTCCTGATCGGGTCTCCTGCTCACCGCGCGCCCGTGGCCGTGCAGCCCGGACCGCACGGGCGTAGCGTGCCTTTCCAGCCCCGGCGGTGCAGGACGCTGCCGATCTCGGCCGCGGTCCGGCAGCGGTTCTCGGTGGTGTCGGGCCAGCCATACCTGAGGGTTGGCCCTGAAGCTGGCTTCGCCAGCGCAAACTTCGTTCGTCTTCCATGCCGGCAGTGTGAGCAGCCCTCGCTGCCACCCGCCAGCCCAACCTCCCTCCTGTGGATAACCCTCCTCTGTCCTCTCTAGCCTGTGGATAACCCCGCCTTCGGATCATCGCGTGTCGCTACCTCTTTGAGAAGGAGGTAACGACACACGATCACGAGAAGTCGGATTGGCGGAGGCTGAAATGGGTGATTTGTCCAGATTTTTGAGTGGTACGGAGGCGGGCGCTCGTGCGGCGCGGGGCGCTGGCGTGGCGGACGAGACGAAAGTGGCGGGCGAGGCGAAAGTGGCGAAGGGCCGGCGCGGGGGGCGCGGCGGGAGCGGGTGAACG
>Ga0302184_10002393_pt1 | contig 11901 bp, 9 predicted proteins | sample I_Palsa_N3_3_FD_200233 | JGI IMG/M metagenome (GOLD analysis project Ga0302184, IMG submission 200233) | Peat permafrost microbial communities from Stordalen Mire near Abisko, Sweden - I_Palsa_N3_3 | ecosystem: Environmental > Terrestrial > Soil > Palsa > Peat permafrost | place: Sweden: Abisko...
GTAGACTCGACGCCCGGTCGCCGACGTAGCTCAGCTGGTAGAGCACTTCACTCGTAATGAAGGGGTCCCCGGTTCGAGTCCGGGCGTCGGCTTATCGGATTTACAGGGATTTCTTGACCGTCGCGGACTCGTCGCGGGAACGTCATGGAACACCTGTGGAACACGGGCTGGAGTGTGGGCGTGGCGGCGGCCCTGTTCATGCGAGGCCCAAGCGCGAGCGGACACGCCTGATTTGCTCCTCGGCGCCCATGCGCTGGGCCGGGTCGAAGTCCTCCCACACGCGCGCGTAGTCGCGCAGCAGCGTCGCCGCGCTGTGGCCGAGTTGCCTGGCGACGTACTGGGGCGGCTGTCCTTCGTAGATGAGGAGGGTCGCGAAGCTCGACCGAAGGTCGCGCGGGCGGACCCGCTTGGGGCCGTCCCTGTCGCCGGCGGGTAGGCCAGCCGCCGCAGCGGCTGGGCGGAACGTGCGATCGCGCCAGTTGTCCCAGTCGTAGTCTGCCCACGGCTCTCCGCGACGGTTCGGGATCACCGGCGCGCTGTCGGGCGGATCGCCGGATGCGGCTCGCCACCTCGTGAGGTCGTGCGCGAGCGCGTCGAGCAGACGCGTCGCCCGTTCGACGGGTACGCCGCGCTTGGTCGCCCGGAACAGAATCGTGTGCTCACGGATTGCTGACCACCTGAGCGGCAGCGCTTCGGATTCGGGCCGCGGGCCAGCGTATGCGAGCAGGCTCACGAGCGTCGCGGACCGGAGATCGTCGTGGCCCAGGTACCAGGCACGGATCGCCTCGACCTGCTTGACGCTGATCAGGATCGGCTCACGCTCGCGGCGCTGGGAGGGCTTGTCGATCTGCTTGACGGGATTGCTCGGCAGGTTGTAGTCGCGCACCGCCCGCTTCATCACGCCTTGCAGTACGGCCAGCGTGCGAACGATCGTCGCCCGCCCGGTCCCCTCCCGCTCGAGGTCGGCCGCGAAGCGCTCGATCAGGCTAGGCCGCAGCTGCGTCAAGGGGACGTGGCCCAGCCGCGGGAAGATCCGTAGCTCCAGATCGATCGAATGTCCCTCCTGCGTCGAGAGCGCGAGCCTCCTCTCCGCGTAGTTGGGCCACCATTCGTCGTGCACGTACTGCCGCAGCGTCATCTCGTCAGCGAGGAGCGCCGGGTCGCCGCTCTGCTTCAGACGGCGAACCCGCCGATCGAAGTCGATCGCGTCGCGCTCGTGATCGAACGTGCGATTGCGGTTCGCGGTCCCGCGACCGCCCTCGCGCCAGCGCACCCGATAGACGGTCCGACCGTCCGCGGTAGTTTCAACATGGACGCTCAAGCGGCCGACTGCTTTCGGCGCTTCGCCCGGACGCGGGCGCGAAGCGCGTCCTCGTTGACGTCGCTGCGCCTGGGCCCGGTCAGCGGCGGCACCGGAAGGGAGCGCGGCGCCGGCCGTGCTTCCGGCTGAGCCGCGGGGCTGACGCGGGTCGACTCGAGCCACGACTGCAGATCAGTCTCGTTGATGCGCAACTTGCCCCCCGGCTTGTAGGCGACGAGGTCTCCCCGTTGGATCGCGCGGTAGATCGCCCATTGCGTCAGTTTTACCTGGCTGGCCGCCTCGTGGACCGTCAACATCGGCTGGATCTCCTTCATCGCCCAGATCGCCCGTAGGCGGGCTGGCTGGGCTTGGTGTCGGCCAAGGCTGGGGTCTCGGCCGCTGATGGCGGGAAGCTCGCAAACTCCGGCATCGTTCATGTACCGGATCCAACGACGGAAACCTCTTGCTCGGGGCAGCGACCAGCGCGCGTACCGCGGCCCCCAACGGTTAGCCGTCGACGTTCGAACCGGCGTCCGAACCGGCGAGCTACGTATGCGCGTTGCGCCGCTCGTATCGGGGCGCTGAAGCGAGGAACGCAGGTCGGACCCTCGTGTGCGCTGCCGTTCGCAGCGCCGCCGGAAGGCGGTCGACCGAGACCACGAGGACGCCGGCCTCGACGCGCTCGAGCCCGCGATCGCGCACGACACACAGCACGGGCAGCGCGCCCTTGGGGCACCAGCGACGCCGGCGCTTGTCCAGCCAGCCCGCGATGTCACGGATGCGCGCGAGGTCGTCTGACGTGAAGTTGCGGGTCTTCGTCTCAATCGCGAACGCAAGTCCAGCCGGGGCGATGGCGATGCTGTCGATGTCGCCGCGGCCCTTCCACGGGAGCGAATGCCGCAGCCGCCAGCCCTCCGTGTCAAGCGGAGCGAGGGCTCGTTGAACCTGGTCCTCAGATCGCGCGCCAACGCGGGCACGAGTGGCCAGGCGGGCCAGGTGGCGGGCTCGCCGAGCGAAGCCGACCGACGCCAGGAGCATTACGACGGCGATCGGGGGTAGGCCACCGGCGGCGGCGAGCATCGCGAGCAGGACCGCGGCTGCGCTGAGTGCCGAGGCACCGCCGGCGCGGGCCAGGCGTCGGTACTGCTGCTGACGCGGATAGCTGCACATCCTCGCCCACCAAGTACCGCGCCGCGGTGGCAACGCCTCGGCCATCTGACCGGCGGCATCCTGAAGTAGCCGGTGCGCTCGTCAGCTCGGCCCGAGGTTGACTTGCAGACAGGTGACGAGGTAGTCGTCGATCGGGATGCCACCCTCATTCTCCCCGACCATGTCGTCCCGCCACTCGGGCTTGCTTCCAAGCAGGCAGCGAAACTCACGCCGGCGAGCCATGACGCGCTCGTAGACGAACTCGTCGTATGTGCCGGACACGTATGGGAGCCACACGTGGATCTCAAAGTCACCGTCAGGCCCCTGCTACAACCGTGTCCATGCCGGATCGCTGGGTGCCGACCGACCCTCGACAGCGGGCAATTGGCCGTTTGCTCAGCCAGCTGGTCGGTGGCGAGGCCGCCGCGTTCTTCCTCGACGCGTGCCGAATGATGGATGGCGATTATCGCCCCGAGGCGACGACGCATTTGGTCGGGCACTTACTGCGCGAACTCCATCTGTCGCTCCGTGACGTGCTGCGGCCGATCGTGCCGGACGGTTGCTGGCCAAAATACGGCAGCGACAACAGCAGCGTCCGACAGGTCGACGCTCTCTGCGATGCGCTTCGAATACCAGCTGAGGACGCCTTCCGGGCGGCCTGGCGCGAGTTTGCTGCCGAGCCGCTACACATGTGGGCGCATCGATACTCGCGCGCTGCTCCGCGCCCCGTCGATCGGGAGTTCCGGGAGCTTTGGGATAAGGCTCAGGCCGTGCTCTACACGTTGGCCCGGCGCATCGAAGCAAACTACGCCGCCACCCTCCCGATCGTTGACGAGCTCGCCGCCGGCAGGCCCGATGTCCCGCGGCTGCAACAGAAAGTCCTGCACTCGACGGTTGTGCTCGATCGCTTCTTCGATCACGCCAGCCGCGAGTGGTTCGAGCTGCTCCGCGACGCGGGCTATTTCGCTGACCCGCCCGCGCTGGTATACGAGGCCGACGGTTCTGTGGCCTACACGCGTTGGCCGCAGGGGCGCTATCTTGCGCGCGTGGCGCCCGAGGTACCCGGCGCCGTTATCGAGATCGGTCTTTCGCTCACAACGGACAACCCCGCGGCGCAAGAGGCCTTCCTCGACGTTGCGCTCGCGCTGCCAGCGCCCCAGGCAGCTCGTCTGCTGCCCAAGGTCGAGGAGTGGCTCGCGACCACGGTGCAGTGGGGACTCCCATTCAAAGCGAAGTCGCTCGTCACCCACTTGATCGCCGGCGGCCTCATAGACGAGGGACTCGCGCTCCTGCGCACGCTCCTCGAGGCCGATCACACGCAACGGCACTCCTCAGCTCTCGCGGCGGAGATCCTGCGCGAGTTGACGCCGGTCATGTTCCCGGCCGCGGGTGTCGCAGGCGTCCAGCTCTACGCAGACTTGCTCGAAAGCGCGGTCGCCGAGCAAACCTCCGGCATCGAGGACTATTCCTCAATGTGGCGTCCTGACCTCGCGACCGGGCACGACCGTGACCTGCGCGACGCCCTCGTCTCCGCGCTTACAGACGCGACCGTTGCCCTGGTGGACGCGCAACCCAAGCTACTCGCTGAAGTTCTCGCGTTACTGGAGACGCGGCAACAGTCGATCTTCAGGCGCCTGGCGCTCGCTCTCCTCGCCCACCATCCGGATGCCGGCCTGATCGCCGCGCGCCTCACCGACCAGACGCGGTTCCTCGACCACAACGCGTATCGCGAATACGGCGTGCTCGCGCAGGCGCACTTTGCCACGCTCGATCAGGAAGACAAGCAGAAGATCCTCGGGCTCATCGAGGCTGGCCCAGAACACGCTGGCGATGAGCCCACGTATCTCGAGCGCTGGCGTTGGCAAATGCTCAGCCGCCTCCCGACACCGCTGCCCGGCAAGTGGCAGGGTGTCTTGGAGCAACTGATCGAGGAGTACGGCGCGCCCAAGACCGAGCAGGGGCCAGCAGTCCGGGTCACCGGTGTCGGCTCGCCTTTGACCAGCGCCGACCTGAAGGGCATGAGCGTCGAGGAGATCCTCGCGTTCCTCGCCAAATGGGTGCCGCAGGAAGGTCAGTGGAACGCGCCGAGCCGTGCCGGTCTAGCTCGCGTAATGCGCCAGTTCGTCGCGGAAAACCCAGCAAAGCTCGCTGGCCGTGCTGCAGAGTTCGCCCGAGTAGAGCGGACGTACCTTCAAGCGTTGCTCGGCGGTCTGAGCGAGGCACGCAAACACCAACGCGGCTTCCCATGGCCGGGCGTGCTCGCCCTGGCGCACACGGTGGTTCACAGCCAGCCGTCAGTTGCGGCTCGCGTTGCGGGAGACCTAAGTGACGAGGAGCCCACGTGGCGCTCGCTTTTGCAGGAAGTGGCCGGTCTCATCGCCTCCGGGCTCAGCGGTGAGGACGCCATCCCACCCCAGGAGCGCGAGCGAGTTTGGCAGATCATCTCTTGCCTGGCCGAGAACGAGGATCCAATCGCTGACGACGACGACAGCCGCGCCCCGGGGATGCTGGTGCTGAGCGGCGTGCGCTGTGTCGCTCTCGACGCCGCGGTCTCATATTGCTGGTGGCTTCGGGACATCGGTTGCGCGGGCGAGCGCCACCTCCCAGCCGAAGCGCGTGTGCTGTTGGAGCAGCGACTTGACCCAGCGACCGAACGATCGCTCGCCGTCCACTCGGTTTACGGCAAGGGTTTCCTCTTCCTGGCTCGAGCGGACCCGGCCTGGGCGCACGGTCACCTCGAACGAATCTTCCCCCCCGACGACGAGCGACGGCGTCGCGTGGCCTTCAACTCCTACCTGATCTTCAACAGAGTTTGGGAGAACTCGTTTAGCCTGCTGGCTGAGCAGTACGGCAGCGCGATCGAGCGGCTGGCCGCGGAGGACAGCGCCGCCCAACAGTCCTTCGGAGACGTTGGTGAGCGGCTGGTCCAACACCTGATGGTCGGACTGACGTACGGACTTCTCGACTTCGGTGACGGGACCGGGCTGCTGGAGAAGTTCTACGCGACAGCGCCGCTGAACCGCCGAGCACGAGCGCTCGAGTTCATCGGTCAGAGCCTGTCAGACGCCGAGATGACAGACGGGACGGCGGTGAGGCTGCAACATCTCGGGGATCTGCGACTCGGGGCCATAAACGACTCCGGCGAGGAAGATGCCGGAGCAGAGCTCGCAGGCTTCGCTTGGTGGTTTGCCTCGGGCAAGCTTGACACCGCCTGGTCGCTATCGCTGCTCGAGGCCGCCTTGACCCTCAATGACGGCCTCGATGCCGATCACGTGATCGTAGACCGACTCGCCGCGGTGGAAGGAACGTACCTGCCGGCCGTCTTGCGCTGTCTTGAGCTCTTGATCGACTCAACGACTCGGCCGTGGTTCGTGTTCGGGGCACGCGAGCAGATCGAGGCCATCCTCGTGTCCGGCCTGGCTGCCGGTGGCGAAGCCGGTGAACGCGCACGCGACATCGCTAATCGGCTTGTAGCGCGCGGCCACACCGACTATGAACGAATGCTCCAGTGATAGCTCCAGCACTACCGAGCGCGTGAGAGAAGGCGAATGCAAGAAGGGCAACGACCGATCTAAGAGCGGCGCCAAGCCTGACGCGTAACGTGCGGACAAATCCCGCCGGCCAACACCTGTAGAGCCGTGTGTCTCACGGATGGCGGCTCGCAGGCGCGTCGGTGCGAAGCTGTACCGATGCGCTGGGATGACCTTCAGCTTCTCCGTCTGATCGATGAGTTTGAGACGACCGAGCAGATCGGGCAGCTCATGAGCGGCTACAGCCTCATCCAGGCCGCGAGCGTGGGTGAGACGATCGACTGGGGGCGCGATGAGAGGACGTTCGCGCGTGAGCTGCTGCTCTCACGCGCCGCCGGCTACATCGAGTGGATCGACCCGTTCAAGCCCGCGACGTTTCGACAGCCCGACCCGATCGCCGACGCACAGCAGTGGCTGCAGGAGATCCGCGACATTCGCGTGACGATCCCCGGCCGCGATCGCGCTCGCGGCCGCGTGATCCAGCGTGCGCTGCCCGACCCCGACGAGGACGACGACCGGCCGATCACGGGGATGACGCTCGAGGAGATCGCGCGCTCGATCGGCGACACCTACACCGGATCGCAGCTGCCGCGCTACCTACGCGAGTCGGGGATCCCCGACGAGTTCATTCCAAGTGAGGTCGCTGCCAGCAAGTGGGAATACGTGCTCGGGGTCTTCGAGGCGCTTCACGACGGTGGCTCGGCAGCAAGGCGAGCGCTGCGCGCGTTCATCGGCGGCTGGCTTCAGGGCCGACACCACACGCCTCCGCGCCCAGAGGTCCGCAAGCGGATCGCCGCTCTACTGGCCGCGCAGGGCTGGCATGTGCGTGATGGCAGCCTCGCGATCGGCGAGCGGGCCGCCGAGGCGGTCTGGGCGATCACGCCGCTCGGCCAGGACGCGCGGATCGCCGCGCTTCATGCTGACGTTCGCGAGGTCGCCGACCGCTACCTGGAGAGCGGGCACCCGGAGGTCGCGATCTTCGAGGCGTTTAAGGCGATCGACAACCGCGTCAAGGCGATGACCGGACTCGATCTCGACGGAAGCAAGCTGATGGGGGAGGCGTTCGCGGACTCCAACCCGCCGATCGCTCTCGGTGACCTCTCCACCAAGACGGGCAGGAACATCCAGGCTGGCTTCCGTCTCGTGTTCATGGGCGCCGTGCGAGGAATCCGCAACCCCGACGCGCACGAGCTGTTCAAGGCGCTTGACGCTGAGGAGGCACTCGAGACCTTGGCGTTTGCGAGCCTGCTCATGCGTCGTCTGGACCAGGCTCAGTCGCGGCGTGGTGCCCGTGACGCCGGCGCCCAAGCGCCGTGAAGGACCGTTGGGGCCGGCGCCCGGTGTCCTCGGTTCGGAGGCCTGGAGTCCAGGCATTTCAGGGGGTGGAAGAACGGCAGTCGCGCCCAAGGCGCCATAGGCTGACTCTGCTCCCTCGCGGCGGTTACGCTCGCCTGAATGCGCCGGTCCGACTACAGCTTTACCGAGGAGTCATTTGTCACGACGCCGCTCGCGTCGCCCCCGCCCTCGAACCTTCAGCCACTCGTTGCCAAACTGCTCGCGGGGCGCGTTACGGTCCTGACGGGAGCCGGCGCTAGCGCCGGGCTCCCGAGCGGCCTACCGCTGGGAGGGCAGGTGGCAGAGACCCTCCGGAGCTGGGCGCTGGACGTCGGAATGATTGCGGAGGTCGCGGGCCTCAGCGATCCGAGCGATCTCGGCGAGGTCGCCGAGATGGTCGAAGATCGCTTCGGACGCCCGATGTTGATCAGCCAGCTGGTGGACGCTGCCGATTGGCTTGGAACGCACTTCAACCTCGTCCATCTCGCGATCGCGCTCATGTATGCGGAAGGCCTCCTCCGCGTCGGGTTCACTGCGAACTGGGACCGTCTGGCGCAGCGGGCTGCTTGGACGATCGCGGGTCTGGACCTCTCGTGTCCCTGCGACAAGCCGACGCTGGCGGTTGCCACACCTCCGCTGTTCGTACACATGCACGGCGACGCGGAGCATCCCGCATCTCTCGTGGCGACGAACAGGCATCTGGCCGCACCCGGGGCCATCGAATGGACCGAGCCGCAGCTGGCCGCCGCAGCGATCGTGCATGAGCTCGTCCTGATCGGTTTCGCCGCGGAGCCGAAATACGTGTTGGAAACGATCGAAAGCGCTCTGGCCGCAACGGCCGGGACGCTCGTCGCGGTTCTGAGCCTGAGCTCCCGCGCGGACTTCGTGGCTGCCTCGCCTGAGCTTGCGCGAGTCACCGGTGTTGACGCCGATCCGGATCTCTACGTGGAAGGGCCCGCGACCGAGCGCCTCGGCGAGGCGCTGCGCGTCTGCTACGCGCATCTCCTGCGAGGCCTGTTGGACGAAGGCGAACGCCAGGCCCGCGAACTGGCCCCACCACTTGCCGTCACAGCGCACGGCGTCTCCCTTGTACGCGATGCGCTCCTTGGCGGGACCCTGGCTGACCTGCTCGGACTGCTCTGGCGAGCGGCCCAACTTCCCGCTGATTCGAGCGCCGAGCAACGGCAGCCGACCGTCGCCACATCCGGGGCCCCGGTCGCGCAGGCGTTGGCAACGGTCTTCCTGCTCTCCTCCTGCAGCGACGTGACGGGGCTCGATGCCAGGCGCGAGGGCCTCCGCGTCTCCCTCCACAATGGGCGATTCGCCGATCTGTGGATCGTCGTGCCGGGCAGGCCGATCGGTACCACCGGGGCCGTCCGGCAAGCGAGTTTGACCAGCGGGCGATTTGCCTACCCAGGTGACGACGCGACCCCACTTATCCTTGTGTGTGCGCGTACGCTCGGACTTCCCTCAACCACTGCTCCTGCATTCCTGGCCGGATCTCCTGCCAGTGGAACTATCGCGTCGCCGCTTCGAATCCCGGCGGACGCGATCACTCTTGAGGAACTGGACCGACGCCGCTCGAGCGCTGGCGCTGGGAGATTTGAGGACTTCGTGAGGCTTGGGCCATGACCGACCCCGTTTCACTGCTGGAGACGGTCCTCAAAAGTGGCGGCTATCGAACCTCACGGCCCCCGGAACGGGAGGATGGCGTGCTTGGCGAGAGCGCAAGCCGGGTCGTGTGGGCGGTCTCGTTCGCGGCTGTACTCGATCTGCTCGAGGGTTGGGAACAGGAGCAGGATTGGCTGATTGCGCTCGCGCGTGACCGCTTGACCGTCGAGAAGGCGTGGGAGCTCTACCTCGTCTTAGGCTGCGATCCGGACCCGGATCCGATCGAACGCCACGCTCTCGAGGCGGTGCGGCGCGACTCCAGCTACACACGCAAGCTCGTCGTCCCTTCGCTTGCGAAGTCGAGCCTCGCTAGGGCGAGAGACTGGCTAGCACCGCTCGAGGAGCTTCGGCTCCCGCCGGCAAGCTCTCCTCCCGACGCCCTGGGCCTTGTGGAGGAAACTGCGGTGGCAGGGGGCAACGAGGATGCCCTCAAGGTCATCGCTGCCTACCGTGCGAACCGCCCGCTGTTTGAGGAGCTCTAGGTGCGCATCGCCTCGATCAGCGTCGCCAACTTCCGTGGTTTCTCGACTCGGCGCACGATCGACTTGGATGCCGACATCGTCATTGTCTGGGGCGCGAATGGGACCGGCAAGACCTCGCTACTCGATGCGGTGCAGTGGCTGGTACTCGGTGACGTGCCCCGTCTGCGGGCGACAGTGCTCAGGTCGCAAGAGGACGTCGTCACGAATCGCTATGCGGATGGCCCTGCCTCGGTCGAAATCGCGTTCCGCGACGCGGGTGGGACAACCCTTGTGACGAGAACGGGTCACGGCAAGAATGGGCGCCTGACGGTGCGGAGACCCGATGGCACGCACCACGAAGATGGGCAGGCGAGGACGCTGCTTGCAGGCCTCATTGGCCGCGGCGACGATCACGATGACGATGGGAAGTGGTTCCTTCGGACACATCTGCTTCAGCAGGCGGAGATGACTGAGCTTTTGAGCGGCGACACAAAGGAGCGCTACCACTTCCTGGCGCAGCTGACGGGCCTCGACGAGCTGAGTCAGCTCGACGACCAGCTCCAGCGCGAACTGAGGCAGCTTCGTGCAGCCGTTCGCGAGCGCGAGCGCGAGCTAGAGGAGGCGCGCGAGCGGGTCGCGGTCGCGCGCAGTGAGCACGAGGAGTCCATGGCGATTCTGGCTTCCCAAGAGGCTGAACAAGAAAGCGCGCTCGGGAGTGCCGCGTCCGTCGTCGCTCGCCTGCTCGACATCGGAGATCTCCCGGAGCTCGGCGAACTCCAAGCTGCGGCCGCGCGTCGTCTCGCCGAGCTTGAGTTCTTGATCCAGGGAGTTCGCGAGGCGGTCTCTTCGGCCGATCGATCCGTCGTGAGCGGGGAGCTGGAGCCGCTCCGCGCCGCAGTCGCTGAGTTGGCCGCTGAGCATGGGGCCAGCCAGGCGCGCCTGCTCGAAATTGAGAGCAGGCTCGCCGAGCTCGAGCAGTCTCTGCGTGCTCTCGAGACAGAGCGCGACGACACCGAGCGCCTCGCTCAGCTCGCACTCGCCGCGCTCGGCGAAGAATGCCCCGTCTGCGGCCAGCCGCATGACCTTCATCTGACGCGGGCTCGTCTTCACAAGATGCTCAAGGGCGACGATCGCGCGACCGTGATCGGTAATCAGCTCGATTCACTGCGGTCCGAGCGCGCGACCGCAGAGGCTGTGGTGGCCGCGCAGGATTCCAAATTGGTGACAGCACGAGAGAGCCTCGGACGTGCCGAGAGCGCTACGCACGCGGTCGTCGAAACCTCGATCGTTCGCACGCAGTTGGAGGGGCGCCTTCGTGCTATTGCCGGGACCCGTACCGGCGGGCCGAACTTGATCGTCGACGCGGAGCAGTACGCGGCTCAACTGGGCGCTGCGGTCAAGGATCTCGACGGCAAGGCCGCCGACTTGGCACGCCGAGCCTCGCTGCGCGCCCGCGCCCTGGCCGCTCAGCGAGATCTCGAAGCCCGCGACGGTCGCCTCGCGACACTCGAGGCCGACTTCACAACGCTGAGTCGACGCAATGCCCGTGCCGAGGCTGTGTGCAAGTGGGTGGGACGGGAGATAGTCGCGGCCACAGGGCGCGTGATCGCCTCTTCTAACCCGCTCGCTGGCGAGCTTTACCGCCGGTTGGATGTTCATCCGACGTTCCGACGCTTCTCACTCAAACTCGACCGATTCCGGGAATCCGGGCACGTACGTCCCTGGGTGCACGATGATGCGGCTGAGAAGGACGCCGGCGCGGCTCAGCTCCTGAGCGCTGCGCAGTTCAACTCGCTGGCGGTATGTCTCTTCCTCGCTCTGAACCTTGAACAGGAGCGATCCCTCGACTCGATCATTCTCGACGATCCGGTCCAGAGCATGGACGACATCAACGTCTTGAGCCTCGTGGACGTACTGCGTACCGTCCGCCGCGAGCGCCAAGTCGTCCTAACCACCCACGACATCGTTCTCACTCAGCTGCTACTTCGCAAGCTGCGGCCCCTCAAAGAGGACCAACGGGTTCTGCTTGTGACGCTCGGCAGCTGGACTCGTGACGGTCCGGAGGTCAAGATCGAGGACTACCGCGGCACATCGCGTTCGCCGTTCGAACTCGTCCCTGGCGAACCCGACTGAAAGTCGCTCAGCGCCGAGATCCTGCGTGCCGTCGCATCGTGCCGGGTCCGCGCCGCCCGCTGCCGAGCAGGTTGACCTCGAGTCATTGGCTGTCGGCTGAGGCCCGAGGCGACGGCGCGCAGGAACGCCTAGTCGAGGATCCGGGGTGGATTGTCGTCATCAGCCGGCCCAACCCGCATGGTCATGTCCGGCTTACACGTCCAGCAGGCGCCGGGAGCAGCGCGGCGCGCAACCTGCTCATCAGCGTGGATCAGGGTTCCGTCTTCTGCTTGGGGCGCGAGCTGGCACGAGGGACGATGGATGGTGCCGTCGCGGTCGAGAA
>Ga0302184_10002396_pt1 | contig 11898 bp, 10 predicted proteins | sample I_Palsa_N3_3_FD_200233 | JGI IMG/M metagenome (GOLD analysis project Ga0302184, IMG submission 200233) | Peat permafrost microbial communities from Stordalen Mire near Abisko, Sweden - I_Palsa_N3_3 | ecosystem: Environmental > Terrestrial > Soil > Palsa > Peat permafrost | place: Sweden...
CTTGTGGACGTTCATCGACCCGAAGATCTTGAGGTACTCCTGCTTGACGGTCTCGCGATCGCGGTGGACGAGCCCCCGGGCCGGGACCTCCCAGACGATGTCGTCGGTGTACACGCCGACGGCCAGGTCGATGCCCTCGGGGTTCTCGTTGTGAAAGTGCTGGTCCACAGCGGCAATGTTGCGGCTGATGATCTCGTCGCGCGTCAGGGCCGGGGTCGAGGTCGTCGGGGTCGTCACGAGTGGCTCCTTTTCGTTGGGTGTCTAGATCACCAAATTAACCGGTTCGGGGCCGTCGGGCCGCGCCCCGGATCCGGTCGATGACCGCCGCCGGGTCGGCGGGGAGCACATCGGCGCACCAGGCCACGTGCTGATCGGGACGGACCAGCAGCAGGCCCGCGCCGTAGCGCTGGCGCAGGTCCCGCGGGCGCAGGTCGAGAACATCGAGAGGGACGCCGGCCCTCGACGCCGCCTGGACCAGGGGCTGCCAAGAGCCGGCCGGCGCATCGAGGACGAGCAGGGTCATGCCGGGGCCGAGCGAGTCGTAGACCGAGCGGCCGGGCCCGAGCCAGACATGCGGCAGACGGCCGCCCGGACGCGCGCCCGGCTGCGGGCCTGGATGGGGGCCGGGCTGCGGGCCTGGATGAGCGCCGGGCTGCGGGCCCGGGTCGGGGGCCGGGACCACCACGGGCGAGGGGTCGTAGCAGAGGTCTAGGACTAGGTCGAGGGCGTGGAATTCCGCGGCTTTGTCCTGCTGGATGCGGTGGTCGGCGGCTCGGCGGGCCTGCTGGCCGGCCTCGGTGTCGTCCTCCAGGCTCGCGGCCGTCAGGTCCGTGGAGAGCGTTTTCATGTTCTCGCTCGCCTCGCGGACCACCCGGTCTTGGACCGGGCGGCGTTCGGCTTCGTAGCTGGCCAGCAGCTGCTCCCCGCCCCAGCCTTGCAGCACCGCCGCGAGCTTCCAGCCGAGGTCGACCGCGTCGCCGATGCCGGTATTGAGGCCATGGCCGCCGAACGGCGGGTTGAGATGGGCGGCGTCGCCGGCCAGGAAGACGCGGCCGGAGCGGAGCCGGTCGACCAGCTGCATGCGGGCCGTCCACGGGTCGTCGGACAGGATCCGCGCGTCGACCGGCACGCCCGCGGCTCCTTCGATGAGGGACGCCGCGGTGCGCCGTCCCAGTTCGGGCGGTACGCCTAGCGCGATGATCCACCACGTCCCGTTCCGGTCCATGGGTCCCATCACGGCGGGGGTGCGGTCGTTGACGACCCAGAACTGCACGGCCGGGCCGTGCTTGACCTGCGGCCACAGGCCGGGAGCGTGGAAGACCATGCCGAAGTTGGGCCGCAGCGCGAGCTCGCCGACGTAGCTCGCTCCGATCTGGTCCCGGACGGCGCTGCGCGGGCCGTCGCAGCCGAGCAGGTACTCCGCCTCGACGATGGCCTGGCCGCCCGCGCGGTCCTCGACGGTCACCCGAACCGCGTCCGGGTCCTGCTCGACGGCCGTCACCCGCAGGCCAGTGGCCAGGGTGCAGCCGGGCAACTCCGTCACCACGTCGCGCAGTAGCTCCTCGAGCACGTACTGCGGCGCCTGCTGGCCGGTCTCGGGGAAGCGGTCACCTTCGAGCGCGAGCCCGAGCACGCCGGTGAAACGCGAGAGCTCGTAGCCGGCCAGCGAGGTGCAGAATACGATGTCCTTCGACCAGGACACCGGCAACGGCGCCGCGGCGCGGAAGCGGTCCGCGATGCTCCACCGCCGCAGGTGCTCCATGGTGCGGACGTTGACCGTCTTGCACCTCGGCCGGGCGTGGCTGACCTGCTCGCGGGGTTCGATCACGAGGCAGCTGACGCTTCGGCGGCCCAGCTCGACGGCCGCGGCGAGGCCGACCGGGCCGCCGCCCGCGACCAGCACCTGGACCGAGCGCGGTAGCGACGTCAGCCGAGGCAGCGGACGCGAGGATACGTTAACCGAGGTCATCCTGGCGCGCCCACAGGGCGCATTCGGACGCGAAGGCCAGCTGGCGCAGGTGCAGGGCGTGCCCGAGGGTGTGGTGGTCGATGCTGTGCCCGGTGTTGCGGGCCACGCTGGCCTCGATGAACGGCACGGCCGTGAAGAACTCGGCGAAGCGCGCGACGTTCGCCGGCGAACTGTCCCACAGCGCATCGAATTCGGCCAGGGCGTTGTGCACCGGCACCCGGACCTTGGGGGCCAGGCCGGGCAGTCGCTCGACCGGCCAGCGCGGCGCCTGGAACAGCTCGGACACCGGTACCGGGGCGTAGGAGCCGTGCGCCTGGGCGACCGCGGCAGCGGAGTGGGTGAAGTCGGGGCCGAACATCACCTGGTCCCGCTGGTCATAGGGCAGGTCGACGGTCTGGTCCACCGGCAGTGACCCCAGCGCCTGGGCGGCTCCGCCCACCGGGATGACCGCGCCCATCCCGGTCGCCGACACGCCCACGAGCGGGAAGTCGGTCTCCCCCGCCGCGATCATCAGGGCGATCATGCCGCCGATCGAGTGGCCCACGAGCAGCACGCGCTCCGCCGAGAAACGCCTGGTGGCCTGGGCAATCGCATCGGCCAGGAGCTCGGCGTGCCGGTCGAAGGTGTTCTGCTCCGGGGCGAGGGGCGAGCTGCCGCCGTAGTTCGGCCGGTCGAAGCAGACGACCTGGTAGCCGCTGGCCGCGGCGGTGTCCATAAACGATCCCTCGGGCGAGCCGGCCACGTCGAAATAGCGCGAGGTGTACGTGCCGCCGTGCAGCGCGGCGATCAGCGGCCGCGGGGAATCCGGCACCGGGGCATCCGGGGCCGGCTCGGCGGTCAGGGCCGTGATCGTGAGCCCGTCCGCCTTGAACTCAACGGTAGTGCGCGGCGACGGTGTCATGAGCTGGGCGCGATCGTCATCAGGTGCTCCTTTGCCCCGATATTTCGCCTAAAATCTGGCTCAGACGCTAACAGATATATGTGATAACAGTAAAGGAAACGAGGCAGACCGGATGAGGACATCTCCCGGCGAGACGGTCGGCACCGGGACCACGGCCGGCACCGGGACCACGGCCGGCACCGGGACCACGGCCGGCACCGGGACCACGGCCGGCACCGGGACGTCTGCGCCGACCGTCCGGCCGATCGAGTCGCGGTCCGTGGCGGAGCAGGTCACGGTGGAGCTCCGCCGGTCGATTCTTTCCGGCGCCCTGGCTCCGGGGCAGGAGTTCTCCCTGCGCGAGATCGCGGACATGCTGCAGGTCAGCTTCATCCCGGTCCGCGAGGCGCTGCGCAGCCTGGAAGGCGAAGGCCTCGTCGTGACCCGGCCCGGCCGCAGCGCCCTGGTCGCTCCCCTGGACCTGGACGAACTGCGCGGCATTTACCGGCTGCGGCGCAGACTCGAACCCGAGATCGCCCAGCGGTCCTGCCTGCTGCTTTCCGACCGCGAGCTCGAACGGCTGGAGCGCCAGGCGGCAGAGTTCGGCGAGGAGCAGCGGAGCATGAGCGAGATCTACGAAGACCACCACGCCTTCCACCTGGCCCTGCTCGCGCCCGCCGCCACGACCTGGGACATCCGGATCCTCACGACCCTGTGGCGAGCCGCCGAACGCTACATCCGGATCGGCTTCGGCCTGCTCGATCCCGACCCGCATGAGCACTGGCGCCGCGAACGGGCCCACGAGGACCTCGTCGCCGCCTTCCGGGAACGCGATCCGGACGCCGCGGCGCAGGCGGTACACGGGCACCTGGCCCGCAACGAGGAGATCGCCCTGCTGGCGCTGCGGCCAGCCGCCGAATGATCCTGGCGTGAGCGCTAGACCAGCGTGTCGTTCCTGGCCAGGGCGGCTAGCTTGTCCAGGGTCGCGGTCATGCTGGGCACCCAGCGGTCGCCGCCCCGCACGGCCTGGCGCAGCCAGGCGGGCGCGCGGGAGCAGTCGTAGGTCTCCGTGACCAAGGTGAACCCGGAACCGGCCGGGAGGAGGTCATAGCTCCACCGGTGCCCGGCCTTGTCCCCGATACTGCTCTGGTCTTCCTCCCGGGTGGCCGCCGTCATGACCGGTTCCCAGCCGATCCTGCGGTTGGGCTCGTACTCCACGACCTCGCTGGACATCTCGTAGTCGCCCATCTCGTCGTTGTGCATCTTCATGGCGAAGACGTCGCCGACGCCGGACAGGACCACGTCGCGGGGCGCCTCGCGCAACATGCCCGACCCGTCGATGAGCGGGTGGCGGGCGGAATGGGCCAGGATGCCGAACAGCTTCTCGGCCGGCGCCTCGATCTTCCGCGACACCGAGACGGGCGGGCAGGTTTGACTGATCATGGTCGTCGTCCTTCCTGTCGGTACTGGCTCGGCTCAGGCAGCAGGCAACCGTGGTCCTTAAGACGCGCGGCCGCGGCAGAACTCATCGCGTGGCAGGGGCGCGCCGGGACTCCGGCGGTCGCTAGGCCGGGGAAAGGGGCGTTGCCTGTGACAGCTGGCGTCTTATGCGGCGGCAGGTAGCAGGTTACGTTTCGAATAATTGTTTATCTTAGTCGTCGATGAGGTCGTCGATGACTAGGCCCAGGCCGATGCCCAGCATCCAGGCGTCCTTGGCCAGGGCGATGCCCTGCTGGGTGGGGAACGGGGTGCCGTCCTTGCGCATGCCGGGTGTCCTGGCGTACAGGCCGAGCAGGGCGCCGGAGAATGCCGTCAGGCCCGCACCTACCAGGGCGGACGGGATGACGGGCACCAGCAGGGCCGCGCCGAGCGTGATCTCGGTCGCCGACAGGAGCCGGGCGAAGTCCTTGGGCTTGAGCTTGGCCAGGAACGGGTAGGTGCCGACGGCGAACCCGTGCAGCTGAGCGGCGGTCTCCTCATCGGCGGACCACTTGCCCACGCCGGAGTTGAGGATGAACGCGCCCGCCGCGATGCGTGGCGGCAGGTGCGAAGCCTTGATCTTGAACGGCATGTGTTCCTCCTGTGCGCGCTGGAAACGCAAGGCACCATTGTTTCCCAGCACGGACGGTGTTCTTCGCCGGGGGCACCGGTTGGGGATCAGGACCAGGGGCTGGCGGCGGCGTAGTGAGCGGTGTGCTCGGCTCGCAGTCTGTACTTGAGCACCTTGCCGCCCACGGTTTCGGGCAGGTCGGCCGCGAACACCACCGACTTGGGGGTCTCGTAGCCCGCCAGGTGAGCCCGGCAGTGCTTGATCAGGTCGTCCTCGCTGGCTTGCGCCCCGTCTCGCAGGACTACGACCGCGGTCACCGCCTCGCTCCAGCGGGGGTGCGGCAGCCCGATGACCGCGGCCTTGGCCACGTCCGGATGCTGGGCGAGCACCGCCTCCACCCGCAGGCTGGACACGTTCTCCCCGCCGGTCTTGACGATGTCCTTGTACCGGTCGATCATGATCCGCAGCCCGGCGTCGTCGTAGACGCAGCTGTCTCCCGAGTGGAACCAGCCGTGCCGGAACGCGTGGGAGGTCGCGGCCTCGTCCCGGTAGTAGCCTGCCATCACGGCCGGGGACCGGTACACGGCCTCGCCCGCCACGCCGGGCCGGTCCGCCAGGTCAGTTCCGTCCGGGTCCAGCACCGTCGAGGCCAGGATCGGGCTCGGCACCCCGACGTAGTTGTCCTGCGGCGCCGTCGCCGCGTAGAGCCCCGGCCACTCGTCCGGCCAGAACCGGTGGCAGGAGATCGACTCGGTCTGGCCGAAGATCTCGAACGCGCACAGGTCCTCGCCGCAGTGCCGCTTCATCGAGGCCAGCGTGTCCGGGGGCAGCGCGGCCCAGCCGTACACGATGACGGTCAGGCTGCGCGCGTCCAGATCGGGCCGTTCGGTGAGTGCCGCGTCGACCGCCCGGACCATGGCCGGCGATCCGGCCCACAGCGCGGTCACCTGGTCTTCGGCGATCATCTCGGCGATGTGTTCCGGGTTGGGCTTACGGCCGAGGACCAGCGTGCCACCGGACAGGAACACGGAGTAAGTGAATGGCTGATCACCTACGTGATAGATCATCGGCAGGTAGGTGCCGACCTTCAGGTCGGACTCGAGCCGGAGCCCTCGGGTCAGCGAGAGCGCGAACCCGAATCCGGCCGAGTAGCTGCACGCGTGGGAGATCATCACGCCCTTGGGCAACGCGGTCGTGCCCGAGGTGAACAGGATCTCCCAGATGTCGTCGGCGTGGATCTCGACGTCTGGTTCGGTGACCGGCTGGCCGGCGATGAACTCGGCGAACGAGACGCTGTGCGGGGCGGGCGGCCCGCCGATGGTGATGGTGACCCGGGCCTTTAGGCTCTTGGTTGCGAATGGCTGTTCCGCCTTGGGCCAGAGCTCGGCATCCACGATGGCCAGCTTCGGCTGGACCAGATCGATCATGGCGGTCACCAGGTCCGGCGCCATCATCGGGTTCAGCGGCGCGGCGACCAGGCCCGCCTTGGCGATGCCGATCTTGGCCAGATAGGCCTCGACCGAGTTCTCGCAGAACAGCAGGACGACGTCGCCTTGGCTGAGCCCGCGGGCCAGCAGCGCGTGCGCCACCTGGTTTGCCGCCTGGTCGGCCTGCCGGTAGGTCAGCGCCGCGAACCGCTCGTCGGCGTAGGCGCCCGGCCGGCCCACGATGGCCAGCTTGTCCGGCCGGCTCCATGTCACCCGCTCGATCAGGTCTCCGACGCTCATCCGCTCCCAGCGGCGGACGGCGCGGCGGTGATGCAGGCTGGTCACATCGAGGTCCACGGCGCCTCCATGAGCGTTGGTCACTAGGGTAGCCACATTAGTGATTCACGGTTCACTAATGTGTTAATATACGAGCCCATTTCGCTGTTGTGAAGCATGGAGTGACGCGATGACAGACGCGGTCAGCTACCGGGTGCGCAGCGGCGTCGCCTGGCTCACCATCGAGCGGCCCGAGGCCCGCAACGCGCTGAACGCGGCCGTACGGGAGGGCCTTTTCGCCGGGGCCCGGCGGTTCAATGAGGACGACAGCGCCAGGGTGCTGGTGCTCACCGGGGCCGGGGAGAAGGCGTTCTGCGCCGGCGCCGACCTGAAGGAGATGGCCGCGACCGCGCTGACCGTACCGCCGCCGGACTTCGTGCCCCAGTTCGGCCGCAACATCGAGATCGCCAAGCCGACTATCGCCGCCGTCAACGGGGTCGCCTGGGCTGGGGGTTTCCTGCTCGCCCAGAGCTGTGACCTGTGCGTCGCGGCGGACTCCGCGACGTTCGCCATCAGCGAGGTGAAGGTGGGCCGGGGCGCACCGTGGGCCGCGCCGCTTTCCTGGCTCATCCCGCCCCGGATCGCGCTGCAGATACTGCTCACCGGGGACCCGATCACGGCGGCGCGGGCTTGTGAGATCGGACTGGTGAATGAGGTAGTTCCGCTGGCGGAGCTGCGGTCACGGACCCAGGAGCTAGCCGAGCGGATCGCGGCGAACGCGCCGTTGTCGGTGCTGGCCGCCAAGCGCACCGTTTACCTGTCCCGGCCCGAGAAGTTCGACGAGGCCGAGCGGATCTGGGCGCCGGTCTATCACAGTGCGGACGCGCAAGAAGGGCCCGCCGCCTTCCGCGACAAGCGGAAGCCGGTCTGGACCGGGCAGTTAACCCGCCCGCCGGTTCTTCAAGCCTGAGGTGCTCGGCTCCGGGCGCGGGGTGCTCGGCTCCGCGGGCTTGGCCGGGGGCGCGGCCGGGGCGGCGGGGGGCGCGGCTGCGGCCGTGGGGCGGGCGCCGCGCAGGAGCGAGGCCAGGCCGGCCAGGGCCGCCAGGACGGCCGATGCGGCGAACACGACCATCAGGCCGTGGTGGAAGGCGACGGAAATCAGGCTCGGGAAGAACTCCCGGCCGGTGAGAACCTGGCGGCTGGCGGCCGGGAGCGAGGCCAGCACGCCACCGGTCGCCAGCAGGTGCTGCACCGGGTTCACGCCGAGCACCGCCGCGAACAGCGACGACACCGGGGGCAGGGAGCCGATCTGGTGCGCGACGGCGGCCGGCACGCCTTGGTGCTGCAGGCCGCTGGTCAACGACTTCTGCAGGCTGCTGGCCAGCCCGGCGATCATGAGCGTGAAGAACACCGCGATCGACACCGCCGTGCCCGAGTTCTGGAAGGTCGAGCGCATCCCCGACGCCACACCGCGCTGGCTGGCCGGGACGCTGCCCATGATCGAGGAGGAGTTGGGCGCGGCGAACATGCCGCTGCCTATCCCGTTCGCCGCGATGAGCAGGGCGAAGGCCCAGTAGGAAAAGTTCGCGGGCAGCAGCATCAGGCCGATGAAGCTGGCACAGAACACGGCACTCCCGGCCGTGGCGATACCCCGGGAGCCGAACCGGTCGGACAAGATCCCGGACACCGGTCCCGAGATGAGGAACCCGGCGGTCAGCGGCAGCAGGAAGACGCCGGCCCACAGCGGCGTGTCGCTGAAGTTGTAGCCGTGCAGCGGCAGCCAGATCCCCTGCAGCCAGATGATGAGCACGAACTGCAGCCCGCCCCGGGCGATGGCGGCGGCCAGCCCCGCGAGGTTCCCGGCCGTGAAGGCCCGGATCCGGAACAAGCTGAGCTGGAACATCGGCTCGGCGACCCTGGTCTCGATGATGCCGAACACCACCAGCAGCGCGACGCCGCCCGCCAGCCCGCCGACCACCCAGGGGTTGGTCCAGCCCATCAGGTGCCCGCCGTACGGCTGGATGCCGTAGGTCGCGGCGATCAGGACCGAGCCCAGGCCGACGGCGAACGTGACGTTGCCCCACCAGTCGATCCGGCCGGGATGCCGCTCACCGTTGTCCCGCAGCTTGCGGTAGGCCCACCACGTCCCGTACACCCCGACCGGCACGTTGACCCAGAAGACCGCCCGCCAGTCCAGGGCGGCCAGCAGGCCGCCCGCGACCAGGCCGACGAACTGGCCGGCCAGGCCCGCGATCTGGTTGGTGCCCAGCGCGAACCCGCGCCGTTCGGCCGGGAACGCATCGGTCAAGATCGCGGCCGAGTTCGCCATCAGCATGGATCCCCCGACCGCCTGGAGCATCCGCCAGCCGATCAGCCACAGCGCACCCCGGCCGCCGTAGAACGGGTCGAACGAGAGCAGGATCGAGGCAAAGGTGAAGACGACGAAGCCAGCGTTGTAGATCTTGACCCGACCAAACATGTCACCCAGGCGGCCGACGGTTACCACCAGCACGGCCTGGACGAGCCGGTAGCCCATAATCATCCACAGCAAGTAACTGATGTTGCCTGCGCCCAGCGGATCCAGGTGGATGCCGCGGAAGATGGCCGGCAGCGCGATGATGACGATCGACCCGTCGAGCGTCGCCATGAACATCGCGGCCGTCGTGTTTGCCAGGGCGACCCACTGATAGCGGTCGTCCGCGGGCTGGTCGTTCGCTTTCGCGGTGGGACCGCTGGCCATCAGATCCTCCTCCGGTCCTGATCGCCGGCGGCCCCCATCAGATGCCCCGCCAACAGATGCCCCGCCATCAGATGCCCGCCATCAGATGCCCGCCATCAGATGCCCGCCATCAGATGCCCGCCATCAGATGCCCGCCATCAGATGCTCTGCGCGAGCCGCTCGAGCAGCGGCGCGGCCGCTATCAGCTGCCTGAGCTCGGCCGGGGTGAACCCGGCCGAGAGGGCCTTCGCCAGTTGCTCGGCCCGCGCGTTCCGCTTGTCCAGGAGCACGGCGCGCCCGGCTTCGGTCACCGACAAGACCACCCGCCTGCCGTCCCGCGGATCGGGGCGTCGCCCGACCAGGCCGCGCGCCTCCAGCGCGGCTAGCGTTGCCCCCATCGACTGCGGGCTGATCTGCTCCAGCTTGGCCAGCTCGCTCGGCGTGGTCGGGCCGCCCCGGTCCAGGCGCGTCAGGGCCGAGCTCTCGGGCAAGGTGAGCTCGCCTTCGACCTGGACCTGCCGCAGTCGCCGCAGCAGCAGGCCGATGCTCACGCGGAGCGCCGCGGCCACCTCGCCGACGTCAGGATCTTCGCTCATATCCTAAGTCTAATCTAATAAGGCTAGACTTATCAATTGCCGTCTTCGGCGGTCTTCGCCTCGTGCCGGACGACGGCGTCTAAGCCCCGCGGCGGCAGTCGCGATTACCCTCGAGCGGTATGCGCATTCTCGTACTGGGCGGGACTTCGTTCGTGGGCCGGGCGATCGTGGCCGACGCCCTGGGCGCGGGTGCCGAGGTGACCATTTTCGGCCGGGGCAAGACCGGCGCCGGCCTGTTTCCGCGGGTGCCCCGGCGCATCGGCGACCGGGACACCGGTGACTACACGGCGCTGCGCGACAGCAGCTGGGACGCGGTGGTCGACGTCAGCGGATATGTCCCGCGCCACGTCGGGCAGGCGATGGACATGCTTGGAGACCGGGTTGGCCGGTACCTGTTCATCTCCAGTCACGCCGTATATGACAGAACGATCGTGGTGCCAGCCTCCGACGAGGACGCACTGCGCCGTCCGCCGGTGCGCGACACCGAGGAACTGGCCGACGACACCTACGGCCCGCTCAAGGTGGCCTGCGAAGACGATGTGGTGGCCCGCTACGGTTCACGGGCAACCGTCGTGCGGCCCGGGAAGGTCGCCGGCCCGCACGACTGGCAGGACGGGCTCACATACTGGGTGCGCCGGGCCGCGCGCGGTGGCCGGGTGGCCCTGCCGGGTCTCCCCGAGCAGCCGGTTCAGGTAATTGACGTCCGCGATCTGGCTCGCCTGGTGGTGCAGTTGCTGGCCGACGACAGGCCCGGCGCGTTTCACGTCGTCGGCCCGGCCGAGCCGACCACGATGGCCGGCCTGATCGCTACCTGTGCGCAGGTGGCGGGCAGCGAGGTTGACGTCATTCCGGTGCCGGCCGACGCGGTACCGCCGTTCTTCCCGCTGATCCGCCCCCGATCGATGTGGGCGTCACAGCAGCGAAGTCCGGCCCGCGCCCGGGCGGCCGGCTTGCCTGCTACCCCGTTGGCAGTGACCGCCGCCGATGTGCTGGCCTGGGACCGCGGGCGCGGCGAGCCGCCGCTGCGGCACGGGTTGCCTCCCGCGGAGGAGGCGAAACTGCTCGGCGCAGCCTGAAGCGGAGCAGCCTGAAGCGGCGGAGCCCGAAGCGGCCGAGCCCGAAGCGGAGCAGCCCGAAGCGGAGCAGCCGGCTCGGGCAGGCGCCGGGTGATCAGTGGCCGGCCAGGTCGCGGACGATACTGGCGACGACGTCCGGGCGCTCCTCCCCCGCCCAGTGCCCGCAGCGCTCGATGACCCCGCCCTCGGCCGCGGGCGCCACGGCTTGCACCGAGGCCAGCGTCGCGCCGCCTAGGCAGGCCTCGCCGCCGTAGGCGCGCACCGGGATCTCCAGCGGGGTCTTGGCCAGCGCGGCGACCTGGTCGGCGGTGGTGAAGAAGTCCTGGTAGACAGCCAGCCCGGCCCGCAGCGCGCCTACTTGGGTGATGGCATCGGTGTACACGTCCAGGTCGGCGGCGGTGATGGCAGCCGGATCGTAGGCGAAGTGCTCGAAGAACCAGCGCAGGTAGGGCCTTTCCTTCCCGGCGATCAGCAACTCGGGCAGATCGGGGACGGACTGGAAGCCCATGTGCCACAGGAAGTTACCTTGCGGCTGGGGCGCCATGGCCTGTTCCATGACGCCGACGCCCGGCAGGGCCATCTCCACGATGCCGAGGGCACGGACCTGGCTGGGGGTCTTCGCGGCATAGACGTAGCCGAAAACGGCGCCCCAGTCGTGACCGAGAACGGTTACGTCCCGCAGGCCCAGATGGTCGGCCAGCGCCGCCAGGTCGGCAGCCATGGTGCCCGCGTCGTACCCAGCGGCCGGCTTGGCCGAATAGCCGAAACCCCGCAGGTCAGGCGCGACCACCTGATACTCGTCGGCCAGCAGGTCGATGACGTGCCGCCATTCGTACCAGGTCTGCGGCCAGCCGTGCAAAAGCATGACGGGCGGGCCCTCACCGGCCGTGACGTAGTGCAGCCTG
>Ga0302184_10002399_pt1 | contig 11893 bp, 10 predicted proteins | sample I_Palsa_N3_3_FD_200233 | JGI IMG/M metagenome (GOLD analysis project Ga0302184, IMG submission 200233) | Peat permafrost microbial communities from Stordalen Mire near Abisko, Sweden - I_Palsa_N3_3 | ecosystem: Environmental > Terrestrial > Soil > Palsa > Peat permafrost | place: Sweden...
CCCTCGCTCAGCTCAGGCGTTGCGACAATCCCTTGAGCGCAGGTGCATCATAGACCCCCCCGGGCCTCCCATAAGCCCGAACCCTCCCCGCTAAACGGTCCCGGGGCGAGACAGCTGAGTAAGGAGAGGCTCACTGGTACCACGGTGGTCGCGTGCAGTCTCGCCTGGTGCGGTGGACCCGGATCCCCCGGCGTATCCGGGGCGCCTGGGGCTGACGAGGAGGGATGGCCGGGGTGCGGGACAGCCGGACGGGAGTGAGGGGACGGCGGGCCTCGGCGCGGCAGTTACCCGTAGCACGAACTGGCATACCCGACTCGCAGACCGGGGCAGTCGCGTTACGGGCTCAAGAGCAGGTACGGTGCGCCATCGACCTGGAAACCAGCACACGCGGCCTGGCACCAGACGCACCATGGGCCGCTGCTGTACCACCGCACCCGTCGGCACCGCCGCGTCCGCGCCCGGAATGTCGCACCCCGGTATTAGCACCAAATACATGTTCGATATGCCTGAAACGGACATGAAGGACCATCCGGATCTGGCCGGCGCGCCAACCCGACGGCACCGGCGGTGCTCCGCTAGGGTGGTCAGCACCGGGTTGAGGACACGCGCCGCCCCTTTCGGGGGAGCGGCGGTGCGCAGCGTGCCCTGAGGAGGCGGTTCGTCGTGACGGGATCTGGTGAGCCGTTCGCCCACCTGCACGTGCATACCGAGTACTCCATGCTGGACGGTGCCGCCCGGTTGAAGGACCTGGTGGCGGAGGTCAAGCGCCAGGGCATGACGCACGTGGCGATGACCGATCACGGCAACCTGTTCGGGGCCGCCGAGTTCCACCGGCACGCCAAGGACGCGGGCGTCACGCCGGTGATCGGGATCGAGGCCTACCTTGCGCCGGAGTCGCGGGCCAACACGAACCGCGTCCTGTGGGGCCAGCCGTACCAGAAGAAGGACGACGTCTCCGCGGCCGGGGCCTACCTGCACAAGACCATCTGGGCCAAGGACAACGCGGGCCTGCACAACCTGTTCCGGCTCTCCTCCCGGTCCTACGCCGAGGGCTGGCTGATCAAGTGGCCCCGGATGGACAAGGAGCTCATCGCGGAGCATACGGCCGGGCTGATGGCCTCCACCGGCTGCCCCTCGGGGGAGCTGCAGACCCGGCTGCGCCTGGACCAGTTCGACGAGGCGCTGAAGGCCGCGGCCGAATGGCAGGACATCTTCGGCAAGGAGAACTACTTCCTCGAGCTGATGGACCACGGCCTGGACATCGAGCGACGGGTCCGCGACGGCCTGACTGAGATCGGCCGCAAGCTCGCCATCCCGCCGGTCGTCACCAACGACTCGCACTACACCCGGGAGCCGGACGCTCAGGCCCAGGACATGCTGCTGTGCATCCAGACCGGCAAGACCCTGGCTGATACCGACCGGTTCCGGTTCGACGGCACTGGCTACTTCATCAAGCCCGCCACCGACATGTACCGCCTGGACTCCAGCGACCTGTGGCAGGAGGGCTGCCGTAACAGCCAGCTCCTCATCGCCGACCGGGTCGACACGACCGGCATGTTCGAGTACCGCAACCTGATGCCCCGGTTCCCGATCCCGGACGGCTTCGAGTCCGAGGACGAGCTGTTCCGCGCCGAGGTGTGGAAGGGCATGGACCGCCGTTACCCGGAGGGGTACGACGACGAGCGGCGCAGGCAGGCCGAGTACGAGATCCAGATGATCTGCCAGATGGGGTTCCCCGCCTACTTCCTGGTGGTGGCGGACTTCATCATGTGGGCGAAGAACAACGGCATCGCGGTCGGCCCGGGCCGCGGCTCGGCGGCGGGCTCGATCGTCGCCTACGCGATGGGCATCACCGACCTGGACCCGCTGGTTCACGGCCTGATCTTCGAGCGCTTCCTCAACCCCGAACGCGTGTCCATGCCCGACATCGACATCGACTTCGACGAACGTGGCCGCGCCGACGTGATCAGGTACGTGACCCAGAAATGGGGTTCGGACCGGGTTGCGCAGATCGTCACCTACGGCACCATCAAGGCCAAGGCGGCGATCAAGGATTCCTGCCGGGTGCTCGGGTTCCCCTATGCGCTGGGGGACAAGATCACCAAGGCGTTCCCGCCGGCCGTGCTGGGCAAGGATATTTCGCTGTCGGCCATCTTTGACGCCGAGAACCCACGGCACGCCGAGACCTCCGAGCTCCGCTCGATGTATGAGGCCGAACCCGAGGTCAAGCAGATCATCGATACCGGGCGAGGCATCGAGGGCCTGATCCGCCAGCCCGGCGTGCACGCGGCCGGGGTGATCATGTCCGCCGAGCCGCTGACCGACCACATCCCGGTCTGGACCCGGCACGCCGACGGCGCGGTCATTACGCAGTTCGACTACCCGACCTGCGAGAACCTCGGCCTGCTGAAGATGGACTTCCTCGGCCTGCGCAACCTGACCATCATGGCCGACGCGATTGTGGCGATCGAGAAGAACCGCGCGAACTCGATCGACCTGCTGAGCCTGCCGCTTGACGACAAGCCCACCTACGAGTTGCTGGCGCGCGGTGACACGCTGGGGGTGTTCCAGCTCGACGGCGGGGCGATGCGCTCGCTGCTGCGGCTGATGAAGCCGGACAACTTCGAGGACATCTCCGCGGTGAACGCCCTGTACCGGCCGGGCCCGATGGGCGTGAACTCACACATCAACTACGCGCTGCGCAAGACCGGCCGGCAGGAGATCGTGCCGATCCACCGGGAACTCGAGGAACCGCTACGGGAGGTGCTCGAGCCGACTTACGGCCTGATCGTCTACCAGGAACAGGTGCAGAAGGCGGCCCAGATCCTGGCCGGCTACACACTCGGCCAGGCCGACCTGCTCCGCCGGGCCATGGGCAAGAAGAAGAAGGAGATCCTCGACCAGGAGTACGTGCCGTTCCAGCAAGGATGTCGGGAACGCGGCTACTCCGACCAGGCCATCAAGGCCGTCTGGGACGTCCTGGTACCGTTCGCCGGGTACGCGTTCAACAAGGCGCACACCGCCGCCTACGGCCTGATCGCGTACTGGACCGCGTACCTGAAGGCCAATTACCCGGCCGAGTACATGGCCGCGCTGCTCACCTCGGTGGCCGACGACAAGGACAAGTCGGCGTTGTACCTGAGTGAGTGCCGCCGGATGGGCATCAAGGTGCTGCCGCCCGACGTCAACGAGTCGGTAGCCATGTTCGCGGCGGTCGGCACCGACGTCAGGTTCGGCCTGGCGGCGATCCGCAACGTGGGCACCAACGTGGTGGACGCGATCATCGCGGCGCGCAAGTCGAAGGGCCAGTTCAACGGGTTCACCGATTTCCTGCGCAAGGTTCCGCTGGTGGTGTGTAACAAGCGAGTGATCGAGTCGCTGATCAAGGCGGGCGCGTTCGATTCGTTCCGGGACGCGCGTAAGGGCCTGGTGCTGGTGCACGAGCAGGCCGTCGACGCCGTCATCGACATCAAGCGCAACGAGGCGATCGGGCAGGACTCGCTATTCGGCGGCGACGCCGAGGCGGAGGCCGTGTTCGACGTGCCGGTCCCGGCCGGGGAGTGGGAAAAGTCCACCCTGCTGAACTTCGAGCGCGAGATGCTCGGGCTGTACGTCTCCGACCACCCGCTGTTCGGCATCGAGCACATCATCGCCAGGGAGAGCGACTGCTCCCTCGCCGACCTGACCGCCGAAGACGCGGAGGCGCGGCCCCGGTCCGGGGACCGGTCAGACGCGCAGATCGTCAAGGTCGGCGGCATCTTGTCCGGGGTTCAGCGGAAGGTGACCAAGCAGGGCAACCAGTGGGCCGCCGCCACCCTGGAGGACCTGGCGGGGGCCATCGAGGTACTGTTCTTCCCGCAGACCTACCAGCTGTACGCCACCTCGATCGCCGAGGACGCCGTGGTGATGGTGAAGGGCAAGGTCGACCGCCGGGATGACGTGCCCAAGCTGATCGCGATGGACCTGACCGTCCCCGACCTGTCGGTCGATGACTCGGGTCCTTTCGTGGTGTCCATGCCGGTCGCCAGGTGCGTGCCGCCGGTGGTGGAGCGACTCCGGGAGGTCCTGCGCACCCACCCGGGGCCCACCGAGGTGCACCTGAAGCTGCGCGGCCACGAACGGACCACGGTGGTTCGGCTTGACGACAAGCTGCGAGTAGCTGCCTCGCCCGCCTTGATCGGCGACCTGAAGCAGCTACTCGGTCCAGCTTGTGTCGGTTAGGGCTGTCGGTTAGCGCTGTCTGCGCGCGTTACGCCGCCGGACCGATGAGCTGGTCCATGAACGCGCGGTACATGCGCAGCGTTTCGCGCAGCGTCTCGGTGTCGGCATTGGAGCCTTCGCCCCACCTGCCGCGCAGTGCGCTCGCCCGCTCCTGGATGGCCTGCTTTCGCTCTTCGATGGCGCGCTGCCGCTCCTGGATGGCTGCCTCCAGCCTCGCGGTCACCTGGGAGAGGACATCGGCGGCCTCGGTCACCGAGCCTTGCGGATCGTCGACGAAGCGGAACTGGATCTGCTGCCACTGCGCGGAGTACTGCGCGGCGTCCGGGAGCAGGTTCCCGAAGGCGATGTCACCGAAATCACCGAGCCTGTCGGTCGCCTCGCCCGGGCGCAGGCCCGCCTCGGCTGCGGTCGCGGCGGCATGCTTCCCGGTCGGGACGCTCTCAGCGGTGCCGACGTCGGCACCGCTGGGCCCGGCACCGTTGGGCCCAGTGACGACCGGGTCCGTGGCGATGCCGGCCTGGCTGCCGTACCTGCCGTACTCGGTCGCAGGCTGGCTGGCGTAGCTCGGGGCCCCGGAGTCGATTCCCGTGTCCGGGACCGTCTCCGCTATCCCTCCGCCAGGCACCGTGACACCCCCGACCGGGGGCATCGTCTCGTCCGCGGCTACATCCCCGGCCGGGACCGTCGTCTCGTCCACGGTTACATCCCCGCCAGGGGCGGTCGTCTTGTCCGCGTCGTTGTCCCAGTAGTCGCGGTCACCAGCCTCGGGGACTCGCACCGCGGCCACGTCATCCGGATCGGTTGCGTCCGCGTAATCCGCTTCGTCCTCGACGGCCAGGCTGCTCACCGTGCTCGGCTCGCCAGGGCGGCTCGACCATGACCCGTTCGGGTCGGTCGTGTCCGCGTTCGGCGCGGCCGTCTCGTCCGGGACGGTCTCATCCGGCTTGTCTCCGCGCAGGGCGGAGGCTACCTTCCTCAGCCGCGTCATCGGCCCGGCGTCGTCGGCGTAGCGCTCGTCGGTCTCATCGTCCGGGACGACCTCCCCGCGGACGACATAGCCGGTGCCCTGCGCCTGACCGGACTGGTCCTGCGTCATGGGAATCACCCTTCCTGTTCTGATGGCTATCGCGGAGTGTCCGCGGTGCGGTCGGTGTTCTCAGCGGCTAGATCGCCGTTCTCGCTGGCTAGATCGCCGTTCTGGGTGGCCAGGTCGGTGTTTTCCGCGATGCGGTCGTTGTTCTCCGCGATACGGCTGCTGTTACCGGCGATCACGGGGTCACGCTGGGCCTGACCTTCACGCAGGCCGGTCAGGTCTTCGAACAGCGCGCGGTTGCGGATCAGGGCCTCCCTGAGCTGCTCGGTGGTCGCCGACTCGGTTCGGAGATCCTGGGTACTCCGGTAGCCGTCCAGCGAGCGGGCGTGGTAGACGGACAGGGCCTCGATGCTGGCGTTCCTGTCGTCAGCCGGGTAGCCCCGGTCCCGCATGACGGTCCAGACCAGGGTGTCCGCGTCGGACACGGCCGCAGCCGGGGCGTCGACGAAACGCTCCTGGATCACCGCCCAGTCACTGCTGTACCTGGCCTGCTGGTCGGCGGACAGCGGCCGGATGTCCAACGCTTCCACCCGCCGCTGCCGGGCGGTCAGCTCGGCGTCGGCCTTCCTGGGGCCGATCTCCTTGGCCAGGCGGTCGTACTCCGGTCCGAATTGGCGTCGCATGCGCGCCCGCCGCAGCTGCGCAGAGGCGACCACGGCGACAGCTGCCACGACGATGACAGCGATGATGATGCCTATGATTGCTCCGGTCGACATGATTACCTCCCGTTAGGGTCGAAGCGTTCATTCGACTACCCTGCTCGGTCCGGCTAAACCGGACGGCCCTTCCCGATCCCTCCGAATACCGACCATTAGCCGCGCCTCGGTGCCACCGGAGGCACACGCCGGCTGACGGGTAGCATCATCGGGAGCGATCCGGGCGATGAGGGAGGTCTCACGAAAGGGCGACTGGCGGCTTTCCTCACGGCCCTGGCGGGCAGCGCGGTACTCGGAATCGTGGCCGGGCTCATCTGGTACGCGATCGCGCCGCGCGCGCTGCTGCAGGAGATCTCCGCTGGCGAGGCCGAGGTGGTGCACGCGGAAACCACGGCGTTCATCGTGGCCGACGCGTGGTTCGCCCTGATCGCCGTGGTCGGCGGGCTGATCACCGGCGTCCTCGGCTACCGCATCCTGGTCCGCCGGGCCGGCGCGGCGGCCACCGCCGGGCTCGTCTTGGGCGCGGTCGCCGCCGCCCTGCTGGCCCTGTGGGTCGGCGACAACATCGGGCTCGGCACCTACAACCACCTGCTCGCGTCCAGCCCGACCGGGGCCTTCTTCCACGCCTCACTTGTGCTGGGGGCCAAGAGCACGCTCGCGTTCTGGCCGTTGTGCACCTCGGCCGTCATCTTGCTGGCCGAGACGGGCGCCCGCCGCTCCGCCCAGGGCGCGGCCCGGCCCCGCCACCGGCAAGCGTCCGACGGACCCGACGGACTCTCCGTAGACTAAGCGGGTGATTTCCCGTATCGACCTGCGCGGGCGCGAACCGGGCCAGCTCAGCCGGACCGCGCTGGCCGGCGTCCTGCCCCGGGCCGCCACCGACGTCGAGGCCGCGGCGACCCTGATCCGACCCGTTTGCGACGACGTCCGGCGCCGCGGCGCGCAGGCCGTCCGCGAGTACACCGCCCGCTTCGACCACGTGGACCTAGAAACCACCCTGGTCCCGCAAACGGCGCTCGACGAGGCGCTCGCCGCCCTGGATCCCGCGGTCAAGCAAGCCCTCACCGAGGCGGCCCGCCGCACCAGAACGGTGCACCAAGCCCAGCTCCCGGCCGAACACCCGACCCAGGTCACCGACGGCCTCACCGTCACCGGCCGTTTCGTCCCCGTCCCAAGGGCCGGGGTGTACGTGCCGGGCGGCCTGGTGGCCTACCCCTCCTCGGTGGTGATGAACATCGTCCCGGCCCAGGTCGCCGGCGTCGGAGCGATCGCCGTGGCGTCGCCGCCGCAGGCCAGGCACGGCGGCCTGCCGCACCCGTCCGTGCTCGCCGCCTGCGCGCTGCTCGGCATCAGGGAGGTGCACGCCGTGGGCGGTGCCCAGGCCCTGGCCATGTTCGCCTACGGGACCGAAGACTGCGCCCCCGTGGACGTGATCACCGGTCCCGGCAACGTCTACGTCGCGGCAGCCAAGCGGGTCCTGCGCGGCGTGGTCGGCACCGACGGCGAGAACGGTCCCACCGAGGTGGCCATCGTCGCTGATGACACCGCGGATCCCGTCTTCGTGGCCGCCGACCTGATCGCCCAGGCCGAGCACGACGAACTGGCCGCCTGCCTGCTGATCACGACCGATGACCGCCTGGCCGCAAACGTCGAGCAAGAGCTAGCCCGGCAGGTCCCGGCCACCAGGCACCGGGACCGGGTCACCACGGCACTAGCAAACCAGTCCGCCTGCGTCCTGGTCGACGACCTCGACGCGGCCCTGGCCGTGAGCGACGCCTGGGCGCCCGAGCACCTGGAGATCCAGGCCCGGGACCCGGCCAAGCTGGCCGCGCGGGTGGTCAACGCGGGCGCGGTCTTCGCCGGCCCGTACGCCCCGGTCTCCCTCGGGGACTATCTGGCCGGCTCCAACCACGTGCTGCCGACCGGCGGGACGGCCCGGCACACCAGCGGGCTGTCGGTGTGGCCGTTCGGCCGGCTGGTCAACGTGATCGAATGCGACCAAGCGGCGCTGGCCGCCGCCGCGCCGCTGATCGACGCCCTGGGCGGAGCCGAGGACCTAGCCGCGCACGTCCAAGCCGTCCGCACGCGCGTGCCACGGGAAGCGGGCAGGAGTAAATGACCGGTGAATCACTGGCCGTTCGGGATGACCTCAAAGGCCTGCATCCGTACGGCGCGCCCCAGATCGACGTGCCGGTCCGGCTGAACACCAACGAGAACCCCTACCCGCCCAGTCCCGCGCTGCAACGGGCCATCGCCGACGCGGTGGCCCAGGCGGCGGCCACCCTGAACCGGTACCCGGACCGGGACGCCACCGACCTGCGCAAGGACCTGGCCGACTACCTGGGGCACGGGCTGACCGCCCGCCACACGTGGGCCGCCAACGGGTCGAACGAGGTCATCCAGCAACTGCTGCAGGCCTTCGGCGGGCCGGGGCGGCGGGCGCTCGGATTCGACCCCGGCTACTCCATGCACCCGCTGATCGCCCAGGTGACCTGCACCGGCTGGGTATCGGTGGACCGCGACGAGGACTTCGGCCTGGACCCGGACTACGCGGCCCGCGCCGTCGAGCAAGCGCAGCCCAGCCTGGTCTTCCTGACCTCGCCTAACAACCCGACCGGCACCTCCGCCCCGATCGACGTCATCGAGGCGATCTGCGCCGCGGCGCCCGGGCTGGTGGTGATCGACGAGGCGTACGCCGAATTCGCCCGCGAAGGCACGCCCAGCGCGCTGACCCTGCTGCCGCGCTACCCGGGGCTGGTGGTCACCCGCACCATGTCCAAGGCCTTCGCCATGGCCGGCGCCCGGGTCGGGTACCTGGCCGCCGCGCCCGAGATAGTCGAGAAGCTGCTGCTGGTCCGGCTGCCCTATCACCTGTCCGCGGTGACCCAGGCCGTGGCCAGGGCCGCACTCGCGCTGGCCGCCGAACCGCTGGCCACCGTCACGACTCTTCGGAGCGAACGAGACGGGGTGGTCCGCTGGCTGCGAGCGCGCGGGCTGCGGGTGGCGGACTCGGACGCGAACTTCGTGCTGTTCGGCACGTTCGAGTCGCGCCGGGACGTCTGGCAGCGGCTGGTGGACCGCGGCGTCTTGGTCCGCGAGGTCGGTCCGCCGCGCTGGCTGCGGGTCAGCGTCGGGACACCGCAGGAGATGGCGGCGTTCCGCGCCGCGCTAGGAGAGATACTGAGCGAGGTGCTGACGTGAACCGGACGGCCCGGGTGGAGCGGGTCACCAAGGAGACCCAGATCCTGGTCGAGCTCGACCTGGACGGCGACGGAGTGACCGACGTCGGCACCGGCGTCCCGTTCTTCGACCACATGCTGGCCCAGCTCGGCAAGCACAGCGGAGCGGACCTGACCGTGCGGGCCAAGGGCGACACCGAGATCGACGCCCACCACACCGTGGAGGACACCTCGATCACCCTCGGCCAGGCGCTCAGGGAGGCGCTGGGCGACAAGCGGGGCATCACCCGGTTCGGCGACGCCCTGGTGCCGCTGGACGAGACGCTGGTGCAGGCCGCGGTCGACCTGTCCGGACGGCCCTACGTGGTGCACCACGAACCGGCCGAGATGGCCCCGCTGATCGGCAGCTACGACACCACGCTGACCCGGCACATCTTCGAGTCGCTGGCCTTCGCCGCCGGGATCTGCCTGCACGTCCGGGTCATCGAGGGCCGCAACCCGCACCACATCGTGGAGGCCCAGTTCAAGGCGGTGGCGCGGGCGCTGCGCGCCGCGGCGGCGCCCGACCCGCGGGCCGGCGGCATCCCGAGCACCAAGGGCGTCTTGTCGTGACGCCGAAGGTGGTGGTGCTCGACTACGGGTCCGGAAACCTGCGTTCGGTGCAGCGCGCGCTGACCCGGGCGGGCGCGGACGTGACCGTGACCGCCGACGCCGACGCGGCACTGGAGTGCGACGGGCTCGCCGTGCCCGGCGTGGGCGCGTTCGCGGCCTGCATGGCCGGGCTGCGAGCCGTCGGCGGCGACAAGCTGATCGCCCAGCGGCTGGAGCGAAGCCGCCCGGTGCTCGCCATCTGCGTGGGCATGCAGGTGCTGTTCAGCGCCGGGGTGGAGCACGAAATCTGGACCGAAGGCTGCGGGGCCTGGCCGGGTACGGTGGAGCGGCTGGACGCCGGCGTACTCCCGCACATGGGCTGGAACACGGTGGCGGCGGCCCCGGATTCGGTCCTCTTCGCCGGAATCGAGCCGGGCACCCGCTTCTACTTCGTGCACTCCTATGCGCTCCGGGAGGCCGACGCCGCAGACCTGGTCGCCACGGGCGCCCGCGTCTCATGGACCGAGCACGGCGAGCGATTCGCGGCCGCGGTCGAGCAGGGCATGCTGTCCGCGACCCAGTTCCACCCGGAGAAGTCCGGTGCCGCCGGCGCGGCCCTGCTGCGCAACTGGCTGGCCACGCTATGACCCGGCTCACCCTGCTGCCGGCGGTGGACGTCACCGACGGGCACGCGGTCCAGCTCGTGCAGGGCGTGGCGGGCAGCGGCGGCCAGTACGGCGACCCGATGCAGGCCGCGCTGGCCTGGCAGCGGGCCGGCGCCTCGTGGATCCACCTCGTGGACCTGGACGCCGCCTTCGGCCGCGGCTCGAACGCGGACCTGCTCGCCGACGTGGTGCGTAAGGTCGATGTGCAGGTCGAGATGTCCGGCGGCATCAGGGACGATGACTCGCTGGCCCGCGCGCTGGGCACCGGCTGCGCGCGGGTCAACATCGGCACCGCGGCGCTGGAGAACCCGCTGTGGGTACGGTCGGTCATCGCCCGGCACGGCGAGCGGGTCGCGGTCGGGCTGGACGTCCGGGGCACCCGGCTGGCCGCCCGCGGCTGGACCGCCGAGGGCGGCGACCTGTACGACACGCTGGACCGGCTGAACGCCGAGGGCTGCGCCCGGTACGTGGTGACCGACGTGCTCAAGGACGGCACGCTGCGCGGACCCAACCTGGACCTGCTCCGGAACGTCTGCGCGCGTACCACCGCGCCCGTGGTGGCCAGCGGGGGAGTGTCCAGCCTGGCCGACCTGCGGGCCATCGCCTCGCTCGTCCCGCTCGGCGTCGAGGGCGCCATCGTCGGCACCGCCTTGTACGAGGGCGCGTTCACCCTGTCCGAAGCCCTGGCCGAGGTCAGGCAGGCGTGACCGTCGCGGTGCGGGTCATCCCCTGCCTGGACGTCGACGGGGGCCGGGTGGTCAAGGGCGTGAACTTCCGCGAGCTGCGCGACGCCGGAGACCCAGTGGAGCTGGCCGCCTTCTACGATGCCGAGGGCGCCGACGAGCTGACCTTCCTCGACATCACCGCGTCCAGCGGCGGCCGGGACACCATGTACGACGTGGTCCGGCGGACCGCCGAGCAGGTGTTCATCCCGCTCACCGTCGGCGGCGGCGTGCGCAGCGTCGCCGACGTGGACCGCCTGCTGCGCGCCGGGGCCGACAAGGTCTCACTCAACACCGCCGCCGTGGCCCGTCCGGAGTTGCTCGGCGAGGCGGCCCAGCGGTTCGGGTCGCAGTGCGTCGTGCTGTCCGTGGACGCCCGCCGCCTCCCCGGGCCACCCAGCGGCTTCGAGGTGACCACCCACGGCGGCCGGACCGGCACCGGGATCGACGCGGTGGAATGGGCCCAGCGGGCCGTGCAACTCGGCGCGGGCGAGATTCTGCTGAACTCGATGGACGCGGACGGGACCACCGTCGGCTTCGACCTCGAGCTGATCCGGGCCGTCCGCGCCGCGGTCACCGTCCCGGTGATCGCCAGCGGCGGCGCGGGCACGCTGGCCCACTTCGCGCCCGCGGTGGACGCCGGAGCGGACGCGGTGCTGGCCGCCAGCGTGTTCCACTTCGGCACGCTGCGCATCGGCCAGGTCAAGAACGCGCTGCGCGGCGCGGGTCACCCCGTCCGCTGACCCTTGGCCCGGCGGTGAGCTAG
>Ga0302184_10002400_pt1 | contig 11893 bp, 8 predicted proteins | sample I_Palsa_N3_3_FD_200233 | JGI IMG/M metagenome (GOLD analysis project Ga0302184, IMG submission 200233) | Peat permafrost microbial communities from Stordalen Mire near Abisko, Sweden - I_Palsa_N3_3 | ecosystem: Environmental > Terrestrial > Soil > Palsa > Peat permafrost | place: Sweden: Abisko...
CACCGCAAGAACTCGGACATCGCCGCGTTCATCGGTGCGCAATCGGTCGCGAAGCCGGAAGAGTACGACGATCCCTCAGCCACGGCCAACTCCAATCTTTCGGCGCGTTTGCCGTACATGTTCGCCTGCTGCCGTTTCGCGCACTACCTGAAGTGCATTGTGCGTGACAAGATCGGCTCGTTCAGCACGCGGGAACAAATGGAAAGCTGGCTTTCCAACTGGGTCATGAATTACGTGGATGGAGACCCCAAGAACTCCAGTGAAGAGACGAAAGCGCGCAAGCCGCTCGCTGCCGCGGAAGTCGTCGTGGAAGAGGTGGAGGGCAACCCGGGCTACTACACCTCGAAGTTCTTCCTCAAGCCGCACTACCAACTCGAAGGCCTCACGGTTTCGTTGCGCCTCGTTTCGCGCTTGCCGTCCGCGCAGGCGGCCTGAGCTCACGGGTAAGCCATTTTCAGTAGCTACCCGGAGGGCGACGCTCCGGATCCAATGGCCTGTCAGCCTGGCAGGCAAACTTTTAAAGCACACAAGTAGAGGAATATATGGCATTCGACATGCACCTGAAATTTGGCTCTGGCGCGGTGACGATCCAGGGCGCCTCCGCCCATTCGAAGCACAAGAACCAGGTGCCCATCATCGCGTGGTCGTGGGGCTGCAGCAATACCGGCAACCTGCATACCGGCGCGGGCTATGCGTCGGGCGGCAAGGCGAACATCCAGGACATTACTGTTACCAAGTACGTCGACGCCTGCTCGAACGCACTGTTGCAAGCGTGCTGCACGGGTGCGCGAATCGATACCGCCTATCTCTACGTCACGAATGCAACCGGTCAGCAGACCGACTACGTGACCATCGAGCTCAGCGAAGGGATATTGGTCACGTCGGTATCGACCGGCGGCAGCGGCGGCGACGAGCGGCTGACCGAAAACATCACCTTGCACTTCGGCAAGTTCAAGTATTCGTTCCAGCCCCAGGACGACACGGGTAAGGCGAGCGGCGGCACCAAGGATTTCACCTACGACATCCAGCAGGTCACCAAGGAATAAGCCAGCCGGCGTCATACCGGGGGTCCGTCCGGATCCCCTAACGTTACGGAGCGCACCGCATGGCGGAGCTAACACCCCAGGAGCGCCTGCAGCCTTCGCTGCTGGACCGGTTGACCGACCTGGCTCCCGCGCAGCGCGAAGAGAGCCGCGAGGAGCGTGTCATCACCGCGCTGCGTCTTCGCGAGTGCGTGACGCGCGATATCGCGTGGCTGCTCAACTGCACGCGTCAATGGAGCGACGAGGAATCTGCGGGCTTCATGCATGCGGGCAACTCGGTGCTGAACTTCGGGATTCCTGATCTAACGGGAACCGCCTTGTCTGGCATCGACATCGCGCTTCTGCAGGAGCGTATCCGCTCAGCGCTGCGCGATTTCGAGCCGCGTCTGATCGCCGGAACGGTTCAGGTCAGCGTCGAGGCCGATCATGCACGCATGGACAGCCGCTCGCTGCGTTTCCGGATTGAAGCGGACATGTGGGCGCAGCCGATGCCGCTAGGTCTATATCTGCGCACCGACGTCGATCTCGAGACCGGCGAGTTTCACGTCTCGCAACTTTTCGGCTGAATGTAATGGATCCACGACTCCTGCGCTATTACAACCGCGAGCTTCAGCACGTCCGGGAAATGGGCGCGGAGTTCGCGAGCGAGCACCCCAAGATCGCGGGGCGACTCGGGCTGGAAGGGTTCGAATGCGCGGACCCGTATGTCGAACGCCTGCTCGAAGGGTTTGCATTTATGGCAGCCCGCGTGCAGTTGAAGATCGACGCGCAGTTCCCGGTATTTACGCAGCATCTGCTGGAGATGATCTACCCGCACTACCTGACACCGGTCCCGTCGATGGCGGTAGTGCAGTTTCATCCGGATGAGGCTGAAGACTTGCCGGCGGCCGGCCACCCGATAGCGCGGCACACCGTGATGCGCAGCCTGACCGGCTTCGGCGAGCGGACGGCCTGCGAGTACCGTACCGCGCACGAGGTCACGCTGTGGCCACTCGCGATCGCCGAGGCGAGATACTTCGACACGCCCGCGGCGCTGGCCGCCGCAGGGCTGGTGCCGCCGCCCGGCACGCAGGCGCGCGCGGGTTTGCGGTTGAAGTTCAGGACGCTCTCGGGCGTGCCGGCGAAGGCGCTCGCGCTTGATCGTCTGCCGGTCTTTCTTGCCGGCGCCGACGATTTGCCACGGCTGGTCTATGAGCAACTTCTGGCCAATGGCGCTGGATACACGGTGCGCGCGGCCGCGCAGGATGGGACGACCGTCGAGGTGCATCGCGAGGCGTCGGCGCTGCGAGCAGCGGGCTTCGACGAGGATGAGGCGTTGCTGCCATACGGAGGCCGTTCGTTCAGCGGCTATCGTCTGCTACAGGAATATTTTGCCTGTCCGGAGCGCTTCCTGTTCGCCGAGTTCACCGGCCTGCGCGCGCTGCTGACGCGCGCGGCCGGCAACGAGTTCGAGATCGTGGTGTGGCTCGACCGCAGTGTCGCACGTCTGCATAACGCGATTCACGCCAGCAATTTCCGGCTCTTCTGCACGCCAGCGGTCAATCTGTTCGAGCGTCGCGCAGACCGTATCCATCTGCAACAGGGCGTGACCGAATACCACGTGCTGGGTGACCGGACCCGCCCGATGGATTTCGAAGTGCATAGCGTGCTGGAGGTGCAGGGTTACGGCGATCGTCAGGAGCCCGAGCAAAGTTTCCGGCCGTTCTACGACAGCACCGCGCGGACGTGGCACAGCCCGCAGTCAGCGTTCTATACGCTGCGTCGCGAGCCGCGCGTGCTATCGAGCCGCCAGAAGCAGCGCGGCGCGCGCTCCAGCTATGTCGGCAGCGAGACGTTCATTGCGCTGGTGGATGCGAACGACGCGCCCTATGCGACCTCGCTGCGTCAGTTGGGCTTGCGCCTGCTGTGCACGAATCGCGATCTGCCGCTGCATATGCCGGTGGGCAAGTCGTATACGGACTTTACGCTGGACACAGACGCGCCGGTGGCGTCGATCCGCTGCGTGGCCGGCCCCACCCGGCCGCGTGCGCCCACCGCGACAGGCGAATCGGCCTGGCGTCTGATCAGTCATCTGCAGTTGAACTACCTGTCGCTGCTCGATGAGGAGGGCGAAGCGGGTGCAGCCGCCTTGCGCGAAATGCTCGGCCTGTATCACGACCAGTTCGATGCCGCTACGCGCCGTCAGATCGAAGGCATCAAGCACGTTGCGGCCGTGCCGGTCACGCGCCGCATTCCCGTGCCGGGTCCGGTCACTTACGGCCGCGGCCTGGAAGTCACGCTGACCTGCGACGACACCGCTTTCGAGGGCAGCGGGGCATTCCTGCTGGCCTCGGTTCTGCAGCACTTCTTTGCGCGCTACGTCTCGCTGAATTCGTTTGTCGAGACGGTGTTGCGCACACTCGAACGAAATGAGGTTGCCCGATGGCACGCGAATCCCGGCAAACGGCCGATCCTCTAGTACTGGAGGCGGCGCTGCGCGCGCGGCCGGAAGAATTCGAGTTCTTCGAGGCTATGCGCCTTCTCGAATGCGCGTACCCGGCGTTGCCGCGGCTCGGACACTCTACGCGGCCGGCCGAAGATCCAGTGCGTCTGGGGCATGCGGCTTCGCTAGAATTTCCGTCGCGCAGCATCGAGCGTTTCGAACCGCGCACCGCGGAGCGGCCTGGACGGCTTTATGGGCTGTTTCTCGGCCTGTTCGGTCCGCATGGACCGCTGCCGTTGCATCTGACCGAACATGCCGTGGACCGCGAGCGCAATGGGAAAGACCGCACGCTCGTCGCGTTTGCCGATGTGTTTCACCACCGGATGCTGAGTCTCTTCTATCGCGCGTGGGCCGATGCGCAGCCGACCGTACAGATGGATCGTCCGGAAGAGGACCGCTTTCGCACCTATATCGGTGCGCTGATCGGTATCGCTACGCCGCATCTGGAGAAACGCGACGCATTGCCCGATGAGTACAAGCGCTTCTTCGCTGGGCGGTTGGTCGCTCAGTCGCGCAACGCTGAGGGACTCATGAGCTTTCTCGAGCATTACTTCGGCGTGCCCGTGCGTGTGATCGAGTTTGTCGCGGGCTGGATGAAGCTGCCGCGCGGTGCCTGTCTGCACATGGGGCGCGGCATGGCCTCGCTGGGCAGAGACGCGCTGCTTGGCGCACATGTGCGAGGCGCGCAAGAGCGTTTCCGGCTACGTATCGGACCGCTGGACCGAAACGAATTCAACCGCTTTTTGCCCGGCAGCGATGCCCTGCGGCAACTGGTGGCAGCGGTGCGTCTGTATGTGGGCGACGAGAAGGGATGGGACCTGCAACTCGTCCTGAAGAAAGAGGACGTACCCCTGAGTCACCTGGGCCGGGCGGGTCGCATGGGCTTCAACACCTGGATGGGCCGCTACCCGAAGCCCGCGGATGCGGACGACGTCGTGCTAAGGCCCGTGAAATAAAACCGCGGCGCACTGGCGCGGGCATTGTTCAACCCAATGGCGGCCGCAGGTCGGCTGCCTTTCGCTATACAGGATCGAAAACCATGGCTGAAATCAGTCGCGGCGCGCTGTTCGGCAAGCTCAACCCGCTTGCCTACCGCTCTATCGAAAGTGCCACCGTGTTTTGCAAGCTGCGCGGCAATCCGTATGTCGAACTGGCGCACTGGATTCACCAGATCCTGCAGTTGCAGGATTCGGATCTGCACCGCATTGTGAGCCACTTCGGGCTGAATCCGTCGCATCTTGCCCGCGACGTGACCAGCGCGCTCGAGAGGCTGCCGCGTGGCAGCACCAGCATCTCCGATCTGTCCGCCGAGGTTGAAGAGGCCGTCGAGCGCGGCTGGGTCTTTGCCACGCTGATGTTTGGCGAAAGCCAGGTGCGCAGTGGCTATCTGATTGTTGGGCTGCTGCGCACGCGCCATCTGCGCCATGCGCTTTTTAACGTGTCCAGCGAGTTCGAAAAGGTGCGCGCCGAGACGTTTGCGGATGAATTTGCAGGCATTGTCGCGCGATCGCCGGAAGACGGCCAGCATGCTGCTGACGGCTTTCGTGCCGATCACGTCGCGCCCGGTGAAAGCAGCGGTGCGCTGGCGCCCGCGCAACTGGGCAAGCAACAGGCGCTTGCCCAGTTCACCGTCGATCTGACCGCGCAGGCTCGCGACGGCAAGATCGATCCGGTAGTGGGCCGCGATGGCGAGATTCGTCAACTGGTCGACGTGCTGATGCGCCGGCGTCAAAACAATCCGATGCTGGTCGGCGAGGCCGGCGTCGGCAAGACGGCGGTGGTCGAGGGATTCGCGTTGCGCATCGCGCGTGGGGACGTGCCGCCGCCGTTGCAAGCTGTGCAGGTGCGCGTGCTCGACATCGGTCTGCTGCAGGCCGGTGCAAGCATGAAGGGCGAATTCGAAAACCGGCTGCGTCAGGTGATCGACGAAGTGCAGGCCTCGCCCAAGCCGATCATTCTTTTCATCGACGAGGCGCATACGCTGGTGGGCGCGGGCGGTGCGGCAGGCACCGGCGACGCGGCGAATCTGCTCAAGCCCGCGCTGGCGCGCGGCAACCTGCGCACGATCGGCGCGACCACCTGGGCCGAATATCGTAAACACATCGAAAAGGATCCGGCGCTGACACGCCGCTTTCAGCCCGTGCAGGTCGACGAGCCCAGCGAAGAGAAGGCGATCCTGATGCTGCGCGGTGTCGCGAACGTGATGGAACAGCACCATCGCGTGCAGATTCTCGACGAGGCGCTCGAAGCGGCCGTCAAGCTGTCGCATCGCTACATCCCGGCGCGTCAGTTGCCGGACAAGGCCGTGAGCCTGCTCGATACGGCTTGCGCGCGCGTCGCAATCAGCCAGCATGCGGTGCCCGCGGAACTCGACGATGCAATGAAGCGGATCGAGGCACTGGAAACGCAGCAGGCCATTATCGTGCGCGAGAAGACGGTCGGAATCGACATTGGGGAGCGCGAGTCGCAAGCCGCCGCGATGCTGGAGAGCGAGCGTGAGCGTTTGCAGCATCTCGAAGCGGCGTGGGCGGAAGAGAAGGCCCTGGTTGAGCAGATTCTGGCCTTGCGCGCGCGGTTGAGAGGCGAAGACCCGGAGATGGACGGCGACGCAAAAGCCGCCGCGCTCGCCGAACTCAGGCAACTCCAGGCGCAACTCGTCGAATTGCAGGGAGAAAACCCACTGATCTTGCCAAACGTCGACTACCAGGCAGTCGCCGCTGTGACCGCGGACTGGACCGGTATTCCGGTGGGCCGAATGCTGCGCAGCGAACTGCAGACCGTAATGAATCTCGCGTCTGTGATGTGCGAGCGTGTGATCGGTCAGGACCATGCGATGGAGATGATCGCGAGGCGCATCCAGACGTCTCGTGCCGGTCTCGACAATCCTGAGCGGCCGATCGGTGTGTTCATGCTGGCCGGCACGTCGGGGGTGGGCAAGACGGAGACCGCGCTCGCGCTGGCTGAAGCGCTGTACGGCGGCGAGCACAACCTGATCACGATCAACATGAGCGAGTTTCAGGAAGCGCATACGGTCTCGACTTTGAAGGGCGCGCCGCCGGGATACGTCGGTTATGGCGAAGGCGGCGTGTTGACCGAAGCCGTGCGTCGCAAGCCCTATTCGGTGGTGCTGCTCGATGAAATCGAAAAAGCGCATCCCGATGTGCACGAGATTTTTTTCCAGGTCTTCGACAAGGGCGTGATGGAGGATGGCGAAGGGCGTTCGATCAGTTTCAGGAACACGCTGATCCTGCTCACCACGAATGTGGGCACGGACCTGATTGCCGCGCTATGCAGGGATCCACGGCGAATGCCGGACGTCGAAGGCCTCGCGAAGGCGCTGCGCGAGCCGTTGCTTGACGTGTTCCCGCCTGCATTGCTGGGTCGGCTTGTGCCGATTCCTTATTTCCCGCTCAACCAGGACATGCTCGCGACGATCGTGAGACTGCAACTCGAGCGCATCAAGCGGCGCGTAGAGGAACGTTATCGCGTGCCGTTCGAGTATGACGATACGGTTGTACGACTGGTGGTGAGCCGTTGCACCGAGAGCGAATCAGGCGGCCGGATGATCGACGCGATTCTGACCAATACCTTGCTGCCGGCTATCAGCCGCGAGTTCCTGACGCGGACGATGGACGGCGGGGCCGTCGAGCACGTCGATGTGAGCGTCGAGAATGGTGAATTTGCCTATCGCTTCGATGCAACTGTTCAATGGGCCGGAGGCATGTCCGCCGAAGCAGGATGATCAAGGCAATCAAGCCGAGGAACGAAACGCGCCATGGGATGCGGTGGAATAAACAGCGAGCCCAGTCGTTCTACATAGCAACGAGACGACTCATGCAACTCATCCTATGGCACACGCAATTACGCTCACCTCCACGCTTGGCTCGAATCTTCTGTTCGCGAACATGACCGCGAACGAGTCGCTCGGTAATCTGTTCTCGTACCAGCTGGAAGCGATCAGCAAGAATGTCGAAGTCGATCTGCGTTCGCTGCTGGGCACGCCGATGACAGTGAAGCTCGTCACTCCGCAAGGCTATACGCGCTATTTCAACGGTATTGTCTGCGAAGGCGAGCAGGGCGGCTTCGTCAACATCGAAAACGTGCGCTATGCGGTCTACACGTTCAGGCTCGTGCCGAAGCCCTGGCTCGCTACGCGCCGGCGCGACTGCCGCATCTACCGCAGCATGAGCGTGCCGCAGATCATCCAGTCGGTACTCGGCGATATCGGCTATAGCGATCTTAAACAGAGTCTGAGCGGCAACTATCCGGCGCGCGACTACTGCGTGCAGTACCGCGAAAGCGATTTCGACTTCATCAGCCGGCTGATGGAGCAGGAAGGAATTTATTACTTCTTTACGCATACGCAGAGCATCCACACGATGGTGCTCGCCGACGCGCTCGGCGCGCACTCGACCGTGCCCGGCTTCGAGCAGATACCGTATGCGCCGCCGATCGAGCGCGGCAAGCGGATGAAGGCGTCGATCAGCGACTGGGAAACCGCGCACGCGGTGAATACGACGAAGGTACAGATTGACGACTATGACTACCTGAAGCCGAAGGCTTCGCTGCTCGCCACCGAAGAGTTGACCGACACGGAAGACGTGCACAACGTGAGCGGCCTCGATATCTACGACTACGCATACGACTACGTCGGCTACGACGAGCGTCTCTCCGATGGACAACGCTATGCCCAGGTGCGAGCCGACGCGCTAAACGTGCCGCTCGCAATGAGTGTGGGCAGCACCGATGCGTGTGGTCTTGCGACCGGTGCGCTTTTCAGGCTCAAGGACTTTCCGCTCGCGCAAGCCAACCAGGAATACCTCGTGATCGACGCCACCACGCGCCTCGTCGAACCGGACTATGCGTCGGGTGGCGGAGGTGACGACGGTGAAGAGCCGTTCCAGTGCGACTTCAAGGCGATCCGCAGCCGCCAGCCGTTTCGCACGATGCCGTCCACGCCGCGCCCGGTGATCGCGGGCCTGCAGACGGCGGTGGTCTATGGCGATACGCCCGAGGACATCTCCGTGGACAAATACGGTCGCGTGCAGGTGACGTTCTTCTGGAACCGTCCGGGCAAGCCCAATGCGCAAAACTCGTGTCCCGTGCGGGTGGCGCAGATGTGGGCCGGTAAGCGCTGGGGGGCGCAGTTCATTCCGCGCGTGGGGCAGGAAGTCGTGGTCAGTTTCCTCGATGGCAATCCGGACCGGCCGCTCATCATCGGCAGTGTCTATAACGCCGACAACATGCCGCCGTATAGCTTGCCCGACAACAAGACGCAGAGCGGCGTGAAGAGCCGCAGCCACCAGGGCGGCGGTAGTGAGGACTACAACGAGATCCGCTTCGAGGACCGGATGGGCAGCGAGCAGGTGCTGATCCATGCACAGAAGGATCTGCGCGAGGAATCGGAACACAACCATGACCTGCAGGTGGGCAACGACTACACGCTCACTGCGGCCAGCCAGATCAGGCTCGTCACCGGGCTTGCGAGCATCACGATGAACAGTTCTGGCGAGATCGTCATCTCGGGCACGAATCTCACGCTGAACGGCGATATGAACGTCACGATGACCTCGGACCTCGCCATGGAGATCAACTCCAAGGCGAACCTGAACATGAGTTCGGTCGCGGCGATGGAAATCATGTCGGAAGCCGATTGTCTCGTTCAGTCCACCAACCTGCAACTGATCGGGACCGCGACCGCGGTGCTCGGCGGTGCAGCTCCGATGATCCTGTAGCCATGATTGCAATCCTCGATGCGGCCCGGCAAATGCGGCTTTCCGAAGAGGCGATCGGCTGCGTGCGACCGGTCGCGTCTGCGCGTGCCGCCGTGCAGGCACTCCTCGATGGCGGCTACCAGGCCGATGCACTGAGGCTGCTGGCCCGTCTGCTGCCACGCCGATACGCTGTGGCGTGGGCCTGCCAGTGCGGGCGACGCCAGCCACTGAACGAGCACGACCTGGCCGGTCTCGCGCTCGCGGAGGCGTGGCTGCGCGAGCCTGCCGAGTCACAACAGGGCGCCGCGCTCGCCTTCGCAAAAGCGCATCGCTACCAGACGATCGGTGCGTGGACTGCTGCCGCCGCGGGCTGGTCGGGCGGCAATCTGAATCCGGACCATGAGCGGCCGACTCCTCCGCCTGCGCATCTGAGCGCGATTGCGGCGAGCGCGGCGGTCGCCTATATGGCCGCGCTGGAACCGGCGCGGTTCGATGCGCGCCGCACCGAATTTGTGCGCGATGCCCTGAATCTGCTGAGCATTCCTGATGGAATCGATGGAGGGTTGCAATGAGTGTCGCGCCTGGCTTGATCCTCGCGCTGGAAGGCGAACGCACGCAGCGTTTCGACGGTCGCCGTGAACAGCTGTTCGACTGCCGAGATGGCAGCATTGGCCGCTCCGAAGAATGCGACTGGGTGCTTGGCTCGGAAGGCGTATCGCGCCTTCATGCGGTCGTGCGTTACCTGAATGGCATCTACTTCATCGAGGACCGGAGCACCAACGGCATGCTGCTGAACGGCGCGCCTTTGCGCAGAGGGGAGCCGGCTGCACTGAAGGAGGGCGACCGGTTGCAGATCGATACCTTCGAGGTGGGCGTGCGCTTGAGCCGCGAGGATGAAACGCGTCCTGGTGGAATGGGCGAGGTTGCTTTGGCGACGCCCGTAGCGTCGCCCGTTCAGACAGACACGCCTGCGCCTGGACCCACATCCGCGGCGCTCGCGCGTCCTGCGTTCGCCGCGGACGAAAACAGGGATCCGCTGGACATGAGCCTGCTGCTTCGTCCGTCGCACGGTGGTGCGTTGGACCATGGAAGCGAAGCCGAAGGCCTGATTCCGGGGGCCGATGGACCTGCTCCCGGTGCGAGCCTCGATCCGCTGGCGCTGTTCGACGCGCCGTCGTCGTATCAGGATGAACCGCCGCCGTTTGCGTCGACGGCTCAGGACTGGAACCACACGCCCTCGGTTGCTGACCGTTTTCGTCCGCCGCAGCCGCAAGCTGCGCGCGTCGATGGACCGATGCTGCCGGAAGACTGGGACGCAACCGGCTATCGGGCCGCCGCGCATGCTGCGGCGGCGAGCGTGTGGCAAGGGGATGTGTCGATGGCAGGCCCTGCTGCGGTAGGGCGTGCGTCCCAGCAGCATGAGTCATCCGTTGCCGATGTGCAGGCGCAGCCGACGCCGGTTCCTACGCATATGTTTGCGCTGGCGACGCCGACACCCGCACCCGCACCCGCACCCGCACCCGCACCCGCGTCGGGCGAGATGGCGTTCGCGTTGCAGGATAAAGCTCCAGCTACCGAAGCCGGTGCGGTGGCATTGCAAACGGCGACGGAATCATCAGTGTCCGCACCGTCCTTGCCGGCCACCCCGGCCGCGCCGATGCAAGGCGTGGGTACGACGGACAGAGACGCGCCACCGCACGCGCCCGTCATCGCTGAGACCCCAAGCGAACCGGCTCCGACATCGCCGACCACGCCCACGCCGCCAACCACACCCGAACTCGACGCCATGTTCGAGATCGCCGTGGACGCAATGATGGACGTATTACGTGCCCGCGCAGAACTGAAAAACAGCTTTCGGCTACCCGCAACACTGATCCAGCGCTCGGAAAACAATCCGTTGAAGTTCGCACCGACCGCGAAGGAGGCGGTCAAGCGCCTGCTCGCGCCGCCCGATGGCGGATTTCTCTCGGGCAGCGCCGCTCTCGCCGATGCCGCCGACGACATCCGTAACCATCAGATGGCGATGCTAGCCGGTGTACGTTCCGCTTTTGATTCGATGCTGGCGCACTTCGACCCGGCACGCATCGAGCAGTTTAACGAAGGCGGCACACGACGGCTGCCGTTTGGTGGCCGCCCCCGACATTGGGAACGTTACAAGGAAGAGTTCGAGGCAATCACAAGGAATCCTGACGAATGCTTTCGAAGGCTGTTTGGCGATGAATTCGCCCGTGCCTATGAAGAGCAGCTCGGGCGCCTGAAAAACCGGCGCAACTGAAAGCCGCTCGCACGCCTGACGCAATACGAGCCATTCCGAGCCATCACCAGCCGTCGTGAGTGACCGATTGCGTGCGACGCATAAAGAACCATTACCTGACACCCGACATGACCCAGAACAACAAGGTGGTATGGAGCGAAGGCCTGTTTCTCAGGCCGCAGCACATGCAGCAGCAGGAGCGCTATTTCGAGCGCTACGTGCAGTTGCGCACTGGCGCGCTGCGTCCGCATGGCTGGGGCTTCCAGGAGCTCGAGCTCGAAAGCGAGCTGCTCGCGATCGGCAAGCTCGGCATCAAGCGCGCGCGAGGCGTGTTTCCTGACGGCACGCCGTTCGCGATGCCGGGCGACGACCCGTTGCCGCCGACGCTCGACATCGACGC
>Ga0302184_10002413_pt1 | contig 11877 bp, 6 predicted proteins | sample I_Palsa_N3_3_FD_200233 | JGI IMG/M metagenome (GOLD analysis project Ga0302184, IMG submission 200233) | Peat permafrost microbial communities from Stordalen Mire near Abisko, Sweden - I_Palsa_N3_3 | ecosystem: Environmental > Terrestrial > Soil > Palsa > Peat permafrost | place: Sweden: Abisko...
GCCTCGCGCGCGGGTCGTCCTCGTCGAGGAAGGCGATCGCGAGCCCGAGGCGGCGCGCCGTGCTCGCGCCGGCGAACGCGTCGCGATGCTCGTGCTGCCGAACGATCCGCCCGCAGCGGCGCAAACGTTGTACGCGACCTTGCGCGCGTTGGATGCCGACGGCTACGACACCATTCTAGCAACGCTGCCCTCCGGCGGCGAAGCACTCGATGCGGTGCGCGACCGGCTACGCCGGGCGGCAGCGAGCCCGTGACGCGCGCGCCGCTAGAGCGGCAGCGGACGTTCGCGCGACGGGGGCGTTGCCATGACGACGCCGCGCAAGAGCCATAACACGAGCAGGGCCACGATCGCGATGGCGACGATGTCTTCGATCGCTTGACCGAGATTGCGATGCGCGATCGTCGCAATATCCCGCGCCGCGAACGTGATCCCGTCTTGGCCCGGCTGGCCGCCGAAGGGTTCGATGACGCCGAGACCGGTGATGACGACCGACGCGGCAACGGCGCAGCGCACCGCCATCGCAGCCAGCGCACCGCGCACCGCTCCAAACGCGACGCCCAGCGACGTGCACGCCAAGAAGAAGACGTCGACGTAGCGCCGCTCGCCGAAGTTGCGCGAGCCTTCGTCGTTCTGAAAGAACAGGATGAGAACGAAGAGCGTAAGCGCGGTCGCTGCGATCGCGAGAGCCAGCCGCCGCAAGCGCGCGTCCTTCTTCGACATGACGACGACGCCGTACGCGCAGACCGCAGCCAGTGGCGTGAACGTGAAGAGTCCTTTGTTCCCGAGCAGCAGATCGAAGGCGAAACGCGCATAGTCGCCCGGCGTGTACCAGGCGACCATCGGCGTCGATGGCGGGATGTACTCCGGCAATGACTTGTCGGCCCACACGGCTCCGTTGAAGATCGGGGGCAGTGCGCTTCCGGTCACCTCGACGTTGTAGGCAATCTGCAGCGCCACGATCGGCAGCGCGGCAATGGCGAACAGCGCGACGCGGCGCGCTCCGGCCCCGGCTAACAGCACGACCGCGGCAACTCCGAATACGACCGCAGCCGGATCGAACGCGTAGGCGAGGGCGAGAAACATGCCCCCCAGGAGCGGTCCGCGCGCACGGTCGCGCTCGAAGAGCAGATGATAGCACCCGGCGAGGCCGGCAGCGCCGGCGGGAACGTGATTGACGAGGACGGTCGCATAGGGGAGCACCAGCGTCCCCAGCCCCATCGCCGCCGCAACCGCCGCCGAACGCCGCTCGCTGAAGCCGAGCCGTCGCTGAAATGCATACGCGTACGTGCAGCCGAGCGCATACCACACGCCGACCGTGAGCAGCGTTATCAGGAAGATCGCGATCGCCGGCGTGCGGCGCAGGCTGATGCCGAGCGGCTGCACCACTTCCGCAACGCCCGCGCCCGACAGCGCCAGGAGCGGCGGCTTATCCGAGAAGGTGCGTCCGCGCGCGCGGATCTTGTCGCCGGTCGCTGCAGCAAATGGTGAACCGTCGATCGCGAAGGTACGGTCGGAGACGAGCGCGTCGACGGTCGCCCAGCGCGAGATGTCATTCCACGATGTCGGGTGGCGTTTCGTCACCCCGGCGCACACGAGGAGCGCCAGACCGAACACGCACACGAGAGGCAGAACCCGCACGCCATGGATTCCGCCTCCCCGCCGCGCCTCTCCTCGGGACGATCGTTGATGAAGAACGTCAGCATCGAGATCGCGAAGGCGTATCTGTGCGCCGCATCATAGCCGCCGTGGCTCTGCTTGCCCTCCCCGTGCCGGGAGGGGCGGCGACCTCTTCCGCACCTGCAACGCTGTCGGCGCTCGACGTCATCGCGCTGGAGATTGGGTTCACGACCGTGATGGCGCGCTACTACAAAGCGGTCGATCCCGCGCTGCTGCTCTCCGGCGCGCGCGGCGGCATCGTCGGTTACCTGCGCCGGCGCGGCGTCGCGCACCCAGCCATCCCGGCGGCATCGCCGCACGCCGACCGCTACGGCGCCGAAAACGCGATCGCGCGCGACGTCGCGCTCGCGATCGCCCGCTATCCGCATCAAGTTCGCAGCGACGACCTCGTCAACGCCGCGCTCGCCGGCGAGTTGGCCGCGCTGCACGATCCGTACAGCGTGCTCTTCGAGCCCACCGCCTACAAGACGTTCGTCGCGTTCCTCGACGGTAAGGCCGCCGGCGGAATTGGCGCCGAACTCGACGTCGATCCTGCGAGCCACGCCGTGCGCATCGTCGACGTCTTCGACGGCAGCCCAGCGGCGGCGGCAGGTTTTGCAGCCGGCGACACGATCGACTCGATCGACGGCAAATCGCCGGGAACGACTCCGGCCGCGGTCGGCGCCGCGCTGCGCGGTGCGCCCGGCAGCGTGGTGACGGTCGGTGTGACGCACGATGGTGCGCCGCGCGCGCCGGTCGCGGTGGTACGCCGCGCGCTCGTCCCTCCCGACGCCACCGGACGCATGCTGGCGAACGGCATCGCGTACGTGCGGCTGCGTTCGTTCGGCGCGCAATCGGCACGCCAGCTCGACGCGATCTTGCGCGAACTGCGCGCGCACGCGCCGCGCGCCTACGTGCTCGATCTGCGCGCCGACGGCGGCGGCTATCGCGATGATGCAATCGCGGTCGCTTCGCACTTCGTGCGCGGAACGGTCGTCACGATCGCCGGCCGCAGCGGAGCGCCGGTCTCCTTTGCGGCGAACCCCGCAACGCCGCTCGTCGACGCGCCCGTCGCGGTGCTGGTCGACGGCGATACGGCCTCAGCGGCGGAGATCGTCGCAGGCGCGATTCAGGACGATCGCGCGGGCACGCTGATCGGAACGAAGACCTTCGGCAAGGGGCTCGTGCAAGAGACGTTTCCGCTGCCCGACGGCGGCGCGATCAAATTGACGACGGCGAGCTATCGCACGCCGAGCGGCCGCGATATCGAAGGCACCGGGATTACGCCGGATATCGTCGTCGCGGAGCCGCCTGATGCGCATCCGGGAGAACCGGGACGCGATCCCCAACTCGACCGCGCGTTGGGCCTCCCGCTGCATTCCACGCCTGCGCCGCCCGCGGCTTCCGTCGGCCCCGGAAGCTCGCGCTCGAGTTCAGCCACGCTCGGTGCCGCGAGCGGCACCGCGAGCGCCGAGGAAAGCGTCGACGCATCGGGCAGCGGCAGATCTTCGTCGAGCGGCCGCTGCAGCACGAGCATGACGTTCCCTTCGCGCAGTGAAGCTGCCGCGCGGACTTCCCAACCCTGCGAGCCGAGCAGGGCTAGGGTGAGGTCCACCTCCGCTCGCAAGACATCGTCGCGTTCGACGGTGTGAAACGTAAACTCGAAACGCGCTCTCATGCGTAGCCTTTACCTCCCGGGCGGCTCGAGCGCGCCCGCGCTGACCAGGAGTCCGTCGTCGTCACTGTACAGCATCGAGCCCGGCGCCAACGTCGCGCCGCCGAACGTCACCGGAACATCGATCTCGCCGAGCCCCTGTTTTGCGCTCTTAAGCGGGTTCGTCCCCAGCGCCTTGATACCGATCTCCAGTTTGGCAAGCGCAATGCTGTCACGGACCGCGCCGTAGATGACGAGCCCGGCCCAACCGTGGGCCACGGCGAGCGCGGCGATCATGTCGCCGACCAGCGCGACGCGCAGCGACGCGCCGCCGTCGACGACCAGCACCGCACCTTCACCCGGCGTCGACACCGCCGCCCGCACGAGCGCGTTGTCTTCGAAGGTGCGCACCGTGCGGATCCGTCCGTGGAACGCGCGCCGTCCGCCGTATTGTCGAAATTGCACGTCGCAGCCCTGGACCTGATCCGCGTACGCATCGACGAGGTCGGCGGTGACGAACCGCGTCACAGGCGGTACAGCCAGCGCACGCGGGGCGCGAGCACGTAGTTCAACTGGATGAGCACGATCGCTGCGATGCTCCAGTACGTATTGACGAACGCGAGCGCGGCACCGCCTGCGTAGAGACTTTGCGCGATGACGATGCGGCGGTCGACGGCAGCCCGCGTCTCTTCGGTCATGTCGTCTTTGATGAGACCGGCGTGCCGCGAGTAGGTCCAACTGAAGTACAGAAAAAGTCCGAGCAAAAAGATGTTCAGCCAATACACGAGCAGCGCGGTGCGGTAACTCAGAAACTCCGCCAAGAGTGAGGTCGTGAAGGGGACGAACGTGACCGGCAGCAGGAACGCGAGGTGGATCCAGGTCAGGTTGCGATCCGTGCGCGTGAGCGCGTTGAGCTGCGTTTGCTGACCGATCCAGAAGATACCGAGCGTCATGAAGCTCATCAGATACGGGACGATGCGGGGCAGCACGCGCAGGAGGGCGTGCTGCAAAGTGGCCTCGCCGTGAACGATCGCAGCACTCGGCACGCGGAGGTCGAGAACCAGCAGGGTCATCGCGAAGGCAAACAGTCCGTCGCTGAGCGCCTCGAGACGGTCGCGGCTCTTGCCGGCGATCGCATTGTAGAGCACCAGGCCTACTCCGTCGCGCGAGTTTGGGTTCCTGGCCGCCGGGGCCAGCCGGAAGCGCTAGACCGGGGGTTCGGGAAAACTCGGCCGAAAAGCGCAGGGCGGAGAGGTGGCGGAGTGGTCTAACGCGTCAGTCTTGAAAACTGAAGGTCGCCCAAAGCGGTCCGTGGGTTCGAATCCCACCCTCTCCTCGTGATCCAGATTCGACGCAACAGACCTGAGCATGCGGAAACTCCACACCTTCGCCACCGAGCTCGACGGACTGAACGTTCGCTGGCGGAAGACGCCTCCGATACGCCCGGGAGAATCATCGTCCAATCTCTGTCGCCCTCTTCCAAATCGATGGACGGTTTATGTGCGACACGAGTTTCAGCTTTGGCGACGCTGAAAAGGCGATACGTCGGCTGCGCCGCCTGTTCACAGAGAAATCGACCGTCGAACAGCGCGAGAAGAATGGGAAGTGGGACGGATCGAACTGCGGACCGCCGGGGCGGCGAAAAGTGGAGCCAACCTTCACTCGCTCCTGGCTCGGGACGTACGACGCCCCGTAGCCTTGAGAACGGAAGTTGTTCGCGAATGACGTTCTCAACAGTAGGGAATCGTACGCTGTTCGCGCCGTAGGCTGTTAACGCGCCGGCGCGTCGAAGAGCGTGGGCCTCTCCTCCGGCACGCGCGTGAGGTCGTCGGTCCCGCCGTGCTTGGCGCGGCGCGGCGCCATCGCGACGTAGACGACGGGGACGAGCAGCAGCGTCAGCAGCAGCGAGCTCGCGAGGCCGCCGATCACGACCGTGCCGAGCGAACGTGCCGCCTGCGCGCCGGCATCGAGGGCGAGCGCGAGCGGCGTCATGCCGGCGATCATCGCGATCGTCGTCATCATGATCGGCCGGAATCGCTCGCGTGCCGCCTCGCGCATCGCGCCCACGCGATCGAACCCTTCGCGCATCCGGTGGTTGGCAAAGTCGACCAGCAGGATCCCGTTCTTCGTCACCAGGCCGATCAGCAGCACCGAGCCGATCAGCGAAAAGAGGTTCAGCGTCTGGTGCGTGATTGCGAGCGAGCCAATTGCGCCGACGACGGCAACCGGGACGGCGAACATGATGATGAACGGCGTGCGATAGCTGTTGTACAGCGCAACCATCAGCAAATAGACCAGCAGAATGGAGAGCAAGAGCGCGATCGCCATGCCGGAGGTGGTCTGCGTCACTTGCTGCTCGTTGCCGCCCGACGACGGCCCGACGCTCACCGTGGCCGGGAGATCGAGGTTCTTCAGGCGGCGCGCGAAGTCGCGCTGCACGTTCGAAAGAATGGCCCCCGGCGCGAGGTTCGCGCCGATGTAGACCACGTTCTGGCGGTTGATGCGCATGATCATCGGCGGCGCCGGCGCCTGCACGAGGTGCGCGATGTCGCCGACGTGGACGATCGAACCGTCGGAGGCGCGCACCTGAATCGCCTCGATCGCGCTCAGCGACGTTTGCGCCGCGATGGGATACGTCACGAGGACGTCCTTGAGTCCGTCGGGACCGGTGAACTGCGTCGCGAGATCGCCGCCGAACGCCGCCTCGATCGCGGTCGAGGCCGTACCGACGCTGGCGTCGAGCGCGCGCGCGCGGTCACGATTGAAGTGCACCTCGACCTGCGGCGCGTCGCCGGGATCGCTCGTCGTGACGTCGATGGCGCCCGGGGTCGCCTTGAGCGTGGCGTACACGTGCGCCGCCGCCGCTTCGGGCTGGCCGTCGGTACTCGAGACCACCTCATCGATCGGCTGCGAGTTGCCGCCCGAGGTATCCGTCGCGGGGACAGCGACGACCGCGGCATCCGGAACGAGGCGCTGCGCGCGCGCCTGCAGCTGCTCGACCCAATACGCGGTCGAGTGCGCGCGATGGTCTTTGAGGAAGACGTTGATCTGCGCGACGGCACCGTTGTTGATGTAGCCGCTGAGCTGGCCCATGTAGGCGCCTGCCATCGAGGCTTCCGTCTGCAGGTCCGGGATGCGGTCCACGACCTGCTCGACCTTGAGCATGCCGGCCCGGGTCGTCGTCAGCGGCGTGCCGGCCGGGTAGCTGATCGTCAGGTAGAGCTGACCGCGGTCGACGGGCGGGATGTATTCGAAACCGACGATCCCTAGCGGGATGAGCGCCAATGCGAGCACGAGCGTCAGCGCCGAGACGATCACGACCGCGCGGCCATTACGCAGCCCCCAGTCGAGCGCGCGCTGCACGTACCACGAACGCGCATCTTCGAAGCGCTCGGTGAACGCATCGATGATCCCCCACGGCCGCCAGCGCGAGAGCAGCGACCACCGCCCAGAGAGCGCCGGAGTCACGGTGAACGACACGAACAGCGACGTTAGCGTCGCGACCGTGACGACCAATCCGAACTCACGCAGAAAGAGCCCGACGCCGCCCGGCAGGAACGAGATCGGAAGGAATACGACGACGTCGACGAGCGTGATGACGATCGCCGCGACGCCGATCTCGTTGCGTCCGTTCACGGCTGCTTCGGCCGGCGCCTCACCGCGCTCGAAATGCCGCTCGACGTTTTCGAGGACGACGATCGAATCGTCGACCAGGATGCCGATGATCAGCGTCATCGCGAGCAGCGACACCGTGTCGAGCGTGAAGTGCGCCAGCTTCATCGCGGACAGCGTCACCAGCAGCGAGGACGGGATCGCGATCATCACGACCACCGCGTTGCGCCACGAGCGCAGGAAAAAGAGCATCACGATCCCGGTGAAGATGATCGCCTCGATCAAGGTGCGGACGACACCTTGGAGCTGCTCCTGCGTGTACGTCGACTGGACGTTGAGGACGGAGAACTCGACGTCCGGATACGTCCGCCGCAGGGCCGGCAGCGCCGCGATGACACGCTTTGAGGTGTCGACCTCGCTCGTCCCGGCCGACTTCTGCACGTCCAGCTCGACGCACGGAATGCCCTCGGAATAAGAGTACACCCGCTGCGTCTCGTAGGCATCCTGGACGTTGGCGACGTCGCCGATGCGCTGATAGCGGGGCGACGTCGAGAACGGATTCGTCGTCGACGAGGTGCTGCTGCCGGCCGAAGCGGCGATCAAGAGGTTGGCGACGGTCGGCACGTCCTGAATATCGCCGCGGACGTCGAGGTTCGTCTCGCGGTTCGGTGAGTAGAGGATCCCACCCGGGGCACGGATGTTGTTGTTGGTGACCGTGCTGACGATATCGGTGATCGTGAAGCCGGAAGCGGTCAGCCGGCTCGGGTCGACGTTGACTTGAATCGAGGGTGTCACTGCGCCGTTGGCCTGGACGAACGAGACGCCCGGGATCTGCTCGAGCTGCGGAACGATCTTGTTGATCGTCAGCGACGAGATGTCGCCGGGGGCCAGCGACCGCGAGCGCAGGACCAGCGAAACGACGACGGCTTCGCTGGGATTGTAGAGCGAGATCTGCGGCGCCTGAACGTCGTTTGGGATCGAGTGCTGCGCGTTCTGCACGCGTCCCTGGACTTGCACGAGGTCGTTGTTCTGATCCGAATTCAGCTGGAAAACCGCGACGATCGACGCCTGTCCGGGCTGAATCGAGGTCTCCAGATAATCGAGCTGCGGCGAGCCGGCGATCTGGTCTTCGAGCGGACGGACGATCGCGTCGCGCATCTCCGTCGTGGAGGCGCCGGGATAGCTGATCAAGACTTGGATCGACGGCGTGTCCGTGCTCGGGAACTGCTGCGTCACGAGCGTCGTCGCAGAGATGGTGCCGGCGAGGAGCACGAGCGCCAGGAAAACGGTAACCAGCGTCGGCCGCTGCACGAACAAGCGCGTGAGCGACATCTACCAGGTCTCCACGGGCTCGGTGGGAGCCTGCGCATCGGCGGCGAGGCGTTCGAGCGAGATCTTTTCGGGCGGCCCAGGCGCGAGCCACACGTAGACGACGGGGACGAGGACCAGCGTGAGAATCAGTGAGCTCGTCAGGCCGCCGATGACCACGGTCCCGAGCGAACGCTTCGCGGCCGAGCCGGGATCGAGCGCGAGCGCGAGCGGCAGCATCCCGGAGACCATCGAGGCGGTCGTCATCAGGATCGGCCGGAACCGCTCGCGCGCCGCCTGGCGAATCGCCGTGACCTTATCGAGTCCGGCCTCGACTTTGAGGATCGCGAAATCGACCAGCAGGATCCCGTTCTTGCTGACCAATCCGACGAGCATCACCGTACCGATCAGCGAGAACAGGTTCAGCGTCTGGTGCGTGAGCGCGAGCGCGCCGAGTGCGCCGACCGATGCCACCGGGATCGCAAACATGATGACGAGCGGGACGCGGTACGCGTTGTAGAGCGCCACCATCAGCAAGTAGACCAGACCCAAGGACAGGATCAGCGAGGTCCCCAGGCCGTTGACGGTCTGGACCGTGCTCTGCTGGTTGCCGCCCGCGGCGGCGCCGACGACGACCGTGTTCGGCAAGTGGAGCGCCGCGACGCGCTGCATGAACCCCCGCTGCACGGTGGTCAGCGAGTAGCCCGGCAGCAGGTTCGCGCCGATATGGATCACGGTCTGGCGATTGATCCGCGTGAGCAGGGCTCCCTCAGGCGAATTCTTGAGGTGCGCGAAGTCACCGAGCCGTACGATATTCCCGGTCAAGGCGCGAACGGGGAGCTGCTCGAGCGTCGCAACGCTGGTCTGGTCCGCAATCGGGTAGAGGACCTGGACGTATTTGGTTCCGGTGCCGTCCGAGGTGTCGAACTGCGTCGCCAGCGTTCCGCCGAAAGCGGCCCGAACGACCTGCGCCGCCGACCCGATCTGCACGTCGAGCGCGCGCGCGCGGTCGCGGTCGAACTCGATATCGAATTGCGGTGCCAGCTGCAGCGCCGAGCTGTTGACGTTCGTCGTCCCCGGCGTCGCTTGCAGCGCGGCGAGCACCTCCGGTGCCCACGCATCCGGTTCGCCGCGCGTGGCGCTCACGGTCGCGTCGATCGGCTGCTGATTGCCGCCGCGGGTACCGGTCGCCGGCACCGCGATGATCTTTGCGTTGGGGACGAGCCGGTGACCGATCCGATTCATCATCTGGGCGATGTCATCGGTGGAGTGGCTGCGGTTGTCGTTGAGCACGACGCGAATCTGACCGTTCGAACCGAGGTTGACGCTGCCGCCGAAACCGGCCTGCGACGATCCTGAGGTCGACGTGATCGTCTGGATGTCGGGCAGGCTGAGGAACCGCGCCGAGAGCATCCGGATCGCGGCGTCGGTCGTCGTCAGCGGCGTTCCGGTAGGGAACTGCACCGTGCAGAAAATCTGGCCGCGATCGACGGCTGGGATGAACTCGAAACCGATGAAGCCGAGCGGAATCAGGGCCACCGCGGCGAGCGTCAGCACGATCGCTCCCACGAACACGAAGGGGCCGTGCCGCAGCGCGCCGCCCAGGACGCGGCCGGTGTAGAAGTCGCGCAGGCGCTCGAACCCGCGCGTAAACGCGTCGACGATGCGCGGCGGACGCCAGTTCGAAAGCAACGACCAATTGCCTGACAGGGCCGGGGTGATCGTGAACGAGACGAACAGGGAGGTCAGCGTCGCGATCGTCACCACCAGGCCGAACTCCGCCAAGAATCGTCCGACCTGTCCGGGCAGAAACGCAATCGGCAGGAAGACGACGACGTCGACGAGCGTGATCACCACTGCGGCCGGGCCGATCTCCGCGCGTCCAAGAATCGCGGCCGTGCGCGGGCCCTCGCCGTCGTTATAGTGCCGCTCGATGTTTTCCAGCACGACGATCGAGTCGTCGACGAGGATGCCGATCAAAAGCGTCATCGCCAAGAGCGAGACCGTGTCGATCGTGAAGTTGACCAGCTTCATCACGAACAGCGTCACGAAGAGCGAGGTCGGGATCGCGATCATGACGACGATCGCGTTGCGCCACGAGCGCAGGAAAAAGAGCATCGCGATCCCGGTGAAGCAGATGGCCTCGAGCAGGGTCTGCATGACGCCGGAGAGCTGCTGCTGGGTAAACGACGCTTCGTTGTTGAGGACTTTGAACTGCAGCGTCGGAAATTGCGCCTCGATCGCGGGCAGTTCGGCCAGCACCGCGTTCGCTGCCTGAACCTCGCTGGCGCCGGTCGCCTTTTGGGCTTGCAGCGTAATCGCCGGCTTCGCATCGACGTACGAAGCGACGCGCTTGGGTTCGTACGAATCGTAGACGGTCGCAACGTCGCCGATGCGCGGCAGTTGCGCCGCGGTCGAGTAGGGATTCGTCGCGCTCGCGCCGAGGCCTGACGACGCACCGCCTCCGTTCGAAGCGAGGGCGGGAATCGGCGCCGGGACGGTATGCGCGATGGTTGGCCCTGCGACCGTGTTCGCAAGGCTCGCCGTCACGCTCGCCGGCGCGCTCGTGGGCGGTGCCGTGACGCTGACCGAGGGCGTCGGCTGCGTCGCGGGTGCGGGCGCGGGCGTGACCGTGAGCGCCGTGAGAAGGCCCCCCGACGACGTCGTGGCGTTCGTCGTCCCCGCGGTCACGTTGGCGGTAACGGGCGCCGTACTTGCCGCTGCGCTCGCCGCTGCGGCCGGCTGCGGCGTGAACGCGGTGAACGCGCTCGACGTAGGCGCGCTCGTCGCACCGCTCGCCGCACCAGACGAACCGGCCGCGGACGCGGCGCCGCTAGCGGTGCTGCTGCTGCCGCCGCCGCCGGCAGCGGCGGGCGCCGCCGTCGCTTGCGCTGCGGCGGCGTTGGAAAGCGCGAGCGCCTGATTCGTGCTGCCGCTCGTGTTCGTGTACTTCTGGGTGACCGCACCAGATGGGCCTGTCGCGCCGAGCAGCACCGAGGTCGAACCGGTCAGCAAGAGGTCGGCCACCGACGCGGCGGTCTGCACGTCGCCCCGCACGTCGATGGTCGTCTCGCGGTTCCCGAGATACGCGATGCCGCCGGGCGCGCGCACGTTGTTGGCTTGGATCGAGCTGACGACGTCGGTGGTGGTGAAATTGTGCGCCGAAAGCAGCGACGGGTCGACGGTAACCTCGAGCGCCGGCGTGACGGTTCCGTTCGCGCTCACGTTCGAGATGCCGTCGGCCTGTTCGAGGGCCGGCACGACCTCGTTGGTGACGATACCGGACAGCTTCGCCAGCGACAGCGTCGGCGACGTGACCGCTATCGTGACAACGGTGATTTGCGCGGGATCGAACGTGCGCACCGTCGGAGCCGGAAGGTCTTGCGGCAGCGCGGACTTCGCGGTTTGGATCCGGTCCTGCACCTCGGTCAGGTCGGTCGTTTGGTTCGAGTCGAGCGTGAAGGTCGCGGAGATCGAGCCCTGATTCTGCTGAATCGAGGTGGTGATGTGATCGAGGTCGGGCGCGCCGGCGATCGCGTCCTCGATCGGGATGACGACGGAGTCTCGCAGTTCCGACGGTGATGCACCCGGGTAGGCGACGCTTACATTGACGGTGGGGAAGTCGATGTTCGGGAACTGCTGCTGCA
>Ga0302184_10002416_pt1 | contig 11874 bp, 12 predicted proteins | sample I_Palsa_N3_3_FD_200233 | JGI IMG/M metagenome (GOLD analysis project Ga0302184, IMG submission 200233) | Peat permafrost microbial communities from Stordalen Mire near Abisko, Sweden - I_Palsa_N3_3 | ecosystem: Environmental > Terrestrial > Soil > Palsa > Peat permafrost | place: Sweden...
CCGCCGCCGAAACGCGGATCAGCGAACGTACCGAGCCCGACCCGGGACAAGTGCCCGGGTTTGCCCGCGGCGATATCCCGGTACAGGTGCGACATCGGGCCGAGCGGCATGTTATAGCCCTCGGCCTGGTTGCCGGCGACGAGCTGGTACAGCTTGGGTACACCAGACCAGTGCGCGGCGATGATCCGCTTGAGCAGGCCGGGCTGGGCCAGCCGGTTGGCGCCATCGGCCACCCAGTCGCCTGGGCTGACGGTGAACATCAGGGTCAGATCGCGCGGTTTGCCGAAGGCAGCGGGCTCCTCGTCGGTGGCCTCGAACAGCGCGCCCAGCTCGTGGACGACCTCAAGAGCGAGGCCGATCTGGAAGAACCCGCCGATGGCGACCGTGTCGCCGATGCGGATGAGCCGGACGGCCTCCCGGGCCGACACGACCTTGCCCGTCGAACCAGACCGGGCCGTCGGGACAATGGACCTGATGCTCATCGGACCGCTCCCTACGTAATTACTCCTGCTTGGCCATGGGCGGCACTACCGGTAGATAACGACCGTCTCGATGACGCAAGCCGGCCGGTCCGACCCCTCGAGCTCGACGAGGATCCCGAACGCGCACTCGAGGCCGGTCTGCTTTTGTTCGGCGGCTACCAGCGTCACGTGTCCGCGTATCCTGCTGCCGACCGGCACCGGCGCCGGGAAGCGGACCCGGTTGACCCCGTAGTTGACGGCGGCCGTTACCTCGTTGATCTTGAGAACGTCGTCGAGGAACACGGGACAGAACGACAAGGTCAGATATCCGTGCGCAATCGGGCCGCCGTAGGGACCCTTCGCGGCGCGCTCGGGCTCGACGTGGATCCACTGATGATCATGGGTGGCGTCGGCGAAGATGTTCACCTGATGCTGGGTGATCGCGTGCCACTCGCCCGTCCCGATCTCCTGGCCGACCATGCGGAGCAGGTCAGCCGGCATGCTCAACTGGATAGTCATAGCGCTCCAATCCGGCTAGCCCGACAGGCCGTTCCTGATCGCATTGGCGTACATCGAGGCCAGGTCGGTCACGAATTTGGTGTGCGAGCGGGCGACAGCTTGCAGCCAGTCAAGCTGGCTGATCCCCAAGGTGAGACGCCGATGCCCGCGTGGTAGTAAGGGTGTGTTCGCTACGACATTGCCCTCCCCGGTGGGGGCCGTCGATGGCTGGTGCGACAACACGGTGCCAGATCCGCGGTGGTGGCGCACAACATCTGGACCATGGCGGCGACAGTCTGACGGTTGCGGTGGGTACAGGTCAGGAGCTCGGGTCGGTGCCGTAGCTGGCGAGGAAGGCCTCGACGTTGGCGACGTGCTGCTCGTAGCCATAGTGGCGGTAGGCGTAGCCCTTGGTGACGAACGGGGCGCCGGCGTAGAACATCTCGTACTGCTGGTGCCGGCCGCCGAACTCAGAGCCGACCGCGTCCCAGGCCAGCTTGAACAGCTTGACCCGCTCGGCCGCCTCCAGGCCCGGGGACTGGATGTAGCGGTCGATGTCGGCGCGGGTGGCCGGGTTCTGCAGGTCCGCCACGCTCGCCGGGAGCTGCAGCACGCCACCGCCGGCCAGTTCCCGCAAGATCGTGATGACGCGCGGGTAGAACTCGGCCTGCAAACCCATCGCTCCATACAGGAAGCGGGGATCGGGGCGCCACAGGCCGCTGTGGTCGGGAGCGGCCTGGTATTCGGCGGCAAGCACGGCGGCCTCGACGAGCGAGGCGATGCTGGCCAGCTCGCCGAGCCTTTCCTGCACGCCGGGGAACGTGTCCGTGCCGTTCACGGCGGCGATCTTGCGGGCCAGGCCCAGGATGAACTGCAACTTGACCACGAACCGGATCTGCGCCTGCCAGTTGCCCAGCACGTGAGCGCCGGTATCGAAGAACTGCCGTCGCAGCCCGGCGACGTCGCGGTCGACGAACACCCGCTCCCACGGCACCAGCACGTCGCCGAACACCACCATCGCGTCCGTCTCGTCATAGCGGGTGGACAGCGGGTAGTCATAGCGGCTGCTCGCCGCCGGCGCGTAAGGGCGCCGGCAGTAAAGCTTCAGGCCGGGCGCGGCAACCGGGACGGTGAAGCTGACGGCGAAGTCGCGATCCTCGGGGGTGAGCGGCTTGATGCAGGAGACGAGGATCTCGTCAGCGACCACGGCGCCGGTGGCCAGCATCAGCGCGCCGCGGATCACGAGGCCGTCCGGGCGTTCTGCGGCCACGCCGGCCTGGATGAACTCGCCGTCCCAGCCGTGCGCGGTGGTGGCCCGGGAGACCTGCGGCGGGATGAGCGCGGAGGACACGAACAGGCTTTCCCGCAGCAGACGGCGGTAATAGCTGACCACGTTCGCGGCCAGGTCATGCGGTCCGGCGGCGAACGCCTCCGGGTGCGCGGCGAACCCGGCCAGGAAGGAGCCGATATGATCCGGGCCGCGCCCGACCCAGCCGTGGGTGTGCCGGGCCCAGGCCTGGATCGCACGGCGGCGGGAGACCAGATCGGCCTGGCTGCGCGGGATCGAGTAGACCAGGTTGGCCTCCTCGCCAGTTTCCGGCGCGGTATAGGTCATGGCGGTGGCGGGGTCGGCGGCCAGGTCGAACAGCCCGGCCACCGCGGCGGCGATCGGCGCGAATGCCGGGTGGCTGGCCACGTCGCGGACCCGCTGCCCGTCGATGTACGCCTCCCGGTCGTCCTTGAGCGCGGCCAGGTAGTCAGTTCCGGTGCGCATCACACGCTCCTCCGTTTCACCCTTACAGGAACGCGCCACAGCGCGCGCTCACCGGGCCGGCGTCCCATGGTCTGGCCAGCTCCCGGCCAGGAACGTGTCCTGGGCACCGGCCTTTCCGATGCGCTAGCACACGCGCTCGCATCACACGTCTAACCGATAAGGAATGCTGATCCCGCCTAACCCGCTGACAGGGACGGAGCACATGTGGCGGCCTAGAAGATACAGACGCTGTTCACCGATGACCTTGACGGCCGCAAGGCTGACGATACCGTCCAGTTCGCCTGCACGGCACGGAGTATGAGATCCACCTGAACGCCGAGCATGCCCCGGACGCTGCCAGACCGAGGGCAGGCAAGCCTCCGCTGGGTGGCACGGGTGCCGCGTTCAGCTCTGGGAAGCCTCCGCGGCCTTCACCAGGCCGCCCACGATGACCGGGTACAGGTTACGCAGCGACGGGTAGACCAGGCGGCCCGCTGGTCCGGTCCCACGATGCGCCCCAGCGGATGAGGGTGCCGCCGGGTGCCGGGCTCACAGGTGCGGACTCATAACAGACGCGCAGTTGACGCACATCCGGGACAAGGTCGGTCACCCGGCGTGTTACCGCAAGGCTCGCGAACCCGCACCGCGCTACCTGGTGTCGCGCGGCCCGCCCGGGACGTCCCAGGTGGTCCAGCGGAACGGCACGCCGAAGGTCGTCGTCGGGTCGGTGATCAGCGTCTGGTCGTCGCGCCCGACCGTCCTGATGCCCTTGTCGGTGAAGTACGCCTCGGTGTCGTCGAGGTTCTGCACCTTGAATGCGGCCGCGTGGTGGCTGTCGCCGAACTTGGCCGCGTCCTGGGCTGCGATCGTGCCGTCCTTCACCGGCTTGGACAGCTGGATCACCGTGTCACCGAGCTGCACGTACACGTCCTCGGTACCCGTCAGGTCCGAGGCACCCTTGTGTAGCAGTGTGCCGCCGAACCCCTTGGTGTAGATCGTCTCCGCGCGGTCGAGGTCGCGGGCGATGATCGTGGTGTACGCCAGGCCGGGGGTCTTGACCGGGTGGTTCTTGATCCACCAGTCCCCGTCCCAGTCAGGGAGAAAGCGGGAGTCCCGGTTCTGCATGTCTGTGAAACGCGGGTCGAAGAACTCGATCTGGGTGAAGGTCTCCTTCGGGTGCGTGAAGACCGAGGTGTTGGCGTGCTGCTCGTCCCAGACGGGCTCTTCGGTGAGCGGCTTGCCGCCCTCGCCGTAGGTGCGGAGGCCGAGCTTCTGGGTCGTGCGCCAGATGTCGACGGTGTCGTCGGCGTAGTACGCGAGGGAGTGCCAGTGGTCGCCGAACCGGTTGTAGAACCGGCCGAGCGGGAACTGCGACCAGTCGGGCTCGCTGAAGGCCGGCGCCAGCGGCTCGATGACCGTGTCGCCCAGCAAGACCAGCGACGCGTCACGGCGCTCTCCGGGCATGTAGCTGTGCGGCATGAATACCTTCACCGCGAACACATCGTCGTACCAGGCCTCGAGCTCGTTGAGCTGGCCGGTCATGTGGATGATGTGGAAGAGCTTTCCGACAGCCATCTGCTGGTTCCTCATGAGTATCGTGACGGTCACCGGCCCGCTAAACGGTGGTCCGTCTGGCGTGGACCTCAAGATCGCGAGAGCGGGCAACTACACGAGGTAGAACACGAAACATTTAAATATATCACGCCAGTGGGCCCTTGCCCTGGCCGGCTCCTAGCCACAGCTCGGCCGCCAGCCCGATGGGCTGGCATGTTTCAACCGCAGGTACCTCGATGTGACCCGGCAGGTCAACAGCCAGCTCGGCCAGGGCTTTTTCGCCGATCCGGCGTTCATGACCTACCTGGACGTGGCCTTCGCCAACCTGCACTTCGCGGCGGCCGACACCGCAGGCGACCCGGCGGCGGCGGCGCTGGCCTGGCGACCGCTCGTGCAGCAGCGCGCCGCGGCGGGGATCGAACCGGTCCAGTTCGCCAGGTAGCGCCCAGATTCCCAGCCTGGCACGAGCGCCCGCCGCCTCCGCCGCCGTAAGTGGCGCTGGATCGGTCGGCCGGTCAGGCTGCCGGTCTTCACAGTGGTGGCTGGGATCCGCAGCCCAGGACGGCCTGGATGCGCGCGGCGTCGGTGATGAGCGGGGCGGCGGTCGCGGACGGGATCAACGGGATCTGCGTCTTGACCTCGATGATGAACGTGCTCAGGGTCAGGCAGGCCTGGCCAGGGTGCCCTGCGGACAGCTGCTGCTGGGCGATGGCGACGATGCTGGCCAGGGAGTTCCCTGAGCCGACGCCATGCACGGCCTGGTGCAGGTCGGCCAGCTGCGCGGCGGCGCCCTCGACGGTGATGGTGAAGCTGGTGCTCGCCGGGCTGTTGATGTCGTTGCTGTCGGTGGCGGTGCAGGTCACGGTGGTGGTGCCGATCGGGAACACGGACCCGGAGGGCGGGGTGCACACCGCGGCGGGCGGGCTGGTGGCGTCAGGGTCAGTGACCGCCGGGAGCGGGTAGGTGACGGTGGCCCCGGACGGGCCGGTGGCGTCGGTGGTGATGTTGGCGGGCTGGGCGATAGACAGGACGCCGCCGAGGATGTCGCCGAGCGCGGTCCACAGCTGGTTGCCGGGGACCTGCCCGCCCGGCAGGTTGTCGACCTCGAGCTGCGGGCGCGGCAGGTCGTCCGGAGAGCTGCCGGCCGGGTAGGTGAGCACGAAGGGGTTAGAGAAGTTGGTGTCGGAGCCGTTGATCAGCGGGACGAAGGAGTGGGTAACCGACGCCGCGGAATCCGCAATCCAGATGGTCTTGCTGCTTACGCTGCAGGGCTGGAGGGTAACCTTCTCGCCCGCGGTCGCGGTTGCGGCGACGCCGACGCACTGGCCGGTGGGAGCGCCGAAGGGCGAGTACTGGACCTCGTACGCGGCGTCGCCGCCATAGTGCTGATCCACGGCCGCCGAGACCAGGCCGTTGGCGTAGAAGGCCGACACCAGGCCTTGTCCGGCGATGGTGAAATCTTCCGCCGGGTCCGCGTTGCTGGCGGCGAATAGGATGACGGGCGTGCCGGTGGTCTGAGCCTGCTTGTACGAGTCGATGAGGAAGCTCGAGCCGAAAGCGTCGCTGAACAGCTCGACGCAGCTTTGGCCGCATTGTGCCGTTTCCGCGCGCCGGGAGCGTGACGGCCACGGCGGCACCGCCGGCGACGGCCAGCGCCGCGGAGACCGCAGCGATCATGCCCTTGACAGACATACTCAGGTTCCTCCCCTACCCAGCGGCCCTGCCCACACGGTACTGAGCGGCCGACCGGGGCGGAGGGCCGCCGACCAGCGCGCGGACGTGCCCGCATGGAGCCGTCGCTGCCACGCTGCCTAGCTGGCGGTGACATTACACCCGTTGACCTGATAAGCGCCGACTATCGCGGATGGCCTATCTGTCAGGCATGTATCGAATATGCATCGCATACGTAACAGAGCCTTCCGCCGGGAGCCGCCAGCACCCCCGGTGCCGCTATAGCGGCACGGCTCGGCCTGGCCGATGCGACATTGGTCCGCCGTCACCTGCACCAATACCGGCGGGTCGGTCCATCCGCTGGGCAGACAGCGGTCTATCCGGTGAGGATCATGATGGGAATCTGGCGGTCAGCGATGCGCCGCGCATAGGCCTCGTAGCCGCCGTAGATCTTCCTGGCCTGGCCCAAGATCGCCTGCCGCTCTTCCGCGTCTGCCTCCCGGGCGGCGGCTGTGACGCTCCTGTTCCGGTAGGTGACCTCAGCGCGCGGCTGGGCCCGCAGGTTGTAGTACCAGCCCGGCGTGCCCAGCTGCCCGAAGTTGGTGCCGATGATGGCGATATCGCCGCCGAACGGCACGCCTAGCAATGGCGTGGTGCGCCGCAGGCCACTGCGAGCGCCGGTCGTCGTGATGGTCAGGACCGGTATTCCCCCGGTGATACCTGCCAGTGTCACCTGGCCCCGGCTCATCCGCAGCACGAACTTGTCGACCTGGGGCAAAGACCTGGCGAACAGCCAGGCTCCGGGTCGTGAGGAAGAGATGCGCCACATGGCCCGCTGGATGGCACTAGGCACCGGAAGCTTGTAGTCAAGCGCCTGGACCAGCCCCATGAGGAGCAGCGTAAAGATCCCGGCGGCAGACCGCAATGAGCTAAGGCGGCAGGTACGCGACAATCAGACAATCACCCAGCCCGTCGGGGGCCAGTCGGCTCAAGATGTGATCGGTAGCCCGCATGGTTTATGCATTATCCGGACCGGGCTGTCAGACAGAGCACGGTCGAATTACCTGACCGGACGGTAGTCCCGATGCTGGCGATCGCCTAAATCCAGCTATGGAACCACATGCGTGACAGCCAGGAGGTGTACGGGATGACCTTGGCCGCGAGGATGGGGTAGAGATAGGCGAAGTTGGCCAGCACCGCCAGCAGGTAGGCGCCGCTGAGCACTGCCCCGGCAGCGCGACGCACGGGGGAGGCGCGCTCGGGCCCGATGATCAGCCCGAGGCACAGGGTGAGGGCGATGATCAGGAACGGCTCGAACGCGATGGCGTAGTAGTAGAACTCGGTGCGCTGGTCGTGTAGGTAGAACCAGATCCACGGCAGCCACCCGGCGGCCACCCCTAGCAGCGCGGCGCCCGCCCGCCAGTCGCGGCGCATCAGCCACCAGCCCAGGCAGACCACGATGGCGACCGTGGCGCCCCACCAGATCAGCGGGGTGCCGATGGTCAGCACTTCCTGCTCGGTGGACCCGGCCGAGCCGCAGGCGTTAGCGGGCAGGCAGGAGGAATAGAACGAGATCGGCCGGGCCAGGATCAGCCAGCCCAGCGGGTCAGACCTGTAAGTCTGCGAAGAGGTCAGCCCTAGGCCGAACTGGAGCATCCAGTGGTTGTACTCCAGCCACGCCAGCAGGGTGGAGGTCGGCTTATGGTCCGGGCTGAACGCCGCGCCGTTGCGGTCGTAGCCGTAGGGGGTGGCGAACCAGCCGGTCCACGAGGCGGTGTAGACGGCGGCCGGGAGGACGGCGAACCACAGCGGGATCCACCGGCCGTCGCTGCGCAGCACGCCCCGCCAGCGGGCCGGGTACCCGGCCGCGCGGCGGGCGCCGAGATCCCAGGCGATGACCAGGCCGGCGAATGCGGCGATGTACCACACCCCGTTCCACTTGCACGCGACGGCCGCGCCTAGGCATACCCCGGCGCCGACCAGCAGCCACCGCACCCCGAGCTTCGGCCCGGCCGCATCGTCCTTGCTGTCCTGCCCAGCTTCGCGGGCGGCGGCCGTAGCGACCAGCGTGGCGCGAGTACGGTCGCGGTCGATGACGACCAGGCCGAACGCGGCCAGCACCCAGAACATCACGAAGATGTCCAGGATCGCGGTCCGGGACAGCACCAGCTCCAGGCCATCCAAGGCCATCAGCAGCCCCGCCACGCAGCCAAGCAGCGTCGAGCGGGTCATCCGGCGCACGATCCGGGCCAGCAGCAGGATCGACAGCGACCCGATCAGCGCGACCGAGAACCGCCACCCGAACGGGGTCAGCCCGAACAGCCACTCCCCGACCGCGATCATCTCCTTGCCCAGCGGCGGGTGGGCCACCAACTCGGCCCGGGTGCCGGCCAGGATGTTGGCGTTGCCCTGAGCCAGCAGCGCGTCGGCGTTCGTGACGTGCTCGATCTCCACGCCGTGCTTCAGGATGCCCCAGGCGTCGCCGACGTAGTAGGTCTCGTCGAATACGACGGCCTTAGGCACGCTGAGCCGGTCGAACCGCAGGAACGCCCCGAACAGGGTGACCAGCAGCGGTCCTGCCCAGCCCCACACCGCGCTGCCCGGCATCGGGGGCGGCAGTCGCTGAGCCAGGCTGTCGTGCAACTCATCAACCCGGCCGTCGGCCTCTCTCACCGAATGCGCCTTCTGAGAAGCCGCCATCAAGACCCACCTCAGCTACGGACGCCCGGTACGCCACCAGCCTGGTCGACAGTACCCTAACCTTGCGGAGATGATCAGGCACAGCTGGCCGACTCCCGTGAAGAGCTAGGGTCAGGGCACAATCAGCCCGGTCCTGAACGTGTACGGGTTCATCACCTTGCTGGCCAAGGAGCAAGTATTAACGTTCTCGCACACCGCCAGGACGAACGTCCCGTTATACGGCGCCTGCAGGCTGATCGTCGACTCCGCCTGATAGTTCGTGAACCCGTACGACACCGCTTTTGTGTTCCGGAAATTCGCGTCAGTCGTCCCCGGCGGGTACATGTCGAAAGTGTACGAATTGACGGTGGAACTGTTCACCATGAACACGAACTTGTAACCCTCATAGAGGTTCAGCTTCCAGCACTGGGCGAGCGGCCACCCGCCGGACTGAACCCAGGTTTGCCGACCACCGAAGGTTGATGCCGCGTACGAGGATCTGCCCGGCGCGGGCGGCTACGGCCGACCCGCGCCGTCGGCCGGCGCGGAGCCGATCGGCGGGCTCGCCGCGCCCGGCCGGGCCGTGGTAGAGGGCCGGATCCGGGTGACGGCGATCGAGGCCCCCGCCGAGGACGAGACGGTGCTGCCGACGGAGATCTCCGGCTCCGCCGGCGACCTCACCGCGCTGTTCCACGGCCGGGATCGCATCGCCGGCCTGGTGTGCGGCGGCAAGGTCCGGCTGCGCGGTCAGGTGGACGTCAGCGAAAGCAGCCCCGGGCGGCGCCGGCCGGGACGAGTGCTAAAGCCTGAGTCAGGGAACTTGCCGCCGCGCTGCGGGCAATGAAGGGTGGCCGTAACGACTACCCGGAGGACCGCCGATGCCGCCCGATAGCGGGCAGATCCCGCGCAGCGACGCTGACCTCATCGGATGCTCGCGAACCGAGCCCGAGGAGTTCACTGAGCTGTTCCGCCGGCACGCGCCGGATATCCAGCGGTACGTGACGCGGCGGCTGGGGTCGGGTGTGCTGAGCGGATCCGGTGCCGACGACATCGTGGCGGAGACCTTTCTGCTCGCCTTCCGGCAGCGCGACCGCTATGACCCGAGCCGGGCCGATGCTCGGGCCTGGCTGTACGGCATCTGCACCAACCTGATCGGCCGGCACCGCCGGGCCGAGATCCGGCAGTACCGCGCCTTCGCCCGTACCGGGGCCGACCCAGTCACCGAGCCCTTCACCGACCGGGTCGATGACCGGGTGAGCGCGGCCAATGCCAGCCCGCTTCTTGGCGCGGCACTGGCCGGCATGTCCGCCAGACTGCGCGACACTCTGCTGCTGGCCGCCTGGAGCGACCTGTCGTACGAGGAGATAGCGGTCGCGCTCGGCGTGCCGGTCGGCACCGTGCGGTCCCGGTTGAGCCGGGCCCGCAGCAAACTACGCAAGATCCTGCCCCAGGAGACACGGTCATGAACGAGATGGAGCAGCTCAGCCGGTTCCGGGACGGCGTTCCGTCCGGTGTCACACCGCGCGCCGAGCAGATGTTCCGCACCGCGCTTGATAACGAGATTTCCGCAGAACAGCATGTGGTGTCGAGGTCACCTGCCGGGGTCCCCGGCCGAGGGCTGGCCGGGCTGCGCGCCGCCCGGTCCAGCTGGCGCTACGTGATCGCCATCCCGGTGGCCGCCGCGCTGGCAGCGGGCCTGTTCGCGGCGGTCCAGCCGTCCGGGACGCAGCCGATGACCGTGCAGCTGCTGGCCGGCCGCGCCGCCGCCGCGGCGCTCACCCAGCCGGACCTGTCCGCCGGGCAGTGGATCTACCAGGTGCTGGAGTGGAAGACGCCGGGACCGCACCGCGCTGGCAGGCCTGACCCCAGCGTGCAGTCCGGCTGGATGACCGCCGACGGCAGGATCACCTACGGGGCCGGCATCATCGGCAACCCCATCTTCCCCTATAACAAGATCGGCTCGCTGCCGCGCGACCCGGCCGAGCTCCTCGCGTACTTCCGCAACCTGGACCCGGTTAAAACCGACAACAACAGCGTCGTGGAGTTCGGCAAGATCGAAAGCATGCTGTTCGGGATGGTGCTGCCGTCCTGGCTGGAGGCGGAGATGTTCCACGCTCTCGCCCTCATCCCGATGATCCAGGTCAAGGACCACATCACGGACATCGCCGGCCGGGCCGGGATCGCCTTTGTTCTGCCGGAGACCAGGCAGAGCGAGAAGGAGGAGATCATCCTCGACGCGTCGGACTACCACCTGCTCGCCCACGCGACCTGGGATAACCCCGCCACACCCGCGCCGGACATCGAGACCGCGATACTGCAGGAGTATCCGGTCGCGCAGCTGGGCAGCACCCAGCAGGCCATCTCACCGCCGAGCGCGGCCGAGCTGGCGGGTGAGAAGATCGATTACTACCAGCAGTACCTGTACTACACGCCCAAGATCAGCTCCGTCGCACCCGGCCAGTGGCTGTACCGGGAGCTGCGTACCGGCGGCAAGGAGCAGCAGATCTGGGCGACCGCCGACGACTCGGCACAGGCCGGGTACGTGAACGGCACCCTGACCGTGTGCCAGCGGACGGCCCCCTGTGCCGCCTCCGAGCAGTGGCTGATGCCGGCCGGCCCGAGCTTCACCCTGATCTACCCGCAGTACCCGCGCCTGACCCAGGCTGACATCGAGCAGCTGCGCAAGCTACCAGCCAAGCAGCGCATGGCCAAGCTGGCCAAGCTGGCCAAAGCACTCCAGCCGGCCAGGCCGCTGCCGACGCTGCCCGAATATCCCCAGCCACTGCTGGCCAAGCTCAACACATACGCCACCGGCTGCACCAACGTGACCGGCGACTGCAACGCCGTCAACGTGGCCGCGAACGTCCTCACCGGGTACGGCAACTACCCCTCGCTAGACGCGAGCTGGTTCCTGGCGCTCGCCGACGTGCCCGGGGCCGGCCTGCAGTACATCACCGACGCGGCGGGGAACCAGGACATCGAGTTCACCTTCCCGGCCCAGGACGGCGTCACCGGCATCCTGGTCAACGCCACCCTGCTCAACAAGGGCGACGTCCAGTACGAGGGATACATCCGGGACGGCCAGCAGACCCTGGTGCTGAATCAGACCCCGGTATCCGGCCCAGGAGTACAACCCGCCAGCTAATCACGAAGCCGGGCTGGGTCCTTTGCACCCCCATCCGCAAGAAATCAACTGGCAGGGGCGATCAGGACGGTAGCGCAAGGCGCACCGAACTGGACGTTCTGGGCGACGCGACC
>Ga0302184_10002420_pt1 | contig 11864 bp, 9 predicted proteins | sample I_Palsa_N3_3_FD_200233 | JGI IMG/M metagenome (GOLD analysis project Ga0302184, IMG submission 200233) | Peat permafrost microbial communities from Stordalen Mire near Abisko, Sweden - I_Palsa_N3_3 | ecosystem: Environmental > Terrestrial > Soil > Palsa > Peat permafrost | place: Sweden: Abisko...
CGGATCGGCTGATCCAGGTCCGCATAGCGGACGCCGCCGATGGTGGCCGTTCCTGCGGTCGGCTCGACCAGATCGAGCAGCATCCGCAATGTCGTCGTCTTCCCCGCACCGTTCGGGCCCAGGAACCCGGTAACCCGGCCCGGTTCCACGGTGAACGACAAGTCATCGACGGCCCTGACGCCGCGGTATTCCTTCGTCAGCCCGCAGACGTCGATCCGTCCCTGGGACATCAGCGCGGGAGAGACCCGCCTTCCGCCGAGCGGCCGGCCAGGCAAACCCGGCCCGGCGCCGTCCGTGCGCGCGCGATCCGTGCGCGTGCCGCCGCGATTAAGCCGCGCCAGCCACACCAGGCCGCCGATCACGACGACCGCGAGCAGGACAACCATCTCACCTCTCCAGCCGCGACCGCACTAGCCGCATCGCAGGGCCAGCTAAGTCGCGGTGGCCGGCGAGTAGCTCTCGGGGCACTAACTCTACATAACAAGAGTTGGTGCGGCACGGGCTTCTGGCACATAGCTCTTACCGGTAGCGCGTCTTGCCGCACGGTGCGTGACGAAGATGCGAATGAGCGCGCGCTGGAATCTTGCTAGTCGAGTTCCTCGACGAAGTGCCGGAGCTGGCGGATATTCCGGCACTCGTGCACGGCGTCGCAGTAGGGCTGGTATCTGGCCATGACCGAGTCGCCGCTGTCCCAGGCGGCCTTCGGCTCGGGATTCAGCCAGAACAGGTGGGCGGCCCTGGCCTGGACGGCCTTCAGGACGCGCTCGGCCGGATCGTGATAGTTGGTCCGGGCATCGCCGAGCACGATGACGGTGGTACGGCGGCGCACCTGCTCACCCCACTGATCCCAGAACGACTCGAGCGCGTGGCCGTAGTCCGAACGGCCGTCTAGCCACACGCCGCTGCCCGTGGCGTTGATGTGCCGGGTGGCGTCGATGACGTCCGGCGCCTTCTGCAGGACGTCGGTCACCTCGTCGATGCCGTCGACGAACACGAAGCTGCGCACCCGGGAGAACTGCGAACGCAAGGCGAACATGAGCTGCAGGGTGAACGCCGCGAAGGTGGAGACCGAACCCGAGATGTCGGCCAGCACGAACAGCTCGGGCTTGGACGGCCGGGGCTTACGGAACACCGGCTCCACCGGCACTCCCCCGGAGCTCAGCGACTCGCGTATCGTGCGCCGGAAATCCAGCGCGCCGCGCCGGCGGTGGCGCCGCTTGGCGGCTAGCCGGCCGGCCAGCCGGCGGGTCAGCGGGTCGATCACGCTGCGCATGGCGACGATCTGCTCGCGGGAGGAGGTCAGGAAGTCGACGTCCTCGGGCAGCGGCCGGCGCAGGGTGCGGGCCACGGCCGCGGCGCCGCGGTCGTCCACCAGACGCCGGCGCACCTCGGCCTCGACGGCCAGGCGGAACCGCTGCACCTGGGCCTCGTACCCCTCGAGCTGGAGCCGACGGAGCAACCCCGTATCGTCCGCGGCCTGCTCTGAGCCGTCGACCAGCCGGGCCAGCAGCCGGTCGGGGTCCACGGCGCGCAGCGTGCGGAACACGTAGTAGGTGCCGGCCACCGGGCGGCCAGGCTCGATCGCGGCGTGCCGGTCCACGAACATGGCGGCGATGGCACGCAGCATGACGTCGTTGCCGTCCCGCAGGGCGGCCAGCAGCAGCTCAGTGAGGGCAGCGTCATCGAGGGACCCGATCGAGCCTCCGCCGCTCCCGGACCCGCCGGACCCGCCGGACCCGCCGGGTCGGCCGTTGGCGGTGCCGGGCTGGCCATCGGCGCTGGGCTGGCTGGCTTGCTCCGGGTCCTGCTCCGCGCCGGTGGCCGGGGAGAAGTAGAGGTCGAAGAGGGCGTCAAAGGCGAGCTCGTGATCGTGGCTCTTGACCAGCACTGCGCGCAGGGCGGACTTGACGGCGTCGCGGTCGGCGAGCGGCAGGTGGTTGAGGCTCCGGACCGCGTCGATCTTCTCGGACAACGAGATCGGGACGCCGATCTGGCGCAGCTCGGTGATCATGCCTTCGAGGGCGGCAAGCATGGGTAACCGGTCACCTTCCGAGGGCGCAGGCGCATGTCAGGTTAATAACTTGACAACTATCAAAGTACTTAGAGCCGGGTGGAGCGGTCAACCTGAGCGCCCGCGAGGGCTTCGGAGGCCACCTCCAGCATGGTAACGCTGAGGCAAATCGTTATGAACTGCAACTTTGATGGTTATCGACGTGTTGCGCCAAGAACGCTATGGTTAGAGACTATTCATGAACGGGCGCGTAAGGAGCGACACATGGGGCAGTCGTGCACGGATGGTTCCCGTCACAGGTTCCTAGCCATCGTGGTCGGTACGGTGCTCGTGCTGGGGGTGGCGGCGTGCAGCTCGAGCGGCTCCTCGAGTAGCTCCTCAACTAGCGGCACCACGGGCGGCACCTCGGCGGGTGGGGCCCTGTGCTCCAACATCCCGTCGGGCCCGATCAAGATCGCGAATATCGAGCCGCTGAGCGGGCCGACCGCCTCGTCGGGGACGCTGACGCAGATCGAGTCCGTGATTGAGGTCAACTACTTCAACGCGCATGACAGCGTGTGCGGGCACCAGTTCGCGCTGTCGAACTACAACGACAAGGGCGACCCGGCGACCTCGCTAGGCATTGCCCGCCAGCTCGTGGCCCAGGGCAACGTGATCATCGTCAACGACTCGTTCTCCTCGGCCCAGAACCAGATCCAGCCGTACTTCATGCAGCAGCACACCCTGGTCGTCAACGGCGACGGCGCCTACGCTCTGTTCAACGCGGCGCAGAACCCGACCGCGTTCAGCACCGGCCCGTCGAACGCCCAGTACGCCCAGCTGATGGTGAACTGGGCCAAGTCGCACAATGACAACGACATCGGGATCTTGTCCGACGGGACCTCGTTCAGCGTCGAGCTGGCCGCCGACGCCCAGGCGGACGTCAAGGCGGCCGGACTGACGTTCGTCAAGACGATCACTTACTCCCCCACGGCCATCGACCTGACCACCCAGCTGACCCAGGCCAAGGAAGCGGGAATCAAGACGCTGTTCCCGACCGGGTTCACCGGCATCACGGCCATGGTCCAGGGCATCAAGCAGATCGGCTGGTCACCGACGGTTATCGGCTGGGGCGGGCTGAACGACTACGACGTCACCGCGGCCCAGTTGCCGCCCGGCGCCGTCGACGGCTGCGACGTCTCCTACGCGGCGGGGCAGCCGACGTCGGCCTTGCTGACGCCCGAGAACACGGCCCTGCTCAACGCGTCTAAGGCCAAGATCGGCCTCAACCCGCAGACCGCGGGCGTCCTTTACGGTTACTTCAACCTGCTCGCGATCAAGTGGGCGATCGAGAAGGCCAACTCGCTGGACGCGACCAAGCTCGCGGCCGCGCTTAGCGCCGCGTCTAGCATTCCCACGAACATCCCGGGCCTGAACCTGAACTGGACTGCGACCCCCGCGGTTCACAACGGCTACCCGAGTGCCTCGCTCAAGGAGTGCACGCTGAAGCAAGGCCCGTACGACATTCTCTACGCCGCCAGCTAATACCCGCCGGCGGCACGAAGATCGCAGGTAGCGTCTGACTGCGGCGGGCTCGCTCCTGGCCGATGAGCCAGGAGTGAGCCGACCGCGAGGGCGCTATTGCCGGGCCGAAAAGCAGGCTTTTTATCGCCATCGCGGTCTGCGTTCGGTGTTCTGGCCAGTCCATTGATTGTCTGATGCTTCGCGCGGGCGGCTGGGGCCCAGATCACATTTCTGTGGCCGGCACGATGGAGCATCGGGCTGGTTATATCCGGCCCAATGGAGCATCGTGCCGGTTGGCGATGAGGGCTGGGCCCATCATCCGCACGCTCGAACAGTCCGACGTGGCCACTCAAGTACGGGCCAGCGCTGTATTTCGCGGACGCTACGGGCGCGGTGCGGATCCCGGCGGGGTGCGGAGGCGGAAGTGCTGGTTACTATTGTTTGATATCCGTAAGATTCGTGCTGGTGGCCGCGGCTGGCGCGGCCGTGATGGGTGGGCGGGATGGCTAATAGGCTAGCGGGGCTCGTCGATGTTCAGCTGACGTCCCCGGGGGTGGCGCTGGTAACGCTGAATCTGCCGCAAGTGCGTAATGCGATGACGACGGAATTGACGTCGGCGTGGGTCACGGTGATGGACAAGATAGCGGGCGACCGGTCCCTGCGCGCCGTGGTGGTCACCGGGGCGGGTAGTGCGTTTTGCTCGGGGGCGGATCTGTCGTGGCTGGATCAGGGGAATCTGAGCGATAACACGCCGGACCGGCTGCGGGACAAGATGCTGCCGTTTTACCGGGCCTGGCTGGCTCCGCAGCAGATCCCGGTGCCGGTGGTGGCGGCGGTGAACGGCCCGGCCGTGGGAGCGGGCCTATGCCTGGCTTTGGCCTGTGACCTGCGCTACGCCGCCCCGTCCGCGACGTTCAGCGCGCCGTTCACGCAACTGGGCACGCACGGCGGGATGGCGGTGAGCTGGCTCCTGCCCGAAGCGGTGGGGATGCCGCGGGCCCGGGAGATGCTGTACACCGGGCGCGTGGTCTCGGCCGAAGAGGCACTGGCCTGGGGGCTGGTCAGCGAGATCTCCGACGATGTGACCAGCCGGGCCCTCGAGGTGGCCGCCGAAGTGGCGGCTGCGGCGCCGATTGCCACCCGGCTGACCAAGGCGGGGCTGGGGCAGAGCTCGCGGGCCTGGTTCGAGGTGGCGCTGCAGTGGGAGGCGCTGGCCCAGCCGGTGACGATGGCCACGGCCGACATCCACAAGGGCATCAAGGCCCGGCGCGAGCACACCACTCCCACCTTCGAGGGCAGCTGACCGCAACGCTCCCGCACTAGCCGCTTGACCGGCCCAGGAGATCCTTATAGTTTGATTATTGTAGAATTGCCAATGATAATGGCCCGGCGTAGCCGTCACGGCGCGATCTCGCAGTGGGACAGAGGGACCTGGCCGGATAGAGGGGTAGGGCGCGAGTGAACGGGCGAGCCGATGCAGTCCCGGGCGAGCAGGGCGACGGGCAGCCTTACCGATTCGTTTCGCCCGAGCTGGCGGGGCAATCGCTCAGGGACGTGGGTTACCTGGCCACCGAGCGGATCTCCAGTGTGGTGTTCCTGGGCGACCGGCTGCGCAAGCCGGTGCTGGTCGAAGGTCCCGCGGGAACCGGGAAGACCGAGCTGGCCAAGAGCGTGGCCCTGATGAGCGGCATGCGGCTGATCCGGCTGCAGTGCTACGAGGGCCTGGACGAGGCCAAGGCCCTGTATGAGTGGAACTACAAGAAGCAGTTGCTGCGCATCCAGGCCGAACGCACCGGCAGCCAGGCCGAGGCGGTGGAATGGACCGAGCTGGAGGCGGACATCTTCAGCGAGGAGTTCCTGCTGGCCCGGCCGCTACTGTCGGCGATCCGCGCCCCTGATCCGGTCGTCCTGCTGATCGACGAGGTGGACCGGCTGGACGTCGAGACCGAAGCCCTGCTGCTCGAGGTGCTCTCCGACTACCAGGTATCCATTCCCGAGCTCGGCACGGTGACCAGCGTGCAGACGCCGCTGGTCTTCCTCACCTCGAACAACTCGCGCGAGCTGTCCGAAGCGCTCAAACGGCGGTGCCTGTACCTGTACATCGACTACCCCTCCGTGGAGCGGGAGCAGGAGATCGTCCTGCGCCGCGTGCCGGGCATCAGCGCGACCCTGACCAGCCAGATCACCGGCGTCGTGCGGTCGTTGCGGCAGCTGGAGCTGAAGAAGAAGCCGTCGGTGTCCGAAACCATCGACTGGGCCCAGACCCTGCACCTGTTCGGCGCCCAGCAGGTCAGCACCGAACTGGTGGTCGACACGCTGCATGTCCTGCTGAAGCACCAGTCGGACATCGAGAAGGCGACCGCCGAGCTCACGGCGGCGCGCTGACCGGAGCGCCTCGATGGAGACGATCCTGGCCGGCTTCATCGCTGAGCTGCGGGCCATCGGCCTGCCTGTATCGGTGTCGGAGAACGTGGACGCGGCGGCGGCCCTGCGGGCCATCCCGCTCAGCGATCGCGCTCAGGTCAAGAGCGCGCTGGCCGCCACGCTGGTGAAGAACCACGATCACTACGGCGCCTTCGACGTGGCGTTCGACATCTACTTCGGCGGCCGTCAGCTCGGCTCGCTGGCGGGCGGCACCGGAAACGGCACGGGCGAACCGAAGGTGACGGGCTTCGGTTCCGGTACGGTCCTGAGCCGGCTCACCGACGATGAGCTGAGCGAACTACTGTTCCGGGCCGTGTCCCAGCGAGACGGCGGCCTGCTGCGGGCCGTGGCCGGCGAGGCGGTCGACCGTTACGCCGGCATCGAGCCCGGCCGCGTGGTGGCCGGGACGTTTTATCTCTACAAGACGCTGACCAGGCTCGACCTGGAGGTCCTGCGGCAGCGGCTGCGGGAGTCGGCCGAGGCCGACGGGCTGAGCGACCTGGGCCGCCAGCTCGCCGAGGACGACCAGGACGCGCGGGTCGACGCGGTCCGCGGCGAGGTCGAGGCGGAAATCCGGCGCCGGCTCATCGCTGACCGCGGCGCGGAGGCCGTCGCGGCGACGCTGCGCCGCCCGCTGCCCGAAGACGTCGAATTCCTCAACGCCTCGCGCGCGCAGCTGGCCGGGCTCAGGCAGACGGTCCGGCCGCTGGCCAGGAAGCTGGCCGCCCGGCTGGCGCACAAGCGGCGACATCGGCAGCGGGCGGCGCTGGACTTCCGGCGCACGGTCAGGAAATCCCTGGCCAGCGGCGGGGTGCCGGTCGACCTGGCCTACCGCAAGCCGCGCCCGGCCAAGCCGGAAATCATGCTGGTGGCCGACATCTCCGGGTCGGTGTCCGCGTTCGCCGGCTTCACCCTGCAGCTGGCCTACGCGATCAAGTCCGAATTCTCCCGGGTGCGTAGCTTCGTCTTCGTGGACGGGGTCGAGGAAGTCACCGCGATCCTGCAGGACGCCGCGGACATCACCACGGTGACGCATCGCCTCAACCTCGGGACCAGCGCGGTCCGGCTGGACGGGCACTCGGACTACGGCCTGGCGCTGGAGACCTTCTGGGAACGCTGGGGCGAGCAGGTCAGGAGCCGGACCAGCGTGATCATCCTGGGCGACGCGCGGAACAACTACCACGCGTCCCGGGCCTGGGTGCTGAAGGCGATCCGCCAGCGCGCCCGGCACCTGTACTGGCTCAACCCCGAGCCGGTCGCGGCCTGGGACACCGGGGACTCGGTAATGCGTGAGTACGCTCCCGAGTGCGACACCGTGGTCGAGTGCCGGAACCTGCGCCAGCTGCGGGCGTTCGTGGAGCAACTCGACTGACCCCGAGGCCGGCACGTCCGGTGTTCTGCGGCTTGAGCCACGTTCGTTCGGATAAATAGTGAATTATCTAATTATGACGTTGGGCCTGATCAGGCGGCCGTGTTGACTGGAGAGTAATTCGACGTTTAGGCTTGTATCAAATAATTTGTCAGTTCGGGCTGGGCGGACGGGTCGGGCGTGGCTGGTGGGCCGGCTGTGAGAGGGCGATCGTGCGCGACGGTGAACTGCTGCTGCCTCTGATCGAGGAGTGGGACCGCGAGCTGGTCTCGGCCGATCCGCTGGGCTTTCCTGGCTACCCCGAGGCGCTGGCGGCCGCGGGGGGCGAGTCGGTCCGGACCGGGCTGGTCGTGTCGCGGGGGGTCCGGGCGGTGCTGATCCAAAGTGACTTCGACGTGTTCGGCGGGACGATGGGGGCGGTGGCCGGGGAGAAGATCGTCCGGTCGTTCCGTCGTGCGGTTGACCGGCGGCTGCCGGTGGTGGCGGTGACGCGGACCGGCGGCGCGCGGATGCAGGAGGGCATGGCGGCGCTGATCCAGATGCCCCGGACCGCGGTGGCCGCCGATGAGCACGCCCGGGCCGGGCTGTTGTCGGCGATCGTGTACCGGTCGCCGACCACCGGGGGGGTGTTCGCGTCGTGGGCCTCGCTGCTGGACGTGCGGGCCGCCGAGCCGCGGGCCACGATTGGGTTCGCCGGGCCCCGGGTGGTGCGCGAGGTGACCGGGGAGGCCCCGCCCGCCTGGTCGCACACGGCGGAGAGCGCCTACGCCGCGGGCCTGGTCGACGCCCTGGTAAACCGGGCCGACCAGGTGGCCTGGGTGGATGCGGTCCTCGGGTCGGCCGACCGGCCGGTCACCGACGCCGACCCGGGCCGGATCCCGGCGAGCGTGCCGGTCGCCATGCCGTCGTCGGCGCAGCAGGCTATCCGGCAGGCGCGCAGCCGGTCGCGGCCGTCCGGCCTGGAGTGGGCCGCGGCGCTGTGCTCCTCCTGGGTCGAGCTGCGCGGCCAGGACCCGTGCATCCGGGCCGGGCTGGCCAAGATCATGGACGAGCGCGTGATGGTGGTGGCCATGGACCGGTACGCCGACGGCGTCGGGGCGGCCCGGCCGGGTCCGGGTGCCTACCGGCTGGCGCAGCGGGCCATCAAGCTGGCCGACCGGATCGGGCTGCCGGTGCTCACGCTGGTCGATACACCGGGTGCCGAGCCGGGACCGTTCGCCGAGCGGGACGGCATCGCGGCCGAGATCGCCGGCACGCTGGCGGCCATGGCGCGGCTACGGATGCCGAGCGTGGCCATCTGCGTGGGCGAGGGCGGCAGCGGGGGGGCCATGGCGCTGGCCCACGCCGATCGCCTGTTCATGCTGCCGAGCTCCATCTTCTCCGTCATCGCCCCGGAGGGCGCGGCCGCGATCTTGTACCGCGACGGGTCCCGGGCCGACGAGCTGGCTGAACCGCTCCGGCTGACCAGCGCCGAGCTGATCGGCCTGGGCATCGCCGACGGCGTGCTACCCGAACTGGCCGCGGACCGGACCGGCTGCCTGCAGCGGGCCGTGAACAGCGCGATCGCCGCGGCGATGCCTGGTGACCGGGACCGGCGGATCGCGAAGGCGACCAGGTCGTTCATCACCGCGGGTTCGGCCGGGCCGGCCGAGCCGGTCGCGCGCCGCTGACGGGCGGTGATCATGCCTGTCCCGCGGACCGGGTCGCTGATTGAGCTGCTGAGCCCGGTCGCGGCGGGGCCGGACCGGTATCTGGCGCAGAGCCGGATCGGGGGCGGATCGGGGCGGCTGTTCGGGGGGCAGCTCGTGGCCCAGGCGCTGCGCGCGGCTGCGTTCAGCGTCGACGCCGCCTACCTACCGCATTCGCTGCACGGCTACTTCGTCAGCGCCGGCCACTCGAGCCGGCCGGTCGACCTGCGGGTAGAGCGGGTCAGGACGGGTCGTTCGTTCGCCACCCGGCAGGTGACGGCGAGTCAGCGGGGCGTCACCATCTTCGTGCTGGCGGCCTCGTTCCACGTGGCCGAGCCGGGCGAGAGCTACCAGGTGGCGATGGCCGCGCCGGTGCCGCCGCCGGACAGCGATCAGCCGTGGGCCCCGCTGATAACCGGTCCCATCGCGGCCGAACTCGAGCTGCGCGAGTTCGCGCCCGAGCCGTGGCTGGACGACGGCGCGGCCCGGGCGGCCCGGCGGTTCTGGGTCCGTACCCGCGGGCCGCTGCCGGAGGACCCGGGGGTACACGCGGCGGTGTTCGGGTACGTGTCGGACTTCGGGGCGACGATCGCCGCGCACATCCCGATCGGCGTGCCGTTCGGCACCGGCATGCACGCCAGCCTGGACCATTCGGTCTGGTTCCACCGCCCGGTCCTGATGGACCAGTGGGTGCTGATCGACTACCGGCCGGTCTCCAATTCCGGCGCTCGCGGCCTGGTGCTCGGCACCGCGTACTCGATCGGCGGCGAGCTGCTGGCCAGCACGGCCCAGGAAGTAGTGATCCGGTCGGGCGCGCCGCGGTGAGGCGCGCCGCGGTGGGCCGCGCCGCGCCGAGGTCCTGGGTCAGCCGGTCGGTGCCTCGGCGGCGTCCTTGAGCGCGGGGCGGACGGGGGGCGCCTCGTTCCACGGGACCACGCCGAACTCCGGCGTCCCGGCCGGGAAGTGGTTCTCGTTGATCTCGGCCCAGTGGGCGTGGTTGAGCTCGTGCATGGTGAAGCATGCGTTGAGGGCGTTGTAGAAGCCCATGTTGTCGACGCTCTGGTTCACCGACTCCTTGATCAGCAGCGCGGCCATGGTGTTCGTCTGGGCGATCCGCCGGGCGAACGCCAGGGTCTGGTCGGCCAGTTCGTCGACCGGGAATACCTTGCTGACCATGCCCAGCTGGTGCGCCTCGTGGACGTCGATGGAATCGCCGGTCAGCAGCAGTTCTTTGGCCTTGCGCGGCCCGAACTCCCACGGGTGGGCGAAGTATTCCACACCGCACATGCCCAGCCTGGTGCCCACTACGTCGGCGAAGCTGGCGTCGTCGGCGGCCACGATCAGGTCGCAGGCCCACATCAGCATCAGGCCGGCCGCGAACACCGTGCCCTGCACCTGGGCGATGGTGATCTTGCGCAGGTTGCGCCAGCGGCGGGTGTTGTCGAAGAAGTAGTGCCACTCCTGCAGCATCCGGGATTCGGCACCGAGCCTGGTCCCGCCGTTGATCTTGACCGACGGATGCTGGTTGGGCCCGGGCTGGTACTCCTCCCGCCCTTCCCTGGAGCCCATGTCGTGGCCCGAGGAGAACAGCGGCCCGGCGCCGCACAAGATGACCACCCGCACGGTGTCGTCGGCCTCCGCGGCCAGGAACGCCTCGTTGAGTTCAACCAGGAGGCCGCGGTTCTGCGCGTTCCTGGTCCGCGGCCGGTCCAGGGTGATCCTGGCGATCAGGCCGTCGTCGAGCAGCTCATACCTGATGAAGCGGTAGTCGGGCATCGCCTGAGTCCCTTCGGTTCTTCATACATAGAATCTTAAAAAGATATGACATCACGTACCGGCAGCCAGGTCCAGCGACGCCCTGGCCTTCAGCTGCGGGATCACCTCGTCGCCGAAGCGGGCCAGCGTGCTCGGCGCGCCGAAGTCGGAGAACTGGAGGTAGAACCGCTCCACGCCGCGGTCGGCCAGGCCGGCCAGCCGGCCCGCGATATCGGCCGCCGTGCCGATGAGCAGGCCACCCCAGCCGCCGAAGCGGCGCTCGGTCAGGGCGGTGACGGCTGGGACGTCGGCCGGCGTGGCGGCCAGGCCGACCGGGTGCTGGCTGGAGACCCGGGCCGTCCCGGCCAGCGGCCGCAGCTCGTCGAGCCGGTCGAAGGCGTAGCCGGGGCAGTTCCACCAGTCGGCGTACCTGGCCACCAGGGGCATGGTCAGGCGGGGGCCGCCGCCGCCGATGAGGACGGGGATCCGGCCCGCCAGCGGCCGCGGGCGCAGCTGCGCGCCGTGCAGCGTGAAGAACTCGCCCGCGAAGTCGACCGGCTGCCCGGTGAACAGGGCCTCGGTGATCTCCAGGCACTCCCCGAGGCGGGCCGCGCGTTCGGCGGACGCGGCCAGCGGCAGGCCGAACCTGGTCAGCTCGCCCGGCACCGAGCCCCAGCCGATGCCGAGCTCGCACCGCCCGCCGGACAGGTGGTCCAGGCTGACCATCTGCTGGGCCAGGACGGCCGGATGCCGGAAGGAGGAGCACAAGACCAGGTGGCCGATCCTCAGCCGGGCGGTGCCCATGGCGATCACGGCCGCCGTGGTGACCGCGTCGTACATGTCAGCCGACGGCAGGCCGGGCGGGGCGAGGTGGTCCATCAGCGCGATGCCGTCGAAGCCGGCCTGCTCGGCGGCCCTGGCCCGTTCGGTGATGGTGTCGAACGACATCCGCATCTGCGGCAGGTACAGCCAGAACTCGGGGGGTGCTGCGGACGTCATGGCCGCCTCCTGATCCGCTTATCCGCGCGTGAGCGGATAGTGCAATACTTATCTATTAGTCGTACGATGACAGCGTAGACCATTAAGACCCGGCCCGTGGAGGTCCGCAGATGGG
>Ga0302184_10002427_pt1 | contig 11843 bp, 12 predicted proteins | sample I_Palsa_N3_3_FD_200233 | JGI IMG/M metagenome (GOLD analysis project Ga0302184, IMG submission 200233) | Peat permafrost microbial communities from Stordalen Mire near Abisko, Sweden - I_Palsa_N3_3 | ecosystem: Environmental > Terrestrial > Soil > Palsa > Peat permafrost | place: Sweden...
AAAGACGACTCGCAGCGTGCGACCCTGGCGAGCGTCAAGGCGGATCGGCAGAGGAAGCTCGCTCCCTCCTTCCGTCACCGTCGGCGAGTAGGAGCCGTAAGTGCGCACACCTTTCTTTCGTCTCGACTTCCAAACCAGCAGGTAGATCTTCTCGATGCTGTTTGGATCAAGCGAGGCATTTCGGACGGATCCCTGAAATATGAACCGGCAATACGCGCGACCATCCTGATCATCAAATGCTTCTCTGGCGCTCCCCGAGAACGAAAACGACAGCCGAGGAGTCCGGCGTCGATAGCTAGCGACGAGATACGGGACGCCGACGATCGTGACAACGGCTGAAATGTCGCTGACGGTGGACCAGATCATGCGTGGGAGGGTATCGAGGGTCGCAGCCACAGCCACCGCACTCCCAGCAGCTGGGTCCGCTCCTGCCTTCGGGCCAGTACGCATCGAGCAGGTGCCTAAACGCCGGGCACGCAGGCCGCGACCGAAGAAATGCGCGCGCGAGAACACAAGGAACGAGCTCACCGCCGCGCCACTCCACAACGGCACGGACGGCGCGACGATCAATCGGGCAAGACTAAGAGCCTGAGCGAGACACGTGACCGCGAGCACACGTTGCCGCATCCACTAGTCACGAGCCTTGTGTGCCCTCGCGATCTGCGTTGCGGTCGTCAGACTCTCTGCTCGCCGCGACCAGTCCCGGCACATTTCTGCGAAAGAATGCACTCATGACGAATGCACTCATGACCAGTCCCCAGCGTCCTCGGTGAAAACAACCTGGTACCAGAGCCCGTGGTTCGTCGCTTCCGTCGCGATCATCGTGACTTACCTGGCAACCCCAGTGCTCGACGTCTTGTTCGGATGGATCCGGTCCCGCCGGGGCAAGCTGACCGGGACATACCTGGCGCTCACTCGCCAGGAGGACCAGCTCGTGGCTGAGCGAGTGAGGTGCTGGCACATCGGACAGCGTCTACGCGGGCGCATTCAGGGAGTCGCACTCATTCGCCCTGAAGGCGGCCGCGTGAGAAGCTACGAGCCGATACAGGGGACGTACACGTTCGTCGGAAGGCGGATAGGTCGCGTATTGCTCCTTCAATATTGGGACCGGTCCGGCACAGACCAGGCGGGCACGATCGCACTCAACGTGCAGCCCCCGCGCGAGCAGCTATTTCTCGGTACCTGGGCCGGGATGACTTCGGAAGGCCTAACGTCGGCTAGCTGTTTGTGGGTCCGAGTCCAGCGACGTGACTTCCCGGTTCGCGATGCCAACCAGTTCGTCAACGGCGTAGACGCCGCGCTTGAGGCCGTGGCCGCACTAACTTTGCTCGGCTTTCAGGGCCATGCCCTGCGCGACCTAAACCACCGCGACCTAAACCGCCGACTCATCATCGGCAAGGACGCACGGGTGAATTCGCTAGTCGACATCCACGAAGCACTTCTCCGCTCCGGAGACGCCGAACAACTCTCTGATACACCTCGGACGCGAGGCGAGTCTTGAGCCTGTCTTCCCTGCCGAACGTCGGCTAGCCAGGGCAGGCTACGTACGACTCTTACGGGAGGCCGGCGAGCCACAAGGTGGTCTGTCGGGGGGGAGCCAGCGGGGCACCCCAGCGGCGCTGGTGGAGCAGCGCTTACCGGACAAGCCGGTAGCGCATTGTGTGTCTAGACTGGGGCGCGAGCGGTGGGCCAATGAGCAGCCACGGCAAAGACGATCTCTCGGCTCTGGTTGAGGCGCTGCCGTACGCAGGCGACCTGCTCGCCGTGCTGGTACGGCGAGCACTCCGCGAAGGAGAGGCTGAGGCGATCCGGAACTGCCTGAAGGAAGCATTCCCTGAGACTCGACCGAAGCTGCCGTCGCGGTGGAAGCCCGCTTCGCGAATCCGTGCGAACCGCGACTGGGACGCGGCGCGGCGTCAAGCGGCAGATGACTTCCTTGCCGCTGGCGTGACTCTCGACATCTCGGACACCGATGAGCCCGCAGCGGGTGACCCGCCGACCGACCGTACGCCCCAACCAGTGTCTGGCAGCCAGTCGCATCCGGAGTTGCTGGATCAGATGATGGCCATCGCGATCGCCGAATTAGCCGATGCACGGGCGGCTAGCGCTTTCGTGCCCTGGACTGCGCGTCTGTCTGCATCGATATATGACGCTGCGAAGGCCAGGTGGAGTGTGGTGAGCACTGCCGACGATGAGGACGAAAAGCTCCGGTTCGCACGCATGATCCTCGGCTCGGGTGCCCACGCCCACGACCCCACGACAAGCGGTCTTGACGACGATGCGATACGGTCGTTTAGCGAGGCTGTCGGCCGCCGCTTCGCTGCAAAGCTGGCGGGCAAGCCCAACCTGGAGGATCTCGTAGCGCGCTTGGACGCTAACGACACGTCCCGCGCGCAGGTCGCTCTTATCGAGGCCGCCCAAGGCATTCGCGTCGCTGGAATAATGGTCGCGATTGGCGGCGCGGTGGCTGCGTCTGCCCTCGTCGAGATTGCACTGCGCGCGCTTCTCTAGCGGAAATGGGCGGAGCCAGCAGCGACGCGGAGTAGCCGCCCGGACCAAACGCGCTACCGGCCGTGCAGACGCCACGCGCTCCCGGTTTCGCGTTCCGTGAGGGCGCGCGATCGTCCAGGCGTTAGCGGACGTAGCGGTGGTTATCGGGCGTTGTGCACGGTCGCGTGACACCGGGCCGATGGCTACGATCAGCTCGATGGCGCCCGCGATCTCGTCCGCTGCAAGCTGACCGTCGTGCGCACGCGCATTGTCGCTGCCGTCATCTGCACATCGGTGCTCGGGGGATGTGGCGGCTCGTCTCAACCGGCGCAGAAGCGGTCCACGAGCAGCAAGCCCCCGACCCAAAGCACTAACGGCTTCGCTTCCGTCGCGATGGCGAACTGCGCGACGACATTCCACGACATCATCAGCCAAGCCAACGGTGCCAGCGATCCGGCGTGGGTAAACGACTTCATGGCGAGCAACCAGCAGGCGGGTAACCCGACAGTGATCGGACAGCAGGGAAATCTGACGGCGACGGGCACGCCGACAGCGTGCGAACTGATCTACGAAGAAGAGAACACCAACCTGATATTGCAAGTCCTCTTCGTGCCGGGCGACACGTCCTTCAACGGTTCGAGCAGCGAGCCGACGGCGGAGGCGTACAACCAGCAACTGAGCACGCCGAACGTTGCGATCGGCGCCAACGGTACCCTCACGCCCCTGGGGTAACGGTCACCCTCAGCAACGACGGGGACCTCGTTGCGGCGGCACCCAAGGTACATGTCGGCCACCGTGGCACCCCGAGCTGCCTACCGTCGACCTAACCGTCATTATCGCGCGCTCGAGCAGACCCGCCGCGCTCACTGCGATGATGCCGCCCGGCTCTGCGCGACGCGGTGCCCTGACTTTCGCGGTGTAGTGGTCCCCCTGAAGCGCTCTTGGGGCGCGACTTCAGCGAACCCGGAGCCCCATCGGCGCCCCGGACACGCCCGCCCGGAGCCCGCGGCGGCGACGCTCGAGGAGTACCTCGGCGCGGTGAAGGTCCGCTTCGCTCGCCGGCCGACGAGCGCCCGCACAGAATCGGGCATAAGCTGCGCGGGTTGCCACGGTGCTTTTCGAGTTTGGCGCTGGCAGCCAGCTCCCATCCGCGCTCGGCCGAAGATCGACTGACCGAGCTGTACGCGGTCGCTCTCGAGGCTCACGCTGGATTCGCGTCGAAGGTGTTCGAGCTTGCCGATCTGCCAGCGGCTGAGATTTACGAGGTCGACACGCAAGAGACGCTGGGTGATCATTCCGGTCGTCTTGATCTCCGAGTTCGGGGCCTCGACGCCAAACGAGGCCTCGTATCCCTCCTGTACGCCGAGCACAAGGAGCCGGGAGGGGTCTGGCAAGACGACCAGCCGAAGAAGTACCTGCCGGAACTCCGGAACCAGATGCGTCGCACGGGCGCACAGGGCCGGTTCCTGGTCGTTGTCGGGTCGCGCGAGGAGGCCGGGAACCACATTCCGCGTCGGGCGCGCGCTTCCGCGCGCGAGGACGCCGCGACCACGTCCGAAGAAGTCGCGCGCATCACCCACCGCGGCAGCGAGCTCGTCATCGCCAAGACCTGGCAAGACATAGCGATCTGTGCCGAGCTGGCGGGCCGAGCGTCGCTTACGCGCGAGAACCCGCTCGGCTGGCGAGAGGCGGCCGCACGCCACGATGCGCCAGCTGCGCAGCGAATTTTGCGCGAACTGCTTTGGTACTTCGAGGAGGAGGGATACGCAGTGACCAACGGCTTGACACGCGAGCAGCTTGCGATCGCACCGCAAGCCTTGGAGATCGAGGACACGCTGCAAGCTTTGCTGGACGAAACGACGGCACGTCTCGTTAAGGACAAGATCGGCCGCTTCCAGCTCAAGACGCGCCGGAACGGCAGAACGATCCAAGGAGACGACTTCACGCCGCCGCCAGGATCGTGGATTGACAAGTGGCGCGGCGGACTCTCATTCGTCTACAGCTCTGATGCAAAGCCTGGACGCGGGGTGGCGCGCGGCCAGCTCGAATTCCAAGTGGGGGCGTGGCTCCTGCCGAAGCCAGCGAGGCTCCTTGATGAGAACAAGCCGTTCAAGGACCAGGTCGAGGCCAGCCACCTCAGATTCGAACTCGATGACGACGGCGGTTGGATCTTCGCGACGCGAGAGGCACGCGCATTCGTAACCGGCGACGCTACCGAGACACTGGAAGATCAGGCCGACCGGATCGCCGCCTGGGCGCTTCCGAACCTCGCAGCGATTCTCAACCTGAAGCCCGGCACGGCGCACCAATGACAGCTGGCGAGCCCCGACCAAGCAGCCGGGGAAGCTCGATTTGCAGGCAGGAAGTCATAACGGCACCTACCGCCGGAGCCTGCTACGTCCACGTAGCAGGAATTATGCAGGCAGTGTCGGCGCCTCTACGTGTGCTTGACACCTAGCTTGCCGGCTCAGAAACTGGCTGGGTGCAGAATAGGTACGCGGGCGATGTGGGCGATTTCATGAAGCTCGGCCTGCTTCGTCACCTCGCCGGCCCCCGGACTACTGGCGGTGCGGAACTCTCGCTAGCGGTCAATTGGTACCTGGCGCCCGACGAGCGCCACAACGCCGATGGCAAGCACGTCGCGTACCTGAATAGCGGTAACCGCTCGCATGCGAGCCTCCGGGCATGCGACCCCGATCTGATGCGACGCCTCGCGCGCGTCGTTTCCGAGGGCCGAAGCGTGCACGCGCTGGAGCAGTGTGGCGCCCTACCCGAGAACACACGCACGCACCCGGCGATGATTGAGCCCGGCCGTGGCGCCGCCGGCCGGCGAGGCTGGCATGAGAGCGCGCTGCGAACGCTTGCCGGCGCTGAGCTTGTCTTCGCCGACCCCGACAACGGCATCCGCACCGCTGCTGGCGGCTCTACGCTCCACAAGTTTGCGCTCGTAGGCGAGCTTGCCGACTACGCCGAGCGAGGCCAGGCCGTGGTCGCCTACCACCACGCGGACCGCAGCGCCAAAGCCAATCTGCAGGCGCGGGCACGTCTTGTCGAGCTCGCCGCGGGCGTGGACCAGCTGCCAGTCGGAGCGGTCATCGCGCGCCGCGGCACGTGCCGCTTCTTCCTCGTGACTGCACCCGAGCACCTTCGCGACCGAATCGCCGCCAGCCTCAGCGACTACGCCGCCCGCTGGGCCCGCCACGCTGAGCTCATCACACCCTAGGACCATCCCAGGGCCAAGCTCCCGCTCTTGGATTCGTCGACACTCTTGACGGATATAGCCATCAGTAGCGGGCGTTACGCGGCAGGGCTGAGCTTGAACCCCACGCAAAGCAAAGCCGGGGGTCAGTTCTGCCCTCCGTCCTCCTTTGGCCAGTGCGGCGGAGCAGGCTCGCGCATGACTTGGTCGTAGGCTGAAAGCAGGGAGGCTGCGCTCTCCGGACTCGTCGTTCCGTCGCCAACAGACTCTTCGAGCGCCATAAGCATCGACAACTCAGAGAGCTTCTTTTCGCGACGACGGCGGACCGCGCTCGGAGTGAACGACGCGAATCGGCGCACGCCCGGACTTTACGGCACGGCTGGCTATTCCAGCGAGTTCCGGGAAGTGCCGCCTGACAGCGTAGATGGGACGATGCTGCCTGAACCCCTTTCGCCGTACGACAGCGGTCGGAGATCGCCGTAAGGCTGCGAAGGCTCGCTGGTGCGCTTAGGCCGTCACGGCCGGGGCGTCGTCTGGCACCGTGAAGGTCGAGCGCGCGATCTCGTATTGCCGACGGCGACGGGTTGTCCCGTACCACCGAACCTCGTAGGTCCCCGGCGGTGGCGGCGCGGCCACGCCACCCGTGGCTGAGAAAGCCAGACTGTGAGCGGACTCGCGGAACCCAGGACTAATCATCCCTCGGTAGGCGCCACTGGGCTGCCGCACAACCGCCTCAACGTAGCCAAGTTCGGACACGTTCGCGGGCGGCGACGCTTTGCACTCCAGGACGACCGAACTCGAGGTAGCCAGCGCGCCAGACTTGTGCCGCGTAGTGCCGAGCGCCCAGCGCACCTCCCACGCCGAACCACGATAGCCGCGAGCGCGGTATATCAGCGTTCGGATCGCGAGGAATAGACCCCACGCGACAGCCGTTGCTAGGACACCGGCCCCAACTGCACTAAAGAACCGCGCGCCCCAGTCGGCGTCCTTCGGGAGAAGGAGGAACGCCCCGACGAACCCAAACGCGACCACGATCAACAAACCGCCCCAGAGGGTTGAGGCGTCGTCGGACGCCTCCATAAACACTCGGTTCCACACGCGCCAGCGCGGAAAGCGCTCCAAGAGCAGCACGCGCGAATCATCGCGCCAACCGCCCGCTACTGGATCTCCCATGCCGAGCTCCCGCCTCACGCGACGGTCCACGTAGCCGTGTTTGTCGAGCACACAGCGGTCCGCAGACGCCCGGCCGCGCGCACGCTTCGCTCCTCATCCGCTGAAGCCCGCGTCTTCGACGCCCCTCCGGGGTGATACGAGGAGCGCAACGGCTGGTTTGGTCGAAATGTTCTTGGACTCTCACTTCACGTCCGCGACCGCCGCAAACCTTCCGCTGTGACGTTGGGAGACGCCCTCGGGGTTGTGAGCATCGGCCTCGTCGCTGTGGGGTTTGGGCTGACGTGGGTCCTCTATCGACTCGACCAAGCTGCCGCTGAGGACCACGATGTCGAAGCGGCTCGCGCGCTCTTGTGCGCGGTGCGCGATGGAACGCCCTGGGGTAACGAGTACTTCCAGCACGCATACGACGACGCCGGGGCGGACGCCCGCGCCCATCATGACTACGTGTCGGTGTCGGAGGGCTCGTACGGCGAGATCTTCGAGGTCCCGACTGAGCCCGTAGCAGCGCTATTGGGCGGCACGGCCGCAAGCCGATGGATTGACGAGCCAACGGTCGAGGCTGCCAGCGTGGCTCTCTGGCATCTCGGGACGTTTAACCAGCTTGTGCGTCAGAAGAGCGACTTCAACCGCTCTCACCTACTCGAGTTCTACGATGCCGAGCTGCCCAAGCGTCGGCGCGAGCTGCTGGCCATCGCAGCGGAGAAGCAGTCACGCATGCTTCACAGAAACGGGGTTGGAGATACCGCGTGGTATCACAATCTCCGGCGCCAGATCAGCGCGAACATAGATGCCCTCGACGCCACGCTCCGTACTCGACGTCACTGGTGGAACCGTCTGCGTCGGTTGTAGCGTCCGAACCTACCGCTAGCTGCCCGCCGACATCGCAAGAGCAGGAGACGGAGCTCCGGGCTGACACGGCTTCCCAGGGACGAGTGACCCGGTGCTGTGCGCGTGCCGGTTCTACGCACGACACGATCGTCTCCCCCACTGTCAGCGGCGGTAACTCCGGAAGCGCGCAGCACGCGCGGACGACCGTAGCGAGCTCTCGCTGGTGACCTATCGCGAGAGCGAGGAACGCGACCCCGCGGACCGTAAGTCGTGTCGGAGCCCGAGCGTATGCTGATGGGTCCGCCCTGACCGGAGCGCGACAGCATGAACATTAACCAGGCATTTGACACGCTACAGAAGGCTGCGGATGCGGATCCAGATCAGGTCCGCGAAGCACGTCGCCGGCGCGACCTGTTCAGGGACGCGTTCTCCACCCAGGACGACGTGACTGAAGTAGTGGCCTCCGGCTCGTTGGCGCGCAGCACCCAGCGCGAACCGCTGAACGACGTTGACGTGATCATCGTGTTCAGCGCGGCGGAGCACCCGGATTGGGGAGTCGACGGTGGAAGCGCTGGAGCGGCGCTTGACTACCTCGCTGCAAAGATCACGGAGTTGCTCGGCAACGGAAGCGGCCTGCTCGCCAACGAGGTGAGGCTCGCGCGTCCGCGGAACCACTCCGTCAAGTGTTGGCTTGACGATCCAGGTGACGACGATGCCTTCACAGTCGATGCGATGCCTGCGCTGAGGCAAGCCGGCGGTGAGCTGCTGGTACCCGAGAAGCAGAGCGAGCGATGGATACGTACTCACCCGGAATATCTGATCGCAGTTGTGCGCGAACGCCAGACGGCATGGAGCGGCTTCAGGCCGCTCGTGCGGGTGCTGAAGCTCTGGAACGACCGCCGTGGCGGCGGTTTGATGAAGTCGCTTGTAGTCGAGGTGCTAGCGCTCGAGAACCTCCCCGAGGAGACAAGCCGAGCACGCGCTCTCCAACGGTTCTTTCAGGCTGCCGTCAACGCGATCGATAGGCCCATCGAGGATCCTGCCGAGCTCTGCGGCGAGATCCAGCCGGACCTCGACCGGAACGCGGCGCGCGAGCTGCTGGACGGGGCGGCTAGCTGGTCATGGAAGGCTGTCAACGCACAGGACGCCGGGCAGACCGATCAGGCTACCTGTATGTGGCGCGAGGTCTTTGGAGGGGACTTCCCGGAGCCAGAAGATGGCTGTCCCCTCGACGGCGAGGATGAGGAGTCAGCTGGGTTGTTCAACATCGGTGTCGGCGCCGCCGCGGCAGCGGCAGCTGGACGAATCGGCGTCGACCGTCCTCGGCCAGTCACCGACGCCCCGCAGGGGTGAATCGTGCCGGATCGGCCGGTTGAGAGCTGGGTTGTCGCGGAGCGAAATATCGTCGAGCGCGAGAGGGCGGCGATGTCCGCACGCGCGCCTGACATGTCCTGGTGCGACGACATAGTGTGGCTCTCAGGGCGCCGCGCGTATGGCTGGGCCGGGAAAGCGCCTGCCTGGGGTGCTGACCGACCCAAGCCAGCCGGCGTGGACGACCTTCTCGCCGGGCGCCAGCTGGAGCTGCTCGTCGTCTACCCCGAGGCCTTCCCGGCAGTACCGGCATCGTTACTCCCGATTGATCCCGAGGTCCCGGTAGATCGTCGCACGCTGCACCGTTGGCATGTCAACGGCGACGGGACCCTCTGCCTGATGCAGGCGGCGATCCAGTGGCAACCCAGCGACACCGCGGCAGACCTAGTGCGGAAGGCAGCGGGCTGGTTCATCGAGTACTTGCTCACAGACTCAGGCGAAATCGCGGAGATGACCGAGCGGGGCTTATTCGAAGACACGTCGCTCGATGACATCCTCGCCGCGCACGCATCATGAGCGAACCGTTTGTGCTGCTTCCCGCCCTCTACGCCGAGCGCATCGACGCAAGCGGCAAGAACTCGGGCACGCTCGACCTCAAGTTTGATGCGGCCGAGCAGGTAGCAGTAGTGGACGGCTTCCGGGGAGGACGAGACGGCGGGAGGCGACAAGGGCTGTCAGACGTCCCGCCTAAGCACTACCTGGCTTTCGCGACCACGCAGCCAGGTATGGGACTGTGGTTCCGCGTCAAGCCCGAACTGCATCTCCTAGGAGTCGAAGCGACGCGCCGGGACTCCGGGATCGGCATCTCGACTTTTCGTCAGCACGTTGTTGGGGGTGACTGGATTCAGCCCGGACTCCACGCCTACACGCTCGCCCTTACCGTGTCCGAGCCTTCGAACCCCGGGGAGCCCCGTTTCGCCGCGTGGCGGCTGCAACCCGACAAGGACATGGCGATCAGAGTGCAAACCGAGGTTGTCGAGGAACGGATCGACCTCCTTGAGCCGCTCAGGGACTCGTGGCACGTTGATGAGCTCGCGCACAAGACGGTCGCACTGATCGGCGCCGGCAGCATCGGTAGTGCCGCCGCGGAGGCCCTAGCGTCATACGGCATTCGCCAGCTCGCCCTAGTCGACCCCGATCGCCTTCGCTCCCACAACTTCGCGCGCCACCGAGTTCATGCCGCGAACTTGGGGCGATACAAAGTCAGCGCGCTGGCCAAGCTTCTCCAAGAGCGCGACAGCTGTGTGCAGGTTGAGGCGATGCCGATCGATGTCATCTATGACGCCGATCGCGTTCGACCAATGCTACGTGAGGTTGACGCCGTACTAGTGAGCAGCGACGGAGTCGATTCGCGGCGTGCCGCTAACCACTTAGCTCGTCGCGCCGCCAAGCCCGCCGTGTTCGCCTGCGTCCTGGGAGATGGAGCATTCGGTGAGATCATGCGCATCTGCCCGCCTCGTACAGGATGCCTCCTATGCGCGCGCGCCGAGCTCATTGCGAGCGGGGGTATCGACCCAGAGCCAGCGCTGGACCTTGGTTACGGGACAGGCAGCAGGCACCTCCCCATGACTGCGGTCGGCGGCGACCTAGGCCTCGTTGCGCAGCTCGCCGCCAAGATCGTTGTCGCCACTTTGCTCGATGATCTTGGCTACCGCGACCAGCGCCTCCCAGGCGACCACGCCATTGTCGGCCTTCAACCGAAGCCAGGCATGGCACCGCCGTTCGATATCGAGCGTGCGGGCGAGGTGCGGTGGCGGCCATTACCGCCGCCACGTGACGACTGTCCGACGTGTGGCCGCCCGTGACCGCGATCATTCCGACGTGGCCGCCGATCCCGTCGACATCACGCCGACCGCGCGCGACAGCATCCTCCGCCTGGCCACCGAGTCAGCCGACGGGCGCGAGACCGGCGGCATCCTGCTCGGGCGTAGGGCGCACGCCAGTGGCGTAGTCTGCGTTGAGATCGTCGGCGATCCTGGCCCCGCAGCCGACCGCCGACCGACGTTCTTTTCGCGCGACCTCGCGCACGCAAACGCGCTCGCCCAGGACGCATGGCAGCGTTCGCGCGCGGTCTGGGTCGGTGAGTGGCACACCCACCCAGCGGGCGGACCCCAGCCCAGCGCTAGAGATCTTGCCACCTACGCGGGGCTCCTGGCGGCGTCCGCCCTGGCGTTCGAAGTCTTCGTCTCCATCATCGTGGTTCCCAATAACGTCAGTGGTTGGGACGCACCGCAGATGGTCTCGTGGCTGCTCGAGCTGGGAACTACTCCGGAGCAGTGGCGCCGTCTGCATCGTGATCTACCGTCGTCGCATGGTGCGCGTCGACCTTCGCGAGCTGCTGATGCAGAAGCAGTCGATATTGGCCGCGACACTCCAAGCCAGCAGCGCCTTCGCTCATCCGGTGGCGAAGGGCGATGTTCCTGAGGCCAGCTGGCACGCTGTACTCGACGGTCGCCACGAGGGGAGCGGGTTCCTTCCAGCTCGATATGCGGTCACGAAGGCCTTCGTTGTGGATGCCGACGGCGGGGCGAGTGAGCAGATCGACCTCGTCATCCACGACGCTCACTTCTGTCCGCTCCTGTTCGAACTGGGCGGCAATCGCTACGTCCCGGCGGAGAGCGTATACGCCGTGTTTGAGATCAAGCCCGAGCTAACCCGCGAGCACGTGCTCTACGCTGGCACTAAGGCAGCGTCAGTTCGAAAGTTGCGTCGCACGAGCGTCGCAATCGTCCACGCTGGCGGAACCCACGAGCCTCGTGAGCCGTTCCCTATCGTCGCCGGC
>Ga0302184_10002430_pt1 | contig 11842 bp, 12 predicted proteins | sample I_Palsa_N3_3_FD_200233 | JGI IMG/M metagenome (GOLD analysis project Ga0302184, IMG submission 200233) | Peat permafrost microbial communities from Stordalen Mire near Abisko, Sweden - I_Palsa_N3_3 | ecosystem: Environmental > Terrestrial > Soil > Palsa > Peat permafrost | place: Sweden...
GTTGCTCCTCGCTCGCAAAGCGCTGCTTTTGTCGCTCTTCGCGCCTCGCCCGCGCTGGCCGATGACCGCAACGAAAGTACCGCTGCTCGCGGAGCGAGGCACCTGTGAGCGCGACCCTGCTAACGAGCGACGCACGCGCGCTCGTCGAGCGCATGCGCGGTCGCTCGATCCTGGTCGTCGGCGATTTGATGATCGATGAGTGGATTTGGGGTACGGTCTCGCGCATCTCACCTGAAGCGCCCGTCCCGGTCGTCGCGGTTTCGGATCACTCGTTCACACTCGGCGGCGCGGGCAACGTGGCCAACAATTTGGTCGCACTCGGTGCGCGCGTCGAATTCGTCGGCACGGTTGGCGAGGATGCTTTTGCCGCCGACGTGCGGCGCATGCTGCGCGAAGAGTCGGTCGACGATCGCGGTGTCTTTACCGTGCGCGATCGTCCGACGACGCGCAAGACGCGCATCGTTGCGCACAATCAGCAGGTCGTTCGCGCTGATTGGGAAGATGCCGCGCCGCTGCAGCCAATCGACCGTACTCACGTCGTGGCGCACGTGCGCGAGCGCGCCGCCTCGTGCGATGCAGTGATTCTCAGCGACTATGCGAAGGGGCTGTTGAGCTCGGAGGTCGTTGAGGCCGCGCGCTCGTGTGCGCTGGTCCTCGCCGACCCCAAGCCGCAGAATCTGGATCTCTTCACCGGCGTCACCTGCGTTGCGCCGAACGTGCATGAAGCCGAAGCGGCCAGTGGCGTGCAGATCACCGATGACGCGTCGCTCGCGACCGCTGGAACGCAATTGCTCGAGCGGCTGCGCTGCCGGTACGTCGTGATCACGCGCGGCGAACACGGCATGTCGCTCTTCGGCGCGCAAGGCGAGCGCTTCGACATTCCGTCGGTAGCACGCAAAGTGTTCGACGTCTCGGGCGCGGGCGACACGGTGATTGCCGTGCTCTCGCTTGCGCTCGCGGGCGGCGCATCGATCGAGCGCGCCATGCAGCTAGCCAATTTCGCGGCCGGCGCGGTGGTGGAGAAGTTGGGAACGGCCACAGCGAGCGGCGATGAGATTTTGGCGCTGATCGAGCATGGCGGCGCCTGAGCTGTTCGGCACGTTGCTCGACGCCGATGCGGCGAGCGCGTGGCGCGAGCAACAGCGCGCGCAAGGCCGGCGTGTGGTCTTCACCAACGGTGTCTTCGACGTGCTGCACGCGGGGCACATCGAGTACTTAGCCTGGGCGCGTTCGCAAGGCGACGCGCTGATCGTTGGGCTCAACAGCGATGCATCGGTTCGCGAGATCAAGGGTGAACGCCGTCCGATCGTTCCATTCGCGGATCGAGCGAACTTGCTCCGCGCGCTGCGCAGCGTCGATGCGGTAGTCGAATTCGGCGAGCCCACGCCGGAGGCGTTGCTGGAGCGCATACGTCCCGATGTGCACGTCAAGAGCGCGCAGTATCGTGAAGAAGAGCTTCCGGAGCGCGCGGTCGTGTTGGCGCACGGCGGCGAAGTGCGGCTGGCTCCACATCTGGCGGGACGCAGCACGACCGATATCATCGGCGAAATCGTCGCGCGATACGGATGAGAATCGCCTTCACGGCGAACGGTCCGGGAGAGGTCGCGGGCTGGTTTCGCCCGCTTGTGCGCCGGCTTTACGAACACGATCCCAATCTCGACGTGCATCTCTTCTGCGTACCCGATGACTACGCGACCGGTTACGAGGCGCAGCTCGCGCGCCGGCTCTTCCCGAGCGCGCATGTCTACGACCCCAAGACGTACCTGCGCGTCGCGCTCGGCCGCAACGTTGCGGACCTGCCCGATCGTGTCGACGTGGTGCAGTACCTCGGTGGCGACTTGATGCACGCGCAGCGCCTGCGCGCACGCTTGGGCGGAACGGCATCGGCGTATAAATTTTCGAAACGCGCCTATCGCGACCGCTTCGCGCGTTTCTTTGCCGTCGACGAGAAGAACGTCGAACAACTGCGCGACTGGCAGACACCCGCCGACCGGATCGTGCGCGTCGGCAACCTCGCGATTGACGGAGCGCTGCTCGAAGCGCAGCAGCCGCTCGAGGAAGGGGCGCCGCAGGGCGGGATCTTAGTGATGCCCGGTTCGCGCGACTACGAAGTCGATAACCTGATCCCGTTCTTCTTTACGATGGCGCTGCGCATCACGCGCGAACGGCCCGACCTGCCGATCGCCTTCGGTCTCTCGCCCTTCACGCCGCTCGCCGATGTGCGCGCGGCGATCGAGCGCGGCGGTCATCCGCGCGTGTGGGCCCAGCGCGGCCGGCTGATCGAGCAGGGAGGCCGCGCGTTTCTCGCACTCGACGAGGGAGGGCGGCGCTTTCCAATTCTGCACAACGCGCTCGCGGCGGCGATGCACGCGCGACTGGTCGTCACGATTCCCGGCACAAAGTGCATCGAACTTGCGGCGCTCGGCGTGCCGATGATCACTATCACGCCGCTCAACGCGCCGGAAATGATCACTTTCAACGGACCCCTGACCTACCTCGACCGCATTCCGCTGATCGGGGCGCCGCTCAAGCGGGCCGTTGCGGTGGGCGTCTCGCGCCGGTTCGTCTATCACACGCAACCCAACATGGACGCGGGCGAGTCCTTGATCTGCGAGTTGCACGGCACCGTGACCCCCGGCCGGGTCGGCCGCGTCGCCCTCGAACGGCTCGACGATCGCGCCTGGCTTACGCGTAGCCGCGAACGCCTCGCTGCGCTCTACGCGGATCACGTGGGGGCGGCGGACCGCATGGCCGAATCGCTCATCGAACTCGCAGGTTCGTAACCCTTACATTTATCCTTATGCGCATCTCCGTCATCATCGCGACTAAAGACCGATCCGACTACCTCGTGCGGGCGTTTGCATCGCTCGAGGAACAGATCGGCGCGCCCTCGTTCGAGCTCATCGTCGTCGATAACGGATCGACCGACGATACCAAGGACGTCGTTAAATGGCAATCGGATCGCGGGCGCTACTCGGTGCAGTACGTCTTTGAGCCGGAGCCCAATCGCGGCAAGGCGCGCAATCGCGGCATCGCTATCGCAAGCGGCTACCTCGTGCTCTTTATCGACGACGATGTGCAGTTGCCGCCAGGATTTCTTGCCGCGCACGAAGCCGCCCATTCGACCGGTAACCTCGTCGTGAACGGCCCGATCCTCAACGTACCCTCGTATGACGATCGGCCCAAACCCGCGCTTGCAAACTACTCGCGAGCATTCTTGTGTACGTGTAACGTCTCGTTGCCCAAAGCCGCGATCGACGCGGTCGGCGGATTCGATGAAGCCTTTCATCTGTACGGATGGGAGGATACCGAGCTCGGCGTGAGGTTGCGCGAAGCCGGCGTGCATTGGCGCTTTGCCTGGGACGCGTACCTGTGGCATATCAAGACGCCGGTCGATAATACGCTCGAGGTGGAGACGCGCAAGGTGCTCGAGCGCGCGCGCATGGCGCGACATTTTCTCGAGAAGCAGTCCTCGCCGCGGGCGCGCATGGCTACCGGCGCACACCCGGTAAACCTGCTGCGCGCGCGGTATCTCCTTCCCGATTCGTTGCTCGCCATCTACGCAGGTCTTGCGACAAGCGAGAAGGCGCCGGAGTGGGTGCGCACGCTCGCGCGCGGGCAGTTCCTCGACGGTATGTATGCGCGCGAACTCGTGCGCGTGCTCGACGAGCCGCCCGGCTCATGACGCGAGCGCTGCTATATTGCGCTGGCGGCGGCATCGGTGATTCGCTCGTCGCCTCGGTCGTCGGCCGTGCGCTCCGCACGCGCTTCGAGCGCGTCGACGCGCTCACGTTGCCCGGGCATCGCAGCACGCTCGAGCGCGTCCCGGATCTGGACGATGTGCTGGTTGACGATGGCGGCGACGAACGCGCGCTCGCGGCGCTGCTGCGCAAGCGGCGTTACGACGCGTGCGTCGTGACCTGGGCGACGGTCCGAACGGCGCGCGTCCCCAAGCTCGCGAAGATTCCGGTGCGCGTGGGCCAGGCGCGCCGGCTCTACTCGCACGACTTCACGCATCGCATCATCGTACGCAGCGAACGCGGCGACGTGACCTCGCACTGGGCGGATATTCTGCTCGATTACGCTCGCGCCATCGGCTGCGACGCCGCCGATCACGTGCCCCGCTTCGTTCCCACAGCGGAGGACGAACGCGAAGCACAATCTGTCATTGAGGGCTACCAAAAGTATGCGACGCGTACTTTTGGTAGCCCCCTCATCCTGCACCCAACCAACGCGGTCGCCTCGCAGCGTGGCATCTGGCCGACGCAAGGTTGGGCCGCACTTGCTAACGCGTTGGCGCAAACTTTTGATGCCACGGTGCTGCTCAGCGGTGTGAAGACCGACGCCGCCATAAATGCGGAGATTAGTGGTGAGCGAATCGTGAATATCGCGGGGGAGCTCGGGATCGGTGCATTCGGAGCGCTCGCGCAGCGGGCGCGTGCGTTTGTCGGCATCACCACCGGAACGATGCACGTGGCGGCCGCGGTCGGCGCACCGACCGTCGGTATTTTTCCGTTTCAGAGCGATTTTCCCGAACGCTGGGCGCCGCTCGGGCCGCGCACCGAAGTCGTGCGCGCAAATTATCCCTGTCATCCGGGAGATACGAAGGAGCGTTGCCCTGACTACGCCTGCATCGCGAATCTGGATGTGGTACGGATCGTTGCTGCGACGCAATCGCTGATCGGAGGTACGCGTGCGCGCCACGATACAATTGTGCACCTATAACCGCGCGGCGCTGCTCGAGCGGGTCCTCGACGCGTGCTTCGAGCAAACCTTCGATCCGAACGCCTACGAGATCGTGCTGGTCAACGACGGCTCGACCGACGCTACACCGGAGGTGATTGCTCGCGCGCAAGGGCGCGCAACCGCTCGCTTCGAGGTGATCAACCAAGTGAACAGCGGTCTTGCCAAAGGGCGCAACGCAGGCATCGCGCGCGCAAGCGGTGAGCGCATCATCTTCATCGACGACGATGTGTTGCCGCTGCCGAACTTTGTGGAAGAGCACATGCGCTCGCAGGAGCGCGCACCCGAGGCAATCGTGCGTGGTGGCGCGATCAACGTCGAGGGTTTCGACGATCTTCCGGTGCCGATCTGGAGCGTGAAGGACTATAGCGGCAATTTCTTCTGGACAACCAACGTCTCGGTGCCGCTCGCAACGATTCGAGAAATCGGCGGCTTCAATGAGTCCTTCTCGGAGTACGGCTGGGAAGATATCGATGTCGGCCTGCGCTTGCGTGCGCGCGGCGTGCGCGCGGTCTTCAATTCGAAAGCGCTTGTTTATCATTATAAGCCGCGTCCGCGCAGCGCGAACGTCGACAAGATGATTGCGCAAGCGCGTGCACAAGCGCGCACCGCGGTGCAGCTCGCCGCGATTCATCCGCACTGGCGCACGTACTTGGCGACCGGCAACAATCCGGTGCAGCGCACTTGGCACCGCCTGCGTGGCGGCGAGGGCGCGGAGCGCGGGCTGCGCGCACGGGTCGGCGACCTTTCGAGCGATCGCGCGCTTTCCAATCGCGAGCTCGGCGCCGCTCGAGCGCTTGCGACGAGCGCCTACTTCGACGAACTGGAGAGAGCGCTTCTCCTGAGCAAGCGAAGCGCGTCGAAGGGTCAGCGTGACAGGGTCCCTTGAAAATTCTCCTTTCGCGTACGGATCGGATCGGCGATTTGATCCTCTCGACGCCGGCGATCGCGAGCATGCGTGCCTCTTTTCCCGACGCGCACATCACCATGATCACGAGTCCGTACAATCGCGTTGCCGTCGAACGCAACGACGATATCGACGAGCTCGTCGATCTGCCGCGCGAAATTCGCGGGGAGGCTTTCGGCGCGAGCTTTCGCGGATACGACTTAGCGGTCGCGCTCGCGCCGCGTTCGACCGACATCGCGCTCGTCGGCGCGAGCCGAGCGCGTGTTCGCGTCGGATACACCTACACGCGCCGTTGGCTCGCGCGTCTAACCGCTCGACTCTCGCTCGATCGCGTGATGATCAGCCCGGCCGACCCCGCGTTGTGCGAGCGCGATCCGAACCGAATCGTGCCGCACGAGGTCGATCAGCTATTGAACTTGGTTGCGCTGGCCGGAGCCGGCGTTCGGGTGACGGATCTGCGCCTCGACGTCACCGATGAGGACCGTGCAGCCGTCGCAGATCTTCCGCGGCGTCCGGTCGTGTTGCACTTGGGTCAGCGATGGTTCTCGAATGGGAGCAGTCTCGAGAGCACGCTGCGCCTGGCCGATGAGCTTCGGGGGCTCGGAGCCCCGCTTGCAATCAGCTGCGCGGCCGAGTGCGACGACTACGCACAGGCGTTCGAGGCGCAGGGCCACGCCGTTTCGCGAGCGCTGCCGTTTCACCATTGGGTCGCGCTTTTCGAGCGGGCGCGATGCGTGGTCACGGTCGACACGGGTGCGACCCATGTCGCAAGCGCAACGCGCAGGCCCACGCTGGTCGCTTTCGAACATCGCTACTTCCGGCTCAACTCGCAAGAATGGTCGCCGTACGGGGTACCGAGCGTGGTGGTGCGCAAGCCGGGATCTGATGACGACGCCGCGCTCGCGACGTTTCGCGCGCAGATCGTCGGCGGTGTCCGAGAATTGATCGATGCCTGAGATTTCCGTCGTCGTTCCGACCTACAACCGGTTGGAGACGCTCGAACACGTACTCCCGACGTTGCTTGCGCAAGACCTTGCGCCGAGCGACTTCGAGGTGCTCATCTGCGATTCGAATTCGACGGACGGAACCGCCGAATTTCTCGGTTTCATGCGCGCCGACCATCCGAATCTGCGCCATCTTCCCGGAGCCTATTCGGGTCGGGCCGCCGCGCGTAACGCCGGCATCGACGCGGCGCAAGGCGACGTCGTGCTCTTCAACGACTCGGACATCTTTGCGTCGCCCGATCTGCTCTCGCAGCATTTGGCCCACCACCGTGCGCAGCGCAACGTCGCGGTCGTGGGCTTGGAAGTCCAAGTCAAAGATTTTGACGACTACGCGTACAAGCGGGATCACCCCGAGGCTCGCGGCTTCTTGCACAAGCCGTTGCGCAAGCGCCTGCCTTGGCTCTACTTTCTTACCGGCAACGCTTCGGTACGCCGCGACGATTTGCTCCGCGTCGGGCGCTTCGACGAGAGCTTCACCGGTTACGGGCACGAAGATTTGGAGCTGGGCTATCGGCTCGAACGCGCCGGTGTGACGATTCTCTACGAGCCGAAGGCCGTCAACTTTCACTGCCAAGACGTCCCGCACGACGATCAGAAAGAGAAGATGCGGCTCGCGGGCCGCTCGACCGTACGCTTCTATCGCAAGCATCCCGATTTCGCGGTGCAGCTTAATTTAGGCATGACGCCCGTTTCACTGAGCTTGCACAGCGTGCTCGAGCACATGCCCGGTCTGCTCGCATATTTTGATGCGCGCTCGTCGCGTTCAAAGTTTGCGCGCGATCTCGTGCAACAATATCACTACGTATCCGGCGTCAAGGATGCCCTTAAGGACGACCGCGTTGGCTAAACGATATGGATGCGGCGCACTGCGCGCAAGCAACGTCGGCGAGACCGTCGAGTTGAACGGCTGGGTGAACCGCAGGCGCGACCATGGCGGCTTGATCTTCGTCGATCTGCGCGATCGCGACGGCGTGACGCAAATCGTCTTCGATCCGCAGCAGACCGATTTCGCGTCGGCCGAGCATTTACGCAGCGAGGACGTACTGCGCGTGCAGGGTGTCGTGCGCGCCCGGCCGGGCGGAACCGAGAATGAGAACCTCGCAACCGGGGCGGTCGAGGTGGGCGTGTCTTCGCTCGTGGTTCTGAACCGTTCGCAGGTGCCCCCGTTCCCGGTCAACACCGATGCCGACGTCGACGAGAGTCTGCGCCTAGAATACCGCTACCTCGATCTCCGGCGGCCGCGGCTACAGCGCAACATCCGGATTCGCCACAACATCGTCAAGGCGATGCGCGACTACTTCGACGAGCGCGAGTTCATCGAGATCGAGACGCCGATGTTGATCAAGAGCACGCCGGAGGGCGCTCGCGATTATCTCGTGCCGGCACGCCTGCACCCGGGAACGTTCTACGCACTTCCGCAGTCGCCGCAGCTGCTCAAGCAAATTACGATGATCGCCGGGTTCGGCAAGTACATGCAGATCGCGCGGTGCATGCGCGACGAGGATCTGCGTGCCGACCGTCAGCCCGAGTTCACGCAAGTTGATGTCGAGATGTCGTTTGTGACGCAAGAAGACGTGCTCGAGACGATGGAGTCGTGCATCCGCTATGTGTGGAAGCGCTGTCTCGGTGTCGATCTCGCGACGTTCCCGAGGTTGAAGCACGAAGAAGCGATCGCGCGGTATGGCGTCGATAAACCCGACTTACGCTTCGGTCTCGAGCTTGCGCACGTGAACGAGGTCTTCACGGGCACGGACTTCGTCGTCTTCAAGTCAGTGATCGAGAGCGGCGGCGCGATCGTCGCCCTGCGCTACCCCGGTGGCGCGGCTCTGTCGCGGCGCGATTTCGACGCGCTTACCGAAGAAGCCAAGCAGTTCGGCGCCAAGGGGATGGTGTGGCTCGCGCTGGGCGCGGACGGCACCAAGTCCTCGGCGCAGAAGTTTCTTTCGGAGGAACACGTGGCGAAGCTTCGTACCGCGACCGCAAGCGAGACCGGCGATGCGATTCTGCTTTTTGCCGATGAGCGATCGCTCTCGCTCGCCGTCGCCGGGAAGATGCGCAACGTCGTCGGCGAGCGCTGCGGCCTGCGCGATCCAAACACCTTCGTGTTCTGTTGGGTGCTCGATTTTCCATATCTGGAAATCGACGAGGAGACCGGAAAGCCGGTTCCCTCGCATCACCCGTTCACCGCGCCCGGTGAGGATCAATGGCATCTGATCGACACCGATCCGCGGCAGATGCGCGCGCAACACTATGACATGGTTCTCAATGGCTGGGAGCTCGGGTCGGGTTCGATCCGCATTCACAAACCCGAACTGCAGCGCAAGATCTTCGAGATGCTGGGCATGACGGCCGAGCAGATCGAGGACCGCTTCGGCTTCTTCGTGCGGGCGCTCGAGTATGGCGCCCCGCCCCACGGCGGGATGGCGCTGGGGATCGACCGGATCGTCATGCTCGCGTGTGGGGAAGAGAATCTCCGGGAGGTTATCGCGTTTCCCAAGAACCAGGTGGCTCGCGACGTCATGATGGACGCGCCCACCCCCGTCTCGGAGGCCCTCTTGCGAGAACTTTACCTGCGAAGTGCAGCCCCCCAGCAGCCAAGCGGCCAATAATCGTACCGTGAACCTTCGACTCGTCACCAGCGTGGCGACCGCCGGCGCACTCCTTGCGCTGTTCGGTCTGCTTGCGCTTCCCGCTCGCGCGGTGACGGCGACGGGACCATCTTGCGGCGAAAAACTCTTCACCAATCCGCAGGGGCTCCAAGTCCGCATCCTCTGGGCGAAAAATGGCGCGATTCAGCGCTTTGACGTCGTGGATTCGAAAGATAACCCAGAGCAGCTCAACGACATGGAGAAGGACTTGGAACGTGCCTATGGGCCAGAAGGGAGCAACGCGCCGCCCCTTCGAATCGTGTCGTTCAAATCAGGTCAAAGCGGTGGAATGATGGTTCCCGATAAAGCAATCGATTCGTGCGGGCGAACGCTCTCGTTCCAATAGCGCTGATCGCGATCGCCGGATGCGCCGGCGGGCGCGCGCAGAGCGACGCCTCTCCCTCGCCAGAAGCCTCACCGGACGCGTTACGCTCGTGCGAAGTGCGCGAGTTTACACTCGACGGCGCTGATCTCGTGGTACAAGCAAACGTCGATGGTACACCTGCCTCGATCGTGGTCGTTCGCGCGCCCACTGACGACGTGCGCGTGAAGGCTTTTCAGGACGCGCGCAAGGATTTCGGTGATCCCAATCCGGATCCGCGCACGCAAGTGCGCGGCTTTAAGGACGGATTGACGCAGCTCACGGATTTGTGTGGGCGGCCGGTCATGCCGAACGCTTCTCCCGGAGCAACTGCTTCGCCCTCGTAAAAATTGCATCGAACATCGGCACGGTGAGTTTGCCGGTGTTGGTATTTTGGCGACTCGGATGATAGGAAGCGATCACCGTGATGCGCCGCGAGCCGTTGCTCGCAACGCTTTCCGCGCCATGCGCAAAGACCGGTGATGCATCGAATGTGAAGCCGCGTTCGCGCAGCACTTTGAGAATCGCGTCGAATCCGATCGAACCAAGACCGACCATCACGTGCAACGTTGGCAGCGCGTCGAACTCTTGCAGTAAGAACGGAAAGCAGTTGCGCAGTTGTTGCGGCGTCGGCTTGTTCTGCGGCGGCGCGCACCGTCCGGCCGAGGTAATAAAGCAATCGTGCAGCTGCAGGCCGTCCTTGCGATCGGTGGCGCTTGGTTGCGAGGCGAATCCCGCACGATGCAGTGCCGGATACAGGAAATCGCCCGAGGCATCGCCCGTGAACGGACGTCCGGTGCGATTGCTGCCATGTGCGCCCGGCGCAAGTCCGACCAACATCACGCGAGCGCTCGGATCACCGAATGCCGGCACCGGCTTGCCCCAATACGGAAGGGCGGCATAGGCGCGACGCTTGTCGCGCGCAACCTGCGCGCAGTAGTTACGGAGCTCAGGGCAGCGTTCGCATGCGATGATCGCGCGTTCGATGGATTTCAAGGTGGGCATGGCGCCGTTGCCGGATTGCACGGACCGCGCTCGGAATCATGCCAAGGATGCCGTTGCCGATTTCGCCGCTCGAGACGTCGCGTTTGCTTCTTCGACCGCTGTGCCTGGATGACGCGGAGCAGATCCAGGACATCTTTCCGCATTGGGAAGTCGTGCAATATATGGCTGCGACGATTCCGTGGCCCTATCCGAGCGACGGCGCCCTGACCTATATTCGCGATAGTGCACTTCCCGCGATGGAGTGCGGCCGGGAATGGCACTGGACGCTACGACTTCGAACGGACCCAGCGCAGATTATCGGCTGTGCGAGTTTGCGCGCCGAAATTGGACACAATCGCGGATTTTGGCTGGGCGCGGCGTGGCAACGCAAAGGACTGATGAGCGAGGCGGCTGAGGCGATCACCGACTATTGGTTCGAGGTGTTGGGCTTCGATGTGCTGCGCGTCTCGAAGGCGGAAGACAACATCGGATCGCGGCGCATTTCGGAGAGAAGTGGGATGCGCTGCGTTGGCATCCACGAGAGGGCGTATGTTGGCGGCCAATACGCGAGCGAGTATTGGGAAATCACCGCTACGGAATGGAAAGCTCGTCGATCGAGTTCCGTATGAATGCAATGAATCGGGATGCGGCCGGTCCGTATGGACCGCTGCGCGTCACGAGCGACATGGTGCGCATGATACGCTGCGGCGCGATGGAGAGCAGTGCGACATTGGGTCCCGGCGTGTTGCCGATCATGCGCGGATAGAGCGCGACGCCGAGGCCTTCGGCCACGAGCGAACGCACGGTGAGCGAGTCTTCGCTTTCGAATGCGACGCGCGGTTCGAACCCGGCCTCGCGTGCAAGCCGATTCAGGCGCCGTGTCGTCGCCGATCCCGGTCGGAAGATGACGAACGCTTCGTCGCGCAAATCGCCGATGCGCACGACCGCGCGGGCGGCGAGCGCGTGCCGAGCTGACACCGCGATCACGAGTTCGTCGTCGTAGAGCGGCTCGGCGCGATAGTCACCCGACGGCAACTCCAGGTCGGCCAGGTCGCCGATGAACACGTCCACCGATCCGCTCGCGAGCCCGGCCAGCAGCGCATCGGCGATGCCCTCGCGCATCGCGACCTCGATCCCGGGATGCTCGGCGTGAAAGCGCCCGAGCAGTTTGGGCAGCAGATGCTCCGAGAACGAC
>Ga0302184_10002431_pt1 | contig 11839 bp, 6 predicted proteins | sample I_Palsa_N3_3_FD_200233 | JGI IMG/M metagenome (GOLD analysis project Ga0302184, IMG submission 200233) | Peat permafrost microbial communities from Stordalen Mire near Abisko, Sweden - I_Palsa_N3_3 | ecosystem: Environmental > Terrestrial > Soil > Palsa > Peat permafrost | place: Sweden: Abisko...
CAATCCCTGGCGTTGCGGCGGGCGATGTTACGGCCCTCGAGTTCTGGCCTCCGGCCCTCGAACAGTGCACGGAGCCGGGGGTAGGCAGCGAGGTCCACCAGGCCACCGCCCGTCGTCCACGGGTCCAGCAGGTAGTGCCCCGACCACCGCAGGACGCCGTCGCGGGTGTCGGCGGTCATCGCGAGCGGCACGATCCGGTCGGGCTCGACCGCATCCGGGTCCCTGGTAATGAACACCCGATCCGCGCCGGTCGCGACGCCGATGCCGATCTTCGTTCCGGTCATCTCGTCCTCCAGCGGGCCGAACCGCGCCTCCAGCCGCTGCAACAGCGCAAGCCGGCCCGGCTCCAGCGACGGCCATGGGCCCGTACCGCGGAACCAGCGATCCACCATCGTCGCAGCGAACCCCGGCACCGGGGCCGCCTGACCCCGGGCCAGCCCGGCGACCGACGCGGCCAGGCCGCGGCCGGTCGGCGTGTGCCCGGCCTCCGGGCCGGCGCTGGCGATGAGCGCCCGCCCCTGCGGCGCACGGCGGATCACGATCACCGCCGGATACGCCGCCACCTCGTTCTCGAACGCCGAAGCGTCATGCATTTCGATGACCGCCTCCACGCCAAACGCGGCACTGATCATCCGGCGCAGCTCGGCGCCGTATGCCGACCGCATCCAGCGATCCGCGCAGATGAAGGCCAGCACCCCGCCATCCCTCAGCTGGCGCAGCCCGGCCTCGATGAACCCCACGTAAATGTCGCCGCGGCCGACCATTGTGGGGTACAGCCGCCGGTAACGCGCCAGCGCTTCACCAGGCACCTCGTCGTACCGGATATACGGCGGATTGCCAGCGACCAGATCCGCCCGGCAGTCGTCCGGAGACGCCAGGAGATAATCGCCGACGCTCACCCAGCCTGCGGCGATCTTCCCGGCTATCCCGGCGCTGGCACCATGCCGCCGCAGCTCCCCCTCGGCAAGCTCAACGGCCTGGGCCGCAGCATCAGCGTCGAGCTCGTACGCCCGGATCGAGTCCCGGCAATCCTCAAGCCGCCGCCCGTGCGCCGGCAGCGACTGCAGCAGCCGCCTGATCATCGGCACCAGGAACGCGCCCTCACCTGCCGACGGCTCCACGGCATAACGAGCGGCGAGATCCCCGGCGGGCTCATAGCCGGCCAGATCCAGGACAAGATCGGCCACCCACGGCTTCGTGTAAACGACTCCCCTAGCCTCCCCCGCGGGCGCCACGCCGAGCAGGCCACGCCGGATGGCTGCGCCAGGCGGCAACTGCCCGGTGGATGGATCGTCGTTCAGGCCCAGGTCGAGGGCCGTCTGGAAGGCCGTCATGCCATCCTCTCGTGATCCACGCGGCACGCGGCCAGGAGGCAAAGGGCTAACTGGGGCTGCGGAGCCGGAGATAGTCGATCATACGAAGCCCGGCCGACAGAGAACCTGGCGAATCGCCGGCCCGCTGGCTCGTTGCGACGCGGGGCCCAGGTCTGAGACCTCAGGAGCCGGTGAGCCAGAGGAAGCTCCAGGGCGGCAGCTCGATCCGGCCCGCGCTGATCTCGAGCCGCCCGGTCGTGGAGTGCACGTGCCGTGGCTCGCGCAGGCCCGCGCGGGCGATGACCCCGGCGTCGACTGACTGGGTGGTGTCGCTGAAGCTGGTGAGCGAGAGGAACGGGGCACTGCGCGGATGGGCCCTGCGGTACGCCAGCACGCTGGCGTTCCCGGTCGCCAGGATCTCGGTGTCACCGCCAGCGCGCAGCGCGAGCAGCTCGCGCCGCGCGCTGGCCAGGCCCTGGATCGCGGCGAATGCCCTGCCTTCCAGCGACTCCGGGTCATGCCGCCTGGCGGCCACGGCCCAGTCCATCGGCGGCCGGTGCATCCACCGGTTGTCGTGCGCGCGGGCCGGGTCCCGTGCCCACGCCGGATCGCTGCGCAGGGCCAGCTCGTCGCCCATGTAGATCAGCGGGATGCCGCCGAAGGAGAAGACCACGGCATACATCGACTCCAGCCGCCGCAGGGCGGCGGCGAGCCTGCCCGCATCCCCCGTTGCCAGCGCGGCCTCGATGCCGCACAGCGACGCGGCGCTGCCGGAGATGCGGGCATCGCCAGTGGCCGGGTTGTCCTCGAACAGCGCGCCCCTGGCGAACGACCCGGGAAAGCGGCCGGCGTAGAAGTCGCTGAGGAACCGCCGGTGGGCGAAGCCGTCCAGCCCGGCGGCGGCGGCGTCCGCGTCGGACACCGCCCAGCCGATGTCATCGTGGCAGCGCACGTAGGTGACCCACGAGGTCGGCGGCGGCGCAGGAGGCCGGCGCGAGAGCGCCAGCTCGGCGAGCCGCACGTCACGGGTCGCGAGGCTCGACCAGAGCATGACCATGAGCTGGTTGTCGTAAGCCAGATCGCACTCCGGGCGGAACCGGTCGTGACCGCCGAGGTACCGGGCCAGGATCTCCGGGCTGACGATCGCCTCGGCCTTGAGGATCAGGCCAGGGGCGGCGAGCCGGGTCAGCGCGCGGAAGGCCTGGACGATCAGATGGGCCTCGGGCTGGTCCTGGCAGTCGGTGCCCATCCGCTTCCACAGGAACGGCGCCGCGTCCAGCCGCAGCACGTCGATGCCGCGGTTGGCCAGGGCGAGCATCGTTCCCAGCATCGCCCGGAACACCGCCGGGTTGGCGTAATTCAGGTCCCACTGGTAGTCACGGAAGCTCGTCCACACCCAGCCCAGTCCAGGTACCTCGGTGAAACTACCGGGCGCCAGGTCAGGGAACACTTCCGGCAGCGTGCGCTCGTAGGCATCCGGCATCCTCCGGTCGGGAAAGATCAGGTACATCTCGCGGTAGCCAGGCTCGCCTGCCAGCGCCTTGCGGGCCCATTCGTGCTCCCTCGCGGTGTGGTTGAGCACCAGGTCGATGCACAGGGCGATGCCGCGCTCGTGCAGTTCGGCGGCGAGCGCCACGAGATCGGCCATGGTGCCGACCCGCGGATCTACCGCGTCGTAGTCCTGCACGGCGTATCCGCCGTCGTTCTCCCCGTCCCGCGGCCTGAGCAGCGGCATCAGGTGCAGGTAGCTGACGCCCAGCTCCACCAGGTAGTCCAGATGCTGCCGCACCCCCTGCAGCGAGCCACCGAACCGGTCGGCGTAGCAGACATAGCCGATCATGCGGGATCGCTGGAACCAGGCCGGATCGATCTCCCGGCGCCGATCAAGCAGCCGCAGAGCCACCGGGCGCTCGGCAGCGGCCGCCAGCGCGTCAAGCACAAGCTCGCTGACGAATCCGGGCACGTCAACGACACCGCCGTAAACGCGCTCCAGGGGCTCGCAGATGTCGAACCAGAGCTGCTCAAGCCGCGCCAGGAAGGCGTCGGCCTCAGCGAAATCCAGCCGCTGCCGCACGGCCCGTTCCGCGGCCGGGCCAAGCCTAGACACGCGCGGCACCTGCCTTAGGGAAATCGACATCGGTCATGCCGACATCGTCGCCTTACTACAGCACATGGCACGACAGCACATGGTGCCGGGAAGGATCATCCGCCGGGAGCTGCCCTGCTCACAAGATGCTGAAGATGATCATGCTCTCTGCATCTTCGTCGCCGGTGATAACCTCAGTTATCAACGGGAGGCGCCCCGATGCCTGATGTGCTGATCCGAGATGTTCCCGATGACATCCTCGCAGCGATCGAGTCCCACGCCGCCAAACTCGGCCTCTCCAGGAATGAGTACCTCCGTCGCCTGCTTGCTCAGGACGCCTTGCGCACGAGCACTCCGGTCACCATGAAAGACCTGCGGTGGTTCGCCGGCACGTTCAGCGACCTGACCGATCCCGAGGTCATGCAGCAGGCCTGGCAGTGACTGCCGCTGACTTAGCTCGCAAGTAGTCGCCCGGCGGTTACAGCCGTGGGTCCACAGGTTCGGATTCGAGCGCGAGTACCGCGAAGACGCACTGGTGCACCCGCCACAGGGGCTCGCCGCGGGCGACGCGGTCCAGTGCCTCGAGGCCAAGCGCGTACTCGCGCAGGGCCAGCGACCGCTTGTGTCCCAGTCCCCGTGAACGCAGGCGTTCGGTGTTCGACGGCTCGGTGTAATCGGGGCCGTAGATGATTCGGAGGTACTCGCGCCCGCGCACCTTCAGCCCCGGCTGCACCAGTCCCTTGCGTCCGCGCGTCAGGTTGCCGGCCGGCTTGACGACCATGCCTTCGCTGCCTCCGGCGGTGAGTTCGGACCACCAGCCGGTCCCGGCGGCAACAGAGGCCGGGTCAGTCGTGTCCACGGTGATGCGGCGGGTCGGCGCGACAAGCTCTGGGTCGGCGGCGACCAGCCGGTCGGCGAGGTCCAGGTGCCAGGCGTGCGGCCGCTCGTGATGGGCCGCTGCCTCGGTGGCCAGCAGCTGGAAGGGAGCAACGCGAACTCCCGCCAGGCCGTCGGTCGGCCAGCAGTAGCGCCGGTAGGCGTCGGTGAACGCTGCGGCATTGAGTTCCCGGGCGCGGGTGCGTTCGAGCAGGCCGGCGACGTCGAGACCCGCCGCGGCGGCTTGGTCGAGCACCCTGACGGCGGCCGGCAGCGACGCGCGGGCCGCCGCCCCGACAGCGGCGTACTGATCGCGAAGCAGTTGCCCGGCCTTGGCGCTCCAGGGCATCAGCTCGGCGTCCAGCAGCAGCCAGGACGTGTCCAGTTCCGCAAAGAGCCCGGCCTTGTCCGCCGCGATGCGCAGCCGGTCCACCAGGCGGGCGGTGAGATCCCCGGACAGGAATGCCCGGCCGGTGCGCGTCCATACAGCGCCGGCCTGATCGCCGGGCGCCCCGAATCTCGCGCGCGCGTCGGCGGTGGTGCGGCAGACGAGCGCGACGGCTCGCGAGCCCATGTGCTTCTCCTCGCACACGACCTGGTCGACGCCCTCGGCCCGGAAGTACTCGAACGCCTGCTCGGGATGCTCGAGCAGCCCTGGGCGCGTCGAGGTGGCGACCGGGCTCATCGTGGGGGGCAGGTAAAGAAGCCACCGAGGGTCGATCGCGAACCGGCTCATCACCTCCAGCGCGGCGGCGGCGTTCTCCTCCCGCACCCCGATGCGCTTCTGGTACTGCGTCTCGACAATTCGCGTGCCGATGACGTCGGTGATGTCGAGGACCCCGGGGTCGCGACGAGCGGCGGAATCGCTAGCGGCCGCTTCTGGGTTGGCGGGGAAAGGCCTGGCCGGCTCGTAGTAGATCTCGGCCGCCGGAACCGAGACGACTTCCCGTTCCGGGTAACGCAACGCGGTGAGGCGACCGCCGAACACGCATCCGGTGTCCAGGCAGAGGGTGTTGTTGATCCATTCCGTAGCGGGGACCGGCGTGTGGCCGTAGAGCACCATCGCCCGGCCGCGATACTCCTGGGCCCACGGATAGCGCACCGGGAGGCCGTACTCGTCGGTCTCGCCGGTGGTCTGCCCGTACAGGCAGAACTCGCGGACCCGGCCCGAGGCGCGGCCCTGGTATCGCTCGGTGAGCCCGGCGTGCGCGACCACCAGCTGCCCGCCGTCGAGGACATAGTGGCTGATCAGGCCGTCCAGGAACCTTTCGACCTGGGCGCGGAACTCGTCAGGCTCGGCCGCCAGCTGGGCCAGCGACTCAGCCAGGCCGTGGCTGACCTGCACATTGCGACCGCGCAGTGCGCGCAGCAGCTTGTTCTCGTGGTTTCCAGGGACGCAGAACGCGTCGCCGGCGGCCACCATGGCCATGACCAGCCTCAGCACGCCTGTGGTGTCGGGACCCCGGTCGACCAGGTCACCGACGAAGACCACGCGACGGCCGTCCCGGTGCGCGCCGGTGGCGCGTCCACCGCCGTCCCGGCTGATCTCGTAGCCGAGCTCGGCGAGCAACAGCTCCAGTTCTGCGCGGCAGCCGTGGATATCGCCAATGACATCGAACGGGCCGCTCTCGTGGCGTAGGTCGTTGTAGAGCTTGCTGCGGACGACGCAGACCCCGGCTATCTCCTCGGCGCCGCGCAGCGTGTGGACCGTCCGGAATCCCTCCCGCTGCAGTCCCTTGAGACTACGGCGTAGCTGATCTTGCTGCCGGCGGATGACATGGGTCCCGAAGTCGCGATCAGGACGGCCCGCGTTACGGGCAACGCAGACGCCTTCGGGTACGTCGAGGACGATTGCCACGGGCAGGACGTCGTGCTCCCGGGCCAGGGCGACCAGCGGCTTGCGAGCGCCGGGCTGGACGTTGGTGGCGTCCACGACCGTCAGCCGACCGGCCTTCAGCCGCTTTCCGGCGATGTAGTGCAGCAGCTCGAAGGCTTCGGGCGTGGCAGCCTGATCGTTCTCGTCGTCGGCCACCAGGCCCCGGCAGAAATCCGACGAGATCACCTCGGTCGGCCGGAAGTGGGTCCCGCCGAACGTGGACTTTCCCGAGCCGCTGGCACCGATCAGCACGACGAGGCTCAGCTCGGGAACCGTCAGCTCGCGCGTCATGCGGCCACCTTGCTGAAGATCGCCATCTGAGTCGGCGGCCCTACCTCGGGATCGTCGGTCCCGATCGGGAGGTAGCGAACCGCATAGCCGTAGGCGTCCCCGGCCCGCTGGGCCCAGGACCGGAATTCGGCCCGGGTCCACTCGAAACGATGGTCGCGATGACGCATGCTGCCGCTGGGCAGGGTCTCGAACCGCACGTTGTACTCCGCGTTCGGGGTTGTCACGATCACCGTCGCGGGAGCGGCGAAGCCGAACACGACCCGCTCGAGCGCGTTCAGGCGGGGTGGGTCGACGTGCTCGATGACCTCCATCAGCACCGCCGCATCCAAGCCAGCGAGCCGATCATCGCGATAGGTCAGCGCGGACTGGAAGATCTGCAGTCGGTCACGCTGCCGTTCGGACATCTTGTCCAGGCGCAGCCGGCGGCCAGCGATCTGCAGGGCCCGTGCCGAAACGTCCGTGGCGATGACCTGCTCGATGCCGCGTTCGGCCAGCAGGTCGGCGACCAGCACGCCTTCGCCGCAGCCCAGGTCGCCGACCCGCCGTGCGCCGGAGGCCCGGACCGCAGCGAGCACGGCGCCCCGGCGCTGTTCGGCCAGTGGGACGGGCCGGTCCGGGGGGTCCAGGGCGACCGCGCCGTCGGGGGCGTTGTCGAACTCCTCGGGTTCGGTGTCGTCGACCTCGGCCAGCCGCGCCAGCGCCGACTGCGTCAGTTCCCGCCGATGGGACAGGTACCGGCGGGTGATCAGCGCCTTCTCCGGATGCCACGCAAGCCAGCCCTCGCCCGCGTGAACCAGCTTGTCGACCTCGTCATTGCTGACCCAGTAGTGCTTCGCGTCGTCGAGCACCGGAAGCAGCACGTACAGATGGTTCAAGGCGTCAGCCAGCCGCAGGTCGCCGGTCAGCCGGACATCGGTGTAGCGCGAGTCGCCCCACTCCGGGATCGTCGGATCCAGCGGGGCGCTCGACGCCTCGACGCGCCAGCGCAGCGGCTCGAACAGCCGGCGCAGCAGATCGATGCCGCCCCGGCACGGAACCGCCGGGACGTGAATCTCCAACGGCATCGGCGAGGCGGCCAGCTCCGGGCGGGCTTCGCACCGTCCGGCCAGGGCGGTCCGGAAGACGTCCTTGAGCGCCATCGCCAGCATGCTCGATGCGGCGTACGGGCGATCGTTCACGTACTGCCCCAACGCGAATCCATCGCCGGACGGACCCTTCCGGCCCCGGACCAGCCCGATCGGATCTACCTCCAGCAGCAGTGCGACCGTGCACCGTTCGTCCGTGCGCTCCGGGTAGAAGACATGCGCCGTGCCCACCGACTGCCGGAAGGACTGAACCCGGCCCGGATGCTTGTGCAGCAGGTAGCCCAGGTCGGTCGCTGGTGCACGGGTGGTGGAGACGGTTAGCAGCACGATCGCAGTCTTCACGATCCGCCGCCGCACGTCGCGTCCATTACCGAACGGCCCGGCGTGAACGACTGGCCGACACCAGGCACCCCCCAGGCGGACGATGCCGACACCAGCCGCAGCGACTCCGGCTGGTGGAGATGGCCCGTGCGATTGATCCGTCGGTTTAGTGAAGAACGCGGTGAGCAGCCCTGGTAGCGCGCCGGTCCGGTAGTCAGGTAGCTCACGAGAACTATCAGCGTCGCTGGGACTCCACTGCGGTAACAGCGACAGCGGAGTCCCAGCCATGCTGCTGGCCGGCAATGGAGCGCGCCGCTGGAGCGGGATGCCACCTGACCGGCGCTCTAGTCGCCGTCCGGCGGGGGTGCCAGGCCGGGCGGCGGGGGTGCCAGGCCGGGCGGCGGGGGTGCCAGGCCGGGCGGCGGCCGGTTACTCGCTGCGCAGGATCTGCCCGGCGTGCAGGCGCGCGGCACGCCGCTGGGGCCAGGCGGCCAGCGCGTTCGCGGCCAGGAGGGCAGCCGGGGCGATCAGGAGCAGGGCCAGGAGGGGCACCGGCGGGTGGTACGCCAGGGGGGTGAAACCGGCCACCGTGCGCCAGATGGCCCGGCCGAGCACGATGCCCAGCGGCACTCCGAAGATCAGGCCGATCAGGGCCAGCAGGCTGGCCTGGGTCGTTACCACCAGCCGCGCCTGCTGCCGGGTGAACCCGAGCACGCGGAGCACCGCCAGCTCGTGACGCCGGCGGCGGACCGCCATGGACAGGGTGTAACCGACGGCGCTGATGGCCAGCAGGGCCAGGAAGGCGCTCAGCGCGACGGGCAGCAGTTCCAGGTCCTGGATCTCCTGGACCTCGGGGATCGGATCCGGTGGCGTGAAGGTGAAGGCCTTGCCGCCCGGGATCGCCGCCGCCACCGCGTCGAGCCGGCGCGCGGCGGCCTGGACGTCCACGCCCGCCCGCAGCGACACGATCGCAGCGTGGAACTTGAACCCGTAGTGCGCGCCGCCGAAGATGCGGTCGTACCCCGCGGGAGTGAGCCAGGCCCCATCCGCGTACCCATTGTGCGGTCCCGGGGGAACGAAGCCGATGCCGGTGACCCGGACGGCCTTCGAGATGGGGGTACCGCCGGTCAGCCGGACCACGGAGCCCGTCGTCGCGTGCATCTCCTGCGCGGTCGTCGGGGCCAGCACGATCTCGTCCGGGCTGGCGGGCATCCGCCCCGCTGTGAGCACGACCGCCGGCCGCTTGCCGCCCACGGGGGCGTAGGTGAAGCTCTCGATCGAGACCTGGCCGGACTGCGCGCCGCCGATGCGGGCATCGTTGACCCCGGTCACATCCCGGTCGGCCGCCACGGCGCGCAGCACCCGGCTGGCCGGCCCGAAATCATGCCCGTTGTAGCCGAGGAACGTGGTCAGCTGCCACGTCTGCCCGAACCGGGCCGGGTGGCTGGCCGCATCGGAGACCCCGGCCGAGAAGGTGAACGCCGCCAGCACCCCCAGTACGCCGACCACGGCGCCCACCAGGGCCGACCGGACGGGCACGGTGGAGCGACCGCGGCCGTGCTCGAGCGCGAACCGGGCCCCCACCACCAGGGGAACCGGGAAGTTCGCGGTGGCGGCCCCGGCCGCGACCGCGGACCGGCGCTGCGGCCCCCGCCGCCGCCCGGCGCTCAGCGCGGCCGCCGCGGCCGCCGCCGACCCGGCCAGGGTCAGCAGCGGGACGATGACCCAGCCGGGACCCAGGACCACCCAGTCCACGTCGATCCCCGGATGGGGCTCAGCGATCGACGCCAGGCCGATCGGCATCCAGCGCGAGGCCACGATGGCACCGGCCACGCCCAGCGTGGCGCCGGCCAGCCCGGCCAGGAAGGGCCCGGCCGCGGCGGCCGCGATGCCTTGCCGGCGGGTCATGCCGACGGCCTGCAGCACCTGAAGATCCGCCGTGGTGGCCGACGTATACCGGGCGACGGACTGGCCGATGAGGAACAGGGCCGCGACGAGCGCCGCGAGCCCGAACGCCAGCAGGCAGGCGGCCTCGTAGGCGGTGACCCGGCGGATCGGGTCACCGAAGTTCACGCTGTTGTCCCACACGTCGATATCGGAACGCCCCGTCACCCGGGCCAGGGCCGCGCGGAACGCGGGGATGGCCGCCTCGCCTCCCTTGAGCCGGATCAGCGCGTTGATGTAGGTCTGCCCGCTATCACCCAGCATGTCGGCCCGGTACCGGGTGAACAGGGCGGGCGTCGTCATGATGCCGCCAGGCGAGCCTGGGGTGTCGTCGCTGACCGCCCACGTGCTGCGGATCACTCCGGTGATGCGCACCCGGATCCTCGGCCCGGCCGGTGCCCCGGAGGACCCGTCGTAGCCCTCATCGGCCTGCTGCACGCTGGACAGTTCCAGCGTCAGCCAGTCCCCCACATGCTTACCAAAGGTGGCGGCGAACTTGGGCGTCATCACGACTTCATCGGCGCGGTGCGGGTTGAACAGTCTCCCGGCCAGGATGACCGGGCGCTCGATGGTCCTGGTCATCTGGTCGTCGGCGAGGGGGAATCCGGTACTCGCCGCCGGATAGCCCTGCGCCTCGTACCCGAACACAACCGGGAACTTAGTCAGTGCGGCGACCTCGGGCAGGGCCGCGATCCTGGCCCAGTTGAAGCCGGGCTGGTTGGGCAGGACGGTAACCGTCGCGGGCAGCGTGCGGGCCCACAGCCGGTTCCAGGCGGTCTCGCCCCGGCGGGCGCCCGCGATGGCGGTCAGGACGGTCGCGGTGGCCAGCGCGATGAGCAGGGCCAGGACGGCCAGCGACCGCCATCGCCGGCGCGCGTCCAGGCGCAGCCAGGTCACGGTGATTAGCACGGCCCGCTGCCCCGGCCATCAGCTCGGCCGTGACCTGTCACGCGGCCACGGCTTCCCACGCCCTCCATGAGCATGAGTAGATGGCACGCCCGGCGCCGGCTGCAAGGGTGCCGGAGCGACCAGCCTGCGGTGGGTACCCCCACCCGGGCCGTCGTGGTGGCATCCCGCACCCGGCCACGGCCGCGCTGGCCCGCGCCGCGCGAGCCCGCGCACGGGAGAGAGAGGGAGAGGCGGGAGAGGGCGGAAGGAAGGAAGGGAAGGGAAGGGAAGAAGGCAGGGGAGAGGGTCGCGCGCTCCCCTGAAGACCTGCTGGTGGGCGATACTGGGATCGAACCAGTGACCTCCTCGGTGTGAACGAGGCGCTCTCCCGCTGAGCCAATCGCCCGCCGCCCGGGACGCAAAAATCGGTCCGCCGGGGCGTACCTCAGGGTAGCGCATGCTGGCCATGCCACCGCGCCGCCACCGTGCCGCCACCGTGCCGCCGCCGCCCGGCCCGACACGCCCCCACACCTGTCCCCGCGCCGCCGCTCTTCCCCGCCATGCGGCGCCCGTCCGGCCGGGCGCCGTACCCGGACCCACCCGCGCCGTCACCGCCCGCTCAGCTCCCCGCTGGCACTCGTTCCTTATTGGCATAAACGGCGATATTAAACCCGAATTATCTCATTGATAGGGATATAACGATGATGTAAACTGGGCAATGTTCCGGACCGGTCCGGGTGAGTATCGCAGTGTGCGCGGCGAACCCGCCTAACTATGCCAAAGGTCTCATGACGCGTCATCACCGTGCAAGCTATCGAAGACCGGCAGTCCAGAGATAAATACATTCTCGAAACTTCAGTAAAGCAAACTCGCAGTGCATAACGCCTGGTCAGAGGAACAGCCAGCAAAGAAATAACGTTAATTTTAAGAAGTCTTTGACCAGGTCACAGCCAGTTTGTTGTTCAGTGCGCATGGTTACGGGTGCCCGCTTAGCGGAATCTAATTATTGCGACGAATTTTTAGCGGCCACCCGTCATAGGCGATGAGCGGCCGCATGGTAATGACGAAGCCCGGCATTCCGGGACATGACAAGACAAAGGTTTGCCGGATGATGAAGAACAGCAGCGCCACGGTGTCAGCGGAGCTCGCGCTCACGCTG
>Ga0302184_10002434_pt1 | contig 11830 bp, 11 predicted proteins | sample I_Palsa_N3_3_FD_200233 | JGI IMG/M metagenome (GOLD analysis project Ga0302184, IMG submission 200233) | Peat permafrost microbial communities from Stordalen Mire near Abisko, Sweden - I_Palsa_N3_3 | ecosystem: Environmental > Terrestrial > Soil > Palsa > Peat permafrost | place: Sweden...
CGCGGTCGCCGCGGCGCACTGCGCGCATTTCCTGGCGGTGGCCGAGACGGCGGCTGCTTACCTGACCGGGCCGGAGCAGGGCCGGTGGCTGGCCCGGCTGGACGCCGATCAGGCCAACTTGCGGCGCGCCGCGGCACATGCGGCGGGCCGCCCGGACGGGACCGCGGTGGTGCTGCGGCTGGGCGTCGCGCTGGACCGCTACTGGTGGGCCCGGTCCCGGCAGCAGGAGGCCTTCGGGCTGCTGGTGCCGGTGCTCCGGCGGCCCGACGCCGGCGCCGACCCCGCGCTGTTCGCCGCGGCACTGGACACCGCCGCGGTCGTCGCTTTCTTCATTGACCTCGCCACCGCACGGCAGCTTGCTGACCAGGCGGTCCAGGTCGCCCGCCAGCTGGGCGACGACCGGCTGCTCAGCAGAGCCCTCGGGTCGCTGTGCGCCACGCATTTCTTCGCCGGCGAGCCGGAGACAGGGCGCCCGTTCGGGCAGGAATCGGTCGAGCGGGCCCGGCGGCTCGGCGACGACGTGGAGCTGGCCTTGAGCCTGCTCGGGTATCTCATGACGATCGACCCGGCTCGGTCCGGGCCGCTGTACGCCGAGGCGTTCGCCTGCACCGAACGATCCGGCGACCATCTCACCAGTTCCGTCTTGCACAGCAACGCCGGCGGTGCTGCACTAAACGCCGGGAACATCCCGGCCGCCCGGGCTCACCTGGAAGCCGCCGTGCGAGTCGAGCAGCAGGTCGGATGGGAGAACGCCACCGTGCGGGCGAACCTGGGTGACGTGCTGCGCGCGGAGAGAGACCTCGACGGCGCCCGGTCCACGTTGGAGGCCGCCCTGCGTATCGGCCGCCGGAACGGCGACACCTGGAACATGGCTGGTGCCATCCTTGGCCTGGCGCGCCTGGCCGGCGATGCGGCCGACTGGGACCGGGCAGCTAAGCTGCACGGCATCGCGCAGGCCTTTCAGGACCGGACGGGCAATTCGTGGCAAGAATTCAATGCGCGTAACCGCCGGGACAGCCTGGACCAAGCGCGTGCGCACCTAGGCGATGAGCAGCTGGAGGGAGCCTACGCCACGGGCATGGCGCTAAGCCCCGAGAAGGCCCTCGACCTGGCCCTCCCGAAAGGCGGGTCCGGCCTGACCGCTACCGCCGTGAAGCCCGAGGGTCGTCATTGACCGGCCAGATCAGCCGGTCCGGGCCGCTAAGCCAGGTCGTTCTCGTAGGCGAGCACGACGGCCTGGATCCGGTCGCGGGCTCCGAGCTTCATCATGACCCGCGAGACGTGCGTCTTGACCGTGGCCTCGCCGACGAAGAGCTCGGCGGCGATCTCCGCATTCGTCAGGCCCCTGGCCATCAGCTGCCATACCTCGGTCTCCCGCGGGGTCAGGGTGCCGGCCGCCGGCAGCTGGCCGGCGTTGGGCGGACGGCGGGTGTAGGTCTCGATCAGCCGCCTGGTGACCGAGGGGGCCAGCAGCGTATCGCCGCGGACGACCGCGCGGATCCCTGCGACCAGCTGGTCGTCGGGAATGTCCTTCACGAGGAACCCGGACGCTCCCGCGCGGAGCGCCTCGTAGACGTACTCGTCGAGGTCGAATGTGGTCAAGATGATGACGCGCGGACCGCCCGCGGCCAGGATCAGGCGCGTTGCCGTGATCCCGTCCGTGCCTGGCATCTGTATATCCAGCAGAACGACGTCGGGTGTCAGCTCGGCGGCCAGGCGGATCGCCTGGTCACCGTCGCGCGCCTCGCCCGCGACCTGCATGTCCGCCTCGGCCTGCAAGATGGTGCGCAGCCCGGTCAGCACCAGCGGCTGGTCGTCGGCGATGAGGATACGGATCGTCATCTGCTCATCCTGGACTCACAGCGGCCGGGCCGGGGATGTACGCGCGGACGGTGAATCCGCCGTCGGGCCGGGACCCCGCCGTCACTGTCCCGCCGCAGTCTGCGGCGCGTTCGTGCATGCCGCGCAGGCCGTGGCCGGTGCGCGTGTTCCCGGTTGCCTGGCGCGCCGCCTGCTGGCCGCCGTCCCCGGCCTTATCGTCGGCGTGCACGGGCCATGCCGACGGTTCGTTGCTGATCTCAAGCGCTAGGCCCTCAGGGTTGTAGAGCGCTCTGACCTGGATGCTGGCGCCGGGAGCGTGCCGTGCGGCGTTGGTGATCGCCTCCTGGACGATCCGGTATGCCGCGCGGGCGGCGTCGGGCGGGAGCTGAGTCTCGGCGCCGTCGGCATGGAGCTCGACCGGCAGCCCGCAGACGCTGGCCCGGGTGGCCAGCGCGCGGATGCCCGCCAGCCCGGCCGGGGCGTCGCCGGCGCCCACCGCCGCGGACAGCACGAGCTCGTGCAGCTCGCTGGCGGTCTGCGCGGTTATCGCCCGCAAGGTGGCGACGTGCTCCCTGGCCAGTGGAGGATCGCTGTCCCATACCCGGCGCGCCGCGGTGGCCTGCATGACGATGGTGGTCAGCGCGTGCCCGACCGCGTCGTGCAGATCACGCGCGATCCGCAACCGTTCCCCGGCGACGGCCCGCCGGGCGCTAACCGCGCTCTCGTCGCGCACGCTCGCGGCGGTTTCCGCGAGCGCGGTCAGCAGGCGGCCGCCGTCGCGCAGCAGACGGCCGACAGCCCAGCAGGCCAGCACGACCGCCGCCGTGGAAGCAGCTTCGGCCGGGCTGAAGTGTGCCGCCGGATCAAGAACGACGGAAAGGAGCACGCAGATCAGGCAGGCGATCAGGGCGCCGAGAGCCTGGGGCAGCGCGCAGACGGCGCCGGTGACCAGCGGGATCACGACCAGGAGGCTGGTCGGCGGCAGGCCGTCCAGCGGATCCGCCGGCCTGGCGACGGCACTGTAGCCGACGGTGGCGGCGAGGCAGACCGCCGCTGCGGGCAGCGGCGTGCGTCGCAGCCAGGCGATCGGAAGCGCGGTCCCCGCTGCCAGCAGGGCGTCGGCGGGCCAGTGCCTAGTCGCGAGGAGCGCAACCGTCAGCCCGAGCGCGGCCAGCGTGAGCACGGCGTCCACCTGCCGGGCAGACGGCAGGATCCATCTGCTGGGAAGGGGCGCGGGCGGCGCCTGCTCGGGCGCCTCCGCGGCCAGGGCTGCTGCTACACGGGCCCGCAGCTCCGGCAGTGAAGGGGCCGGCACCCGGTCATCGGCACGATCCGCGCCTGGGCGACGGGTGCCGGTGCCGTCGGCCACGGCGTCGCCGGACCGGAACCGCGCGAGCAGCCCGCGCATGTCGGCGAGCGTGCCGCGGGCGACGCGCTCGAGCTCGGCGACCTCCGCCGGTCCCGTGCAGCCGCGTACCGTCGCATCCCGTCCAGGCCGCGCAGCATGACGGCCTCAAGATCGGTGCCGATCCGCTGACGCTCCTGGGCGACGCCCGAGGCGGTCCGGCCGGCCTGGGCCTCGGCGAGGCGGCGGGTTGCCCGCCTGAGCCGGCCGGCCAGGCCGGCGCGCGCGCGGACGACCACGCCAGCCGCCGCCGGCGCGATGACCAGGAGCACCGTGAAGAAGGCAATGGAGTCAGCGTGCGAGTAGTTCTGGCTCTGCGGCGACAGTACCTGGGCCGCCGCCACCCCGATGACGGCCGCCGTGAGGCCGACGGCGGCGGCCCGCGCGGCGCCCGCTACAACGCCGCGCCCGGCGCGGCGTTCGCCCGCATCGCGGTGATCGTCCGCAGCAGCCCGGCCTGGACCCAGCCAGACATCACGGTAACCACCAGGCCAGCGGCCAGCGCGCTGCCCGCCCGCAGCTGACAAACACCCCGCAGGTGCCAAGGCCCCTCCCGCCCCGACGACGGAGGGGCCAGCGGTCACCGGGTGATCAGCTGGGCGAGTTGTCCTGCTTGCCCCCGGTGGACGTGCATGTTGCCGTAGATGCTGCGGTCCAGCCCGAAGAACCACAGGCCGGGATGATCCGGCGAGGACGACGGGCCGGTGAACGGCGGCAGGCCCGATTCATCCAGTGCCACCAGGTGGCCGACCAGCGGCCCGAGCGCGGGCCGGTAGCCGGTGGCGCAGATGACGACGTCGGGTGTGCAGGCCGAGCCGTCGGCGAAGCGGACGGTCCGGCCTTCGAACCGGTCGACGGCTGGCTTGACCGTGACCCGCCCGGCTTTCAGCGCCCGGACGAACCCGTCGTCGACGGCCACCGTAACCCCTCGCGCGGCTAGCCGGCTGAAGGCGCCGAGCTCAGAGCGCGGGTAGCCGTGCCTGCGCAGGTCCCCGAAGGCAAGCCGCTGGATGATGCGCACGTTGGCGTCCTGGACCCGGACCGGCAACGGCCGGCCGGCCAGGCTGACCGGATGCAGCGGGATTCCTGCCAGCCGCAGCGGGGTGATATTCATCCCAGAACGAGCCGACAGCCACAGTCCGGCCACGTCGCTGCGCACCAGGTGGTTGAGCAGGTCCACGCCGGAGTTCCCCGGGCCAACGACAAGGACGTCCCGGCCGACCATCTCGCCGGTGTTCCGGAACTGCCCGGAGTGGATGAGCCTCCCGGGATAGCCGGCCATCCCCGGCCAGTTCGGCATCACCGGCTCGGCGTCCGGGCCGGTGGCGACCACCACATGCGCCGCGGTAAGACTGCCGTCACCAAGGTGCAGTTCCCACCGCGGGCCTGCCCGGTCGATCCGACCCACGGCCGTGCCGAACTTGAGGCGCATCCCGGCCGCGTACTGCTCAAGGTAGGCGACATAGTCGTCACGAGCGGGGAACGGCCCGTACCGGCGGGGAATGCGCAGGCCAGGCTGATGGGAGAACATCCGGTGCGTGTTCAGCCGAAGCTGATCATGCCGCGCCCGCCACGATGCGGCCACCGTGGCGGCCCTCTCGACAATCAGTGGATCAGCGCCCGCCCGCCGGATCGCCCACGCCGCGGCAAGCCCCGCAGGGCCGGCGCCTACCACCACCACCCGCTCATCCATGCCGCGAGCCTGGCCGCAGCCGGCACCGGCCGTCAACCAGTGCCAGCAGCCAGCACGGGAAACCGGCAGGCCCGCCCGGCACGGTCACCATCTCCCAGCCAGGGTCACTGTTCTGGCATGACGTAGCGCATCAGGCTGCGGCCCGGCGGAGATGTCCGGCCAGCACCGCAATGGCGCCGATCAGCCCGGCCAGTGCCACGACGGCGAAGACGGTCTCGTAGGTCCAGTTCAGGGCGCTGTGCTTGTACCAGCTGGGGTAGGTGAGGACCTCGAACAGGCACAGGATGCCGGCGAAGACGGCACCCGCGGTGATCCGCCCGCTGCGCAGCAGCCAGGCAACGATCACGAAGAAGGCGCCGAACACCACGCCGACGGGCCATGTCACGGTATCTTTCCCTACCTCCCCCAGCCCGATCATGACCGCGGTGCCGAACTCGCCGAGGGCGAGGATCCCGGCGATGGCGGTCAGGACAGTGAGCTTGCGAGTGTTCATGGTGTACCTCCGGTGGAATCTGTGGTGACGTCACGATGCCTCCGGACGGTTCCCGGCCAGAAGAGGCGCCTTCCCGGATCAGCCGGGAAATACTCCCAGGCAGCATCGGGGAAGGCACGCGTCCCACGATCCGCGGCATGCACCACCGCCGGCCGACCGTGATTGCTGCCGCCGGCCATAATGGCCGCGTGATCGAGGAGCTGATCGCCCGCATGGCGGCCCTGCTCGAGCCGCTGGCGGCCGCGGGCGACCAGCGGCAGTACTTCCACGCCACCTACCAGCGCACTACCACCGCCGTGGCCGACGAACTCAACCGCGGCGGCTTCGCCGACCCGGACTGGGTCGAGCGGTGGGACGTCGCGTTCGCCGACCTGTACCTGGACGCCCTGGAGGCCGACCTGGCGGGCCGGAAGCCGACGCTACCGTGGCAGGTCGCGTTCGGCGCTCCCGCCGAGCTGCCTCCGCTGCGGCACGTGCTGCTCGGCATGAACGCGCACATCAACTACGACCTGCCGCAGGCCCTGGTCGCCGTGATCACCGACGAGCAATTCGACGACGCGACCATGCTCGCCCGGCGAGAGGCCGATCACCGGGCCATCGATGATGTGCTCGCGGCCCGGGTCGCCGCCGAGGACGACGAGCTGACCAGGCTCTCCGGGCCCGGGCCCCTGCTCGACCGGCTGCTGCGGCCGTTCAACCGGCTCGGCACCCAGCGCTTCTTGCGGGAGGCGCGGCGCAAGGTGTGGGCCAACGCGATCGCGCTGAGCCGGGCGCGCAGGCAGGGCCCGGACACCTACGCGGCTGTCCTGGCCCAGCTGGAGGAACTCAGCGCCGCCAAGGTCACGACGCTGCAGGCACCCGGCCAGGTGCTGCTCAAGCTGGCCGCCACCGGGTTCGGGGTCAGGCTGCCGCCCGGGGCGTAACCGCCGTCATCCGCGGGGCTGCTGGGAGCTGCTGGGCTGCTGGGAGCTGCGGGTGCGTCTGCGGGTGTCCTCAGCGTCGTGGGCGTGGTGGGATGCCCCTGGCGCGGAGGGCGGCCTGGGTCCGGTCGGCGGCCTGGAGCTTGTCCAGGATGCGGGAGACGTGGTTTTGCACGGTCTTCAGCGAGAGGCCGAGGGAGCGGGCGATCTGCTGGTTGCTGGCCCCTTCGGCCAGCAGGTCGAGGACCTCGCGTTCCCGCGAGGTCAGGTCATCTGGCCGGGATGGGCTCGCCGGGCCGGAGAGCCGATCGGGGGTGCGGGCCAGGAGCCGGGTGGCGACCCCGGCGCCGAATACGGCGCCGCCCGCGGCGACGGTGCGCAGCGCCGCGGCGATCTCGCCGGCGGACGCGCCCTTGAGGACATAGCCGCGCGCGCCCGCCGCCAGGGCGGCGAAGACGGTGTCGTCGTCGTCGACCATGGTCACCACGAGCACGGCGGTGCCCGGAGCGATCTGGGCTGCGCGCCGCGTCGCCTCGACGCCGGAGGCGCCGGGCAGGTTGATGTCCATGAGCACCACGTCAGGCGCGGTTTCCGTGATGGCCGCCAGGGCCTCCTCGGCGGTGCCGGCCGTGCCGGCCACCTCGACCTCGGGCAGGGTGGCGAGCAGGCCGGCCAGACCGTCCCGGAAGACGGGATGGTCGTCGACGATAAGCACCCGGGTCACGCGGGCACCGCCGGAACGCCGGGAAGCGACGCGGGCGCGGTCACGGCGGGCAGCCGCGCCTGGACGGTGACGCCGGGTGAGCCGTCCCTGACCGTGACGGTGCCGCCGAGTTCCTCGGCCCGCTCCCGCATGATGGCCAGGCCGTGGCCCGGGTGACTCGCCGCGACCAGCCCGGTGCCGTCGTCGGTTACCTCGACGGCCAGCCCGGCCGGGGTGCAGGTTATCGATACCCGGCAGTGGTGGGCGCGGGCGTGCCGGACGGTGTTGGTCACTGCCTCGACCACGATGCGGTAGGCGGCGACCTCGACCGCGGCAGGCAGCGCGGGCAGGTCGTCGCCGGCGTCCACGCTGGCCGCCAGGCCGGCCCCGGCGGTCAGCCGCTCGATGGCCTGGGCGCATGCGCCAGCCAGGCCGAGCTCGTCCAGGGCGGGCGGGCGCAGCCCTTCCACCAGGCGCCGGACATCCACCACGGTGCAGCGGATCTCCTCGCCGAGGTCGTGCAGCTGCCTTGAGGCGCCCTCGGTGCCCGGCGGGAGCAGCGCCCGCGCCGTCTCGGTCTTCAGGGTCAGCCCGGCCAGCGCCGGGCCGATGCCGTCGTGCAGGTCCCGGCGCAGCCGGCGCCGTTCTTCCTCCCGGGCCACGACGAGCCGTTCCCGGGCGCGCTGCAGGTCCTCGCGGAGCAGCCGCGCGTGCAGCGCGCCGCCGAGCTGCCGGGCCAGGTCGTGCAGCAGCCTCTCCTCGGCCGCGCTCAGCGGGCGATCCGGCGCCCGGTAGGTCACGGAACCGACCGGGGTGCCGTAGGCAAGCAACGGAATGCTGGGCATGCTGGCAACGGGGCTGACGGCGCTGCCGAGGCCGGCCTGGCCGGCGACGGCCGGGACGTCGCTGCCGGTGCCTATGGCGGCGGCCGGGACGTCGCTGCCGGTGCCTATCACGATTGTTCCGTCGGGACCGCGGACGCTGACGTCGTGCAGGTCCAGCCCGGTTGTCAGCTCGGCTACGGCCGCGTCAAGCAGCCGGTCAATGTCGGCGGCGGCCTCCAGGCGCTCGCCGAGGCCGGCCAGCACCTCGTAGGGCTCGTGCCAGCGGCCGTAAACGATCCGGGTGACGCCACGCTGCAGCTTGTCGCGCAGCGGGATGAGGAGAAGCGCCGCCACCGCCGCGGCGAGCGCGGAAGGCCACCACGTGTGGTGGACGGGGACGAGCGCGGCCGCGGCGATGACCACCACCGCGTAGATCCCGACTACGACGCCGGACATGGCCAGCCACAGCAGGGTGCGCTGCGCGGCGTGGCGCAGGTCGTACAGCCCGTGGCTGAGGATGGCGAAGGCGATCGCGGCGGGCAGCGGCAGGAGCACGAGGCCGAAGATCCACCCGGGGACGCCGTTAGTGACGAGGATGGTGAGGAAGACCAGAGCCGGCGGGCAGGCGGCCAGCGCGAGGAACAGCAGTTGCTGGCGGACCAGCGGCCCGCCGCGCCGCCAGCGTAGGACGAGCCCGGCGATGGCTCCGGCGGCGGTCGCCGTGGCCAGCAGGACCCCGGCGTTGCTGAGGGCGGAGGCTATGCCGCCGAACCGGCCGGGCAGGCCGAGCGGGTTGTGCCAGCGGGCGAGCCGGGCCTCCTGGGTGTGCGGGCTGACCACGTTTCCGAGGAACAGGCAGGTCACGGCGGCGGTGGCAGACCAGGACAGCCAGCCCCAGCGCGGCCCGGGCAGCCGGCCGTCGGGGAACACCACGGGCACACCGACCACGACGATCAACATCCCGGCCGCCTGCAGGCCCGGGCCGAACGCGGCCATGTAGGAGGCGCCGGGTACCGAGCCCGGCGCCGTCACCACGCCGTGCACGCCTGCCTCGGTGAGCGCCAGGCCAACCCCCATGACCGCCGCCGCGGCCAGGAGCAGCCAGCCCACCCGGTTGCCGGGAACCGCCAGAGCGACCACCGCGCCGATCACCGCGACCGCGCCGAGGGCACAGGCGAACGACAGCGTATCGGCGAACACGGCGGTGCCCGCCTGGTCGAAGGCGGGAGCGGAGGCCGACCCGGCCACCGCCACCAGAACGGCGACGCCGACCGCGGCCGCGATCAAGCGGCCGCGGGCCGGCGCTGGGGTCTGGCCTTCCATAAGCTCATGGTGCATCACGCGCGCGTCCCCGGCGAGGGGATCAGTTCCCGGGCGGCGCCGCTTCGGCCACAGCCCGGCGGCGGAGCCGGGCCGCCAGCACGGCGATGGCCGCGATCAGCCCGGCCAGCGCGACTAGGGCGACGGCGCTCTGGTACACCCAGTCCAGCACGTCGTGCTTGTGCCAGCTGGGGAACTCGATGACCTCGAACAGGCACAAGATGCCGGCGAAGATGGCACCCGCGCCGACCCGCCCGCTGCGCAGCAGCCACGTGGCCAGCAGGAAGAACCCGCCGAATAGGACGGCGAAGGAGCTTCCCCAGGGATCCTTCCCCAGCCCGATGATGACCGCGCTGCCGAACTCGGCCAGGGCGAGCGTCCCGGCGAGGGCGGTCAGGAAAGTGAGCTCGCGAGTGTTCATGGTGTACCTCCGGTGGGATCTGTGGCGAGATCACGATGCCTCCGGACGGTTCCCGGCTAGAAGAGGCGCCTTCCCGGATCAGCCGGGAAATAGTCCCGGGCAGCATCCGGAACGGCGCGCGCGTCACACAATCTGCGGCAAACACCAGCGCTCGACTGGCCGGCTCGAAAGCCCGGCGAGCTCGCTCAGTGCCATGGTCTGGCCGCCCGTTCCGCCCAGTAGGCGCCGGGGTCCTCGGCGAGGCTGAGCTCCGGAAGCGGGCCGACGGTGAGCGCGGCCAGGTTCTCATCCAGCTGCGCGCGGGTGACGGCCCCGGACAGCACAACCGATGCCCACGGCTGGGCCAGCGCGGCGGCCAGCGCGATCGCGTCTTCGGTGACACCGCGCGCCGCGGCCAGCGCGGTCAACGGCGCCGGCGGCCCGCCCGCCGCAGTCAGCCGACCGTTGGCCACTGCCTCCTTGATAAGGACCGCCCACCCGACCGCGGCGGCTTCGGCCGCGGCGGCGCCTGCCGATGGCTCGAGCAGGTTCCAGGTCACCTCCGTCGCCGTGAACAGCTGCTGCCCGTCAACGGTCACCGATAGCGCCCGGCGGATCGTTTCCGCCTGATGCGGGCCGCTCGCGCTCAGCCCGATGATCACACCCTCGGCGCGCAGCCCGGACAGCGCGGCCAGCAGCGGAGCGTCGGTAAACAATCCGGAATCAAGGGTCAGCGAGTGCACCTGATACAAGGTAAGCCGGTCACCGAGCAGGGCCCGGCTTTGCGCCAGCTGGGTCGTGAACATAGCCAGCGAATGTTCCTTGACCTCCTGCTGAGGAGCGTCGAGCCGCCAGTCACCGGTATAGCGGTATCCCCACTTCGAACCGACGATCACGTCCGGGTGGCCTCGCTCGGCCAGCCAGCCGGCCAGGAATTCCTCCGCCCGGCCGTAGGAACGGGCCGCGTCGACGTACCTGACCCCGGCCGCGTAGGCCGCGTCCAGCATCGAGAAGGTCTGGGTCCGCAGGCCGGCCACGCTGCGGTCGGGCAGGTCCTCCTCACGGCCGCTGGTGATGTACGCCGGGCGGCCCAGAGCGGCCAGCCCCAGCCCGATCCGGGAGACCACCGGTCCCCCGGCCCCGAGGGTTGCCGCGGGCATCTGAATCCGGCTCCGGTGATCGCTGACCATGCCCACTACCGTACCGGCGGCCCAGCTGAACGTGCCTGTTGGCGGCCGGGAACAAGAGCGCCGGCGGCCGCGGGCGCCTTGCGTCCCGGGTTACAGGCGGGAGGTGAGCTCCTTCACGATATCCGCCGCTGACTGCGGCTGCCTGGCGAGCGCGACGCCTTGTCCGGCCCACATCGAGAGCGCTTCGATGTCCCCGGTGGTCCCGATCATCGGCGGTGCTGGCTCGTAACGTACGATTGCTTCGCCGGAGACGAGGTGCGCGACCACGTCGCCTATTCCTGGCCGCTGGGCGTCTGGGGGGCGGCCCGCGGCTTCCCACGCCTGGGCCGTCGAGTTGCGCAGCGCGCGGTGCGGGGAATCGGGCCACCCGACGTCGTACAGGTTCGGGTACCACTGCGGATCGGTCTCGGCCGCCGCTATCAGCGCGTTCCGGTAGTCCTGGTGGATCGGCATCTCGGTGGCCAGCAGGAACCGGGTGCCCAGCCACGCGGCCTGCGCACCCAGCGCGAACACCGCCGCGACGCCGCGGGCATCACCGATCCCGCCCGCCGCGATCACCGGCACCGGCGCCACCGCGTCCACCACCGCGGGCACCAACGGCAGCGTCGCGACGGTCCCCGACAGGTGGCCGCCGGCCTCCCAGCCCTGCGCCACCACCACGTCCGCGCCGGCCCCGACCGCCCGCCGTGCCTCCTCGGCACTGCCCACCGTGACCAGGACGACTCCCCCGGCGTCGTGCACCAGCTTGATGTAGCCGCTGGGATCTCCCAACATAAACGAGACGATCCGCAAGCCGGCCTCAAGGGCCTGGTCCAGGCGACGGTGCTGATCTGAGGTGAGAACAAGGTTGCCGCCGAACGGCCGCTCGGTCAGTCCCGCCACCTCACGCACGAGGGCTCCGGCGTCATCGGACCAGGTGAGCGTCACCATGCCGAGCGCGCCGGCATTCGAGACCGCCGCGGCCAGCGGGGGAATCGCGGCCATGGGTGCCTGCACGATCGGTTGTTCAATTCCGAGCATCTCGCATACCGGCGTGGTCACTGCCCTCGCCCCTTCCGTAA
>Ga0302184_10002435_pt1 | contig 11829 bp, 9 predicted proteins | sample I_Palsa_N3_3_FD_200233 | JGI IMG/M metagenome (GOLD analysis project Ga0302184, IMG submission 200233) | Peat permafrost microbial communities from Stordalen Mire near Abisko, Sweden - I_Palsa_N3_3 | ecosystem: Environmental > Terrestrial > Soil > Palsa > Peat permafrost | place: Sweden: Abisko...
CGTGGTCTTCCGGGCCAAGCCGGGCGACGACAGCGACGGCGAGCCGATCTACGGCAACATCAAGGTCCAAGCCACCTGGATCATCGGCACCTCGGCGATCGTGCTCTTCCTGGCCGTGTTCGGCACGATCGAGCTGGTCGGCCCGGCCGGGGCGGGCGCGGGGGAGGGCCCGTCGCCCATCTGGACGCTGGCCGGCAAGCAGACGACCAGCTGGTCGCCGGGGACCAACGACGTGCTCGACGTCCAGGTGATCGGCCAGCAGTGGGTCTGGACGTACCGCTATCCGCAGTTCGGCGGGATGGAGAGCTCCGAGCTCTACCTGCCGGTGAACACCCCGGTGGCCTTCCACGTGACCTCGCTGGACGTGATCCACAGCTTCTGGGCCTACCAGCTCGGGGTCAAGGCGGACGCCAACCCGGGCGTGGACAACGTGGCCTACACGACGGCGAAGGCGCTCGGCGGCTTCACCGTCCGCTGCAGCGAGCTGTGCGGCATCTGGCACGGCGCCATGTACAACTACGGCCAGGTCGTCTCCCCGACGGCGTTCCAGTCCTGGGCGAGCGGCGTGCAGGCCAAGGAACAGTCGGACGGAGTGCTCGCCGCCCTGCCCGCGTACGCGCTGACCTACGACCCCACCGTGATTCCCCAGCTCGGCAAGAACATCGTCACGATCGACGGCATCACCGGTGCCGCGGGCTCCTACTACGGCCCTGGCAACCCGGTGACGCCGTGACGCACGTCAACTCCGCCACGACATCGGTAAAGAGGTGACGGGATGGCCATCGAGACCCAGCCGGAGCGAGCCGACCCCACGGGCCGCGGTCCCGAGCCCGCGGGAGCGGCCGTGCGGCCCTGGTGGCTGCGCCCGGGCATCCCGGCCGGCCTGATCGGGGCCGTGATCGGCTACTTCCTCGGTCACTGGCTCGGCAACTTCCTGGGCGGGGACTACGCTCGCAGTTCGCTGGCCGACGCCAACGACGTGGCCATCGTGCTCGGCTACGCCTTCGCCGTGCTCGGCTGGCTGGCCGGCCTGGGGGTGTTCAACGACCTGTTCGGGCTCATGCTCGGCCGGCCGCTGCCCGAGGAGCGCAGGCTGGTCGGCAAGGAGGATCCCGGCCTGGGCAAGTACTTCCGGTACACGCTGGACCACAAGGTCGTGGGCATCCAGTACCTGTACGGCATGATCGCCTACTTCCTGACCGGCGGCCTGTTCGCCATGGCCATCCGGAGCGAGCTGCTCTCGCCGTCGTACCACCTCATCGGCCCCGAGCAGTACCTTGAGGTGGTCGGCGAGCACGGCACGATGATGATGATGATGATGTCCTCGGTCATCCTCGGGCCGTTCGGCCAGTACTTCGGCCCGCTGCTGATCGGGTCCAAGCGGGTCGCGTTCCCCCGGCTCGAGGCGCTCGGCTTCTGGCTGACCCCGGCCTCCTACGTCATCCTGCTGTCCGCCATCTTGTTCGGCGGGTTCCCCACCGGCTGGACCGGGTACGAGCCGCTGGCCACCCAGGCCACCTCGGGCATGGACGCCTACTACTTCGCGTTCGGCCTGATGGGCATCTCGATGATCCTGGCCGGCTTCAACATGATCGTCACGATCATCAACTACCGGGCCCCCGGGATGCGCTGGAGCAGGCTCCCGATGTTCGTCTGGTCCATGTTCACCGTGGCGTTCCTGCAGGTGCTGGCGGTCCCGGTGCTGGTCGGGGCGTGCTATATGGGCCTGAGCGACCGGACCTTCCAGACCGCGTTCTTCACCAACCAGCTCGGCGGCAGCAGCTACCTGTACGAGAACCTGTTCTGGTTCTTCGGCCATCCGGAGGTATACATCCTGGCCCTGCCGGGGTTCGGCGTCATCTCCGAGGTGGTCTCGGTGTTCTGCCGAAAACCGCTGTTCGGCTACAAGATCGCGGCGGCCGGCATGCTCGGCGTCGGCATCTTGTCCTTCTTCGTCTGGCAGCACCACCTGTTCGACAGCGGGATCAACCCGGACATGCGGCCGCTGTTCATGCTCACCACCGAGCTGATCTCGATCCCGACCGGGTTCATCTACCTGGTCGGCATGGGCACCTTCTGGAAAGCCAGGATCCGGTTCTCCATCCCGATGCTGTTCGCCCTGGCCTTCTATTTTAACTTCCTGATCGGCGGCATCAGCGGCGTGTTCCTGTCAGACGTGCCCGCCGACACAACCGAGCACGGCTCGTTCTTCGTCATGGCCCACTTCCACTACACGATCATGGGCGGGCTGATCTTCGCGTTCTTCTCCGGCATCTACTACTGGCTGCCGAAGATGACCGGGATCAAGCTGAACGAGACGCTGGGCAAGATCCACTTCTGGACCATGTTCATCTTCTTCAACAGCACCTTCCTGCCCCTGTTCGCGCTCGGCGTGATGGGCATGCCGCGCCGGGTGTTCGAGTACGCCCGCAACCTGGAGACGCTCAACGACTGGGTCTCGATCTCCTCGTTCTTGCTGGGTGTTTCGATCCTGATCTTCCTGTTCAACTTCGTCATGTCCATGCTGTTCTGGCGGACACCCGAGGTCGGAAACCCGTGGCGGTCGCGCAGCCTGGAGTGGCAGCTGTCGACTCCGCCGCCGCCGGAGAACTTCAAGCGGGTGCCGGTGATCCTGTCCAGTCCCTATGACTACGGGGTCAAGGACGCGCTGCCGGTGGCCGACCTGAACCCGCCGCCCGGCGTGATCGGCTCCGCCTACGCGCCGGCCGGCGCAGTGCCAGCCAGTACAGGGGAGGCATAACGATGACGGACCTGACCTCCACACCCTCCGAAGCCGCGGCCGCGGCAGAGGACGAGGGCTTCTACCACGAGTCCGCGCTGAACGCGACCTGGACCGGCTCGCGGCTGGCCATCGGCGGGCTGACGTTCCTGTTCGGCGCGTTCCTGTTCGCCTACTTCTACCTGCGGTCCCTGAACTCCTCGGGCCTGTGGCAGGGGCCCGGCTTCGTCCGCCCGTCGCTGTGGATCGGCACCACGATCATGCTCCTGGCCGAGGTGTCGGCTGGCGTGCACTACTTCGGCCTGCAGCGGATCAAGGCCGGGGGCAAGAGTACCTGGCAGATCACCGGGCTGCTGGCCCTGGGCCTGGGGCTGGCGGCCGTGGCGTTCCAGATTTACCAGCTCGTAGACCTGCCCTTCGCACCGGGCAGCTCGGGCTACGCCAGCGTCTTCACCGGCTTCTACCCGGTCTTCCTCGTGATCCAGCTGGCCGTGCTGCTCTGGCTGGAGATCCTGCTGGCCAGGTCACGGTTCATCCCGGCCCTGTCGTTCGTGGAACAGCCCCCCACATACACTGAGACCCACGCCGTGCAGCGGTTCCAGGCCTCGCTCAGCGCCTTTTCCACCACCTGGAACTACATGGCCCTGATGGCCCTGCTGTTCTGGTTCCTGTTCTACGCTCTGTAGTAACGTCCCGAAGCGAAGAGGGAGAGGGACCTGGAGTGGATTCCAACGTCAGCGCGTGGACCTTCGGCGGATCGATACTGACCTTCGCCTTCCCGATGATCCTGTTCATCGTGGTCGCGGGCGCGCTGTACGTCCTGTACACCAAGCCGGAGTCCGTTCCCGGGCATAGTGCCCCGTGGCTGCAGCGGTCGGTGTCCTACACGGCGGTGCCCGGGAAGGCAGCGGTCGCTCACGACGCCCGGGCCCAGGCCGCCCTCGAGGCGGCGCAGGTCAGGCCCGCCGCGGCCGGAACGGCCGGGATCGTCACGGGCGCAACGGCCGAGCCGGACCCCGCTGCTGAGACCCCAGCTGCCGAGACCCCAGCGCCTGAGACACCGGCCGCCGAGACCCGCGTTGCCGAGACACCGGCCGCCGAGACTCCAGGCCCGGCGACCGAGACCGAGGACGCGGAGTGACCTCTGCTGCCGCACTTCCCCAGCTCGACCAGCGCGGGACCCCGCCTCGTGGCCGCCGTACCGCGGGTACGGTGGCGCGCGCGCTGGTCGCGCTGACCAAGCCGCGGATCATCGAACTGCTCCTGGTCACCACGGTCCCGGCCATGCTGCTGGCCCAGCGCGGGCTGCCCTCGCTCAAGCTCGTCCTGGTCACGCTGATCGGCGGCACTCTCGCCGCGGGCAGTGCGAACACGATCAACTGCTACATCGACCGGGACATCGACGCGCTGATGAAGCGCACCTCGCGCCGCCCCCTGGTCGTGAACGGCAAGGGCACCATCAAGCCCTGGGAGGCCCTGGCCTGGGGCATCCTCCTGGGGGCGGGCGCCACCCTCCTGCTCGGCCTGATGGCCAACTGGCTGGCGGCCTCGCTGGCCGACACGGCCATCTTGTTCTACATCTTCGTGTACACGCTGCTGCTCAAGCGGCGCAGCCCGGCCAACATCGTGATCGGCGGCGCCGCGGGCTGCTTCCCGGTGCTGGTCGGCTGGGCCGCGGTCACCGGTACGGTCAGCCCGGCCGCGGTGGTGCTGTTCGCCGTCATCTTCTTGTGGACCCCGCCGCACTTCTGGGCGCTGGCCATGAAGTTCCGCAAGGACTACGCGGCCGCGAACGTGCCGATGCTGCCCGTGGTGGCGTCGCCCGCCGCGGTCGCCCGCAAGATCTTGTGGTACTCCTACGCCATGGTCGCGGCCACCTTGGCCCTGGTCCCGTTCGCCGGCTGGATCTACGGCGCCGCGGCCGCCGCGCTGGGAGCCTGGTTCCTGGTCGAGGCGCACGGGCTGGACACCCGCATCCGGGCCGTTCAGGCCGCGGAAAGCGCAACCCCAAGCGGCGCCGAAGCCCCCGCCTCGCCGGCCCCGATGCGGCTGTTCCACCTGTCCATCGCGTACCTGACCCTGCTGTTCGCCGCGGTCGCGGCCACCGCCCTGCTCCCGTGGGGCCACTGGTAGGGCCCCGGTCTGATCCAGGAGTAATGGGTCTCACCTACGTCGTTGCCGACGGCATGGTAGAGCGGAAGATGCGCGCTACGCTAGCGGGTGAGGTGTTATGGCTAGAGTTCCGAAGCTGTCCCGGCGGATCAGGTGGGCGATCCCGGTCGGCGCGCTCGTCGTCACCAGCGCGGTGATGGCCGGGTCGCTGATCTCCGTCGCCCAGGCCTCGCCCGGGCTGCCGTCCAGGACCCCGGCCCAGCTGCTGGCCCAGGTCGCGGACTCGGTCACCCCGCCGCTGACCGGGACCGTGGTGGAGACCACCTCGCTCGGCCTGCCGAGCCTGCCCGGCACGGCGAACCCGACCTCGATCGCCTCGCTGCTCACCGGGTCGCACACGGTCCGGGTCTGGTACTCCGGCCCGCGGCACTTCCGGCTGGCCGTGCCCGAGCCGCTGAGCGAGACCGACGTGATCGCGGACGGCAACACGGCCTGGCAGTGGGAGAGCACGGCGAACGCGGTCACCGAGTACTCGCTGCCCGCTGAGGCCAAGGCCCCGCAGGCCGCGCCCACCACCGCCCCGCTCACCCCGCAGCAGGCGGCCCAGCAGGTGCTGGCCGCGGTGGGCCCGACCACCACGGTGAGCGTGGACAGCAACGTCACGGTGGCCGGCCAGCCCGCCTACGAGCTGGTCCTGGCACCCAAGGACTCCCGGTCGCTGGTCGGGCAGGTCCAGATCGCCATCGACGGCAAGAACGGCGTGCCGCTGCGCCTGCAGGTCTACACCCGCGGCGCGAGCAGCCCCGCGTTCGGTGTGGGCTACACCTCCATCCAGTTCGTCACCCCGGCACCCGCCGACCTGACCTTCACCCCGCCGCCCGGGGCCACGGTCACCCGCGTGAACCTGAGCGCGCCGTCCGGCTCGGACCGGATGCAGGGCGACGTCAGCACCATCGGATCGGGCTGGCTGACCGTGCTCGACCTGCCCTCGGCCGGGCTGACCGCCCCGAGCGGCAGCGGGCCGGCCCCGGGCAGCGGCGGCTCCAGTGACAGCGCAGCGGTGCTGAACGCTCTGCTGCTCTCGGCCACGCCGGTCAGCGGCGCCTGGGGCAGCGGTCGGCTGCTGCGGACCAGCCTGGTCTCGGTGCTGATCACCGCCGGCGGCCGCACGTTCGTCGGAGCGGTGCAGCCCAGCGTGCTGTACGCCGCGGCCGGCCAGGCCCCGGCCGGCTCCTCGTCGACGCAGGCACCTTGACCGCGATCTCTTCCACCGGGCTGACCAAGCGCTTCCGCGGCGGCCAGCTGGCCGTCGACCACATCGACCTCGCGGTTCCCGACGGCGCGGTGTACGGCTTCCTCGGCCCGAACGGGTCCGGCAAGACCACCACGATCAGGCTGCTGCTCGGCCTGGCCTTCCCGACCAGCGGCCAGGCCGAGCTGCTTGGCGTGCCGGTGCCGGGCGGCGTCAACCGGGTGCTGCACCGGGTCGGCTCGCTGGTCGAAGGGCCGGCCTTCTACCCGTTCCTGTCCGGCCGGGACAACCTGGCCCGGTACGACGCCGCGGACCGGACCGCCGACCCGCGCACCATGCCGGACCGGATCGGCCAGGCGCTGGAGCGGGTGGGCCTGCTGAGCGCGGCTCGCAAGCGGTACCGGCACTACTCGCTCGGCATGAAGCAGCGTCTGGCCATCGCGGCCAGCCTGCTGCGGCCCCGGGACCTCATCATCTTGGACGAGCCGACCAACGGGCTCGACCCGCAGGGGACCCGGGAGGTGCGCGCGCTGGTCCGCCAGATCGCCGCCGACGGCACCACGGTGTTCGTCTCCTCCCACCTGCTGGCCGAGGTCGAGCAGGTCTGCACGCACGTCGGGGTGATGCGCACCGGCCGGCTGGTGTTCCAGGGCCCGCTGGCCGAGCTGCGCCGGACCGGCGCCGCCCGGGTCGTCGTGCAGACCGCCGACGCCGACGGCGCGGTCAAGGTGTTCGCCACCTTGGGCCTCACCGACACCCAGGCCGGCCCGGACGAGGCCTCGGCCCTGCTGGGCGGCGCCGAGCCGGAACGCGTCTGCGCCGAGCTCGTGCACGCCGGGATCGGCGTCCGCTGCTTCTGGGTCGCCGCGCCCAGCCTCGAGGACCTGTTCGTCGGGCTCACCGGGGAGGGTTTCGATGTCGACGGCTGACGCCCCCGCGCTGTCCGGCTCGCTTCCGGCCGCGCCCGTCGCTGCCCGTAACCCGGCTCGGGCCTGGCTGCGGCTGTTCGGCGCCGAGCTCCGGCTGGTCTTCGGGCGCCGGCGCAACCTGCTGCTGCTCGGCGTGACCGTAGTGTTCCCGGTGGTCATCGGGATCGCGTTGCGGGTGGCGGCGCCGCATCCGCAGGGCGGCAACGGCCCGGGGGTGGCGTTCTTCAACCAGCTGGCCGGCAACGGCGTGTTCCTGACCTTCATCGCGCTGTCGACCCTGCTCATCCTGGTTCTGCCGGTGGTGGTGGCGGTGGTGGCCGGGGACTCGGTGGCCGGCGAGGCCGGCTACGGAACGCTGCGCTACCTGCTCGCGGTCCCGGCCGGGCGGACCCGGCTGCTCGCGGTCAAGTTCGCCGCGATCATGGTGTTCGGGCTGGCCGCCACGGTCATCGTGGCCGCAGTCTCGCTCGCGGCCGGCGCCGCGCTGTTCCCGGTCGGGCCGGTGACGCTGCTCTCCGGCACCACCGTGCCGCTGGCCGACGGGCTGCTCCGGGTGCTGTTCGTCACGTTGTACGTGGCCGCGGGGATGGCCGCGCTAGGCGCGATCGGGCTGGCCATCTCGACCCTGACCGAGCACGCCATCGGCGCGATCGCCGCCATCGCGATCCTGGTCGTGACCAGCGAGGTGGCTGACCAGGTGCCGCAGCTCGCGGCCATTGGGCCCTACCTGCCCACACACTGGTGGCTGTCCTTCGACTCCATCCTGCGCACCCCGGTCGACACGTCCACCCTGCTCAAGGGGCTGCTGTCGTTCGGCGTCTACGCGGTCCTGTTCGGGTCCTTCGCCTGGGCCCGCTTCACCTCGGCCGACGTCACCAGCTGAGCCCGTCCGCGGGTCGCTCCCTGACATGTGCGTCTGGTGCGTTATTGCGACTTGGTCGCAATAACTTCTACACTGCAGCGGTGACCAATTCCTGGGAGGTCGTCCCCGCCGCTGACCAGCGTGCCCGCCTGATCAGGAGCCGCCTGACCAGGATCCGCCAGGGGCTGACCCCGGCCGAATGGGCCCGCTTCGGCGGCATGGTCGCGACGGTGGTGACGCTCAACGTGGCCGGCTGGGTGATGCTAACCGCCGCCCTGGGCGGGCACTACCACATCGGCAAGACGACGGTGTTCGGCGTGGGCACCGGGGCCTTGGCCTACACCCTGGGCATGCGGCATGCGTTCGACGCCGATCACATCGCGGCGATCGACAACACCACCCGCAAGCTGGTCGGGGAGGGCAAGCGCCCGCTCTCGGTGGGGTTCTTCTTCTCCCTGGGCCACTCCAGCGTGGTGTTCCTGCTCGCGATCCTGCTGAACTTCGGCATCCGGGACCTGGACCGCCAGGTCAGCAACGACGGCTCCGGGCTGCACAGCATCACCAGCATCGTCGGGACCTGCGTGTCGGGGTTTTTCCTGTTCCTGATCGCCGCGTTCAACATCGTCATCCTGGCCGGGATCCTCAAGGTGTTCCGGGAGATGCGGACCGGCGCGTATAACGACCAGGAGCTCGAGGAGCAGCTGAACAAGCGCGGCCTGATGAACCGGTTCCTGGGCCCGCTGGCCCGCCGGGTCGACACGCCGTGGAAGATGTACCCGATCGGGTTCCTGTTCGGCCTGGGCTTCGACACCGCCACCGAGGTCGCGCTGCTGGTCCTGGCGGGCACGGCGGTGGCCGGCGGCCTGCCGTTCTACGCCATCTTGTCGCTGCCGATCCTGTTCGCGGCCGGGATGAGCCTGTTCGACACCGCCGACGGCTGCTTCATGAACTTCGCCTACGACTGGGCCTTCTCCCGGCCCGTCCGCAAGGTGTACTACAACCTGACCATCACCGGTCTCTCGGTTTTCGTGGCCGTGTTCATCGGCGCGGTCGAGCTACTGGGCCTGCTCGCCCAGGACCGCAACCTCAACGGCTCGTTCTGGGGCTTCCTGGAAACCTTCAACATCAACACCGCGGGGTTCTTCGTCGTCGGGGTGTTCGTGGTGACCTGGATCGTCGCCCTGGCCGTCTGGCACTTCGGCCGCATCGAGCAGAAGTGGGAAACCGGCCGCCCCCTGGCCGCCGACACCCCCGAATAACCTAGCCCGGTCCCCGGGCGGCGGCCATCCCGCCTCCTTAGCGCGAGAAACCGCAGCGCGAGAAATCGCGGACTTATCGGATGCCACGGGGACGATGGCGATCGTAATGCGGCGAGCCCGGCATAAGGAGCATTCACCCGCGCATTCCGCCGCGCCGGGCGAATCCTTTTCCCGGAACTCGGTGACGTCGCGGGCCGGTGGCCGGGGTTCGGTTTGGGCAGGTCGCCGACCTCGATCCGCCGGATCCGAGGAGGCGCTTTCCGCCATGCGCCATAAGGCTTCCGAGACATTCGACTCCAATCGGTAGCATCTCTAGTACTCTTGGCGAGCGAAGTAATAGGGCTCGGCGAAAGCGGGTAAGGACCGGGCTGGGGAAGCTATTACTTTACGGGGAAGGCACTGGCTAGTTCCCGGCTGACAGGTGGCGTTTCGGGACAAGCCGACAATTACAGAATATGGGGGCATTTGCGTGGAATCGTCATACTCGGCGCGTCAATGGGATCTCCCTCAGATAAGCAGCCATCTGCTGGCGGAACAGCCGGCTGGCGGTGCCGTACCCCGCCGGCGCCCGCTCGACATCTTGATTGTGACGTCTGAGGCTCCGCCCATCGTCTCCGGGATCTCCACCTGCATTGACCGGCTGGCCACCGGGCTTATGGCCCGCGACCACCGGGTCAGGGTGCTTTCTTGCGCCCAGATCCGCCGGCTCGCGTTTGGCGAGTGGCGGCTGTCCTCCTTCGTCGCCCACTGGCCGCGGATAGTTCGCCAGTTGCGGCATTTCGACGTGGTGAACTTGCACGGGCCGGTACCGACCATGAGCGATGTCTTCCTCTGGCTGTCCGACTGGCTGCCGCCGTACGTCCGTCCGGCCATCGTTTACACCCATCACTCCCCGATCGACATCCAGGGCGCGTCCCGGATGTCGACGTACTACAACACGCTCCACCGGGCCCTGGCCCTGCGGGCCGACCGGATCGTGGCCAGCAGCCCGCACTACGCCCGCCAGCATCGCAGCCGGTACGGCCCCATGGTTCGCTCCATTCCGTGGGGGGCGGACCCGCGGGTGTCACCGCCCGCTCGGGCCCGGCGAGCCGCGGGCGAGCTGAACGTCCTGTTCGTCGGGCAGATGCGCCCGTACAAGGGGGTGGAGACGCTGCTGGCCGCCGCGGCCGGTCAGCCCTGGCTGAAGCTCACCTTGGTGGGAGAGGGGGCCGGGCTCGCCAGCTACCAGCGCATCGCGGACCGCCTGGCCGTCACCAACGCCCGGTTCACCGGACGGTTGTCCGACGCGGAGCTACAGCACCAGTACGCGATCAACGACGTGGTGGTGCTGCCCTCGGTCACCCAGGCCGAAGCCTTCGGCCTGGTGCTGATCGAGGGCATGGCGGCCGGATGCGTCCCGGTGGCGTCCGACCTGCCGGGGGTCAGGGATGTGGCCGGCCCGACCGGCCTGGTCGTGCCGGCCGGAGACCCGCAGGCCCTGCGGGCCGCCTTGCGCGGACTGGCCCAGGACACCGGACGAATGGAACGCCTTCAGGTGGCGTCCAGGCTCGCCGCGCAGGCTCTCACCTGGGACCGCTGCGTCGCCTCCTACGAAGGGGTCCTCACCGAGGCCGTACGCAGCCGCTACGCCAGACTGCACGGGCTCACGATCTTGCCTGAGCTGGACGAGCCCGAACCGTGGTGGGCGATCCCGGCGCCGGGCGCCGATCCGTGGAATGACGGCTTGCTGCCGGCTCGTCAACCACTACCCGTACCGGAGGTGTCGGCCAGCATCGCCGAGCTTGGCCGTTGAGCCTCCTGGCCCCGCGCCGGGCCCGGCCGAGCCGCGTCGACGCCGAATTCTCGGCGGCGGCGGGCGGTGTGATTCTGGTCGGGCGCTTCGCCGCCGGGGCCGTGCTCAACTATGCCTTCGGGCTCGGGCTCGCCTGGCTCCTGGTACCCGCGCGGTTCGGCGTGGTCAGCGCGATTCAGAACGTGCTGTTGCTCGCCGCGGGACTGCTCACCGCCGGGCTGCCGTGGGCGCTGGCCATTCGCGTCGCGGAGACCCACGGGGACCATCAGGCGGCGAAGCCCGAGTTCCGGACGGCCCTGGTCGCCAACCTCGGCCTCGGGGTCGTGCTGGGCACGGCGTTCATGGCCGCGCAGCTGTCGGGCCCGCGCCTGGTGCCCACCGGCTCCGTGGTCCTGGACCTGCTGGTGGCCGCGGAGATGCCCCTGCTGGCCGTGAACGCCATCCTGGCCGGAGTGGCCCAGGGCAGCCGGAGGTTCGCCGGGCTGGGCACGATGCAGGCCGGAGAGATCCTGCTGAAATGCGCGGCCGCCGCGGTGCTGGTGGCCGGGCTGCATACCGGTCCGGCCGGCGTCGCGCTCAGCTTCTTCCTCGGCACCGCGGGGTCGGTACTGATCGGCGTGCGGGCCTGCCGGGGACTTCTCCCCGGTCGCGGCCCGCTGGCGGGGCCTGGTTTCCTGGTCGACTCGGGCTCGATCTGGTTCGCGTCCGCCTCGGTGACCTTCCTCATCACCGCGGACCTGCTGGGCCTGGAGCTAGCCGGCCGGGCCGCGGGCGTGACGGTCGCGGTGCTCGGGAGCTACCAGGCCTGTAGTCTGCTGGCCCGGGCCAGCTTTTACGTCAGCGATGCGCTGGCCGATGCGGTTTTCCCCTTCATCGCCCA
>Ga0302184_10002440_pt1 | contig 11806 bp, 9 predicted proteins | sample I_Palsa_N3_3_FD_200233 | JGI IMG/M metagenome (GOLD analysis project Ga0302184, IMG submission 200233) | Peat permafrost microbial communities from Stordalen Mire near Abisko, Sweden - I_Palsa_N3_3 | ecosystem: Environmental > Terrestrial > Soil > Palsa > Peat permafrost | place: Sweden: Abisko...
ATCTTGGGCATTTACTACCTCAACCTACGGTTGGATCGAGTTCTCAGTTTGATCGAGTTCTCAGTTAGCATGCGGTTAGCGCATGCTCACGGGCCCCGGCGGCACGACCCCGGCTATTCGCCGATCGCCCTGCCTCCGGAGCCCGCGAACTACTACTACTTGTCGATGATGGCGAGTACGTCGCGGGCGGAGAGTACTAGGTACTCCTCGCCTGAGTACTTGACCTCGGTGCCGCCATACTTGCTGTACAGCACCACGTCGCCGACCTTGACGTCGATCGGCACACGCTTGGTGCCGGCGTCGTCGAAGCGTCCCGGGCCCACCGCGAGGACTTCGCCCTCCTGGGGCTTCTCCTTCGCGGTGTCCGGGATCACAAGTCCGGACGCCGTGGTCTGCTCCGCCTCGAGCGTGCGGACCACGATTCGGTCTTCGAGCGGCTTGATTACTACTTTGGTGGCGGTCGTCACGATCTGACCTCCCCCTCCGGAAAGGCTAATGGTGAAATTGCTAGAGAGGGCGAGCGCGGCTGCCTGTCGTCGCGGGTGCCAGACTGCCTCGTCGCGTTAGCACTCTACATGATCGAGTGCTAATCCCGAACACTAGCGGTAGCAGGCGAACTCGTCAAACGACCGGGCCGGACCGTCATCAGCTCTTTACTCTTCGTATGTATCTGATCACAGAAAGGTACCAGAGTCGCCGGGTCCTCCGGTGCCAGCTTTACCGGCCGGGACTGATGATAACCGCCCGGCACGTCGTGGCGGCCGGCGTCCCCGGGGCGGCCGGAGTTAGGGTGAGCGGTCGGCGTTTCTGGGGTGACCGGGAGTTAGGGTGAGCGGTATGGCCCAGGGGAGGTTGGAGCGGGCGCACGCCGGGGAACTGGACGCGGCGGATCCGCTGGCCGGGTACCGCGATCGGTTCGCGCTTGACGATCCGTCGCTGATCTACCTGAACGGCAATTCCCTCGGCGCGCCGCCGCGGGCGACCATGCGGCGGCTTGAGAGCATGATCCGGTCGGAATGGGGCGGCGCCCTGGCCAGGTCGTGGGACCACTGGGTGGATCTGCCCGGGCGCGCGGGCGACCTGGTCGGCGCGCTCATCGGCGCGGCGCCAGGACAGGTCGTGGTCACCGACAACACCACGGTCAACCTGTACAAGCTGGCCTGCGCGGCGCTCGACGCCCGGCCGGGGCGGCGCGTGATCGTGACCGACCAGGACAACTTCCCCAGTGACCGCTACGTGGTCGAGGGGATCGCGGCCCAGCGCGGCGCCCGGCTCCGGATGCTGGTTACCGACCTGTCCGAGGGCCTGACGCCCGACGCGGTGCGCGCGGCGGTCGACGAGGACACCGCACTGGTCACCCTGTCCCACGTGGCGTACCGCAGCGGCGCTCTGGCCGACATGGCCGCCATCACCAGGATCGCGCATGAGGCCGGCGCGCTGATGCTGTGGGACCTGTGCCATTCGGTCGGCGCCGTGCCCGTCGAGCTGGACGCCTGCGACGCGGACCTGGCCGTCGGCTGCAGCTACAAGTACCTCAACGCGGGTCCCGGCGCGCCCGCGTTCCTTTACGTCTGCGCCCGGCTGGCCGAGGTGCTGCGGCAGCCGATATGGGGGTGGTTCTCCCAGCGCGACCAGTTCGCCATGGGACCCAGGTACGACCCGGCGGCCGGTATCGCGAAGTTCATGACGGGAACGCCGTCGATCCTGGGCACGGCCGCGGTGGAAGAAGGAGCGCGGTTGCTGCTCGAGGCGGGCATCGGCGCGATGCGCGCCAAGAGCGTTCAGCTGACCAGCTACCTCATCGACCTTGCCGACGCCTGGCTCGTCCCGCTGGGCTGCGCGCTCGCCACGCCCAGGGACGCCGCCCGCCGGGGCGGCCACGTCACCTTCTGCCATCCGCGAGCCGAGCAGATCGTCGCGCAGCTGGCCGCCGCGAACATCCTCACCGACTACCGCACCCCCGACCGGTTCCGGCTTGGCCTCTCGCCGCTGACCACGCGCTTTTCCGACGTCTGGAGCGCCGTCGACGCCACCCGCGACATCATCGAGCGGCACGGATAGGGCGGGCGATGGACGAACCCGTCACTTACTCCGGTTACCTGCGGCTGGATCTGCTGCTCTCGGCTCAGCAGCCCCGGTCGGGCGAACACGACGAGATGCTGTTCATCGTTATTCACCAGATCTACGAGCTGTGGTTCAAGCAGTCGCTGCACGAGCTCGGCCAGCTGCAGTCCGAGCTGGAGTCCGGCGGCACCAGCCACGCCGCGCGCACGCTGCGGCGGACGCTGGCCATCATGAAGATCGTGGTGGCGCAGCTGGACGTGCTCGAGACCATGACGCCGGGCCAGTTCACCCGGTTCCGCGACGGGCTCGGCACCTCAAGCGGCTTCGAATCCGCGCAGTTCCGCGAGCTTGAGGCCGTGCTGGGCCGGCGGGACCCGATGATGGTCGCGGCCTACGCCCAGGGCAGCGCGGAGTGGGAGCGTATCTCGGCCGCGATGTCACGGCCGAACGTGTTCGACTCCTTCGTCCGCTACCTGGCCGGCCAGGGGTACGACGTCCCGGCGGACATCGCGCACCGGGACGTGACAGCGCCGCTGCAGGCTTCGGAGGCGATGCAGCAGGTGCTGAAGAAGGTCTACGACGCCGACAGCGACGCGGCCGCCGTCTGCGAGCTGCTCGTCGACCTCGACGAGGGCCTGCAGGAGTGGCGCTATCGCCACGTCAAGATGGTGGAACGGACGATCGGGGGCCGGTCAGGCACCGGTGGCTCGGCCGGCGCCACCTACCTGCGCACCACGGTCGCCAGGCCGGCCTTCCCCGACCTGTGGGCCGTCCGGAGCATGGGTTAGGCCGCGGGGCACGGGCACGGGCACGGGCACGGTACCGGGACCGGGACCGGGACCGGGACCGGGACCGGGACCGTTCACGGTCGCCTCGGGCAGGACGGACCCCGGAAAATCGTGCCCGGCGTCAGCGGAGGCCAGTTCGACCCGGTCCCTGCCCTGCCGCTTGGCGACGTACAGGGCGGCGTCGGCGAGCCGTTCGAGCCGCTCCAGCGTGCTCGCGTGGTCGGGGAAGCCAGCGACGCCGACGGAGACCGTGACCGCCACGTCGGTGCCCGGCAGGGTGACCTCGGCGATCGTCGCCCGGACACGCTCGGCGATCTGGAGAGCCGCGGCGATATCGGTGTCGGGCAGCAGGATCGCGAACTCCTCGCCGCCGTAACGGCCGGCGAAGTCCCGAACCCGCAGCACGCTGCGCAGCGCGGCGCCGACGCTCGCCAGGACCTGGTCTCCCGCGCCATGCCCGTGCTGGTCGTTGACCTGCTTGAAGTGGTCGAGGTCGAGCAGGAGCAGCCCGAGTGGCGACTTCGTCATCGCGGCCTGCGCGAACGTCCGCTTCAGCGCGTCCGTGACCGCCCGCTTGTTGGGCAGCCCGGTCAGGCCGTCGGTCGCGGCGCGGATCTCCGCGACGGCCAGGTTGCGGAGGTTCGCCAGGACGGGCGCGGCCTGGCTGACCGACTCGCGGATCCGCTGTTCCTCGGCCGCCGAATAGGGGGCTGGGCGGCTGAGCAAGACGGAGCCGATCACCTCGCCGCCGACCATGAGCGGAACGCACGACGAGGCGCCGGGCACCGGGCCGCACACCAGGCAGGAGAGCAGGGGCGGTCGCCTTCCGTTCTCGGTGTGCATCTGGCCGGACCGCACCGCCAGGCACGAGCGCGGCTCCGCGCCGCGCAACGTCCCCACCAGCGGCGAGCCGGGCGGCAAGGGGGTGACCGCCTCCAGTCGGTCCGCGCTGTTATTCCTGTTGAGCACCACGGCCGCAGTGGCAGGCAGGGTGCGCTCGAGGTGACGCTGCAGGAGCTGGTGCGCCTCGTCCTCGCCGTTGGCGAGCTGGAGGATATCCGCGAACTCGGCCTGGTCCTGGCCGGGCTCCAGGCTCCGGCGGGTGCGCCGGACCTCGTACCACAGGCAGAGCCAGGCGAGCGCGATGCCTGCGGCCGCCGTGCCCAGGATGAGACGGGTGGCCCGGTCCGCCGCCGCCGCCGCGGCCGCGTGATCGGTGCGTGCGTCGCCGAGCTCTTTCAGGATCAGGCGGTCGAGGTGGGCGCTGACCGGCTGGTATGCCGCCGTCAGCCCGCCCGCGAGCACGGCGAGCGCCGCGGGCGGCTGGGCGGTCAGGCCCGGCGCGCTGAGCCGATCGCGGATGGCGTCCCACTGCCGGATGAACAGGGCCAGATCGGCGAGTTCGGCCGGCGGGTCGCCGACGTGCAGCTGCTGCAGCAAGGAGAGCTGCGCGTCGATCCCGGGGAGCAGGCTGGCGTCGAGCGTGCCGAGGAGCCGGGTCCTCGTCGCGGGATCGGCGGCCCGCAGGGCGGTCTCGCCGGTGGCGTACGCCGCGTCCGTCTCCCGGGCCAGCTGGTTCGTCGCCACCGCGGTGTCGAGCTCGCCGCCCGCGATCACCTTTCCCTGGTACGTGGCCGACCGGATGCCCAGTATGCCGATGGCGGCCACCGCGATCACCAGGAGCGTGCCAAACAGCGCTATCAGCGAGACGGTCGAAGCCTTGGTAAACATCGCATCCATCTCTGCCTAATCGGGCAAGCTAGCCATAAAAGCATTTACGCTGATCATCATAATGGCAAGCGGCTGATATAACAGGCTTTCCACTATCGCGCTAATTCCGTATTTAATGCCGCATGAGCTGCGAAATCGGCGAAATAAAAAGGGGCAGAAAGCCTGCCATTGGGCGGGAAGAAGGGCCGTTCGGGAAAAAAGAACTTTACTCCCACTCGATGGTGGCTGGGGGTTTGCTGGTGACGTCCAGGACCACGCGATTGATCTCCGGGACCTCGTTGGTGACCCGGGTGGAGATCCGGGCCAGGACGTCGTCGGGGAGGCGGGCCCAGTCGGCGGTCATGGCGTCTTCGCTGGTGACCGGGCGGAGCACGACGGGGTGGCCGTAGCTGCGGCCGTCGCCTTGGACGCCGACCGAGCGAACGTCGGCGAGCAGGACCACGGGGCACTGCCAGACCAGGGTGTCGAGGCCGGCCGCGGACATCTCCTCGCGCACGATCGCGTCGGCCTCGCGCAGGATCGCCAGGCGTTCGGCGGTGACCTCGCCGATGATCCTGATGCCCAGGCCCGGGCCGGGGAACGGCTGGCGGCGGACGATGGCCTGCGGCAGGCCGAGCTCCTCCCCCACCCGGCGCACCTCGTCCTTGAACAGCGATCTGAGCGGCTCGACGAGCTGGAACTTCAGGTCCTCGGGCAGTCCGCCGACGTTGTGGTGCGACTTGATGTTCGCCGTGCCGGTGCCGCCGCCTGACTCCACCACGTCCGGGTACAGCGTGCCCTGGACCAGGAACTCGCACGCCTCGCCGTGCTGGCCGGCCTCGGCGGTGATCTCCCGGGCGGCACGCTCGAACGCGCGGATGAACTCCCGGCCGATGATCTTCCGCTTCTGCTCCGGGTCGGTCACCCCGGCCAGCGCCGAGCCGAACGCCTCGGTCTCGTTCGCGACCATGAGCCGGACCCCGGTCGCGGCCACGAAATCCTGCTCCACCTGCTCCGCCTCACCCTTGCGCAGCAGGCCGTGATCGACGAAAACGCAGGTCAGACGGTCGCCGATGGCGCGCTGGACGAGCGCGGCGGCGACGGCGGAATCCACCCCGCCGGACAAACCGCAGATCGCGTGGCCGCCGCCCACCTGCTCGCGGATCCGCTCGATCTGCTCCTCGACGATGTTCAGCATGGTCCAGGACGGCCGGCAGCCGGCCAGCTCGAGGAAACGGCTCAGCACGCGGGTGCCGTACTCGGTGTGCATGACCTCGGGGTGGAACTGGACGCCGAACATGCCGCTGGCCGCGTCCTCGACCGCCGCTACCGGCGTCGTCGCGGTCTGCGCGGTGACCGCGAAACCCGGCGGGGCCGCCGTGCAGGTGTCCCCGTGCGACATCCACACCCGCTGGTTCGCCGGCGTGCCGGCCAGCAGCGTGCCGCCCAAGGCGGGGCCTTCGAGCAGGCCCAATTCCGTCGCACCGTATTCGGCCGCACCGGTCCGCTCGACCGTGCCGCCTAGTCCGGCCACCATCAGCTGGAAGCCGTAGCAGATGCCGAGGACCGGCAGTCCGGCCTGGAACAGCCCGGCCGGGGCGGGGGGCGCGCCGTCGGCGTAGACGGACGACGGGCCGCCGGAGAGGATGATCGCCTTCGGCCGTTTGGCCAGCATGTCGGCGACCGGCATCGTCGAGGGGACGATCTCGGAATAGACGTGGCATTCACGCACCCGCCGGGCGATCAGCTGCGCGTACTGCGCACCGAAGTCAACCACCAGAACGGTGTCGAAACCACCGGGCACGTTAGTCGCCTTTCCACCTAGGGCCCACCCCTCACCTAGGGCCACCGTTCACCTCGGGGCCACCGTCGCGGGGGGTGTCCGAGTCTAGCCGGACCTTGCTCCGGAGCTCGTAAGCGGAAACCGGGTGACCTGCGGTGACCGAGGGGTTCGCGGCGGCGGGAACGCTCGGGGCTTCCGGGGCGGCTTCCGGGGCGGCTTCCGGGGGGGCGGCGCCGGCCGGCGGGGGGTTCGCGGGAGGGGGGTTCGGGGTGACCCGCAGGCGGGCGATGCGGCGGCCGTCGAGTTCGGTCACCGTGATCGTGCGATCGGCGACCTGGACGCGGTCGCCGACGGAGGGCAGGTCGCCGAACGCGGCCAGGACATAGCCCGCGGCGGTCTCGTACGGGCCTTCGGGCAGCTCGAGGCCGGTCTGTTCGGCGAACTCGTCGAGGTTGAGCAGGCCGTCGACCTCGACCTCATCGCCGGGCAGCGTGGTCGCCTGATCCTGCTCCAGGTCGTATTCGTCCCTGATGTCCCCGATCAGCTCCTCGACCAGGTCTTCCAGGGTGACGATGCCCGCGGTGCCGCCGTAGTCGTCCACCACGATGGCCAGATGGGCCCGCTCGCGGCGCATCTCGGACAGCGAGGACAGTACGGTCTTGCTGATCGGCAGGAACTTCACCGGCCTGCTGATCCCGCTGACCGGGACCGAGTGCTTGGTCATCCCGGGCCCGAACAGGTCCCGGACGTGAACGAAGCCGATCACGTTGTCGTAGGTGCCGGAGTACACCGGCAGCCGTGAGTGCGGGATGCCCGCGGCGATCGCCGCGGCCTCGGCGACCGGCGTTTCCGCGTCCAGGAACACCACCTCCGTGCGGGGCACCAGCACCTCGCGGATCTGCCGTTTCCCGGCGTCAAAGACCTCGCCCACGATGTGCCGCTCGTCCTGGCTGAGCGACTGGCTCCCGGTCACAAGCTCACGCAGTTCCGCCTCGGTCATGGCCTGGCGGCCGACCCGGGGATCGCCGCCGAGGATGGCGACCACCAGGTTGGTCGACTGGGTGAGCAGCCAGACGACCGGCCGGGCCAGGGTGGCGATCCGGTCGAGCAGCGGCGCGGCCAGCAAGGCCAGCCTCGGCGCCCGCTGCAGCCCGATCCGCTTGGGCGCGAGCTCGCCGAGGATCAGGCTGCAGAACGTGATCGCGATCGTCACCACGATGAACGACAATGGGCCGGCCCAGTCGGCCGACACATGCTCGCTCTTGACCAGCCAGGACTTCAGCACGCCCGCCAGGGTGTCGGCCCCGTAGGCGCCGGTGACCAGGGTGGCGAGGGTAACCCCGATCTGCACGGCGGAGAAGAACCGGTTCGGGTCAGACGCGAGCTTGGCCGCGCGCTGGCCCCGCTTGCCCCGCTTGGCCAGCGCCCTGACCTGGCCTTCGCGCAGCGAAACGAGAGCCATCTCCGATGCGGAGAAGAATCCCCCGATACACATGATGACCAGGACGACAACGATTTCCAGGACGACCTTGCTCAACCCGTGACCGCCGACTTCCTCCGATCAGCACCGGTGGACGGATCATCCGCACCAAACCCCGGGATTCTCCCGCCACTCAGTAGCACGATGTGTCTGGCCAGTCTAGACCGGATAGCGTATGGGTTCCGTGGGCACGCAATCAATCTGGAAAACCAGCGCCGCTCTAGCGGACGGGCGCGAGATCATCTACTTCAACGAGTCGCCCGGCCTGGGTCGCGAGCTTGCGCCCGACACCAGGCCCCTGCCGCCGCGGCCGCCCGGGCCGCCGCTGCCGGTCGGGACGGCCGAATCCGGAATCCGCTGGGACCCGCTGGCCGGAGAGTGGGTGGTGATCGCCGCGGCCCGGCAGGACCGTACCTTCCTGCCGCCGCCCGACCAGTGCCCGCTCGACCCTTCGGCGCCGGGACGGCCCACCGAGATACCGGCGTCCAGTTACGACGTGGTGGTGTTCGAGAACAGGTTCCCCTCCCTGCGCGAACCGCTCGGGCGCTGCGAGGTGGTCTGCTTCACCTCGGACCACTACGCCTCCTTCGACCAGCTCACCCTGGCCCGGGTCCGCACCGTGTTCGAGGCCTGGGTGGACCGGACGCAGGTGCTGGGCGCGCTGCCGGGGACCGAGCAGGTGTACTGCTTCGAGAACCGGGGCGAGGAGATCGGCGTCACGCTGAGTCATCCGCACGGGCAGATTTACGCGTTCCCGTTCGTCACCCCGCGCACCGAGCGCATGGTGGAGCAGGCCCGCCGCTACAACGGGGACAACCTCTTCGACGACCTGGTGGCCACGGAACTGCGGGCCGGGGTGCGGATCGTGACCCGGAACGAACACTGGATCGCGTTCGTGCCGGAATCCGCGCGCTGGCCGTACGAGGTCCGGATCTTCCCGGCCGCCCGGGTGCCCGGCCTGCCGTCGGTCAGCGAGGCGGCGCGCGAGGCCTTCGGGCCGCTCTACCTGGACGTGCTGCGCCGATTCGACGCGCTGTTCGACAGGCCCGTTCCGTATATCGCCGCATGGCACCAGGCGCCGGTCAAGGACGAGGCCGCACGCCGGCAGTTCGCCGCACACCTTCAGGTACTGTCGGTCCGGCGGGCGGCCGGCAAGCTGAAGTACCTCGCCGGGACGGAATCGGGGATGGGCGTCTGGATCAACGACATCGTGCCAGAAGAGGCAGCGCAACGGCTCAGGGAGGCCTGATGAGAGTGCTTGTCACCGGCGGCGCCGGGTATATCGGCAGCGTCGTCGCAGCCCAGCTCGTGGCGGCCGGGCACGAGGTCACCGTCCTGGATGACCTGTCTACCGGGTTCGCCGACGCGGTGCCGGCCGGCGCCACGTTCGTCAAGGGCACGCTGCGCGAGTGCGCCGCCGAGGTGCTGAGCGACGGCATCGAGGCGGTCTTGCACTTCGCGGCCAAGTCGCTCGTCGGCGAGTCGATGGCGGACCCGGCCAAGTACTGGTCGAACAACCTCGGCGGGACGATTGCGCTGCTCGAGGCGATGCGCGAGCTCCGGGTCACCTCGATCGTCTTCTCCTCCACGGCCGCGGTCTACGGCGAGCCGGAGCGCACGCCCATCGAAGAGACCGATCCCACCCGGCCGACCAGCCCGTACGGCGCGTCCAAGCTGGCCGTGGACACGACGCTGACCGAGTTCGCCCGGCTGCACGGCTTCGGCGCGGTCAGCCTGCGCTATTTCAACGTGGCGGGCGCCCAGCGCAGCGGCGAGGGCACCTGGCTCGGCGAGCGGCACCACCCGGAAACCCACCTCATTCCCAACGTGCTGGCCGCCGCGACCGACGGCCGCCGGGTGCAGATCTTCGGCGAGGACTACCCCACCCCGGACGGAACCTGCGTCCGGGACTACATCCACGTCGCCGACCTGGCCGACGCGCACCTGCGCGCGCTGGCGGCCTGCCGGGCCGGCCAGCACAGCCTCTACAACCTGGGCAACGGGGCCGGCTTCTCGGTCCGCGAGGTCATCGAGGTGTGCCGGGAGGTCACCGGCGCTGACATCGGCACGGACGTGGCCGGGCGCCGCGCTGGTGACCCGGCCGTGCTGGTCGCCTCGGCCGCGAAGATCCAGACCGAACTCGGCTGGCGCGCCACCAGGGACCTGCGCGCCATGGCCGGCGACGCCTGGCAGTTCACCCAGGCCCGCAGCCACCGGTGAGTGGGGCCGCCGGACTGTTCCGGGCCCGGTTCGGGGGGGCGCCTGACGGGGTGTGGCTGGCGCCGGGCCGGGCCAACCTGATGGGCGAGCACACCGACTACAACGAGGGGTTCGTGCTGCCGTTCGCGCTCAGCCAGGCCACGACGGCCGCGGCCGCGCGGCGGACCGACGGGCGGCTGCTGCTCTGCTCCCGGCAAGAGCCGGACGCCGTGGTCGAGATCGCGCTCGACGGGCTGGCGCCCGGCGCGGTGACCGGCTGGGGCGCGTACCCCGCCGGGGTGGCCTGGGCGCTGAGGTCGGCCGGCTATCAGGTCCCCGGCGCCTGTATCGCCATCGACTCCGACGTGCCCGCGGGTGCGGGCCTGTCCTCCTCGGCCGCGCTGGAGTGCGCGACCGCGCTGGCCCTGACCGAACTGGACGGGGTGCTGGTGCCGCGCGGCGAACTCACCGCGATCGCCCGGCGGGCGGAGAACGAGTTCGTCGGGGTGCCGTCCGGCATCATGGACCAGTCCGCGTCGCTGCTGAGCCAGGCCGGCCACGCGCTGCTGCTCGACTGCCGTTCGCTGGACCGCTCCCAGGTCCCGTTCGACCCGGCCGCCGCCGGCTCGCGGCTGCTGCTGATCAACACGCGGGCCAGGCACGATCTGAGCGACGGGGGCTACGGCCGCCGGCGGGCCGAGTGCGAGGAAGCGGCGCGCCTGCTCGGCATCTCGTCATTGAGGGACCTAACGGACGCCGGTGACACCGCACGGCTAGCCGATCCCGTGCTGCGGCGGCGGGCCCGCCACGTCGTCACGGACAACCAGCGGGTCCTGCAGGTCACCGGCCTGCTCCGCGGCTCGCCTGTCGACCTTCGCGGCTCGCCGGTGGACCTTCGCGGCTCGCCCGGGGACCGCCGGGATACCTACCGGGAGATCGGGCGGCTGCTGACCCAGGCGCACGCCTCGCTGCGCGACGACTTCGAGATCTCCTGGCCGGAGGCCGACGCGGCCGTCGAGGCGGCGCTGGCCGCGGGGGCGCTCGGCGCGCGGATGATGGGCGGCGGGTTCGGCGGCTGCGTGCTCGCGCTGGTGCCCGAGACGGCCAGCGGCCCGGTCCGCGGCGCGGTGAGCGAGGCGTACGCGCGGCACGGCTGGACGGCGCCGGAGTTCCTCGACGCCGCTCCCTCGGACCACGCCAGGCGGCTGGCGTAACCTCGGTGCACGGCCTTGGCCGACCACGCGATGACCGGCCGCCGGGCGAGACGATAGGGTCGGGCGGGGATCATGCGGCCCGGCTCTCGCGCGGCACGCGGCGGCCGGCGCCCGACAACCCGACGAGCGCAGGAGGTGCCAGTGCCGGTACGTGATGACGCCGCGCGGCTCGCAGGCCAGATCGCTGAGCTGCGGCACGCGATTCACCGCGAGCCTGAGATCGGCCTGGACCTGCCGAAGACGCAGGCCAAGGTGCTCGACGCCCTGGCCGGGCTGCCGCTGGAGATCAGCACCGGACGCGGGCTGTCCTCGGTGACGGCGGTGCTGCGCGGCGGCCCGCGCTCCGGATCCGGCCCGGTCGTGCTGCTGCGCGGCGATATGGACGCGCTGCCCGTCACCGAGGAGACGCAGCTGCCGTACGCCTCGGCGATCCCCGGCGTGATGCACGCCTGCGGGCACGACCTGCACACCGCCATGCTGGCCGGCGCCGCCCGGGTGCTGTCGGCCCGGCAGGCCGAGCTGCCCGGCTCGGTGATCTTCATGTTCCAGCCCGGCGAGGAAGGCTACG
>Ga0302184_10002441_pt1 | contig 11798 bp, 11 predicted proteins | sample I_Palsa_N3_3_FD_200233 | JGI IMG/M metagenome (GOLD analysis project Ga0302184, IMG submission 200233) | Peat permafrost microbial communities from Stordalen Mire near Abisko, Sweden - I_Palsa_N3_3 | ecosystem: Environmental > Terrestrial > Soil > Palsa > Peat permafrost | place: Sweden...
GCCACGCCAGACAGCTGATCTTTGGGCAGGAACCCGGCCGCCGGGCTCGAGGTGATCCGGGCCCCGTAGTCGCTCGCCTCCCGGGTCGAGGTCAGCACGATCACCGGCCCCCCGGCCTGCCCGGCCAATCGCCTGGCGACCTCGAAACCGTCGAAATCCGGAAGCTGGATGTCGAGCAGGATCAGACCGGGCCGGACGATCCGGGCCGCCTCCGTCGCTTCCGCGCCGGTGGCCGCCTCCGTAACCGTGAAGCCGTCGGCCTCGAGCATGACCCGGGCAAAGGCCCGGAAGCCGTCGTGGTCGTCGACTATCAGGATCGCCGCGGATGACTGCACGAATCCAGTCTGGCACCGCGCCCGGCCGGTGGCATCAGGGTCAGCCCTGAGGCTTTCCCGGGTTCGCCCGGACGGAAATTCAGGGCTCGGCCCGATCCCGGACGGCGGCGAAATTTCTAACGTCTGCCTTGCCGGGAATCAGCGGTCCCGGGTCCGCGAGAAAGGACGCAGATAATGAACCACACGGGAATGCCATGGCGGATCTGCCGGGCCGGGATAGCCGCGTTCGCCGGGATCGCCCTGATCGGCCTGGCCGTGACGGGTTGCGGCGGGGGAGGCCCCGCGCCGGTCAATCCGCCGCCGTCTTCGGCTCATAGCGCGGCGGAGCAGGCCGCCGCCATGAACTGGCTGGCCAAGACCAACGCCATGTGGACCAGCGGCGACTTTGCCACCCTTGATCAGGTCACCACCGCCGCGATGCGCACGATCTACATGTCCGAGGAACCGCACGGGAGCGTCCCGGGCAACGCGGACCGGCAGGCCTTCCAGTTGACCGGCCTGTCGATCACGATTCCCTGCCATACCGGGCCCAGCAATGTTTTCGTGGCGTACGGCGACACCGACGTCTTCGACCTCGGGCCGGTGATGCAGCCCGTCGCCATGGTGTTCGAACGGATCGGCGGCTCGTGGAAGCTGGCCGCAGCCGTCGACCGCCCCGAGGCGGGCTGGCCCGCGCTGTGCACCCAGGGGACGCCGCCAACCACCCCGGCCGTGCTCCCGCCGGCGAGCTATGCGCCCGTCCTGGCCCAGGTCCTCACCCGCGCCATGACCGGCGTCGCCGAGACGTCCGCCGCGGCCTCGCCCTTCGCGGTCAACGACTTCCTGGCAGGCTCCGGTTCGATCACCGCTCAGTCCGCCACGCAGCTCCGGCAGGACCGGCAGGCCGGGATCACCTTCACCGGTCGGTTCGCCCCGGCCCCGGACCCCACGCTCGGGCTGCCGCTGGCCAACGGCCGGGGCTTCTGGATGATCGGCTTCCTCACTCAGAGCGGTACCTACAGTGCCCCCTCGGGGCTGCGCGCGAAGTCCTGGCCGGACGGCAACCAGGTCGCCACGCCCAGGCCCGCCGTGGTGCATCGCGAGGCCGACACCTTCATCACCACCTACACGGCGATCGACCCGCTGCAGCCGGCTCACGCTAACGTGACCCTGGACGGCTTCTTCGGCTGGCCCCTGACGGCCGTCGCGAGTTAGCCAGCAAGGAAGTACCCATCAGAAGGAGTCGGCAGTGGCAGACAACGAGAACTTCAACGACAAGATCATCAAGGAATTCCGCGAGAACGACGGAAAAGTAGGCGGGATGTTCGAGGGAGCCCCGGTCCTGCTGCTGCACCACGCCGGGGCCAAGAGCGGCACGCAGCGGGTGAACCCGCTCATGTACCAGCCAGTAGGTGACTCGTTCGCGATATTCGGCTCGAAGGGAGGCGCGCCGAGCAACCCGGACTGGTATTACAACCTGGCCGCGCACCCGGACACGACGATCGAGCTGGGCACCGGGACGGTCAAGGTCAGGGCGCGGGTGGCGGGCCCGGACGAGCGGGACTCGATCTGGGAGAAGCAGAAGAAGCTTGCCCCGGGCTTCGCCGAATACGAGACGAACGCCGCGCCGCGCCAGATTCCCGTCATCCTGCTCGATCCCGTAGCGTAGCCTCACTGCTGGCGGCCAACCGGTCAGCATCCGGACATATCCGCCGTGCGGCTTTGAGCGGCGACGCTCGAGCCCACGCGGCCCGGCCATCAAGGCCCGTCGGCAAGGGGTGCGCGCATGGACATAACCGAACCCGTGGTCCGCACGGCGGGCGGCCAGGTCCGCGGACGGACGGAAGATGACGTCGCCATCTTCCGCGGCCTTCCGTTCGCCCGGCCGCCGGTGGGCGGTCTGCGATTCGCGGCGCCCCGCCCGGCCGAGCCCTGGGACGGCGTCCGGGAGGCGGCCGCGTTCGGCCCGTCGCCGCCGCAGTCCGGGTCCACGCTCACCCCGCCGCCGCCGTCCGTGCCCGGTTCTGATCCCGATGACTGGCTGACCGTCAACGTGTTCTCGCCCGATCTCGGCGCGGCCGGGCTTCCGGTCATGGTCTGGATCTACGGCGGCGGCTACCGCTCCGGCACCGCCAGCAACCCTGGCTACGACGGAACGCTGCTCGCCAGGCAGAACGTGGTCGTGGTCACCTTCAACCACCGGGTCGGGGTCGAGGGGTACGCCTACCTGCCCGGCGTTCCGGCCAACCGGGCGCTGCTGGACCAGGTCGCGGCGCTGCGCTGGGTGCGGGAGAACATCGCCGCGTTCGGCGGTGACCCGGATCGGGTGACCGTGTTCGGCGAATCGGCCGGGGCGGGCGCGATCGCGGCCCTGCTCGTCATGCCAGTTGCGGCGGGCCTGTTCCGCCGCGCAATTGCCCAGAGCGTTCCTGGCACCTTCTTCTCGCCCGACCTGGCCGCCGACGCCACCGCCGCGATCGCGGCGGCGGCCGGGCTGCCTGCCACCGCCGAGGCCTTCGCGGCCGCCGACCCGGCCCGGCTGGCGACCGCGTCGGACGCGGTGTGGCCCGCCGACCACGCCGGCCGATGGGGCCGGGTCGCCCACACCGGTACGCCCTTCTCGCCGGTGGTGGACGGCGAGGTGCTGCCCGCCGCGCCGTGGCGGGCGGTGGCCATGGGCACCGGCCGGAGCATCGACCTGATCACCGGACATAACCGGGATGAGTTCCGGTTGTTCACGGAGCTGTCATCCCAACGCGGGCAGATCACCGCCGAGGCGGCCAGTCACGCGCTGCGAGGACTCGCGCCCGGCCAGGACGGCGAGGCGGCCTACCGGCACGCCTATCCGGACGCGGGCCCCGAGACGCTGTTCGAGCTGGTCAACTCCGACTGGCTGTTCCGGATGCCGAGCCTGCACCTCGCTCAGGCGCACGCCGCGGCGGGCGGGCGGACGTTCCTCTACGAGCTCAGCTACCCGGCCTCGGTCGCGGGGCTCGGCGCCTGCCACGCGATCGACGTCCCGCTGGTGTTCGGTGTCTACACCGGGATCGGGCAGATGTTCTTCGGCCCGGAGCCGCCGGCCAGCGCGGTCCGGCTCGGAAACCTGATGCGCTCGCACTGGGCGGCGTTCGCCGCGGACGGGGACCCCGGCTGGCCGCAATACTCCCCGGGGCACCGGATGACCCGCATCTTCGCCGACCCGCCGGATGTGGCGCCGTACCCGGAAAGGACGTCCCTGCACCTCTGGGACCAGCACCGCTTCGGCGTCCTCGACCTGACCGATGGTCCCGACCCCGACCCTGACCTCGACCCGCAGAAAGGGCCCGATCGTGCCGATATACGCGCTGGGCGATTACGAGCCTGAGATTCACGAGACCGCCTTCGTCCATCCCGATGCGGTCGTCATCGGCCGTGTCCGGATCGGCCCGGAGGCGTCCGTATGGCCCTGCGCCGTGCTGCGCGGTGACCACGGCCGGATCGAGGTCGGGGCGCGGACCTCGGTGCAGGACGGAACCGTAGTCCATTGCACCCACGACTGGCCGACGCTGATCGGAGCCGACTGCGTGGTCGGCCATAACGCGCATCTGGAAGGCTGCGTAGTGGCGGACATGTGCCTGATCGGCTCGGGTTCGGTCATCCTCAACCGGGTCAAGGTGGGGACCGGCGCGATCGTCGCCGCTTCCTGCCTGGTGCCGGAGGGCTTCGAGGTGCCACCCGGCGCCCTGGTGGCCGGCGTTCCCGCGAAGATCAAGAAGACCGGGCTGACCCCCGACTGGGTCGATGGCGCGGTGAAGACCTACGTCGAGTCCGGCCGCGCCTACCGGACCGGGCTCCGCCGTCTCGAACCCCGGGCCGTCTCGAACCCCGGGGCCGTCTCGAACCCCGGGGCCGTCTCGAACCCCGGGGCCGTCTCGAACCCCGGGGCCGTCTCGAACCCCGGGGCCGTCTCGAACCCCGGGGCCGGCCTTGATTCCCTGGGTCGGCTAGACCGGTAGCGCGCGCCGATGATCGACGGCATGACGGTGATCGATGCCCACATGCATGTGCCCAGGCTGAGCACGGTGACGCCCGCGTGGATGCAGTGGGCCTCCGACTTCGGCAAGGATTGCCCGTGGCGAGAGGTGTTCGGAGCCAACGGGGACCCGGTCCCGGCCCGGGTGGACGCGCTACTGGCGGCCGAGGGGGTCGATCTGGCCCTGTTGTTCGCCGAGTACAGTCCGCGGACGACCGGGATTCAGCCGGTCGAAGACCTGCTGCCGATCATCGCGCACAACCCGGGCCGGTACCGCCTGGTCGCCAACGTCAACCCGGAGCTGCACCCGTCCCCGGCCGCCGAAGCCGAACGCCAGCTTGACCTGGGCGCGGTCGCGCTCAAGGTCCATCCGGTGCATGGCGGCTTCCGCCCCGACACCGCTGACATGTACGCGGTCTACGAACTGTGCGCCGAGCGCGGCGTGCCGGTGATCGTGCATACCGGCGGGAGCATCTTTCCGGGCTCGCGTCCCGAAGCGGGAGACCCCGCTCTGATGAGCCAGGCCGTGGCCGACTTCCCCGGCGTCCAGTTCGTGCTGGCCCACGGCGGACGGGGGCAGTGGTACTCCGGCGCCGCCCGGATGGCCCTTGACCGCGCCAACGTCTGGCTTGACCTGGCCGGGCTGCCGCCCAAACGGCTGCCCGACTACTACACCGGGTTCGACCTGACCGAGCTGGCCGCCAAATGGATCTTCGGGACCGACTGGCCAGGCGTCCCCGGCGTAGCACGGAACGCACGTGCGGTGGCCGCGCTCGGCCTGCCCGATGACGTCCTGGCCGGCGTTCTCTCCGGCCACGCCGCTCAGGTTTACCTCGCCGTCGGCTAATCCCGCTCTAGTTTCAGCCCAGCAGTCGCTGCAGCACCACGACCTCGTTGCTGTCGAGGTCAGTGGTGATGGGCATTTTGCCAAGCCGCTCGGCGGCCAGCGCCAGCGAACATTGCGCGGCCTTGAGCTCCTCCCGCAGCCTGACGTTCTCCTCGGCCAGCTCGCCCTGCTTGGTCCACGCGCTGGCCAGTTCGTATTCCAGGCCGGTGACCGTGGCTCGCAGCACAGAAAGGTGCGGTTCGGAGGCTTCGGCCTGGGTCGTGGCGTCCGGCTCGGCCACGGCCAGCCGCCGGACCAGCTGGACCAGCAAGCGGCGGGCCAGCTTGTCGTAGTCGAAGCCAGCCGACCCGTTGATCACCTTGGTCCCGGCCAGCCCAGCCGTCCCGGTCCCCGCGTTCTCAGCGTCTCCCAGGTCAGCGTCTCCCAGGTCAGCGTCTCCCAGGTCAGCGTCTCCCAGGTCAGCGGTCCCTAGGCTGATCCGGTACGTTCGTTTGCCGCGGACGTCCCGCTGAATGAGCCCCGATCGCTCCATTCCAGACAGAAGCTGGGCGAACGCCACGCTCGAGCCCGGGTAGCCGACCGCGGCAGCCAGCTGCGTGCTGGCCATCCCGTGGGCGTCGAAGAGCTCATGCACCTCTGCGAGATACGCGACGATATGCTCACGCGTTCCTACGGCCCGTTTCCTGGCCGTCATTTTCCCGACCCCCACGTCAGCACCCTCTCCCGTGGCCATCACGCCTGCCGACGAATTCATGATAATACGGCAGGCTGTTGCCAGCATGGTGAGCGTTTGTACGGGTAGGGCCCGGCAGATAACAGTTCGGTCCCAATCACGCCAACCGGAACGCTATGAGGTTCAGCCGCCGGGCGAGGCGGCAGTTGTGAGGAGAGCAGCTAGCGTACGATTGAGGTGCGTACCCAGCACCCGTGCGTCACGCGCTGCGCCAGAAACTAGCCGTCGGCAGTGCACGTTGTTCTTGATACCGGCACAGCTGCACCTGATGAAGACAGAGCACCGTGGACCTGGATGTTGACTACGCAACCACCCTCGTGGCTGCCGTGCTGCTCGGGATCGGTTTCGTTCTCCAGCAGTGCGCCGCCGAGCAGGAGCCCGAGTCGCGGTTCCTGTCCTGGCGCATCCTGACTGACCTGCTGCATAAGCCGAGATGGCTGTTCGGCATCGGGTGCATGATCGGCGGCTACGGGCTGTCGGCGTGGTCGATCGGCCACCTGGAGCTGACGCTGGTGGAGCCACTGCTGACCACCTACCTGGTGTTCGCGCTGGTGCTCGCGGTTCCGATGTCCAAGCAATCGGTCCGGTGGGCCGAGGTGGGCGGCGCGCTCGTCTTGTGCGCGGGCGTGACCCTGCTGTCGGTTTCCCGTTCGACCACACCCATCGGCCGGTCATTCGGCTCATTTTCGCACTGGTACGTGGCCGCCATCATCGCTGCTATCGCGTTCGCGGCCGTGCAGATCGGCCATCGCAAACAAGGACATAGCCGGGCCACCCTGACCGGGCTGGGGGCGGGCCTGGTCTTCGGCATCCAGGACGCGCTGACCAGGCAGACGCTGGAGATCTTGCAAAGGCACCCGTGGACGCATGTGTTCGGCTTCTGGCCGCCCTACTGCCTGATCGGCGCCGGCATCGTGGGCCTGTGGCTGATGCAGAACGCGTTCAGCTCGGGTCCACTGCACGCCTCGCTGCCCACCATCGCGGCGGGCGAGCCGGTCGCGGGCATCGTGCTCGGCATCGTGGTCTTCGGCGACAGAATCCAGATTTCGCCGGGGCCGCTGGCGATAGAGGCTGGCGGGATCGCCGCGCTGATTGTCGGAGTGGTCGCGGTGGCGCGCTCTTCCGCCTTCGGCGGGCTGCGCAAGATCACCGATACCATCAAGCTGGACTCCGGCGGCCCAGCCGACCGGCCGCAAGACACCGCCCTCCCGCGCAAGGCGGGCGGGCCGCGGTTACCGGCACCGGGTTCACGGCTCCGCGTCCGGCGAGGAGGGCGGCTGAGCCCGTACGTCGGCCAGCGGGCCCGGTCGCCTGACGCGGGACCCTCCCCACCCGGCCAGCGCGTTTCCCTGGTGCAGCATCGTCTCCAGCGCCCCGCTCATGCTCCCGTCGGCCGCCACCAACTGCCTGATGATCGTGATCATGGTGGGCACGGCCCAGAAGTCTCCGCACACCCACAAGATGGCCGCGCCGATCTGCTGGTCGGCGAACGGCGGCAGGGTGACCCCGGGAATGTGCGCGTAGACCGGGTACACCGAACCCGAGGCGAAGATGCTCAGCGCCATCGCGAGCCCGATCATGACGACGTTGGTGACCAGCAGCGCGGCGGCCCGGCTGAGTAGCGGCATCCGGCGGCGGAACGGCGGCGACGGAATGAACTGCAGCCAGAACAGCACCCCGGCGGCGAAGAAGCTGCCGTGCATCAGCCAGATGTGAATGGCCTGGTTGCGTTCGGCCAGGTCGTAGGGACCTGGCAGGTGCCAGAAGATCATCACCGCGTCGAAGATCCCGATCGATACCCACGGCCGCAGCACCAGTGCGCCCAGGGCCCGCAGCGGCCGGGACCAGCCGCCGGCCAGCACCCCGCGGGTCAGGCTGCGCCCGGATCGCCCCGGCAGCGCGTCGAGCAGCGGCTGCCACGGTGCGCCCGCGACCACCAGCGACGGCGCGGCGAACATCAGCAGCAGGTGCTGGATCATGTGCACCCAGAAGTAGTCGTCGGCCCAGTAGTCAATCGGCGACTCGACCGCAAGCAGGAGCACCACTAGCCCGGCGTAGAACCACAGCGACCTCAGCCGCCGTTCCCGCGTTCGTTCCGGCCGGGATCGCCGGGCCATCCGCCATAGCCCGATCTCCTGCCACCCGGCCACGACAACGGCCAGCACGAGGAAGGGGTCGAAGGACCAGTGGCCGGTGAGGTAGCTCATACGTCTTCTTAGCTTGAGGAGCCGTACTCGATCGGCACCTTGATCAGCTGGACCTTCGCCCAGGCTCCCTTGGTCAGCCGCCAGACGGTGAGCTTGGACCCGGACACGGCCAGCGCGTCGTAGCCGCCTCCAGGCCCTGGCGCGAGCGTCGCGGTCCCCGTTGGCACGGTCGGCAGCGCCTGCCAGGCGGCGCCCGGTCCGCTGACGGTTTCCGCGCGGCCGCCGCTGAGCAGCAGCCACGTGCTCCCGCCGGTCCCGAAACCAGACGCGCGCACGGCGCCGACCGCGACCGGGGCGGACACGGTCCAGCGCGTCCCGTTCGACCACGCCGCGAGCAGGCTGTCTCCGGCAAGCAGCAGTGCCACGTTGCCGCCGGAAGTAGCGGCCAGCCCGAGCACCTGCACCTGATCGTCGCGGTACGCCGCGGGCAGGGCCAGCCCCGCCGATTGCCACCTACCGCTGGTATCAGTGAAAACCCCGGCCACACCCGGCCGCTCACAGCTTCCCGCCGTCATTGGCGTTTTATCTGGTCCGAACGACACGGCATCCAGCGCCTGCAGCCCGCAGTCGCGACCCGGGGCGGACGCCGCCAGGGCTTGCCGTGTCGTGAGCTCCGACCACTGCCCGGCCGCCGCCGCGCCCGCCGTGGGCGCCGTCTGGATGGTGCCGTCTTGCAGCAGCGCGAGGGCCTGTCCCGACGGGTCGACGGCGAGGGCGCCGCTTTCATTGCCCAGGTCGGCGTCGAGCAGGCCGGGCGTCCAGTTCCTGCCCGCGTCGGTGCTCGTCGCCAGCGGCGAGAACGCCAGGTTCTGGCTGGGCCGGAAGCCGATGACCAGGGACGTCCCGGTGCCCGCGGCGACCAGGCCGCCGTTATCGGCCACCCCCGGGGGAGTGACCTCCGACCACTGGCCAGCGCCCGTGGGCCGGACGAAGAGCTGCCAGAAGTTGTTCTCCGACGCGGCCGATCCACCCATGACCGCGATCGCCCAGGTTCCCTGCGCGGTGACCAGCGAGGTGCTGAGCGGCACGGTCACCGCCGGCGCGCTGGGGGTGACCAACCCGCTGCGGGCCCCGGCCGCGGCCGCCGTCTGTGGCTTGGACCCGCAACCAGCCGCTAGACCCGCACAGGCTAGGACCAGGCCCATCCTGGCCCATCCGCTCATCATGAGCGGCCCAGCGCCTGGCGGGCGTACTGGCTGAGCAGGACGGAGAACGAGGACTGGGTGCTCGTGGTGCCGGGCCCCGGATCAGCGCCGACCTCCTCGCGGATGTTACCCGCCCCGTCGATGACGATGGCCAGGTCATTATGCGCGGCCATCGCCCCGGCCGGCAGGTTCGTCACGCTGACGCCGTAGCCTCGCCAGACCGCGCCCAGCTGGCTGACCGAGCCGGTCAGGTACTGCCAGTTGGGCACCCCGGCGAGCTCCTCCTGCCGGTCGAACGCCTGGGTGAACGTGGTGGACCGGTAGCTCGGGTTGGCCACGATGGCGACCAGGTCGACGTCCTTGTCCTTCGCGCCAAGCAGTTCCCCGGTTTGCTTGAACTCCTGGGCGATGATCGGGCAGTCTGTCGTGCACACCGGGTCGAGGAAGGTCATCAGGACCACCTTGCCGTGCAGGCTCGCCAGGGTGACCGCCCGGCCGTCCTGATTGGTGAGCGAGAAGCCCGGGGCGGGAAGGTCGAGGCTGGTGCTGCCACCCTCGATGGCCAGGGCCAGGATCGGATCCGCGCTGTGGTTCGCCGCCGCCGAGGCCATCGGCGCCGCCCCGAGCACGATGACCGCCACCGCGGCGACCGCGGCGACCGATCGAGCGCTCGCGCTCGCGACCATACCGCCGAGCGTCCGAGGCCTCAAGGCCCGCAGTCGCTGACCCCATCCAGCCCCCGCAGTATCCTCGACCGGCTCCTCCGGCAGCGGCGTAAGGGCCAGGTAGCCGGCCGAGAACAGCAGCGCCATGGGAATCATGCTGTTGGGATCGGTCCCGACCCCGCCGAGGAAACCGAGGTCCTGGACCAGCACCCAGTCGGCGAGGCAACTCGCGATCCCGAACCACACCGCGTACCTGACCAGACGGGGCCGGGCGGTCAGGAAGATCGCGCCTAGCACGGCGAGCACGATCACGACGACCAGGTTGACGGCGAAGCCGTGGCCAGCGACGAACGAGCTGAACGCCGACAGCAAGGCGGAGAGAAAGCGCGGCTGGGAGGTCGAGACCATCGACTGCACCATGTCGGTGAGGGATCCCGGCCGACCGTGCACCGTACCCTGCCAGAAACCGCGGCCGGGCCAGGCCTGCAGGACAGCCATGCCGATGAAGAAGATCCCGAAACCGGCTAGCACCAGCCGGCCGAGCCTAGGGCTGCGCCAGGCACCTTCAGGCAGCGCGATAAGCGCGCCCGCGGCCGCGTAAAACAACACGGCTCCGGGGGCACCGGTCAGCCAGCTCAGGCCGGGTGCGAATATCCCGCCGAACGATTCCCCGAATACCCAGACGATCAGTCCCCAGCCCACACTGGCGGCCCCGGCGAGCCTGGACCACCGGCCGCGTCCCCCCACGATGAGCCAGGCCCCGATCCCGACCTGGATCCAGACGCTGGCGGCGCCGGCCTGGATGGGGTGGTAGGACCAGATGGTGCCGCCCCAGTTGACCAGGTGCTGTACCCAGGCGGGTGAGCCAGCCGCGGTCGGCTCGATGACCAGCGACGGCAGCCCGGCCGCCATCTTCGGCTGCGCCTGCAAGATCCCGTCGAGGATCCAGAGCACCCCGAACCCGATGCGGAGCAGCCACCGCCCCCGGGCTTCTCCCAGGCCGACCCGCTCGCTTGTGGCAGCCTCAGCGCTCCCTTCGGCCTCGCTCGCCGCACCGGCCTCGCCGGTGCTTGGTGTAGCGCTTGGCGTGGTGAGCCGCCAGGTGCGTGCCGTCGCCCAGACGAGCCAGAGGAATATGACGGCGATAAAAGCGATCGTGCCCTGGTGAAGCAGCGCTGACCTGAAGGCGGCGACCAGTGTCGGGTCATCGGGGCTCAGACCCGAATTCATGCCGGGCACGGAATCCGCTCCTCTCGGTCCGGTCGCGTCGGGTTCGCGTGCGGCCAGGCTCGGTGTGCCCAGGCTAGTGGGTCACGCCGCGGCGGGACCCAGCCGGGGGGCAACATGATGAATATGTAATGCCCAGGGCGGATCGCCGCCGGGTCGAACCGCTTCAGCTCGTAGCTTGCGGCGCCGGTCGCTGGCCGGCCAGGGCCCGCGGCGTCAGCCTCTGCGGCCAGGCCGCTCCGGGCTTCAGTCCCCAGGCCGCGGTCGCGAACATGGTCAGCACGAAGATCAAGAACGTGATGACATGCACGCTGGTGCAGTACAGGCAGATGCTTCCGATGATGAAAAGCTCCGCATAGAGCAGGTAAAGCACGAAGCCGATGCCGACCACGAGGGAGGCTATCCGGACCAGGTGAATCTCGCGCCGGGCAGCTCGCCAGGCCCACGGGCTCATGATCGCCACCGCGAACAGGTAGAACGCCACCCCGAGCACGGCCACCGGAATCCCGAACACGTACGACTGCGCACTGGTGGTCACCTTGGTGCAGTTCACCAGGCCCTTGGTCTCCGAGCACCCGAGCAGGGTCGACTCGGTGAAGTGCGCGATCGTCAGGTAGATCGACACGCCCAGGCCGGCCAGCGCGAGCG
>Ga0302184_10002443_pt1 | contig 11797 bp, 14 predicted proteins | sample I_Palsa_N3_3_FD_200233 | JGI IMG/M metagenome (GOLD analysis project Ga0302184, IMG submission 200233) | Peat permafrost microbial communities from Stordalen Mire near Abisko, Sweden - I_Palsa_N3_3 | ecosystem: Environmental > Terrestrial > Soil > Palsa > Peat permafrost | place: Sweden...
GCGCCGCCGATGAGGATCACCCGCCGGGCGGTGATCCCGCAGTCGGCCAGGTTGCCGATGGCGTCCGCCAGGGAGCAGAGCACGGCCTCGACCGCGGCCCGGGCCAGGTTCTCTGGCGTGGTATTGCTGCTGGTCAGCCCGCGCAGTACCCCGTGGGCGTCGGGCCGGTTCGGGGACCGCTCGCCGTCGAGATAGGGCAGCAGCGTCAGGCCCTGCGCCCCGGCGGGCGCGGCCAGCGCGAGCCGGTCCAGGCCCTGAACGTCGGTACCCAGCATCCGGGCGGTGACCGTCAGCACCCGGGACGCGTTGATCGTAGCCACCAGCGGCAGGAAGTGCCCGGTGGCATCGGCGAAGCCGGCCACCGCGCCGGTCTCGTCGGCCGCGGCCTGGGCGGCGACCGCGTACGCGGTACCTGAGGTGCCGATCGAGACGACGACTTCGCCCGGGTCCAGGCCAAGGCCGAGTGCGGCACCCATGTTGTCCCCGGTTCCCGCGGAAAGCGCCGCGCCGTCCACGGTGGTGGCCACCACCTCAGCCGGGGCGGCCAGCCTCGGCAGTCCGACCGGCCGGCCGAGTGCGGCCTGCGCCAGCTCGCGCCGCCAGCGACCGGTGGCGGGGGAGAAGTAGCCGGTGCCCGAGGCGTCGCCGCGATCGGTCGTCGGCTCAGCGAGGCGGTCCGCCAGCCGCCAGGTCAGCCAGTCGTGCGGGAGCAGCACCTGTGCGGTCCTGGCGGCGGCCTCCGGTTCGTGCTCGGCCAGCCAGCGCAGCTTGGTCACCGTGAAGGAGGCGGTCGGGACGCTCCCGGTCTGCCGTGCCCACTGCCGCGGGCCGCCCAGTTCGGTGATGAGCTCCCGGGCCTGCGGCGCGGACCGGACGTCGTTCCAGAGCAGCGCGGGCCTGATCACCTGGCCGGTCTCGTCGATGACCACCATGCCATGCTGCTGCGCGGCCACCCCGATCGCGTCGGCGCGGTCGAGAAGCCCGGCCCCCGCCTTGGCCAGGGCATCCCACCACAGTTCCGGGTCGCACTCGGTGCCGTCCGGATGCGGCGCGCTGGCCTGCCCGACGATGGCGCCATCGTCGGCCTGGCAGAGCAGCACCTTGGTGGACTGAGTGGATGAATCGACGCCAGCGACAAGCATCAGCGGCTCCCAGCCAGGTCGAGCGGAAATTCGGATGGGGGGCAAGCCATGTCCACGATAGTGCCCGGCGGCCCGCCGCCCGAGGACGTCCTCGCCGGAGCGCTGTCGACTACTTTCAGTTACCAGAAGAGCGAGTCCCGCTAGCGGCTGGGCGTCCCGTTCGGTGCGGCAGATTTGCGTCTAAACGTTTCGTTAAAAACGAATGACCTGCACCGCTGTGAGCTGCACGTTACAAATGAACGTGCATTTGGTCTTGCATCGATCGCGCAATTTCGGGCAGGATGAGGTTGCGTCAATCAGCCGGGATTGTCGCATAACGCTCCGCGGGGTCGCGATGGGCTTGAGCCAAGTAGGGTTGCCGACACGGACCAAGGTCGATCCTGCCATCCGCCGCCCGCTTGACCTGACCGCGAAGCTGTCTTCCGCCCCAGGACGCCCTCGCGTGGTCCGGATGCCGTCGGACTGGTGGGATTCACCCGCAGTGGCGGCGTGCACCCTCAGCGCCGGTGCCCAGTCCGGCCGGACCGCCAGGAAATTCACCAGGAACACGCTGAAGGACTGGGGCCTGGCCTCGCTGGCGGATGACGCGGAAGCCATCGTCGGCGAATTCGTGGCCAACGCGGTGTCCCATGCCGTGCGGTGCATAGGATCCGGGCAGCCCATCGGCCTTCGGGTGCTGCGCAGGACCGGTGAGGTCATGTGCGCTGTGCTCGACCCCTCCGATACCGCGCCGGTGCTCAGGGTGCCAGACCGGAACGAAGAGGCCGGCCGCGGCCTGCAGATGGTGGACGCGCTCAGCGATGTCTGGGGCTGGAGCCCGGTCACTGGCCGCGGTAAGGCCGTCTGGGCCATCTTGTTCTGCGCTTTACGTCTCCGGCTAACCCTCAGCCCATGAAATCCGGCCCGTGAACCCCGAGACCTGGCGTGCGGACACCGGCCCTGAGCTACCCTCAGTCAGCACAGACGACGAGGGAGGCCGTAACCCGATGCCCTGGACCTGGCGGTACGAGAAGGCGGATGGCACCGCGATCACCACTGATGACCTGCAAGAGGCCATCTTCGCCAGCCAGGGTGACGCGGAGAGCTGGCTAGGCGAGAACTGGCGGGCGCTGCTCGCGGCCGGCGTGGATCAGGTCACGCTGTTCGATGACAGCAAGGCGGAGTACGGCCCGATGGTCCTGCGCCCGGAAGACTAGGGCCGGGAAGGCGGGCTGCCGGTACGAGCCGGGTCGCGCACGATCACCTGGCCGAGCGCCTCGTCGATCCTGCTCATCAGGCCGGGGTCCAGCCGCACGCCCGCCGCCTTCACGTTCTCCCGTACCTGCTGCGGCCGGGTGGCGCCGATGATGGCGGCGGACACGTTCGGATTCTGCAGCACCCATGCCACCGCGAGCTGGGCTAGCGAAAGCCCGGCGTCGGCAGCCAGCGAGTCGAGGTGCTGTACCGCCTTCAGCGTCTCGTCCCCCAGGAACCGCTTGATGAAGTTCGAACCCGTGGGATCCGTGGCTCTAGAGTCCGCCGGCGGCGCGGCCCCCGGCGCGTACTTGCCGGTCAGCACGCCCTGCGCGATCGGGGAGAACGCGATCTGGCCGATGCCTTCCTTCTCGCACAGCGGAACGACCTCGGCTTCGATGACCCGCCAGAGCATGTTGTACTGCGGCTGGTTCGACACGATCCGGTCCAGGCCAAGCTCATCGGCGACCTTGAGCGCGGCGGCAATCTGCTCCGCCCGCCACTCGGACACGCCCACGTACAGGACCTTGCCGGCGCGGACCAGGTCGTCGAAGGCGCGCATCGTCTCTTCGATCGGTGTCTCGTAGTCGTACCTGTGCGCCTGGTACAGGTCGATGTAGTCGGTCTGCAGCCTGCGCAGCGAGGCGTGGGCCGATTCGATGATGTGCTTGCGCGACAGGCCGCGGTCGTTCCGGCCCTCGCCCACCGGCCAGTACACCTTGGTGAAGATCTCGAGCGATTCGCGCCGCACGCCGTGCAGCGCCCGGCCGAGGACTTCCTCGGCCCGCCCGCCCGCGTAGCCGTCGGCGGTGTCGAACGTGGTGATGCCCTCGTCAAGCGCGGCCCGGACACACTCGACCGCGGCCTGCTCCTGCACCTGGGAGCCGTGGGTGACCCAGTTCCCGTATGCGATCTCGCTGATGACCAGGCCGCTTTTACCAAGGTGTCGGTATTCCATGATCCCTTACTTTAGAACTTCTGGCCGGGCTGGACCCGCGGGGCCGGTACCCGGAACCGCCGTATCTGCAGCGCCCGAAACACCGCGTACAAGGTCAGGCCCCTAGCCGACTCACCTGGCAGCCGCTCGGCGATCAGCCTGGTCAGGCTGCGGCGGATCAGGTAGGCGTCGAGGAGGATGACGACGACAAGCACCAGCACCAGCGGGGAGATGAACTCCTGCGCTTTGCTGTTACGCAGGAATACGGCGGCGAGCAAGACCACCAGTATGTACATGTAGTACTCGCTGACCCGGCGCTTGGAGTCCACGAAGTCGCGGGCGAGCGCGCGGGTGGGACCGCGGTCGCGCGGGTTAAGCGCCCAGGCCTCGCCGCGCTTCATCGCGTCGTACTTGGTAGCCCGGCTGGTGCGGGCCTTGGCCTTATCCTCGGGGGTACGCGGCGCAGCCGGCGCGCGCGACCCGGTGATCGGCTGGCGCCGCTTGGCCTCGGCCACGCTGCGCTTGGGGGTGGGTCGCCCCTTGGCCGCCTCGGCGGGGGAGCGGCCAGCCTTGTTGTCAGATGTCTTATTGTCGGCCGGTGCGTCCGGGCTCCGCGCGCCCGGGGAATCCTGGGCCGTGCCGTCCGTCGCCCCGGCGCTACGGCGTCGGAACACGCGCATAGCTTAGAGCCCAGCACGAAATGGTGTGTGCTGCCCCTACCGGGACGGAGCGCGAGCTTACCCGGGCGGGAAAGGAGAACTGCGCGCCTTAACGCCTACCGGACGTGGTAGCTCGCATGCGGGTGACCGCGTAGGGTGGAATGCGACTAGTCGCACGGGCTCGTCCGCCGTCTAGCCGGGCGCCGGCCTCATCGGCCCGGGCGCGCGGCCGGGTGGCGGCCAAAGATGTTAATGAAGGGGACGGCCGCGCGTATGGGCGTGATGAAGCGAGTACAGCTTGTCTTCAAGGCCAAGGCCAACAAGGCCCTGGACAAGATGGAAGATCCTCGTGAGACCCTTGACTATTCCTACCAGCGGCAGCTGGAGTTGCTGACGAAGGTCCGCCGCGGGGTCGCGGACGTCGCCACCTCGCGCAAGCGCGTCGAGCTGCAGATGAACCAGCTGCAGCAGCAGGCGAATAAGCTCGACGACCAGGCGCGCAAAGCCCTCGGGCTGGGGCGCGAGGACCTGGCCCGGGACGCGCTCACGCGCAAGTCGTCCGCGCAGAGCCAGCTGAACGACTTGCAGGGGCAGTACGCCCAGCTGCAGGCCGAAGAGGAGAAGCTGACTGTTGCCTCGCAGCGGCTGCAGGCCAAGGTTGACGCCTTCCGCACCAGGAAGGAAACCATCAAGGCCACCTACACCGCGGCCGAGGCGCAGACCAGGATCAACGAGGCGTTCTCCGGCATCTCCGAAGAGATGGGCGACGTCGGCATGGCGATCCAGCGTGCCGAGGACAAGACTGCCCAGATGCAGGCCCGGGCCGGCGCGATCGACGAGCTGATGGCCTCGGGCGCGCTGGACGACGTGGGCGGCCGGCGCGACGACATCCAGGCCGAGCTGGATCAGCTGAGCGCGAACAGCGACGTCGAAAGCGAGCTGCGCAGGCTCAGGGGCGAGATCGCCGCCAGCGCGCCGAAGCAGCTCGAGGGTTCCGGTCCCAACGGCGACGCCCAGGTCGCCAACGGGGGGCAGAGCCAGGCCCAGTCGGCCCCGTACGCTCCGCCCGCCCCGACCCAGAATCCCCAAAATACCCAGAATCCCCAGCAGGCCGCTCAGCCGGCCGGGATCCCCGTGTCGGATCTGCCCAGCGCGAACGATCAGCCGCAAGACGGTGAGGGATAGTGATCGTCAGGATCCTCGGCGAGGGGCAGTTCAGGGTCGACGACACCGCCACCACCGAGCTGAATCACCTGGACACGGCGCTTGAGACCGCCGTCGAGCGCGGTGACGAGCCGGCCTTCCAGGACGCGCTGACCGGCCTGCTGGCCCAGGTTCGCGCGCAAGGTTCACCGCTGCCGCCGGATACTCTGGAGCCGTCGGACCTGATCCTTCCTCACCAGGACTCGAGCATGGATGAGGTGCGCAAGCTGCTCACGGACGAAGGCCTTATCCCGGGCTGAAGGTACGGGGCTGAAGCCGAGAGCATACTTGCGGGTAACGTTCGGCGGGGGTTCAGCGTTCTACGTATAGATTTCAGCTACATAATGCTGCTGGCTCCGAGCTGGTAAACCAGCCGTGGGCCGAACGGAGGTGGCGCCATGGCGGCGCGTACCAGATATGCACCCGACCGGGGACTGACGGTGCGGATGACCGCGACCATGTTCCTGCTCGGGCTGGTGTTTGTCGCGTTCGTCGCCGCGATCATCGGCATCGGCACGGCATATCACGCGTCCAGCGCCGCGATCGTGCTGTTCGCGGTCGTCCTCGGCGGCGGTTTCGCCATCGGGTCGCTGTTCTACTCGGACAAGATCGCGCTGCGGACGGCCGGGGCCCGCGAGGTCACCCCGGAGGAGGCACCGGAGCTGCACGGCATCGTGGACCGGCTCTGCGCGCTGGCGGACATGCCGAAGCCCCGCGTGGCCATCGCCAACTCGAACATTCCGAACGCCTTCGCGACCGGGCGCAACGCGGACCACGCGGTGCTCTGCGTGACCACCGACCTGATGCGCAGGCTGACTCCGGAGGAGCTCGAGGGCGTCATCGCGCACGAGATGTCGCACGTGGCGCACAAGGACGTTCAGGTCATGACGGCCGCCTCGTTCCTGGCTATCATCGCCGCGCTGCTGATCAGGGTCGCCTTCTACGGGGAGCTGTTCGGCGGCGGCGGCCGCGGCCGCGGCGGCAACAACCAGAACGCCGCGATCGTCATGTTTGCGCTGATGGCGGTGAGCATCATCGTCTATGCCGTCAGCTTCCTGCTGATCCGCATGCTCTCCAGGTATCGCGAGCTCTCCGCCGACCGGAGCGGAGCGCTGCTCACCGGCCAGCCGAGCGCGCTGAAGAGCGCGCTGGTCAAGGTCAGCGGGCAGATGTCCAGGATCCCGAACAATGACCTCCGCACCGCCAAGCCCATGAACGCGTTCTTCTTCGCGCCCGCGATGCACCTGGCCCCCAAGGGGAGCCTGGCGGCCATCTTCTCCACCCACCCGTCGCTTGAGCGCAGGCTGGAAGAGCTCGACAAGGTCCAGCAGCAGCTCAACCGGGCCGGGTAAGGGCCGCTCGTGGGCTTTCTCGACACCCTGCTGGGCCGGACCAAACCGGTCCAGCCCAAGCTAGATGACCTGTTCGCGCTGCCCTCGGCGGCGGTCACGCTCGATGCCGGAGCCGGCTTCAGGCCCACCGGTTCCGGCTCGGTGTGCTTCCGCCCGGTCGAGGGCCGGTCCTTCTCCGACGTGCAGAAGGACGTGCAGGAGCTGCTCGACGTGAGCTCGGGCGCCGAAGGCGGCCTGCCCGTCGAGGTCACCAAGGACTCCTACGGGTTCAACTGGCTGGTCAGCTCGCGCATGTCGGACCAGCTCGACGCGCTGGTCACCGACCTGCACGCGGTCAATTCCTCGCTGGTGGACAACGGCTTCGGCCCCCAGTTGCTGTGCACGCTGGTCGCCTTCAAAGACGACCAGGAGCGCAGGCTGGCGCTGGTCTACCTGTTCAAACGCGGCACGTTCTACCCGTTCGCGCCGCTGTCCGGCGAACGCCGGGACAACGCCCTTGAACTGCAGATCAAGGGCGTGATCGGCGACGACCTGAAGTTCGAGCCGGACCTGGCCCGCTGGTTCCCCGTCTGGGGCGCCCCGGGCCTGTAGGGGTGGCTGGAATGCAGGAGCACCGCATATCGTTGGGACTGCACGTGGGAGCAAGACCACGCCGCACGCACGCGGCATACGAGCTAAGGCGGGAGCCAAGGTGACTGTTCAGCAAGAGGCCACGCAGGGGCAAGAGGCCACCCAGGGGATTGTCCTGACCGACGGCGCGGCCACGAAGGTGAGCACTCTGCTCGCGCAGGAGGGGCGTACCGACCTCAGGCTGCGTATCGCGGTCCAGCCGGGCGGCTGCTCCGGGCTGAAGTACCAGCTCTACTTCGACGAGCGCGACATCGACGGCGACATCGTCAGCGACTTCGACGGGGTCCAGGTCGTGACCGACAAGATGAGCGCGCCGTACCTGATGGGCGCGACCATCGACTTCGTGGACACGATCGAGAAGCAGGGTTTCACCATCGACAACCCGAACGCGTCGGGTTCCTGCGCCTGCGGCGATTCGTTCCACTGACGCCGGGCCGGGGTTAGCCACCGTGCGAATAGCGGTCACGGGTTCCATCGCGACCGACCACTTGATGACGTTTCCCGGCAAGTTCACCGACCAGCTCATCGCGGACAAGCTGGATAAGGTCTCGTTGTCGTTTCTTGTCGACGACCTGGCCATCCGGCGGGGCGGGGTAGCCGCCAATATCGCCTTCGGGCTCGGCCTGCTCGGCCTGCGTCCGCTGCTGGTCGGCACGGTCGGGGCCGACTTCGAGGATTACCGGCGCTGGCTGGAAGACCACGGGGTGAGCACCGCTGGGGTACGGACGTCGCTGCTGTACCACACCGCCCGCTTCGTCTGCACGACCGACGAGGAAGGGAACCAGATCGGCTCGTTCTACGCGGGCGCGATGAGCGAGGACGGCGAAAACGACGTCGCGGCGGTGGCGGCCGGCCACGGCGGCGTCGACCTGGTCCTGATCGGGGCCGGCAATCCTGGCGCGATGGTGTCGCACGCCGGGCAGTGCCGCGAGGCCGGGATCCCGTTCGCCGCCGACCCGTCTCAGCAGCTCGCCAGGATTCTCGGCGATGAGCAGGTCCGCTCGATGGTGGACGGTGCCGAGTACCTGTTCGGCAACGAGTATGAGGAAGCCCTGATCGAACGCAAGTCCGGCTGGGGCACGGCGGAGATGCTGAACCGGGTCAAGGTCCGGATCACCACGCTCGGCGCCGACGGCGTACGGATCGAGCAGGCCGGCCAGCCGCCGATCGGCGTTCCCGCGGTGCCGGACGCCCAGCCCGTGGACCCGACCGGCTCAGGTGATGCTTTCCGTTCCGGTTTCCTGGCCGCCGTGGCGTGGGGACTTCCCCTCGAACGCGCCGCGCAGCTTGGCAACCTGATGGCCGTGCACGCCCTGGAGACCACCGGGCCGCAGGAGTACGACCTGAAACCAGGCCCGCTGGCGGACCGTCTCGCCCTCGCCTATGGTGACGCCGCGGCTGCCGAAGTCGCCGCTCACCTGCCCGCCTGAACCGCGAACCCCATCGTTCCACCGCCGGTGTGGCGCCAACCGGCAGGCCCGCTCTGTCGTCATAATTGCTGGACGGCGCACGAGGCGCCGCGTACACGAAGGGCCCCCGTGTTCCCAAGAGCCGTGTTTTCAGGTGCGGCCTCGGCTGCCGCGCTCATTTGCCTGGCGGTGGCGGGCTGCTCGTCGTCGGCTAGCCAGCCGACCACGCCGACCGCCACCACCACGGTGACCGCCAGCCCGACCGCCTCAGGCGGCACCAATACGGCGGCGGTGTCGACGCCATCCTCCCCGGCCGCGGCCGGGGCCCCCGCGTGCGCGACCAGTTCGCTGGTCGTCAAGCAGGGACTCGCGCAGGGTTACGCCGGCGGGGTCTACGAGGTGATCGACTTCACCAACACTTCCAGCGCCACCTGCACGCTGTACGGCTACCCAGGCGTCTCGCTGGTCACCGGGCCGCCCTACACCCAGATCGGCCTGGCCGCCAAGCGGAGCACGACTTCAGGCACGGTCAAGCTGATCACGCTCGCCCCCGGCGCGACCGCCAACGCCCTGCTGCAGATCGTGGACGCGCTGAACTATCCAAGCGCCACCTGCGGACCCACCAAGGCCGCCGCCCTGAAGGTGTACCCGCCGAACCAGACCGCGCCCGTTTACCTACCCAACACCTCAGAGGCCTGCGCCAAGTCCGTCCAGACCATGAACATCGGCCCCGTGCAGGCCGGCTCCGGCGGCTCCACCTGACGGACCGGGCGGTAGCGTGGCTGGCATGGGAACCGTGCTCGCCTCCGGAGACCTGCCCGTGCTCGGCCGCATTCTCGCGGCCGGTTACCACGGACCGCCCGCGCTGACGCTGATCCGGGCGTTCACCGAGTGGACGTTCGACCCGTGGATGACGGCGCTAGTGGTCATCCTCGGCGGCAGCTACCTGGCCGGCGTGCGCAGGGTCGCCGGCTGGCCGGTGGCACGGCGGATCTGGTTCCTCGGCCTGGGTCTCGGCTTCCTCGTGATCGCGACGATGTCCTGGGTGGGCGCCTATCAGCCGTTCCTGATGTATGCCCGGGCGGTACAGACGGTGCTGCTCGTCCTGGTGGTGCCCCTGTTCCTCGCGCTCGGGCGCCCGGTCTCGCTGGTCATCGCGGTCTTCCCGGCCGCGGGACGTCACCTCGGGGCCGCCATCGGCTCGCGCCTGGCCCGGCTCGTGACCTTCCCGGCGATCACCGCGTTCACGCTCGTGGCCGTGCCCTTCGTCATGTACTTCACGTCGTGGTACACGGCGGTCTTTCACAGCGGCACGGTACGGGAGCTGACCTACCTCGCGCTGATGGCGCCCGGCTACGTGTTCTTCTGGACCCTGCTGCGGGTGGACCCGGTACCGAAGAAGTACTCCTACGCGGTCTCCATGTGGATCACCGGCGCGGAGGTGATCGGTGACGCATTCCTCGGGGTCGCCGTCATCGCGAACCAGAATCTCATCGGTGCGGCCTACTACCACGCGCTGGCCAGGCCCTGGGGGCCCGCGCTGGCCACGGACGAGGTCATCGCGGGAGGCGTGCTATGGGTCCTCGGTGACCTCGTCGGCCTGCCGTTCTTCGCCGCGCAGCTGATCCAGATGATGCGCGAGGACGATTCCGACGCGGCCAGGATCGACGCCGATCTCGACGCCAAAGATGCCGAGCTCAAGGCGGCCGCGGCGGCTGTCGAGCCAGCCGCGGAGCCCAGGCCGTGGTGGGAAGACGACCCCCGCTTCACCAGCCGATTCAAAGCCAACTAGGTCAGCACCTGCGGCGGGGAATCAGCGCCCGCGGCGGGGAATCACAGCATGCGGCGGATGTACAGCGCCCAGCCTTGCGCCAGTTCCTGGCTGGACACGAACTCCTGCGCTTTCATCGCGCACCAGGAAGGTATGTCGGTGTAGGCCGCCGGGTCGTCGGCCAGGACGGCCACCACGGCACCGAGCGGCACGTCCCTGATCTGCTCGGCGAGCATGATGATGGGGATCGGGCACTTACGGCCCAGGGCGTTGATCGTCAGCGCTGGGGCGGGCGGTGCCACCACGGCCCGTTCGGCCCCAAGAAAGAGGACCGGGTCGGGTCCCTGCTGGTCCGTACGGCGGAGCTGGCCGGTAGGCCCGGCCGCGGGCCCGCGGCCGAACAGGCGGCTACGACGCCCGGTCATGCGCACACCCTCACGCCCTCCATCATGCCCGCCGCCGGGCCCGCCACGCGTGCCCACGGTAAAGATCGGGCGCAAAGATGACGCAAACATGCGGGGTCCTAGAAGGCTCGCGGGAGGCGCGCGATACTGTTTGCACGACACGTTGTAGCAGAACCGAGGAAGGCCCTCGCCTTGAGAACCGACAACGCCGAACAGGGCTCGGGACGGACCCGCCGACCCCTTCGACCCCGCCGGGCGCGTCTCGCGCGCGCGACGGGCATGACGGTCGCGCTTGCCGTCGTGGTCCTTGGCCTGACCGGCTGCACGAACGACACCTTCACCCGGCTCGGCTTTCCCAATCCGATTACGGAGCAGGGCAAAGCGGTCGTGTCGCTCTGGCAGGGTTCCTGGATCGCGGGCCTGCTCGTGGGCGCGCTGGTCTGGGGGATGATCCTGTGGGCGGTGATCTTCCACCGCAAACGGGGCGACCGGCTGCCGGAGCAGGCGCGCTACAACATGCCGATCGAGATCATGTACACGGCCGTGCCGTTCGTCCTGATCGCCGTGCTGTTCTACTTCACCGCCAAGGACGAGAACTACATCGACGCGCTGCCGGCCAAGCCCGCCGTGACCGTCGACGTGCTCGGGTTCCAGTGGAGCTGGCAGTTCAACTACCCGCAATACGGAGTCACCAATACCGGCAACATGTGGGGCGAGGGCCCGCTGCCGGTATTGGAAATCCCGACCGGGGAAACGGTTCAGTTCAACCTGACCTCAGATGACGTCATCCACGCGTTCTGGGTGCCTGAGTTCTTGTTCAAGCGCGACGTCATTCCCGGCCACCCGAACCACTTCGCGATCACCGCGACGCATACGGGGACCTTCATCGGGCACTGCAGTGAGCTGTGCGGCCTCTACCACAGCCGGATGCTGTTTACGCTGAAGGTCGTGACACCGCAGCAATTCCAGACGTACATGGCTGCTCAACAGGCGGCACAGAGTTCATCCGGGAGCACGCAGTGAGCACGATCGAGCAGCGGCCGGCCGTCGTCGGCTA
>Ga0302184_10002445_pt1 | contig 11792 bp, 10 predicted proteins | sample I_Palsa_N3_3_FD_200233 | JGI IMG/M metagenome (GOLD analysis project Ga0302184, IMG submission 200233) | Peat permafrost microbial communities from Stordalen Mire near Abisko, Sweden - I_Palsa_N3_3 | ecosystem: Environmental > Terrestrial > Soil > Palsa > Peat permafrost | place: Sweden...
GGCTCACCTCCTCGAAGGACAGCTCGTCGGGCTCACCCTCCGGGCCGCTACGGCGCAGCAGCGCGCGCAGGCGCGCCTTCAGCTCGCCGACGTCGAACGGCTTGACCATGTAGTCGTCGGCGCCCACGTCCAGGCCGTCGATGCGATCGGCCACCGCATCACGCGCGGTCAGGATCAGTATCGGCACGCGGTTGCCGAGGCGTCGCACCCGCCGGCAGACCTCGAGGCCGTCGATGCCGGGCAGACCGACGTCGAGCACCACCGCCTCCGGCACGGCCTGCACGATCAGCTCGAGCGCCTGCTCGCCGTCCTCGGCGAGCTGCACCTCGTAGCCGGCCAGCGTCAGCGCCCGCCGCAGGGCTTCGCGAACTGCTCGGTCGTCGTCGACGACGAGAATCCTCACGATGCTGATTGTTGCGCGCTCGCGCTCAGCAGCGCAGCGGCGCGGCCCTGACAGTCATACAGCGAGCCTTCAGAGCTCGTGCGGCCACCCGTGCTGGTGCTCGTGGAAAGTTTCACGGCCGTGCACGCCTTGGCCACGGCGGCCATCGCAGTCTTCGATCCGGTTCGCGTGTCGCCCGCCAGGCGCGGGCCACCCTGGGAGCCGCCCTGTTCGGCCACCACCCAGCGGATGTGCCCTGCGCTCACCTCCTGCGCGAGCCACGCCACGCTGACGTCGCTCTCGCGCCCGGAGAAGCCGCCGATGCCAGCCACGTCGGCGTTCCCATCGATGATCGCCTCGGCGGCGCTCGACTGGCTCGATACCGCGACCGTGCCGCCGCCGTGCTGCTTGACGTAGGAGAGGACCTTGCTCAATGAGGCGTCGTTGCCGGCTCCGAAGCCGCCGCCTGGCGCTCCGCCGAGACCGGCCTTGCCGAAGCCTGAGCCGCCCGCGCCGGCGGGGAGCCCGGGCGGGGCACCCTGGGGGCCGCCGCCGCCAGCGGCCGACGGGGGTCCGCCGACCGGCGCAGCGCCTGCGCCGAACAGCTGCACGCCGCCTGCGCCACCGCCTGCGCCGCCTGCGCGCAGGTGCCCTGCGCCGCGTCCGCCGAACCCGCCGAATCCACCGAATCCACCGCCCCCCGCGGACTGCACCGACGCCGGGCCGCCCGAGGGGAAGGTGCCGCTTGTCGCATAGGAGAGCGTGTCCACCGCCCACACCGACGGCGCCAACAGCAGCGCGGCCAGCGCGGCGCCGACCGCCACGATGCGCACGCGCCGGGCGCTGAACGCCACGAGCGCGAGGGCCGCCAATGCGCCGACGACGATCAGCACCGCCGGCAGCCAGCTCAGCTGGCCGGGGTACTGCGCCCGCACGACGAGCTCCGTCGCCACGCCCGCGGCGATCGCCAGCGGGCCGATGATGCGCACGTTCAGCTTGCCGGCGATCAGCTGGGCGGCGCCCGCACCGACCAGCGCGGCGATGAACGGTGCCAGCAGCGAGACGTAGTAGGGGTGGAAGATTCCGCTGGCGGCGCTGAACAGGACCGCCGTCGTGAGCAACGCCCCGCCCACCGCCAGGAGCCAGCCGGTGCGCTCATCGGCGCGGCGCAGGCGGGTTGCCAAGAGGATGCCGAGGCCGCTGACGAGGGCGAAGCCCAAAAGCCAGCCGGCCTGTCCGCCGAGCGCCGAGTTCAAGAGTCGCAGCGGCCCCGGGGTGCCGCCGAACATGTTGCCGCCGCCCCCTCCGGGTCCTCCATTCTGCCCGTCCACGCGCCCGAGGCCGTTGTATTCGAAGATCAAGGACAGGATCCGGTTGTCGCTCGTGCCCGAGATCCACGGGCGGTCCGCCGCGGGGGTCAGTTCCACGAGCGCCGGCCACGCCCCGCCGACGAGCACCATCGCGACGCCGCCCGCCAGCAGCTGGCGCAGCGCGCGCAGCCACCCGCGCGTGCGCGGGGCGATGTACAGCCAGGCCGCGACGATGCCCGGCACGACCGTCAGCGCGACGCCCATCTTCGTCTCAAAGCCCAGCCCGACGCTGACGCCTGAGAGCACCAGCCAGCGCGTGCGCTTGTCTTCGAGCGCACGTAGGGCGAACCACAGCGCCGCCACGCAGCACAGCACCAAGAGCGCGTCGGGGTTGTTGTGCCGGGAGATCCCGACGGTGATCGGCGTTGTCGCCAGCGCAAGGCCTGCGACGAACCCGCCGACACGGCCGAAGCGCCGGCGCACGAGGTCATACAGGAGCGCCACGCTGGCCACGCCCATCAGCGCCTGCGGCACGAGCACGCTCAGCGAGTGGTAGCCGAAGATGCGCACCGACAGCGACTGCACCCACAGCGCCAGCGGCGGCTTGTCGACCGTCATCACCCCGCTTTTGTCGAGCGAGGCGAACAGGAAGTTGTGCCAGCTCGAGCTCATCGAGCGCACGGCCGCGCTGTAGTAGGTGTTGGCCCAGCCGTTCCTCGACAGCGCCCACAGGTTCAGCAGGCCGGCGATCGCGACGAGCGCCGCCAGCTCAGGCCGCGGACGCCGCATCGCCACGAGACGCGAGCGGGCCCGTGAGCGCCAGGCATCGCCAAAAGGTGTGGCGACCGGCGCCGCAGACGCTGTTTCAGATGCCGGCGAAAGTGTCTCCCATGAAGAACTCATCGGGGGAGCATCGCCCACGCTTGTAGGAGCAGCGTGTGAGCAATCTAAAGTTGGATAAGCGCCGGCGGCGGGCGCGGGCGCTGCATGGCCGCCTGTCTATCGCCCGGCGGGCGTTCTCCGACGCGCGTCCATACCGACGGGGCCGGCGATCGACGACTCTGAGAAACGCTGCGCATGGTACGACCACGCCGAGCCAAACGAGTCATGCGACCCAGGACCCCCCAGATCGTCGCCCTTGGAGGCGGCGGCTTCTCGATGGAGAAGGACGGATCGCTGCTCGACGAGTACGTGCTGTCGCTGGTCAAGTCCTCGCGTCCGCGCGTCTGCTTTCTGCCCACCGCCTCGGGCGACGCCGACCACTACGTGGTGCGCTTCTACCGCCGCTTCTCCCCCAGCTGCGAGGCCAGCCACCTGTCACTCTTCCGCCGCGACCAGGGCACCGGCGGGGTCGAGGACGATTTTGCCACCCACCTGCTGGCACAGGATCTGATCTACGTCGGCGGCGGCAATGTGGTGAGCATGCTCGGCGCCTGGCGCGCGCACGGCCTCGACGAGATCCTGCGCCAGGCCTGGCGCAAGGGCGTCGTCCTGTGCGGGCCCTCAGCCGGATCGCTGTGCTGGTTCGCCGAGGCGCTCAGCGCATTCCACGGCGCGCCCCGCCCGGTGCAGGGGCTGGGCCTTTTGCCCTACTCCAACTGCGTCCACTACGACGCCGAGCCGGCCCGCCGCGCGGAGTACCACCGCTTCGTCGGCGACGGCATGAGAGCGGGGTTCGCGGTCGAGGACGGCGTCGCGCTGCATTTCCGCTCCACCCGCCTGGCGGCGGCCGTGAGCTCGCGCCCCGACGGCTGCGCCTACCGCGTCAAGCCGGCCGGGGACAGCGTCGTTGAGACGCCCGTCAACGTCACCTATCTCGGCACCGATGCGATCGACATCCCACCGCCGGCAGCTGCTGTTGAGCAGCCGGCAGCCGCGCCCGAAGCCACCAAGCACAAGGCCCTCGGGGTAGGACCCACAGCTGCTCAACCCGTCGCCGCGTGAACTCCCCGGCGGCCGTCGACATCGGGGAGCGGCTGATCTTCGCGATGGGTGGGGGCGGCTTCACGATGGAGCCGACCAACCCCCTGCTCGACGACTTCGTGCTCGGCCTGTCCGGAGCGAAGGAGCCCCACGTCGTGTTCCTGCCGACCGCTGCCGGGGACACGACCGCGCAGATCAACGCCTTCCAGGGGCGATTCGCCGATCGCCTGTGCGTACCCGAGCACCTCTCCCTGTTCCGCCTGCAGGAGACCAAGCGCCCGCTGGCGGACGTGGTTCTCGGCGCCGACATCATCTACGTCGGAGGGGGATCGATGCGCAACCTGCTGGCAATCTGGCGCGCGCACGGGCTCGATCGCCTGCTCGTCGAGGCCTGGCAGGCGGGCACCGTGCTCGCGGGGTTGAGCGCCGGCGCGATGTGCTGGTTCCAGGCGGGTGTGAGCCGCTCGAGCGGCCCGCCCGAGCCGCTGGCGGGGCTGGGGCTGCTCGAGGGGTCGCTGACCGTGCACGCCGACGGCGAGCCCGAGCGCCTGCCGGTGTGGCTCGCGGCGGTCCGCGACGGCACGCTCCCGGGGGGCTGGGCGCTGGACGACGGCGTCGGGCTGCTGTTCCGCGGGCGATCGCTTGCCCGGATCGTGAGCTCGCGCCCCGGCGCCGGCGCCCAGCGCGTCGACGCGATCGCCGGCGAGCTCGTGCGAGAGCGCCTCGAGCCCGAGCTGCTCGGCGACGGACACCAGGGTGCGCTGGGCGGCATCGACGAGGCCGTCGAGGAGTTACGCCGCGTGCACCGGCTTCGCCGCGGGATCGCCGGGGGGCGCGGCTGATAGCTTGCCGCAGTCCCCGCCCGGCCGCGTCCCGCGGCGGGCGTCCTGACTCGAGCACGGGGAGGCGTTGGGAATGGCCTTGAGCTTCACCGGAAAGACGGTGCTCGTCACCGGAGCATCGCGCGGCATCGGCCTTGCCACGGCGCGCCGCTTCGCCGAGCTCGGCGCCCGGGTGGGCCTCGTCGCCAGCAACGCGCAACGGCTCGCCGACGCCGCGGCGGACACGAGCGGCGAGCACCACGTCGTGGCCGCGGATCTGACCGACCCCGCGGAGTGCTCTCGGGCGATCGCCGAGGTGACGGCGGCGCTCGGGCCGATCGACGTGCTCGTCAGCTGTGCCGGCGTCCTGCCCCGTGACTTCATCGAGGACGTAAAGCCGGCGGACTTCGAGCAGAGCTACCGGCTGTATGTGGGCGCCGCCATCTGGCTGACCCAGGCGGTGCTCCCGGGCATGCGCCAACGGGGCTACGGGCGGATCGTGCTGGTCTCCTCCGAGCTCGGGCTGATCGGCGCCCCCTCCTACACCTCCTACTGCACCAGCAAGTGGGCGATGGTCGGCCTGGGCGAGGTGCTGGCTCACGAGCTCGCCGGCAGCGGCGTTCACGCCACCGTCGTCTGCCCGGGAGACTCGCGCACCGACCAGCTGACCGAAGAGCACGAGTTCGGCCCGACCGGCGGAGCGACACCCGAGAAGGCGATGTCCCCCGACTACGTGGCCCGCGCCATCGTCCGCGCGGCCGACTCCCGGGCGCCCGTGGTCGTGATCGACCGCCCCCCCATGCGGCTGGCGTTCTTTCTGCTGCGCCGCATCCCCCGGCTGCGCATCCCGATCGTGGCCGGCGCCTACAAGCAGCTGCTTCGCGAGCGCAGTTGAGCGGCGCCCTGCCCGCCGCCGGGCGCGCCCTCACGTCCGCCCGCCCGTGCCCTGCGGCGCTCAGCGGGGGATCGAGAGCACGTGCGCCTGCGCCGGGTCGATGCGACCGTCGAGCAGGTCGAGATAGGCGCGCTCCAGGTCCTCCGGCCCCCGGCCGTGAATCACCTCGAGCCACCCCCTGGTCCACTCGGTGTAGGGGCGCCAGGCGTCGGCGACACGCTGCTCGAGGCCCGCACGCCCCCACTCCTTGGTGCGCTTGGTGGCCTGGTCGGGTGCGAAGAAGAACACCGGCCGCGGGCCCTTCAGGGAATCCGGGAGCTCGCCCATGCTGGCGTGGTGGGTGGCGCCCACCACCGCCGAGTGCGCCAGCCGCTCGCCGTAATGCTCGTGAACGGCGTCGCGAACAGCGGCGTCGCCGGCCATGTCGACGTAGACCGCATCCTCGTGGGCGAGCTCGCCGAGATCCTCGTAGGCGAGCACCCGGTCATACACACCCAGCGCGCGCGTGAACCCGACGCTGCGCGAGGAGGTCAGCCCGACCACCTCGACCCCCGGCCGGCCCGCGAGCAGAAACGCAAGTGCGCTCGCGGTCTTGCTCGAGGCGCTCGAAAGGACAGCCGCGCTCGCGCCGAACAGGCCCGTGTCCGTGAGGTAGTCGTCAATCAGATAGGAGGTGAAGAACAGCGGGCGCAGCAGCATCTGCTGGTCCTCGGTATCCGCCTCATAGACGGGGTCGGCCTCGACGCGCGCGTAGGAGTTGTACACGGGCGGAAGCTGTGAGCGATGCTCGGCGGTATCGATGAACCCGCGCTCATCGACGCGCCCCGGTGTGACGACGAGCTCGCTCGAGGGCGGCAGGTAGCCATACACCCGCGTGCCGACCTGCACGGCCTCATGGCGGCTGTCGAGCACCTCGGCGAAACCCCACACCGGCATACGGCCCCAGCCCTGCTCGGCCGGAAAGAAATCCCAGTAGGACATCGCCTGCCCGAACACCGCATAGGTGATGTTGTTGGCGGTCAGCCCGAAGGCGTCAACCGCCAGCAACGCCTGGCCGGGGCCGAGCTCCGGCGGCGGCGAGTCGGCGAAACGCGTGCGATGGAGGTCGTCCCTGGCGATCAGAAAGTCCATGAGACGCGCAGCCTACGCCTGCAGCGATGACCGCGCGCGCAGTATCGTCTGCATGGCTCGCATAGGAGCTCTGTCCACACCGTGCCCAGGGGGTCTGACCAGCATGCCAACGTTGCTCGAGCTGACAAGTCAGGGAGATGTCGGCACCATCACCGACGAGTCGACGCTGTCGTCGATCAAGCTGCTGGAGCCCCAGCAGCTGTATGAGCTGTGGGAGCGCCAGAACTGGCAGTCGCACACGATCGACTTCACCCAGGACAAGCGCGACTGGGCCGCCATGGATCAGGAGGTGCGCCGCAACCTGTCCTGGAACCTGTCGTCCTTCTTCATCGGCGAGGAGCGGGTGACGACGCAGTTCTCAGGGCTGGTGATGGCCTATGAGAGCCAGAGCGAAGAGGCGTTCCTGCTGACCCAGCAGGTCGACGAGGCCCGCCACGCACAGCACTTCAACCGCTTCTATGAGCAGGTCCTCGGCCTGGACGGGACCTTCGAGGATCGCCTTGCCAAGGCGCGCAACGACCTCAACCCGGCGTTCATCGAGATGTTCGACGGCGTGCTGGTCGACTGGGGTCAGCGCCTGATCGACGACCCGCGCAACATCGAGGCGAAGGTCGATTTCGTGACGCTCTACCACATGATCATCGAGGGCACGCTGGCGCTCACCGGCCAGTGGTTCCTGACCGAGTACATGGAGCGCCACGAGATCCTCCCGGGCTGGGTCGAGGGGTTCAGGCTGATCTCCCAGGACGAGCATCGCCATGTCGCCTACGGCACCTGGTTCCTGCGCGAGAAGGCCAAGGATCCGGTGCTCAAGGAACGCATCATCGCCCGCCTGGCCGAGCTGATACCCCTCGCCACCGCGGTGCTCGTGCCGTCCGGCGCCGACCCCAACGACTACACCATGCTCGACTACACGATGGAGGAAACCAATACATTCGCCTTCAACGCGCTCGGCCGGCGGCTGAAGGTCATCGGGATCGACATGGCGAGCCTCGCGGCCGCGGCCGCATAGGGTCTTGTCGGATCCCGCTGATCGCACAGGGCCTCCCAACGTCCGCCTGAGCCTGTCCAACAGGCCCGAGAACGTCATGCTCGTGCGGCAGATGCTCGCGGGCGTGGCCGAAGCTGTCGAGCTCGACGCCAACGACCTCAACGACATAAGCACAGCCGTCACCGAGGCCTGCAACAACGTCGTGCTCCATGCCTACGCGGGCGCAGAGGGGCCGCTCGAGGTCGAGGTCCACGTCCTCCCCGACAGCGTCGAGGTCGTGGTTCGCGACCACGGCGGCGGGATCCCGCCGGCCATCAGGCCGGCCACCCAGACGAATGGGATCGGGCTGTCCGTGATCAAGGCGCTCGCTCAGCGGGCTGATTTCAGGGTGGGTCCGCTGGACAGCGGAACCGAGGTCCGTATGACGTTCGCAACGCCGCAGGCGCGGGCGCTCGAGCCGTTCGACGAAGACGAGCTCGAGCCCGGAGCCGAGATCGCCGCAGAGACCGCCGGCGCGATCGAGATCACGGTCGCGCCGGCGCCGCTGGCGTGGGCGATTCTCCCTCGCCTGCTCAGCGCGCTCGCGGCCAGAGCCCACTTCAGGACCGACGGTATCGCGGACATCCAGCTCGTCGCCGACGCGCTCACCGCGACCGTCCCGGCATCGATCAGCGGCAGCCATCTCAACATCGCCATCAGCGTCGAGCCGCGCGACCTCGAGCTGCGCATCGCGCCGCTGATCGCCGGGCACGCGCAGCATCTGATCGTCGACTCGCCCGAAGGCGGCCTCGGTCCGCTGATCGCCAAACTGACGAGCTCCCAACGCGTGGCAACGCTCGCATCCTCGGATGACGAGATGCTCGCCCTGCGCCTGCACGATCGCCGTTAGACGCAATGCGCCACGGCGTCTGGAGCCAAAAGCGGTGCGGTAGCATCGGTGTATGACCGTCCAGGACCAGCTCCTGATCGACCTGCGGCTCGACGGCGACCGCGCGGTTCTGAGCCTTCGAGGGGAACTCGACCTGGCCAGCGCGCCGCTCCTTCAGGCCGAGATCGAGAGCAGCCAGATCTCCTCGGCGGCCATGCTCGTGCTCGACCTCCAGGAGCTCAAGTTCATCGATTCGACAGGTCTGCGCGTGCTTCTGGCCGCACACGAGAGCTCGCGCGAACGCGGGCAGCAGTTCGCAGTGACGCGAGGCTCGCCGCAGGTTCAGCGGCTGTTGAGCATCACGGGCGTGGGCGAGCACATTCGCATCATCAGCCCAGACGACGAGACGCTCGTCTAAGCCACCGCCGGCGCGTCTGCCGGCGTCACCCGGGCGACCACCACCGCGACGTCATCGCGCACATCGCGCCCGAAGTCGACAAGTTCGAGCAGTGCATTCGCCGTGTCCTGCGCAGAGCGCGGCGAGTAGCGCTCGAGCTGCTCGATCAGCTGATCCACCGTCAGCACGCGCTCGGGTGCACGGGCCTCCAACAGGCCATCCGTATACAGGGCCAGGGCGTCGCCCGGCTGAAGCGCCGTGGTCGACTCCTCAATCACCGCATCGGGAAAGATGCCCAAAAGCGCTCCGTGTCCTCCGTACTCCTGAACATGCCCGCCGGCCCGCGCGATCAGCGCCGCGGGGTGACCGGCGGAGGCGACGGTGAGCACAACCCCCTCTGAGCGGAACCGCAGCTGAGCCAGGATCGCCGTCGCGAAGCGTCCCTGGAAATCCTGGTCGAGCATGGCGCGATTGACCTCCGTGAGGACCGCCCCGGGGCCCATGCCTTTGCGCGCATGGGCGACGGTCGTGTGACGCAGAAACCCGGTCAACGCGGCTGCCTCGGCACCCTTGCCGCAAACGTCCCCCACCACCAGCCAGCAGGTCTCCCTGTCTTCGAACGCGTCGTAGAAGTCCCCGCCGACCTCGTTGCCGGCGCCCATCGGCCGAAAGCAGCTTGCGAGCTCGAGCCCGGATATCAAAGGCAGCGCCGAGGGCATCAGGCTGCGCTGAAGCGTGCGCGCGACGTGCGCGCGTTCGGCATACAGGCGAGCGTTGTCGAGCGCCATCGCCGCGCGCCCCGTCAGGTCTTCGAGCACCGCCAGCTGGTCGGCGTCATAGCGGGCACTCCTGCCCAGGTGCAGAAAGGAGATCGCTCCGTGTGTGCGTCCGCGCGCGACCATCGGGAACACCGCCGCCGAGCGAAGCCCGGCATCCCTCATGAACTGCTGATGCTCGTCGCTCTGAGCGAAGCGCTGCAGAGCGACGCCATCGGTCAGGTCATTGAGCACCACCGGCACACCGCTGCCGAGCACCTGAGCCACCGGGTGGCGACCGTCCGCCTGCAGGGGCGTGGCATCGCGCAGACGCTCGACCTCTGCCGCGACAGCCGGGTCGGCCGCGGCGGCCACCGTGCTTCCGATCGACCCGCGTCGATCGAGCAGATCGATAACGCACAGCTCGGCAAACTCCGGGACGGCCGTGCGGGCGATCTTGCGAAGCGTTTCCGCCGGATCCAGCGAGGCATCCAGGTTGGCGGTCGCCCCGATCAGGAACTCCAGGCGGCGACGCTGCTCGCGCACGCGCTCGAGCGCGACGTGGATGACCACCGAGGTGAGCAGCGCCAGAACGATGCCGACGGCCGCAACCGCTCCGAACACCGTCGAGACATGCGAATAGGCGAGCGGTGCGAGGAAGCCCACCAGCGCGGCGGCGCCGACCAGCAGCAGCCTGCCACGCGGCTGAAACGCGGCGGCATGGCCGAGGGCGAAGAAGTAGATCAGCCCAAACGGGCTCACCGCACCGCCGGTTGAGGCGCACAGCAGCGCGATCAGCACGACGCCCCACAGGTCGGCGGCGCACGCCAGCCCGAGGCCGCCGAGCCGCCGGCTGAAGGCGATCAAAAGGCCGCCCGCGGTCAACAGGGCCGCGGCGGCAACAGCGGCTGCGCCCAGCGGGGAGCTGACATGCGGAAGCAGCGGCGCGGTCGCGATCAGCAGGGCGCCGACCGTGTACAGCGCGGCGGCGATGACAATCGCCGCGCGCGCTTCGCGCGCGCCGGTCGTTTCCTCCGATCGTGTCTCCGCCCGCTGCGCGGTCAGCGACATGCCTGCGCCCACCCTCCTGGTCTCCCGAAAGACGTCCACACCCGCGCAGGAACGCAGGTCCTTGATCACTTCAGCTCATGGTAAGCGCCCCGGGCACATCGGCGATCGAGGCCACGATCTGCGTCGGGCTCACCCCGGAGGCTTCCAGCGTGTCCCTGCGGTACTTGCCAGTGCGAACGAGAATGCCGCGCAGGCCGGCGGCGATCGCCCCGCCGACGTCGGCCTCGATGTCGTCACCGACCATCACCGCCCGGTCCGGCTGCGCATTCAGGTCCGCCAGCGCCGCGCCGAAGAACCCAGGCGCCGGCTTACCGACCACCACCGCCGTCCTGCCCGTGGCGTACTCCAGAGCCGCCGAGTAGGCTCCCACATCGAGCACCAGGCCATCCGCGCGACGCCAGTAGCGGTTGTGCTGGAGCGCCACCAACTCGGCCCCGTCCATCAGCAGCCGGAACGCCTCGTTGAGCACCTCGGGCGTGAAGCCGTCGCCGAGATCGCCGAGTATCACGGCGTCGACCCGCTCGCCGCGAGGGGCATCCGCGAGCTCCGTGAGATCGTCGCGCAGGGCGTCCCCGACCAGCAGCCTGACCGACGAATGTTCGCCCTCGCGACAGTGGCGCACCGCCAGGGCCGCCGGTGTCAGCACCTCCTCTCGGGCGACGTCGAACCCAAGCTCGTGCAGATGCTCGACTATCTGCGCACGCGACTTCGAGGTCGTGTTCGTGACGAGACGCAGTCCGCCGCCCAAGCCACGCAGCTCCTCCACCGCCGCGACCGCACCCGTTATCGGATCATCTCCGACATACAGCACCCCGTCGATGTCGAGCAACACAGCCGGCGGGGCATGCCGTGCGGGCATACGCCAACTCTAACCGCGATGGCGCGCAGGTTCGGGCTCAGCGGGACCTCAAGCCTTCCCCTTCCCGCGCGTCTGAGCGTGCACACGGAGCGTCACGATCGTCCGGGTCGTATGCGTCGCGCCGGCGGCGTCATGGGCGACGACCGTCGCCTGCACCCGCAGCACATGTGCGCGTGCCAGCAGCTTGCGCGCCCTGGCCGAGAGATGCAACGTCACAGCGCTCGCCTGCCCACCGGCGACGGTGAACGATCCTCTTGCGAGCGTCAGCACGGCAGCCCTGAGTTTGATTGACGAGTGATCGGACGCGCCCGTGCTGACCGCGCTGAGCGTCTGCAGCATCACCGTTCCCGCGCACCGGCTCACCCCGGCCGGGCAGCTCACCCTGACGC
>Ga0302184_10002447_pt1 | contig 11787 bp, 10 predicted proteins | sample I_Palsa_N3_3_FD_200233 | JGI IMG/M metagenome (GOLD analysis project Ga0302184, IMG submission 200233) | Peat permafrost microbial communities from Stordalen Mire near Abisko, Sweden - I_Palsa_N3_3 | ecosystem: Environmental > Terrestrial > Soil > Palsa > Peat permafrost | place: Sweden...
CCACCGATAACTTCCTCGCCTTCTTCCTCAGCGTCCTGTCGCCCTTCCGCGGCGAGATCGACCGTGGCCTCGGGCGCACGGTGATCAATGCCGTCACTAGCTCGATCGACGACCACATGGGACCTGCCTGGGAGGAAGCCTTCCGTGATCACCTGCGACTGCTGGCCGTCAGCGGGCTCTTGGACCGCGACGATGTGGTGGCGATTGGTCCGTGGTGGCGTGAGGGCGGCAGCGAGATCGACGCCGTTGGCCTGGCCGGGAGGGGGCGGGTGCCTTTCCTTGTCGGCGAGGCGAAATGGTCGGCACACGTGAATGCCGCTCGCATTAAGAGCGCGCTCACCGTGAAGGCCGCCGGGGTGACCTCTGAACCAGGATCGCTGCGCTATGTCGTGTGCGGCCGGGAACAGGTGGAGCGCGCTGACCTGGACACGCTCGTCATCACCGCCGCCGACATCTTCACGGTGCCCTAGCGATAGGCGCTGCGCCCGCCAGCAAGGGAGCGGCCGGTAAAGCCGTCGGCTCGGCTCAGCCTAGTTTGGTTCGAACCCGACACCGCCACACGTTTTCCCAGTTCAAAGCCGGTGACGCGGAATTGCGTCACCGCCTTTCGCGTGCCAAGGGAGCGGTTAAGTAGACCGCTTGCCTTTGGTTGTGGGCCACGGGTGGGCCAGGTCCAGCCATCCGCCGATGTCGGCCATGAGCGATCCATACGCCTTCTGAGCTGACGGCCGATCCAGATGACACCCTTCGGCTGGCTTCGGCGATGCCTGCGGTGCGGATCGTCACCCGCTCCGCGCGGGACGACGACGAGGCCGCTGGCGTCGCCGCGGACCACGTCCCCGGGACGGACGGTCACGCCGCCGCACTGCACGACGACGTTGATCGCACCCGGTCCCTGGTTCGATCCCGTCGCGGGATGGGCGCCCGCGGCGAACGTAGCCAACCCCGCCGCGTCGAGGCCGTCGAGGTCGCGGACGGCACCGTCAACGACCAGCCCGTCGCAGCCGAGGTCGGCGAGAGCCTGACCGGCGATGTCGCCGATCACCGCTGCGTCCAGCCGGCCGCCGCCGTCGACGACCAGCACGTCGCCGTCAGCGATCAGGTCCGTCGCCTTCAGCACGTACAGGATGTCGCCGGGCTTGGTCCACACGGTCACCGCCGGGCCGCACAGCTGCGGGCCGCCGGCCAGGTGACGTAGCGGTGGGCCCACCACCCCGACAGGACCACCGCAGTCGGCGATCTGCGTCGTGGCGAACTCGCGCAGCGCGGTCACCAGCGACCTCTCCGGGCGTTCCGCGACTTCGTGGACCGTCCACTGCTCGGGATGGGACTTGCTCACCTATGTCTCCTCGGGAATCGGCGTTTCCGCACCGACGGTGCCCTCTCCGACCCGGTGCCCCTGGCGCGGGGAGGGACGCCGCGGTCATACTAGCCATCGATGGTCGAGCCGGTGATACTGGAGCTGGCGGTGAACGGCGCAACCCCCCGTCACCGCAACCGGCACGTGCCCCGCACGCCCGCCGAGATCACTGAGGCCGCCCTGGCGGGAATCGAGTCGGGCGCCTCGATCGTGCACAACCACAACGACGAGCCGATGTTCACCGCCGATGGGGTGCACGCCGTCGAGCCGTACCTGGCGGCATGGCGACCGGTGCTGGAACGCTACCCGGACGCGCTGCTGTACCCGACGATGGCCGCGGGAGCGCGGGGAATCCCGGTCACACGGCGGTGGGCGCACGTGGAGGAGCTGGCCCGCCGGGGGATGGGCAGCATGACCCTGGTGGACCCCGGGTCGGTGAACCTCGGGCTGACCAGCGCCGTCGCCGTCGCCGCGGACGCCGCCGCCGGCCCCTACGCCAACTCGCTCGCCGACGTCGAGTACATGTTCGCTCGCAGCGGCGAGCTGGGGGCCGCGCCCAGTATCTCGGTCTTCGAGCCGGGGTTCCTGCGCACCACTCTGGCCTGGCAGCGAAGCGGCCGACTCCCGCCGGGGGCAATGGTCAAGCTGTACTTCGGCGGCGAGCTGGAGTTCGGGCTGCGGCCGACCACGACCGCCCTGGAGGCCTACCTGGAGTTGCTGGAGCCGTCCGGGCTGCCGTGGTCGGTGGCGGTGCTCGGCGGCGACGTGGTGGGGTGCGGACTGGCCGAGTCGGCCATCCGCCGCGGCGGCCACGTCCGGGTCGGGCTGGAGGACTACGCGGGGCCAGGCGAGCCGTCCAACCTCGACCTGCTGCGCGCCGCGGTCGCCATCGTCGAGGGTCTCGGGCGCGCCCCGGCCACGGCCGCGCAGACCCGCCGGATCCTCGGCGTCCCGTCCGCGACGAGATCGCCCCTCGCCTTTGGGTAAGCCATTGTCGTCCCGTTCAGCCGGCGGCGCGTTTGAGGATGTCGGCGGGGAAGGCGCCGGCCGCGATGCACCGCTCGCTCCAGCCGTCCAGCCGGGCGCACACCTCGTCCAGCCGGCCGCCCAGCGCGATGACGATCGCCTGCTCCGTGGCGTCGGTGCGCTCCTCGATGTCGGCCCTGGCGCCGCGCCCCGCGTCGGTCAGCGCGGCCGTCGACCGGGCGGCCTCATAGAGCCCGGCCAGCAGATCCGGCTCGAACCAGGCGAACGTCGCCACGACGACCGCCGGTGACGGCTCGCCCAGGCTCGCGGCGCGGCCGCCGACGTAGCTGGTGAGGAAGTCCAGGCCGAGGGCGGCCAGCCGTTCGTTGGTGTGGCGGTTCCACAGCGCGTGCATGGCGAGCGGCTCGCACGCATCCCGCAGCCTGCGGGCGGAGCCGCCGGCCCGGACCACCTCCGGCAGCGGGGTGCCCGCGGGGCGCGGGCGGCAAAACGTCGCGACGGCGTCGGCGTAGTCCATTTCTCAGTGCTCCGGCACGTTGGTGTAGGCGAGTGGGCCGGTGCCGACGTCGCCTGGGTCCACGAGCGGCAGACGTCCCATGGGCGGAGCCTATCCCCTGGTAACGGCGAGATCAGAGCCCTAGATAAATGCGAACGGCTTCTTCCAGTCTCGCCAGCTCACGTGGGTGGAGCCTTCCGCGCCGATGCCGCAGCCGTGACTTGTCGACCGAGTGGAGATCCGTCGCGTTGACGTAGCTGACATCGTGGCCTGTCCGGCCCGATTCGCTGTCTACGGATATATGTGTCTGCGCAGGCCCTTCAGTTCCGGTGACGACGGCGACCGTTACGGCGCTGAGGCGCGGGATCAGGACATTGATCGTCAGGACTACGACAGGGTGATCCCCTGCGCGGGGAAGGCGTGCATGCCAGACGTCACCTCTGAGCGGCTCCACCGCTTACTCAGGGTCTGCTGCAACCACGCCCGGTGGCAATGGAGCTGCCTTCCCCGAATAGAACTCGTCGTAAGCGGCGGCGACATCCATCTCGCGAGCGCGCCGGTGAAGCAGGCGCAGCCCTTCCCGGACTAGCTCTGAAGGTCCGTCAAGACCGAGCACAACAGCGTCGTGTTCGACCAGTTCGCGGGCGAATCCGGCATCGATCCTGGCCTGCATGGTCACGGTCCCCGCCGCCGCAGGCCTGCTCACGCGAAGACGGTCAGTGCGGACTCTGACGGACGTGCTGGCAGACGGCTCCCGGCTTACGGCTGCCGGGTTCGCCGTGGCGGGCGACTTCTTGGCCATGTATTGAGTTTGTCATACAACCGGGCAGCAGTCGAACCAGACGAGCGCCCTTCATCCTGCCGAAGCACCTGCCGACATTGCCGCATCAAGGTCAGTCTCTCCACGATTCCTCCCAGGCACTCATCTCCTGGCGCAGCGGCCTGGCTGGCTCGGTCACGCGCGGCGGGTCACGATGATCGGGAGCTCGCTCGGCACCAGGGTGCTGCTGACTACCGGGTGCACGGAGGCGCCGTCGGCCAGCCGGAGATGCCAGCGGGCGGCGATCGCGCTCAGCAACAGCGTGGACTCGGTCCAGGCGAACCCCTCGCCGATGCAGTTCCTGATACCTTGCCCGAACGGGAAAAAAGATGCCCGCAGGTCGGTCCTGGTGTAGTCGGTGGCCCACCGGTCGGGATCGAAGCGGTCGGGGTCGCGGTGCAGCCGCGCGTCGCGGTTGAGCGCGTACGGGCTGAACATGATCCTGCTTCCGGCCCGGAGCAGGTGGCCGTCAAGCTCGACATCGACGAGCGCCCGGCGGGGCAGTATCCACACCGGGCTGTACAGACGGAGCGCCTCGGTGATCACGGCGCGGGTGTAGGGCAACCTGGCCAGGGTCTCGTAACTGGCGTCGCGGCCGGCTAGCACGAGGTCGGCTTCTTCTTGGAGCCGTTCCTGGATTCGCCGGTGCTGAGCTAGCAGGTAGCAGGCCCAGGCGATGGTGTTCCCGGTCGTCTCGGAACCCGCGATCACCAGCGTCGTCGCCTCGTCGCGCAGTTGCTTGCCGGTCATCCCGGTGCCGGTCTCATCGTCGCGGGCACGCATCAGGAGCGACATCAGGTCGCCATGGTCCGCTCCCGCCGTCCGGTACCCGTCGATGATGTCGGTCAGCATGGCGCTGAGCCGCCGGTTGGCCGCGCCGAACCGCCGGTTGGACCGGGTGGGTACCCACCCAAGCCCCGGGACATTCGCGGTAATCCCCCTGGCCAGGAGTTCGGAGAGGAGCACGCGCAGCAGCCGTTCGATCTCGTCGATCGCCTCGCCGTCGATGTCGCTGGAAAGGAGCGTCCTGGTCAGCACGGTGAGCGTGATCGACCGCATCTCGTGGTCGAAGGCGAGCGTCCTGCCGTCCGGCCACGCGCTGATGCGCGGCACCGCGACATCCCGCATCGTGCCCAGGTAGCGGGCGATCTCGGTGCGATGGAACGCTGGCTGCATGAGGCGCCGCTGCCGGTGGTGGCTCTCGCCCTCCGACATCACCAGGCCGTTGCCTATCAGCCGCTTGGTCCGGCCGAAGTTGAGGCCTTTCTCCAGCTTCCTGGCCTGGCTGACCAGCGCTTGCCTGATGGCGACCGGACTGTTCAGAAGGTAAACGTGAAACGGCCCGAACCGGATGCGGACCACATCGCCATGCTGCCTAGCCCGCTGGAGCAGCGCAAGCGGGTCGCGGCCGAACTCCAGCGCGTGCCCGAGCATCCGCCGCCCGCCTGGCATCAGGGGGACGTCACGCGTGACCTCCTCGCTAGCTAGGGCCATCTTCCGCGCTCCTATCCGTGCCCGACTTCAGGAACGAGACTGGCTCGTATCGGCGCCGTAGCGCAGTCCGTCGACGAGGAGCGCGACCATGCGCTGGCTGTACGCGACTCCCTCGTCCGCCACGGGCAGGCACAGATTGGCGACGGCGTGCAGCAGGTATTCGGGGCTGATGTCGGCGCGGATCTCGCCGCTGGCCGCCGCCGCTGCGAGCAGTGACCCGAGGGTGGGTGCGAGTCGCTGCATGAAGTAGCCGGGCAGGGCGTCGAACGCCGGATCGCCCGAGTGCAGGGCCGTGGCGAGTCCCCGCTTGGTCGCGACGAATTCGGTGTACCGGTGGAGCCACCTCGCGAGTGCTTCGCCTGGCTGGTACCCGGCGGACAGCGCCGGGGCCGCGTCGGCGCAGGCATCCACCTCGTGCTGGAACACGGCCTTGACCAGGTCCGAGCGCTGCGGGAAGTGCCGGTACAGCGTCCCGACTCCGACGCCGGCCAGATCAGCGATCTCCTTCGCGGGCGCGTCCACGCCCGACGTGCTGAAGACGGTCTTCGCTGCTTCAAGCAAGGAGCCGATGTTGCGCTGCGCGTCGGCGCGCAGCCGGCGCGGCGCGGGCTCGGGTGCGCCCGGACCCGCAGAGCCGGCCGAGTCGATTCCGGTCGGCGCCGTGTTCTCCGTCACGACGCTCCTCCGCCTGCTTTCCGGAATGCCCTTCCGGATATTTCCGGAAGAACGTTCCGCTTCGGTCCAGGGTACGGCATCGGGGTGCGATCACCACGCATCGACCACAACCTCAGGAGAAGCCGCATCCGGTCTCCGGCCCTCAGGCCGGAGATCAGCCGATTCCTTCCAGGCGGGCGGAGATTTCCCGGTAGCGGTTCACCGGCACCAGGTGGACGCCGTCGAAGGCGCCGCTGTCGCGGAGCCGGGCGATCTGCTGACATGCGGCCTCGACGCCGGCCATCTTGTCGCGGGTGATGTTGTCGGCGAGCCAGCTGGGGATCTCGATGTCGGGGATGGCGGCGACCAGCCGCCGGGCCATGGCCGCGCTGGCCAGGACCATGACGCCCGCGTAGACGGGAACGTCAGCCGGGTTGGCGTCGCGCCAGCGCAATTGGGCGTCGGCGGAGTAGCTGATCTGGCTGAAGATGAAGTCTGCGGCGTGCTTCCACGGTGGCAGGGGCCGCAGGGCGGCGGCGACGCCGATCCGCCAGGGGGGTACCCCGGCGAAGGCGGGGTCGGTGGCCGTGCGGGTGCGTGCCTCTTCGATCATGGAACGGACGGTCAGCTCGCTGGTCCGCCCACCGGAATCCGGCTTGTCGCCGTAGACGAACAGGAACTGGCTGACGCCGTAGGCGGCGGCGGTGAGCAGGTCCCGGCGGAAGCCGAGCAGGTTGCGGTCGCGGGAGTTGATGCAGGCGATGCTTTGCCCGCCCATGGCCTGCACCTCGTGCGCGACAGCGATGCTGGAGACGGTGGCGCGGCCGAGGTGGTTGTCCGGGATCAGGAAAGTCCTGGAGATCGCCGTCAGCACTCCGATCTGGTGACGGGCATGGGTGAGGTCAGGCCGGACCGGAGGCTCGATCTCGCAGATGATCTCAAACGGGCGCTCGCTCATGAAGCTAACGCTAGTGGGTGACGCCGTCCCGCCTCAGTACGCGCGGGCCAGGACGCCAGTACGCGCGGGCCAGGAAGCCTCAGTACGCGCGGGCCAGGAAGGCGGTGAGGCCGGGCTCGGTGTCGGACTCCGGAATCGAGCCGTCCGCACGCTGCAGGCACCGCACCGTGATGCCGGCGCTGGCCAGTTCCAGCTCGCCGGACGGTCCGAGCCGATCCCAGTCCAGGGTCGCCCAGCCCGCGCTGACCGCCTCGGGCACCTCCGCCATCGAGCGGACCGGCGTGATCCGGGCGTCCCGCGCCCTGGCCGCCTCGGACAGCATCTCCCGCTGGGCGTCCTGGAGCAGGGCCGGCACGGTGCTCGCCAGGTCCGCGAGCGGCGCGGTATCCCGCACCCCGCCGTCCAGCCGCCGCACCAGAATCGCGGTCTGCGCCTCGATGTCGCGCGGCCCCAGCTCGACCCGCAGCGGGACGCCCTTTAGCTCCCAGTCCACCGCTCGCCGGCCGAACGCGACGTCCGTCCGGTCGTCCACGACGGCTCGTACCCCCTGGGCCGCCAGTTCCCGGCCGATCCGGTGCGCGACGTCGCGGGCTTCGGGCTTGACCGCCAGCACCACAACCTGGGTGGGCGCGAGCACCGGCGGGATCCGCAGGCCCTCGTCGTCGCCGTGCGCCATGATCAGGCCGCCGACCATCCGGGTGGAGGTGCCCCAGGACGTCGTCCAGGCCAGCTCCCGGCTCCCGGTCGGACTGGTGAAGTCGATGCCGAATGCGCGCGAGAAGTTCTGCCCCAACTCGTGCGACGTGCCCATCTGCAGGGCCTTGCCGTCCTTCATCATCGCCTCCAGGGTGATGGTGTTGACGGCGCCGGCGAACCGCTCGCGCGCGGTCTTGCACCCCAGCACAACCGGGATCGCGAGCACGTTGACCATCAGGTCGGCGTATGCCTCGTGCGCGATCCGGCGGGCGTAGTCGCGGGCCTCCTCGTAGCTGGCGTGGGCGGTGTGCCCCTCCTGCCAGAGAAACTCGCTGGTGCGCAGGAACAGTCTCGGGCGCAGCTCCCAGCGCACCACGTTGGCCCACTGGTTCAGCAGCAGCGGCAAGTCCCGGAAGCTCTGCACCCACTTCGCCATGTACTCGCCGACAATGGTCTCGGAGGTCGGGCGCACCACGATCGCCTCCTCCAGCTCTTTGCCGCCGGCGTGCGTCACCACGGCCAGTTCGGGCTGGAACCCCTCGACATGCTCGGCTTCCCGGCGCAAGTAGGACTCCGGGATGAACAGGGGGAAGTAGGCGTTCTGGGCTCCGAGCGCCTTGATCCGCGAGTCCATCTCGGCTTGGATGCGCTCCCACAGCGCGTAGCCGTACGGCCGGATGACCATGGTGCCGCGCACCGGTCCGTTGTCCGCCAGTTCGGCCTTCGCGATGATCTCCTGGTACCACCGGGGGAAGTTCTCCCGTTGCGGTGTGAGGATCGCCTTCTTACTACTACTCGCCATGTCGGGGATGCTAGCCCATGCGCTGGTCTGTCAGCCTCGCCATTCCGCGGTGCTGGCGGCCAGCACGACGGGTTCGTGCCTGACCGGGAAGTTCACCGAGCTGGCGATGAAGCACCTCTGGTGGGCTTCCCGATGCAGCCCGGCCGCCTTCTCGATCATGTCCGGTGAGGTCACGGTGACCCGCGGCCTGAGCACGACCTCGATGAAGTGGCCGCCGCCGTCGGTGGTCTCGGTCATGGTGCCGTGTGCCTCATCGGTGTATTCGGTGACCACGATGCCGGCGGCCGCGCAGGCGTGCAGGTAGGAAAGCATGTGGCACTGGGCGAGCGCGGCAGTGAGCAGTTGCTCGGGATTCCACCGGGCCTGGTCGCCCCGGAAGGTCGAGTCGGAACTGCCCGCGATGGGCTGCGGCAGGCCGGCGTCCCCGGCCCCTTCGCCGTCACCGGCCCCGCTGACCGTCACCTCATGATCACGGTCGTACTCCCGGTATCCGCTGGTGCCGCTGCCCGGGTTGCCGGTCCATGCGACAGTGACGTCATAGCTGTGGGTTCTGATCATTCTGGACCTCCTTGGACTGCCTGATGCCAGGCTGTCACGAGGCGAGCCCGGTCACCACCCCCATGCCCGCCCGACCCCACTTCCACCTTTATTCGAAACGGACACTGCCGCACAGCGCACCCCCATGCTCTCCGCGTCCGTGACGGCCCGCCCTGGCCAACCGGTACGCGGCAGGTCAGGCCAGGTCGGCCGGACCCAAGCGGCGGAACTTAATCTGGAGTGCCGCATTCTTTGCCCTGGCCGGAAGGACGAGACCCGTGAGCCCGGAACTTTTCCCAGCCCAGCAGGCCGGCACAGTCGACCTGGGCGGCGACCTGACGGTCCGCCGTCTCGGTTTCGGAACCATGCAACTGCCTGGGCCGGGCGTGTGGGGTCCGCCGCGGGACCACGATGAGGCGATCCGCGTGCTGCGCCGGGCGGTCGAGCTGGGGGTGAACTTCATCGACACCGCCGACTCCTACGGGCCGTACGTGGCGGAGGAACTGATCGCCGAGGCGCTTTACCCTTACCCGGAGGACCTGGTGATCGCGACCAAGGCCGGGCTCACCCGCTTCGGCCCGGTCACCCGCTCGGGCCCTAGCCAGTGGCCGCCGCTCGGCCGGCCGGAGTACCTGCGCCAGGAAGCGGAAATGAGCCTGCGCCGGATGAAGCTGGACCGCATTGACCTGTTCCAGTTGCACCGCATTGACCCGAAGGTGGCGCTCGAGGACCAGATCGGCGAGCTGAAAAGGCTGCAGGACGAGGGCAAGGTCCGGCACATCGGGCTGTCCGGCGTCTCGGTCGACCAGCTGACGGCGGTGCGGCAGACCGCAACCGTCGTCTCTGTGCAGAACCAGTTCAACCTCGCGGACCGTTCCGCCGAGCCCGTGCTCGGCTACTGCGCCAGCCAGGACATCGCGTTCATCCCCTACCGTCCGCTGGCCGCCGGCGCGCCGGCGACTGCGAGGAACTCACTGGCCGAGCTGGCCATCAAGCACGACGCGACGCCGGCCCAGCTGGCACTGGCCTGGCTGCTCAAGCGCTCACCCGTGATGCTGCCGATCCCCGGCACCTCATCGGTGCGCCACCTCGAGGACAACATGCGCGGCGCGGCCATCAGTCTGACCGCCGGCGAATTCGACGAACTCTCGGCCATCGCCTGACGGCGCACGAGTTCACCTGGCGCGAACCGCCGCTCCGAACTCGGGTAGGGCGCAGGCTCGGAGTGGGGGAGATCGCAGGCAGGTATGGCCGGAGACGCCGCTGCGGACTGCGCGGCTAGCATGGAGCCGATGCGACGCAATCCCTCCACCGTAGTAGTCCTGGCCGGTTCGGCGCCCGGTGAAGTCCTCGCCGCTGTTGAGCAGTCCATGAACGTCACCTTGATCCGGCCGGAGGATCCCGCGGAGGGACGGTGACCGCGACGCGATAACGGTGGCCGCGGCGGCGCTGCAGCGGGCCGGGCGGACCACCTCGCCCTACGCACAGGTCCTCGCCGACCCGCTGGCGGCGGTGGCCGCCGGCTGGCAGGCGATGTGGGACGTGTCACGCCAGGAAGGCCCGGCCGAGTTCGAACTGGAAGCGGCGAAGGCCCTGGCGGCCTGGCGCGCCGGCCAGTTCGAGCTGCCCGACTACTACCTGGTGCTCGCCGCAGATGCTGGTGCGACGGCCGCTGCCGCTGCCGTTGCTAGGGCCGGTGGCGGTGCCGGTGGCGGTGCCGGTGGCGGTGCTAGGGCCGGTGCCGGGGCCCTCGGTGGTGGCCGTAGCGGGCCCGTCGGTGGTGGCGGTGCTAGGGCCGTCGGTGGTGGCGGTGCCGCGGGCGGCGGCGGCGCTGGCGAGCGCGGGCCGGATTTCTACCTCGGTCCGCTGCGTTCGGCCCGGCCGAACCGGGTGGCGTTCGTCGCCGCGACAGAGCCCCCGGCCCAAGCCGCTGGTGTCCTGCAGGCGCTGGGGTCGTTGCGGCACGGCCCCTGGTGGCCGGGCCTGGACGACGTGATCGAGCAGGCCCGCGGCTTCTACCCGGACAGCCTGGCCGAACCGAACGCCGTCCTGGGTGCGGCTACTTCAGGACGACCATTACCGTCGCCACCAGACGGCAACGGTCGACGATGGTGTCCGGGACCCAGCCCGTCACCGACATCAGGTGCATTTCGCCTTCGCGTGCCGCTCGCTCAATGATCGTGGATCGCTACTACCCGCAGGGGGGAGGTAATGATCCACGATCACAGTCTCGGCTCGCGCGAACCCCTACATTAGGTGCATTTCGTCCTGAGGCATGTCCGCTTCGGGCGCGATCGCGTGTCGACGCTGCCGCTGTGACGGCAAAGCTGACGAAGGATCGGCACCGGCGGTCCTCAGCCGTGATGCGCGGCCAGGTGCGCACCGAGGACGTCGTAGCCGAAGTCGGCTTCCGGGTCACGCCAGACCGAATGCGCGTGGTTCGCCTGGCGCTGGGTGTTGTCGTACTCGATGAGCAGCCGCGGGCCCTGCAGGCGGTAGTAATGCGCCTGGCCCAGGTCGGTGGGGCCGGCCCAGGCCAGGTGGACGGCGTCCAGCGCGTCGTCTTCGTCGTAGTCCGCCTGCGGCGACAGGCCGTCCGGGACGCGCCCGAGGTAGGTGGCCAGCAAGGCGCGCAGCAGGTCCCGCTGCGCCGCGTCAAGCTCGGTGGCCGGGAGGCCCTTCGGTGCGGTGGTCAGCGCGACCCGGCGGTGGTCCGCGGCGTCGTAACCGGTCGCCCGCTCGTTGTCGGCGTCCATCTGGATGGTCCGGTCGTCTAGCCGCGGCTCGGTGAACCTGCCGCGCCACAGGTCGCGGAGGTACATCATCTGGTCGCCGTCAGTCAGCCGCGCCCGGTTGCCGCCGACGATGTCGGCCGGCGCCCGGTCCAGCAGCGTCGCCCGGGCGGCCCGGTCCGGGTCGAGCGAGCGGACGAGCTCGCGGGCCAGGTCCTCCGCCCCGGCGAGCGGGCGCAGCGGCACCGGCC
>Ga0302184_10002455_pt1 | contig 11774 bp, 9 predicted proteins | sample I_Palsa_N3_3_FD_200233 | JGI IMG/M metagenome (GOLD analysis project Ga0302184, IMG submission 200233) | Peat permafrost microbial communities from Stordalen Mire near Abisko, Sweden - I_Palsa_N3_3 | ecosystem: Environmental > Terrestrial > Soil > Palsa > Peat permafrost | place: Sweden: Abisko...
TGGGCCTGATCCGTGCCGTCGAGAAGTTCGACTACACCAAGGGCTACAAGTTCTCCACCTACGCCATGTGGTGGATCAGGCAGGCCATCCAGCGTGGCTTCGCCGACTCGGCGCGGACCATCCGGCTGCCGGTCCACGTCTTGGAGATGCTCAGCAAGCTGAGCCGGGTCGAGCGCGACATGCACCAGAAGCTCGGCCGTGAGCCGACTCCCGAGGAACTTGCCGTCGAGCTTGACCGGACTCCGGACCAGATCGAGGAGCTGCTGCGTACCAGCCGCCAGCCGATCAGCCTGGATTCCACGATCGGCGAGGACGGTGAGACCAGCATCGGCGACCTGATCGAGGACGTCGACGCGCCCGAGGCCTCCGAGCTCGTTGACCGTCAGCTGATGGCGGAGCAGCTGCGTTCGGCCCTCGACGCGCTGACGCCGCGCGAGGCGACGATCATGGCGATGCGGTTCGGACTGTACGACGGCAACCCGCACACGCTGGACGAGATCGGCCGCGCGCTCGGCCTGACCCGTGAGCGGATCAGGCAGCTCGAGAAGCAGTCACTGTCCAAGCTGCGTCACCCGAGCCGCGCTCAGCCGCTGCTGGACTTCGCGGTCTAGCTACTCCTGCTCGCCTCCCGACCCATGTGCCGGGCCCGACCTCCCGCCGGGCCCGGCATTCGGCTGTCCGGAACCCCGTCGACGCCCGTGGAGGACGTGGCCGCGGTGACCGCTCCCGCGGCCGGCGGCCAGGCCCCCGGCGGCTAGTTCTGCGGCGCCACGACCTGGTAGAGGTCGGCACCCCCGGCGGACACCTCACGGGTCAGCTGGCCGCGGACCGTCAGTACCTCCAGGTGCGCGGCGGTCTCGTTGGTGGCCAGGATCTGGCTGAACAGGTCAAGCTCGCTGAACAGGCGCTCCCGCCTGGTCCATTTGATCGCCTTCGCCACCTCGTACGGGGTGGCGTGACCTGCCTGCACGGCGCTGAACGTCTCCGCCAGGCGGGTGTCATGGTGGGCGAGGAGCTCGTTCACCCGGTCATGGGTGCTGGTGGTGACCGGGCCGTGAGCGGGCAGCAGCCGGGCATCGGGCAGCGCGAGGGTCCGTCCGAGCGAGCTGAGGTAGTCGCGCAGGGCCATCCGGTTGCCCGCGGCCTCGAAACCGATCGAGGGAGTGATCTGCGGGAGCACGTGGTCGCCCGCGAACATGAGCTGGGCCGCGGCGTCGTGGAAGACGAGGTGGCCGCGGGTGTGACCAGGGGTGTGAACCGCACGGAGCGTCCGTGTCCGCAGGTCGAGGTCGGTTCCGTCGGCCAGCCAGCGATCCGGATCCTCCCATTCGACGTTCGCCGGGGGACGCCGGTCCGCCGCGGCCAGGCTGGCCTCCAGCTCCGCCGCGCCCAGCCTGCGCAAGCTGTCAAAGCCGAAGAACCTCTCCCGGCTGCCGTTGCCGTTCATCAGCTCTCTGGTCGCGATCAGGTTCGCGCGCTCGTCCTCGCCCAGCGAGATCATGGTGTGAAACGTGCGCCGCAGCTCCACGGCAAGGGAATAGTGGTCGATGTGAATGTGGGTCACGAAGAAGTTGCGGACGTCGCCCAGCTCATAGCCGATCTGCCGCAGCGCCGCCGTGAGCCGTTCCCTGGCCGGGACCAGCGCGATCCCGGCGTCGATCAGGTCGACTCCGCCAGCATCGGTGATCGCGTAGACGTTGACCGCCTTCAGCCCGTCCATCGGCAGCGGGAGCGGGATCCGGTACACGCCGCCACCGAGATCCTCGACGTCAGGCTCGATCCAGGCGTACCTATCCGCCGCGGCATGGCTCATCGTGTCGCTGATCCTTTCCCTTCCCGCGAACCCGGGACCTCCGCGGATCCGGGCTACCGTTAAGTAACCCTAGCGGAGCGGCCCCCGCCCCCCGGCGTTGCACATGCTCCCGCCTTCCAGATCGTAGGTCCCGCCGGTAAGGCGCCGTCAGCGAGGGTCAGCATCAGCAGGCAATTTTCTAGGCCAAGTTCGAAAATAACCTCCTGCTCCTCCTGCTCCTCGAAGCCGGGCCACACCTTCCCGTCGCGCTCGGCCAGGACCTGCCCCGCGCCATGAATCGCCGGTCGCTTGGTACTGAAGGAAGACCGTGGTCGTGGCACGGATCGTCGCCTGCTGCACCCTGCAAGGTCAGGCGCGGCGGCAGTCAGGTGCCGACAGACCCGTGACGGCCCGAGCCGGCCGCGAACCGGGCGGCGCCTGAGCCGGCCTCGGTCACCAGCGCTTGCCGCCCGTGCGCGAACTCCGATGCCAGGGCGGCGGCCTCGTCAAGACCCTCCTGATCCAGCACCGACGCGCGATCGCTGCGCAGGCAGACCTGCGGGAATGAGGCAAGCTGGGCCGCCAGCTCCTGCGCGGCGGTAAGAGCCTGACCGGCCGGTACCACGCGATTAGCCAGCCCGATCGCCGCCGCCTCCGCCGCGCCGACGGCGCGTCCGCTAAGGATCATGTCCATCGCCCGGCTGACCCCGATCAGCCGGGGCAGGCGCACCGTGCCGCCATCAATCAGCGGCACACCCCAGCGCCGACAAAAGACACCGAACACAGCGGTCTCATCCGCGATCCGCAAATCACACCACAGGGCCAGCTCCAGGCCACCGGCCACTGCGTACCCCGCTACGGCCGCGATGACCGGCTTGGACAGCCGCAGCCGGCTGACACCCATCGGCCCGTCGCCATCGGCCGCCACCCGGTTGCCGCGCTCGGTGCCCATCGCGGTGAGATCTGCGCCAGAACAGAAGACCCCGCCCTCGCCGTGCAGCACGGCCACGGCGGCACCGGGATCGTCGTCGAACGCGCGGAAGGCTGCGGCAAGCTCGGCGGCGGTAGGGCCGTCGACGGCGTTGCGGCGGGCCGGGCGGTGCAGGAAGACGGTGCTGACCGGACCCGACCGCTCGACCCGGACCGCCTGATCGGTCATCACCGTGCTCTCCTCGATCCTCCGCCGCCACACACGCTACCGTCCCGGCTGGCGAGCTGTCGAAACTGCGCTGCGGGCATGGCCGCCGAGCTCACCGGCGTGCCTCAGCCGTCGCGGAATGGCGCCGCTGGTTGAGCCCCGGGTGTTCACTGCCCGCGGCTCCGGTTTCAAGCCGACCCGGGCATCTGGCTGCCGGGCAGGAACAGCACCGAGTTGAGGTACCGCGGGAACGGCCACAGGGCCCGCGCCAGCAGGCCGCGCTCGGACACGTGGTCTGTCCTGGCCTGGTGCGCGGCGAGCGGGAAGTCTGCGACGGGCACCCAGTGCCGGCCGGGCAGTACCCAGCCGCGGTAACCCCAAGATTCGACCAGGCCGATCACGTCAGTGACCAGTTGCATCCGCTCTTCGACCTCGACCAAAAGCCGGGGCCAATCGCGTTTGATAGTTTCCGCCGCGCCGTGCAGCACAGGGACCTCATGCCCGTCCACGTCGATCTTGATGAACGTCACGTCGCGCAGGCCGAGCCCGTCCACCGTCACCCGCGGCACCCTGATTGACGTGCTGTGGATGTCCCGCCGGTGCAAGGAGGACACGCCCCGGACGCCCTCGTCCGCGGGCGGCAGCCAGATATCGGCCATACCGCGGTGATCGGACGCGGCGGCGGCGACTACCTCCACTGCGGGCGGGAGCGTCCGCCGGAGCACCTGATGCAGCGGCGTCGGTTCAACGATGACGACGCGGTTGGCCCGGTGGACCAGTCGCCGTGTCCACGGCCCGTACCAGCCGCCTATGTCCACCATCGTGCCGCCGCGGCCGCAGACCTCGTCGAGGCGCCGGATTTCTGGCTCGAATCGCCGGTACGCCAGGCTGACCAGCATCACCAGCAGCCGCTCAGGAATCCGGGCGGCCACACGTGATGGGAATGTCATCGCAGATGCTCCTCAGGGTTGTCTATCGCGGGATAACCAGGGATAGGCGGACACATCCACGTGATAATTTCCCGGATCGAAATACGAGATGAGCAGCTGGCCGTGGGTGCTGAGTTCCGGATGGCCGATGACGGCCCGGCACAGGCCCTCCGTTCCGCGCTGGGCGCCCCCGCTGCACGGCACGTGACCGGTGATGAGGCGTCGCCACGGGCCGACAGGCGACCTGGCCTGCCACACCTGGAAGCCGCCAGCCAGGCTCGTCTGCTCGACCATGACCAGACCGTGGCCGTCGGCGGTGTAGTCGCCAACCGAGATCCCGAACGGGTGCCCGGCGAGCATCAGCGTACGGGCGGCGGCCTCGTCCGGCGACCACCCGCCGCCGGTCCAGTACTGGTACGTCAGCGGGTCCTGCCAGTACGCCGGCTGGGCAGCGGTCCGAACCAGGAACACGCTGCCGCGACCGCATCCGGCGGAAAGGGCCCCGGCCTGACAGAAACCGAAGAGATAGAGGTAGCCGTCACCGGTGAACACCGGAGAGCCGAGTACCTGCTGCGGCGGCAACTGCAGCCCGGGGACGCTGTTGAAGACGACGGCCGGCAAGCTGAGACGATTCCTCGCCGGGTCATACTCGATCAGGCCGAAACCCTCGGCCGTCAGCGCATCAGCATTCCCGGTGACGCAGTAGTTGTCGTAGCTGATGAGCAGGTTGGAGGCGGCGTCCGCGGTCGGTTCCCTGGCGACCCCGGAGATCCAGGAGGCTGGGTAGGCGCCGGGGCCTGCGCAGGGCAGCGTGCTGCCCGGCAGCACGCTGCCCTGCGGCCCCGGCAGGAATGGCTGCGGAGCGCCGAGGCCAGGCAAGGTCAGCGGCGTCGGCGGGGTGGGGATCTCACTCAGCCGCGAGGGTGCGTAGCCCGCGCGGTACGGGCCCGCCGCCGCCGTGTCCGTGCCGAGGATCAGGCGCTCGGTCTTCCCGCCACGGACGCCGGCGACCACTGTGTCGCAGAACAGCCACAGGCTCCACCCGGGCTTGCCCGGCAGCGGGCTGCTGTAGCCGCAGTCGCGGCGGATGGTGGTGCCGTTTCTCTCATAGTTCGACAGCACCGGCACCGGCACCGGCCGTGGCCGGGAAACACCAGCGCCGCAGGCCGCGACCGCGGCAAGAGATGCCAGGACCGTCCAGGCGCACGCCACCGCACGGCACAGGCGGACCCGCCGTGTGATAGCCCAGCGATCCCGCCTGATCAGCGTCCGCCTGCTTAGGGCCGACGGCAGCGACATCGTGCCCGCGGCTGATCAGGTGGAGCCATAGTTGTAGAGCACCCGGGTGGACGTCGGCACGACCGCAGTGCTGTCGTGGACCAGGATCGCCACCGAGGCGATGGCCAGGAGGACGCCGACTAGGAGGGCGATCAGCATGCGCATGGATGCAGTCCTAACTAACTTGCCTGCGTGGTCGTCGGGCAGGCCGGGTAGCGCTGCGGCGCCGAACGTGGGCTCGAACAGGTGTCACGGGATCGCCTGCGTCCGTGGTTCGCCGCGTTGCGTCGGCGTCGCTGCAGGGCGGTTCAGGGGGGGCAGGCTAGGCAGGACCGCGGCCACCGCGGCGTCGTGCCACGCCGCAGTCCCCAGGACGGCTCGCAGCAGCTCCGGCAGCAAGGTTTCCAGTTCCTCCCGCGTCGGCTCGCCCCTGCGCAGCCACTCATGGCCCATCGTCTCTACCATGGCGATCCAGCCGCGAAGTACCGACTGGAGCACAGCCGAGTCGCCGGGCGAGCCGAGGTACTCAAGGATGAGCGCCAGCATCCGGTCGCGGAACTCGTCCAGTACCTGGTCTTCTCCTCCGGCCAGCGCCCCTCGCCGCATCAAGGCTGTGAGGGCGATCGGGTTGGCGTAGATATGGTCGAAAAACGCGGCCAGCCCGGCAGCCAGCCAGTTGTCCGGATCGGCTAGCCCCGCTTCGGCCATGGCCGCCATCAAGTCCTCGCCTGTTTGCCGCAGAGCGGTGATGAACACCCCCGCTTTGCCTCCGTAGTAGTGGTAAACCAGCGGCCGCGACATCCCGGCGTCGGCCGCGATGTCATCCACCGACACCTCGTCGTAGGGGTAGGAGTTGAACAGCTTCAACGCCGAATTAATCAGTGCCTGGCGTCGGTCGTCCGGGGCGAGCCTGCGCCGGACGGGACGGGCCGGAGGCTCCCCGCTCTTCGATGACCTCACACCGTCACCGTAGACCGTCGAGGCTGGACGATGCGCCTCTGGGTCGCGCGGCAGGCCGCCCCCGGTCATCAGTTCCGCCGGGCCTGGACGAGCAGGATGCTGGCCATGGACGGCCAGCGGCACAGCGAGCGATCCAGGGGCCGCAGCAGCCGCGGCGCGTCATGGTAGGGGGCGCCCAGTACCCGCTCGCAGGCGAAGCGGCGGGCGGTGAGGAACTCCACCAGGGCCCGCCGGGTGAACAGGCGCAGGTGGCCGACGACGTCATGACCGGGCCTGCCGTAGATGCCACGCAGGCTTACCTCGGAGAACACCGGCTGGATGCCCAGGCCGAGCAGCCCTCGGTTGAACCACGCCGCCAGGTTCGGCGTCGACAGGAGCAGGATGCCTCCCGGTCGCAGGATCCGGCGCGCCTCCTCGACGGCTGCGTCGGTGTCGACCAGATGCTCGATCAGCTCGCTCATGATCACGATGTCGGCACCGGCGTCGGGGAGTGGCAGGCCGGACGCGTCGACGCTGCCCTGGATCACCAGCAGTCCCCGGGCGCGCGCCTGGACCAGCGCCATCGCCGACCAGTCGACGCCGATGACGGTATTGCGCGGATCCAGCCGCTTGACCAGTTGGGTGGCGGTGCCCTCCCCGCAGCCGACATCGACGATCCGCTGGGGTCCGCTCCGCTCGGCCAGCACCGCGGCGAGCATCCGGGCCTGCCGGTGCGCCCGGTCGGGCCCTGAGCCGACCGTGGTGCCTGGGTGCTCATAGAAGGTGTGCAGCCGGCCGCCGGGGGCCGGATCCCGGGCGGGGTCTGAGTGTGATGGTGTCATCGCGGTCTCCTTCAGCCCGGCCGGTCATGGTGCAGCGGCGAGCCGATGGCCTCATCGATGACCGCGGAGAAGTGCTGCACCGCCGTCGACCATTTGAGCTGAGAGGCGCGCCGCCGCGCGGCTTCGCCCATGGCCGTGCGGCGCTCCGGGGCCAGGGCCAGCGCCGCCCACGCCGAGGCGAACTCTGCCTCGGTGCGGGCCAGCAGGCCGGTCTTGGTGTGCTCGACGGAGTCTCGCAGTCCCGGAACGTCGAAACCGACCGTCGGGGTGCCCCGGAGGGCGGCCTCGGTGACCACGATGCCCCAGCCTTCGATCAGCGCGGCGTGCACGAGCAGCCAGGCGGCTCCTAGCAGGCGGTGCTTTTCGGATTCGCTGACCCGCCCGGCGAAGGTCACCCCGGGACCGGCTAGCGACTCCAGGTAACCGCGCTGGGGACCCTCTCCCGCGATGACCAGCTGTCCGCCGACCACCGGGCGTACCCGGTCCCACAACCGAAGCAGCAGGTCGATGCGCTTGTATTCGGCGAGCCGGCCGAGCGCCAGGAACATCGGCTCGCGAGTCCGCGGGGTTGGCGGGCCGGCCGGGGCGACCCCGTTGTGGAGCAGGCGGATGCGTCCGCGGTCCACGCCCAGTGACACCAGTTCCAGCGCCGTCGACGCGGACACCGTCAGTACCAGACTGCGGCGGTGAGCCCACGGCATGAGCCGCTGCTCCATGAACCGGCCCACTGTAGATAGCGGCGGGGGGAACCGCAGCGCCCACAGGTCGGTGTGCACATGGTTGACCATGCAGACCATGGGCTTGCGGGACCACAGAGGCGCCAGGAACGGCATGCCGTTGCAGACTTCAACGACCACGTCGCAGTCGCGCAGCCGGCGCGCGTAGGCGAACGGGGCGCCTACGAACTGCGTGTACGGCCCCCCGCTGCGCACGACCTCGTAGTCGTGCGCCGCCGCAGGGCCGCCGCATATCAGCGTGACCTGGTCACCACGGGCAGTGAGTCCCGCCGCGAGCTGGTCGACCAGCAACTCCGAGCCGCCGGCCTGCGGGCTGGCGATGTCCCGCCACGCCACGATCACCACGCGGCGGCCCGCCCCGCGCTCTCTGTGCCCGCGCTCCCCCTGCCCGTACCGAGGGCGCTGATGAGCTGGGGAAACGAGGGTCCGATCGATCTCCATGCCTGATCACCTCTACCTGGACCGGCCGGTGACACAGCACCGCCAGACACCGCCGTCATTATTCACACAAAATTGACATAGTGTCAATAACCTACGCTAAAGACTCTGCCGTCCGAGAGGCATCGGTGGGATCTTCGGGAACTTTGCGTTCCGGAAGGTCGTTATCAGGACATTATTGACGAAACGTCAAAAGTGATTTACCGTGCGGTAACAACGGACGGCAGGTCACCCGTGGCGGTGACCCCCGGCACCGTGGCCATGAAGGCCACCTGGACCGAGTCAGGGAGGAAGGAATGCCTACCGGCGCACTCCGGTCCACCACGTCCGGAACCACGGCGCTGCGCCCGGCCGGCGCGTTTCACCTGCTGGCGGCCTTCGCCCGCGAGCAGTCAGATCCAGGCGGGTTCTACTCCCTGCTGGCGCGAGACTCGGTCGCCCTGGTGGAACGCCACCTGGAACTCGACGGGCGCCGGGTCGTGGACGTCGGCGGCGGCGCGGGGTACTTCGCCGCTGCCTTCCGCGATCGCGGCGCCCAGTGCCTGCTCATCGAGCCGGATCCGGATGAGTTGTACAGCCACGGTGCCCCTGGCCGGGCCAGCGTGATCGGTGACGGCTACTGGCTGCCGCTGGCCGACGCCACGGCGGATGTCTGCTTCTCCTGTAACGTGCTCGAGCACGTGAAGGATCCGGCAGGGTTCATCGACGAGATGATCCGCGTGACCCGGCCCGGCGGGCTGGTGTATCTGTCCTTCACCGCCTGGCTGTCACCGTGGGGCGGCCACGAGACTGCCCCCTTCCACTACCTGGGCGGCGACTACGCGGCCCGCCGCTACGCCCGCCGCCACGGCCGGGAGCCCAAGAACCGCTTCGGGCGGACGTTGTTTCCGCTCGGCGTCGGCCGTGTCCTGGCCCTGGTGCGCCGCCGCACCGACGTCACCGTGATCGAGGCGCGGCCCCGCTACTACCCGCGCTGGTGCCGGTTCCTGATCTACCTGCCCGGGCTGCGCGAACTGCTGACGTGGAACCTCCTGGTCATACTGCGGCGGCAGGCGTGACGACGCGGCGGCTCACGCTCGAGGAGATCTTCTCCGATCAGCCCGATTCCTCGGACGGCGGAAGCCGACCTCCCCGGCGACGGCGGCGCGGCTGGGGAGAGGCGGCGGAACGGGCCGGCCTGCGCTGGACCGTGCTGCTGTGGGTGATCGTGCTGGCCGCCCTGATCCTGCAGGATCCCGGCCGGATGACATTCGACACCAAGCTGGGCGTGGACATCGACCCGGTGGGTTTCTACCGGCAGCTGTGGAATCTGTGGGACCCGCTGGAGTGGTTCGGCGGCGTGCAGGACCAGTACATCGGCTACGCCTTCCCTATGGGGGCCTTCTACCTGATCGCGCACCTGGTGCACGTGCCGGTATGGCTGACCGAGCGGGTGTGGATGTCGCTGCTGATCGTGGTGGCGTTCTGGGGGCCGGTCAAGCTGGCCGAGGCCCTGGGCATCGGATCCCGGCCGACGCGGCTCCTGGCCGGGGCCGCGTTCGCGCTGTGGCCGACCTTCACCATCCTGGTCGGCTCGAGTTCCGCCGGGGTGCTGCCGGGCATGCTGGCTCCGTGGGCCGTGCTGCCGCTGGTCCGCTCCGGCTCAGCCCGGGTGGCGGCGGCCCGTTCGGGCCTCGTGGTGGCGTGCATGGGCGGTGTCAACGCGGTCTCCACCCTGGCCGCCATCATCCCGGCCGCCCTGTACATCCTGACCCGGCCGGGGCCGCGCCGGTGGGTGCTGGCGGCCTGGTGGACGGTATCGGTCCTGCTGGCCACTTCGTGGTGGCTCGTGCCGCTGCTGTACCAGGGACGGTACGGCTTCAACTTCCTGCCCTACATCGAGCAGGCCGCCAATACCACCCAGACCATGTCGGCGGCGGCGACCTTGCGCGGCAGCGGCAACTGGGTCGCTTACCTGAACTTCGGGCAGCCGTGGCTGACCGCCGGGTCGGTGATGGTGGGATCGGCCTGGGCGGTGGCGGCCGGCACCGTCGCGGCCGCGGCGGGCCTGGCCGGCCTGGCCCGCCGTGACCTGCCCGAAGCGGCATGGCTGCGCGGCACCGCCGCCGTCGCCGCCCTCTGGGCGTTGACCGGCTACGCCGGGCCGCTGGGCGGGCCGCTGCACCAGCAGGTCCAGGTGCTGCTGAACGGACCGCTGTCGGCGTTGCGCAACGTCTCCAAGATCGAGCCGGCCCTCGCCGTCGTGCTGGTGCTCGGGATCGCGCACGTCCTTTCCCGCGGGGTCTGGCCGCGGCCGGCCGCCCGCCGCGTCGCCTGCGCCGTCGCGGTGGTGGTGCTGGCCGGCCTGGCCCTGCCCTACCTGAGCGGGAAAGTGCTGCAGCCCGGCTCGTTCAGCCAGGTACCCAGCTACTGGCAGCAGGCGGCCGCATGGCTGGGCTCGCACAACAAGACCGAGACCACCCTGGTGGTACCGGCCGATTCTCACGGCATCTACACCTGGGGACAGCCGATCGACGAACCGCTCGAGCCGCTGGCCAGCTCACCGTGGGTGCAGCGCAACCTGGTGCCGTTCAGCGGCGGCGGGGTCAGCGACCTGCTGAACGGCGCCGAGCAGGCCATCGAGTCCGGCACCGCCTCGCCGGGCCTGGCCAGCTACCTGGCCCGGGCCGGCATCCGTTACGTCCTGGTCCGCAACGACCTGGATCCCGCCCAGCTCGGCTACACCCCGCCGACGGTGGTCCACGCCGCGCTGGAACAGTCGGGGTTCACCCGGGTCGCCGCCTTCGGCCAGCCGGTGCCCGCGGGCCCGGTCGGTCAGGGGACGGCCCTGCAGGTTGAGGCGATCGAGCCGGAGTATCCCCCGGTCGAGATCTTCCAGGCCGCCAACCCGGCCGAGCGGCCGAGCGGCCCGGCGGCCGTCCTGCCCGCCGCCTCGACCACGCTCGTCGACGGCGGTCCCGCCTCGCTGCTGCAACTGGAGGCCCAGGGCATGCTGGGCGGCCGGCCCGCCGTGATCGCCGGCCAGGACACCAGCGCTGACCCGCGTGCCACCCAGCAGGACGTCACCGACGGGCTCCGCCGCGCCGACACCGTCTTCGGCCTGCCTGACAACAACACCTCCTACACCTACACCGCGTCCGGCACCATCCCGCCGGATGATCCGCAAGGAGCGGCCGGCCAGCCGCCGCGCCAGCTCCTGCCGGCCGGCACGGCCGGCCATCAGACCGTCGCCGTGCTCGCCGGCGCGGCCAGCGTCACCGCCTCCTCCGCGGGGTCCTGGCTGTGGGAGGTGCCGCAGGGCGACCCGGTCAACGCGTTCGACGGCGACCCGTCCACCGCCTGGACCGAGGCGAGTCCCGGCAGCGCCGACGGACAATGGATCCAGATCAACTTCACCCACCCGCTGCATCTGTCCGGGCCGCTGACGGTGCGTCTGCTCGACGATATTCCGCGGCCCGTGGCGACCCGCCTGGTCATCACCACCGCCGCGGGCCGCGCCGCCACCGGCACGCGGGTCACCGGAGCGCCCCAGCCGGTCAGCGTCCCGTCAGGTACCACGAGCTGGCTGCGGGTCACCATCGCCGCCACCCGCGGCGGCACCCCCGGCGGGCCCGGCGCGGGCATCAGCGAGGTCACCGTTCCCGGCGTACGCGTCACCCGTTTCCTTCAGCCTTCGCAGGA
>Ga0302184_10002459_pt1 | contig 11766 bp, 10 predicted proteins | sample I_Palsa_N3_3_FD_200233 | JGI IMG/M metagenome (GOLD analysis project Ga0302184, IMG submission 200233) | Peat permafrost microbial communities from Stordalen Mire near Abisko, Sweden - I_Palsa_N3_3 | ecosystem: Environmental > Terrestrial > Soil > Palsa > Peat permafrost | place: Sweden...
GGATGGATGTTGCCGAACTCAGGCCAGGTCACCGGGATCATCTCGGCGGTGGCATTGAGCTTCATGGTGCAGCTGCCCAGCGGAATCATGGTGCGATCCATCGCCAGATCCTTATCGGCCAGCGCACGCATGTAGCGCAGCAGTTCGTGTTCGCTGTGGTGTGTATTGAATACCGGGTGGGTAAGGAACGCACCGTGTCGACGCAGGCTGTTCGGCAGTGCGTCCGCCGTCGCGGCGTCCAGCTCGTCGATGTCGTCGATGCATGCATCCAGCAACGTGGCAAGGGCGATGACGTCGGCGCGCGTAGTGGTTTCGTCGAGGCTGATGCTTACGCTCTGGCCGTGAATCTGGCGCAGGTTGATACCGATCGCCTCGGCCTTGGCGATGAGTGCGTCAGCATCGACGTTCACCACGTGCAGCGTGTCGAAGAAGTCCGGACCGATCGTGTGGCCGGCCTGGCGCAGCGACGCGGCAAGGATCGCCGCAAGGCGATGTGTGCGACGCGCAATCCGGGTCAGTCCTTCCGGACCGTGGTACACCGCGTACATGCTGGCCATTACTGCCAGCAGCACCTGCGCGGTGCAGATGTTCGACGTGGCCTTTTCACGGCGGATGTGCTGCTCGCGGGTTTGCAGGGTGAGGCGATAGGCAGGTTTGCCTTCGGCATCCAGCGATACGCCGATCAGGCGGCCGGGCATCGAGCGCTTGTACGCGTCGCGGCAGGCCATGAACGCGGCATGCGGGCCGCCGTTGCCGAACGGCACGCCGAAGCGCTGGGAGTTGCCGACCACGATGTCCGCGCCCCATTCGCCGGGCGCAGCAATCAAGGTGAGAGCGAGCAGGTCGGTTGCCACCGCAACCAGTGCACCACGCGCGTGTGCAGCGTCGGCTAGTGCTTTGTAGTCGTTGATCTGGCCGAAAGTGTTGGGGTACTGCAGCAGTACGCCGAAGCTGTCAACACGGGCGCCGTCAGCGTCATCGCCGATGTGTAGTTCGATATCCAGTGCTTCGGCACGCGTCTTGACCACTTCAAGCGTCTGCGGATGCACGCCGTTGGAGACAAAGAACACGTTGGATTTGGATTTGCACGAACGCTTCGCCAGCGTCATCGCTTCCGCGGCGGCGGTGCCTTCGTCCAGCAGCGATGCGTTCGCGATTTCCATGCCGGTGAGGTCGGCGCACATGGTCTGGAAGTTGATCAGCGCCTCCATGCGACCCTGCGAAATCTCGGCCTGATACGGCGTATAGGCTGTGTACCAGGCGGGATTCTCAAGAATGTTGCGCAGGATGACGTTCGGCGTGAGCGTGCCGTAATAACCCTGGCCAATGAAACTGCGAAACACCTTGTTCTTGTCCGCGATGGTGCGGATCGCCTGTGGCAACGCCAGCGGTGCGGGCGATTTGATCTTGCCCGGCACGATGGCGTCGGTCATCGCCTCCAGCGAGCTGTGGCCGATGACGTGCAGCATTTGCTCGATCTCGGCATCGTTCGGGCCGATGTGGCGTTCGAGAAAGGCGTGGTGGTGCTCGAGCTCGCGCAGGGAAGGGGTATTTTTATGGCTCATGAGAGGGCATCCGCAGACAACGTGCCGTGCCGCACGTGGGGCGCCCCTCTGTCCTTTTGCCTGAGAGTTTGGAAGCCTATCGGGTCGCTGATGAATCAGTGATCCTCGCTTCGTGCACCTTCGGCGCCGGATTCAACCGGTCTCTCCAGAGTGTTTACGCGCGGTGGTATGGGAGCCTGAGCGATTACGGGCGTTGCGTCTTCGGCAGCGGGCAGCCCTGCGGGGGCCGACCGCTTCTCCCACCAAGCGTTTACCCGGCTAATTATACAGATGTCGAGCGAGGGTTTTCTGCCTTCCTGAACGGCGGGGGCGCCCGCTGCAGCTCACCCAGCCGTCATTCCGGCGAAGGCTGAAGGAGCTTCTCAACAGCGAAGCCAGTCACCCAGTAACGAAAACCAAGTGGCTGAACACGCCGCAGGCTCGACCAACCGGCGGGGTCCATGCCCGAGTTATGCTTTCGACCCCCCATCCCCGGGAGTCACCATGATCCGCATTGGCGAAATCGACCACGTGGTATTGCGCGCCATCGATATGGCAGCGATGCAGCGCTTTTATTGCGACGTACTCGGCTGCCGAGTCGAACGTCGGCAGGATGAAATCGGCCTGGTGCAATTGCGCGCCGGTGCATCGCTGATCGACCTGGTCAGCATCGACGGCAAGCTGGGTTGCCAAGGTGGCGCTGCGCCAGGCAACGAAGGCCACAACATGGATCATCTATGCCTGCGCGTGGAGGGTTACGACGAAGCGTCAATCCTTGCGCATCTCAAGGCTCACGACGTGCGTGTCGGCGGGTTGGGTTCGCGCTATGGGGCGCAGGGTGAAGGTCCATCGATCTATCTGTACGACCCCCAGGGCAACATGGTTGAGCTGAAAGGCCCACCGTCGGCGTGATTTTCCGCGTAGGTTGGGGTGAGCGTAGCGAAGCCCAACAGCTCTGGTTTGGTTCACTCCACCGTTCGCCCTGAGCGTAGCCGCAAAGCGGCGAAGTCGAAGGGGGGCGGCGCGACGGGGCTTCGACTTCGCACCTCGGCGCTACGCTCAGCCCGAACGGTTTTTCATGAACTTGCGCGTTTGCCGGCAGGCGAGGAAATATCGGGCTTCGCTGCGCTCACCCCAACCTAAGCGGTGCGTGAGCCCGACTTTATGAAGCTCGGAAAAGACGAAGGCCGCCATTAAGGCGGCCTTCGTTTACAATTGGTGCCCAGAAGAGGACTCGAACCTCCACGAAGTTGCCCCCGCTAGCACCTGAAGCTAGTGCGTCTACCAATTCCGCCACCTGGGCAAGGTGTCACGCCGCTGTTCGAGCTGCGTGAGCCGCGTAATGTAGGCATCTGTCGGTAGCTTGTCAACACTTTTTCACCCTCTTTCATCGCGTCGTGTCATTCTCCGCGCCGCGCACACCACAAGGATATTTAGTGACCCGAAAAACTCCCCCGAAGCCCGGCAAAGGCCAGGATTCCCCGTCCAGCAAAGGTCAGGCAAAGCCTGCTGGCCAGAAGCTGCAAGCCGGCGCACCTGCCGGACAACGGCGTAACAAGGCTGCCGCTGGCGCCGTGCGCTCTCCCCATACCGATCCCCATGCTGATCGCGAGGCGCAGCGTTATGCGCGCCCGATCCCGAGCCGCGAGGCGATTCTTGCCTTGCTCGAAGAGCGCGGTGAACTATTGACCGAGGCGCGTATTGCCGAGGCGCTGAATATTGATGACGAGGCCGATCTCGACGCGCTGCGCAAGCGCCTCGGCGCCATGGTGCGCGATGGCCAGCTGCTGCTGGGCCGACGCGGCGGCTATGCGCCGACCCAGAAACTCGACCTGATCGCCGGCGTAGTGCTGGCCAATGCGGAAGGTTACGGCTTCCTGCGCCCCGACGACGGCGGCGATGATCTGTACCTGTCGCCGCAGCAGATGCGTGCAGTGATGCATGGCGATCGCGTGCTGGCCAGCGTGGTGGGTATCGATCGGCGTGGTCGCAAGCAGGGCGCGATCGCCGAGGTGCTGCAACGCCGTTCACCGCGACTGGTCGGGCGTGTCGTCATTGAAAACGGCGTGACGCTGGTGGCGCCGGACGATCGCAGGCTGAACCAGGACGTGATGATCAAGCCAGGACAGGAGCAGGGGGCGCGCTCCGGGCAGATCGTGGTGGTCGAGATCACTGATCCACCGACACCGAATCGTGGCCCGATGGGTGAGATCCGCGCCGTGCTTGGTGATCGCCTGCAACCGTCGCTGGTGGTGGAGATGGCGATTGCCAGCCACGACCTACCTCACGAATGGCCGCCTGAAGTATTGCGCGATGCCGCGCAGGTTGAGCCTGAAGTAACGGCCGCCGAACGCGAAGGCCGCACCGATATCCGGCAGTTGCCACTGGTGACGATCGATGGTGCCGATGCGCGCGATTTCGACGACGCGGTGTATGCCGAGCCGCGACGCGGTGGCGGCTGGCGACTGATCGTGGCGATTGCCGACGTGTCGCATTACGTGCGGATCGGTAATGCGCTGGATCGCGAAGCCTACGAACGCAGCACCTCGACCTACTTCCCGGGCTTCGTGGTGCCGATGCTGCCGGAGACACTGTCCAACGGCATCTGTTCGCTGAACCCGAAGGTCGAACGGCTGTGCATGGTCTGCGATATGCAGGTCGATGCCGAAGGCAACGTCGTCAAGTCGAAGTTCTACGACGCGGTGATGCGCTCACATGCGCGGCTCACCTACGACAAGGTGTGGCAAGTCGTCGGCTTGCGTGAGGCTGACGCCATTCATGAAGTGGCAGACGTATTGCCGCAACTGGAAAATCTGCATGCGCTGTACAAGGCGATGGCGGAACAGCGCAAGCGCCGCGGCGCGATCGATTTCGAGACGCCGGAAGTGAAGTTCCGCCTCGACCAGACCGGCGGCGTGGAATCGATGGGCGCCACTGAGCGCAACGACGCGCACAAGCTGATCGAGGAATGCATGATCGCCGCGAACGTGCAGGCGGCCTTGTTCCTGGAGAAGAAGAAAATCCCCGCATTGTTCCGTGCGCATGAGCCACCGCCAGCGGAAAAATACGAAGATCTGCAGCAGTTCCTGCGCGAGTTCAAGTTAAGCATGCCGCCGGTGGACAAAGTCACGCCGGGCGACTTCTCCGAGATCCTGCGCATGGTGCACGATCGCCCCGAGCGCGAGTTGATCCAGAACGTGCTGTTGCGTTCGCAGAGCATGGCGGCGTATCAGCCGGATAACCGCGGCCACTTCGGTCTGTCGTTGCAGGCGTACGCGCATTTCACCTCGCCGATCCGCCGTTATCCGGATCTGCTGGTACACCGCGCGATCCGCTATGCGCTGACTGGCGGCAAGCCCAGCGATTACAGCTACAGCCCCGGTGAAATGGCGGCGATGGCGGTGCATTGCTCGCAACGCGAACGGCGTGCCGAAGAGGCCGAGCGCGATGTCGACGAGCGCTTCAAGTGTGCATGGATGGAGAAGCACATCGGCAGCGAGTTCGAAGGCGTGGTCACTGGCGTGACCTCGTTCGGCCTGTTCGTTGAACTGGATGAGTCGAAAGTGTCCGGGCTGGTGCATATCAGTCAGCTTGCCAACGACTATTACCACTTCGATGCCGTGCGCAAACTGCTGAAGGGCGAGCGCACTGGCGCGCAGTTCCGCCTTGGCGATCATGTGCGGGTACAGGTGCTGCGCGCGAGCCTGGAAGATCGCAAGATCGACTTCCGGCTGGTGGCGCCGCGCACTGTAGTTGTACCGCCGACGGGCACCACCAAGGCTTACGACTATGCCGCCAGTGGCGAGCGTTATTCGTTGCCTAAGAAACCGGCCGTTGCGACCGGCGCGCAGGGCATGTTTGGCCGGGCGGCCAAGGCGATCGGTCGCGCATTCGGTCGGCGCGACAAGGTGGTGCCGGAAACTGCAGCACCGAACGAGCCGTTACCCAGCGGGCGGATATTGAGGGATAATCCGCCGCCGCGTTCGCGCGCTTCCAAGCCATCCGACGAAGGCAGTCATCGTCCCCGCCGTGGTTCCGCACCCGCCCAGTCCGAACCGCAGAAGTCCGGATCGAACCGGTCCAGCCGTGGCAAGGCTCAGGGTCAAAGCCACCAGCCAGCCAAGGCGACGCCGGCGCCCGCCGGTGGCGGCAGGAAGCGCGGTGCACGCAAACCGAAACCGAAAGGCAAGCCATGAGTGAAAGTTGGATCGTCGGGATCAACCCGGTTGAAGGGGCGCTGAGCAATGATGCTGAGCGTGTGCGCGAGGTAATGGTCGAACAGGGCCAGCGCAATGCGCGAGTGCTGGAATTGGCTGAGCGTGCGAAGGCGCTGAAGATCCCGGTAAATCATCGGCCACGCGAGCAGCTGGACAAGGTCGCTGGCGAAGCGCGTCATCAAGGTGTAGTAGCGCTTTACGAAGCGCCACCGCTGGCGCATGAAAACGACCTGGCCGCGCTGATGGAGCGTGACGGTAGCGATACGCTGGTGCTGGTGCTGGATGGCGTCACCGATCCGCACAATCTCGGCGCCTGTCTGCGCAGCGCAGCGGCGGCGAAAGTCACCGCGGTGATCGTGCCTAAGGACCGTGCGGTGGGTCTGACTCCGGTGGTACGTCGCGCCTCGGCCGGCGGCGCTGATCGGGTGCCGTTGATCGCAGTAACCAATCTGGCCCGCACGTTGCGCGATCTGAAAGACGCCGGCGTGTGGATCACCGGTCTGGATGGCGATACCGAGACCTCGGTTTACAGTGTCGACTTCAAGGGGCCGGTAGCGTTGGTGCTGGGCGGGGAAGGCGAGGGCATGCGCCGGCTGACCCGCGAGCTGTGCGATTTCGTGGCCAAGATTCCGATGCCGGGCACGATGGAGAGTCTCAACGTTTCCGTTGCGACTGGCGTGGTCCTCTTCGAGGCCTTGCGGCAGCGGAGCGCGAAGCGATGAACTTCTTCTGGTACGACTGGGCCGGCTATATCGGTGTGGTGCTGGTGCTGCTGGCGTTCCTGCTAATGCAGGCGCACAAGCTACGTGGCAACGGCCTGGTCTATCAGTTGATGAACGTGCTGGGTGCGATCGGCGTGATCCTCTCGCTTAGTTTCAGCGAGGGGCCGATCAACTGGCCGGCGTTCCTGATGCAGGTCGCATGGATCGCTATTGGCGTGTACGGCATCGTGCATTCGACGCAGCTGCGCCGTGAGGCGCGTGAAGCGAGTCGCCGGCTCGACTCCTGATAATCTCGGATGTAACCCCCAGCTGACCCGAGGAGGCGCCCGCACTTGCTTCGATAGCAACGGGCGCTATCCTTGATCGAGCAAGACGGCACCAACGGCCCGCAAGCGTTGGCGCGGAGGACGACCTCCGCCAAGTAGTTTCACTCATTGATCGCGGGGACGACCCTGCTCTGCATGCAGAGGAGTCTCGTCATGCCCTGGATTTATCTCGCGCTCGCCGGCCTGTTCGAAATCGGTTGGGCGATTGGCCTCAAGTACAGCGTCGGCTTCACCCGGCTGTGGCCCAGCGTGGGCACGATTGCCGCGATGATCGTCAGTGTGTTGCTGTTGGCGTTGGCCGCCCGAACCTTGCCGATCGGCACCGCTTACGCGATCTGGACCGGGATCGGTGCGGTTGGCGCGGTGATCTTCGGTATCGTGCTGTTTGGCGATTCGGCAGCGTTGTTGCGGCTGTTGTGCGTGTTACTGATCGTTCTTGGCATCGTCGGGCTCAAGCTCACCGCGCATTGAGCCATCATCCAGCCGTCTATACGCAGCAGTCCGCGTACGGACTGCTGCGGGTCATCAGGATTCCTGCACGCGTCCAATCTCAGCTATCGGCTCAGGACTGGCGTGCATGGCTCCTCCCCCTGCTCGCAGGGGGAGGTTGGGAGGGGGTGCTCTTGCGCACGTCTGAGGCAGGAAATTTACCCCACCCCAACCCTGCGAGCAGGGGAGGGGGTCAAAAGCCAACCTTTCTGAGATTCAGCGCGTGCAGGTCAGGGCTTGTCGCCCAGCTTCCCAAGCTCTGGATTGGAGGTCAGGTCACCCTTGCTGCGCTGCTTGTTCAGCGGTTCGCCAGTGACTTGGAACCACACGTTCTCGGCGATATTGGTGGCGTGGTCACCGATGCGCTCGATGTTCTTGGCCATGAACAAAAGATGCGTGCACGGCGTGATATTGCGCGGGTCTTCCATCATGTAGGTCAGCAGCTGACGGAAGTAGCCGGTATAGGCCTCGTCCAGCACCACATCGTCCTTCCATACCTGATAAGCGCGCTCGGCATCGCGGTCGCGATAGGCCAGCAGCACTTCGCGCACTTCGTTCGCAGCCAGTTCGGCCAACAGCCCCAGGCCACCGACGGGTGCCACCGGCGCGACCATCGACAACGGGATCGAACGCTTGGCCACGTTGGCGGCGTAGTCGCCGATGCGCTCGATGTCGGCAGCGATGCGCAAGGCAGCAAAGACATTCCGCAGGTCACCGGCCATCGGCGCGCGCAGCGCCAGCAGGCGCACCACGTCGTGGCTGATTTCCTGTTCCAGCAGATCGATCGCATCGTCGTTGCCGACGACGCGCTGCGCGGCACGTTCGTCGCGTCGTTCGACCACATCGATGGCCGACTCCAGCTGAGTCACCGACAGCTCGCCCATGCGCACGATTTCGCCGGTGAGCCGGGTCAGTTCGTCGTCGTAGCTCTTGATGATGTGTTCTTTGCTGCTGGTGCTCATGTGCTTTTTGCCTCTTGTTGTTCCTTCTCCCCGCGGGAGAAGGTGCCCGCAGGGCGGATGAGGGTTCGGGCGGAGCGGGGCGCTGATGCTCCGCCCGAACCCTCACCCCAACCCCTCTCCCAACGGGAGAGGGGCTTTAATGCGATCAACCAAAGCGACCGGTGATGTAATCCTCGGTCTGCTTCTTGCCCGGCTTGGTGAAGATCTGTTCGGTGCCGCTGAACTCGATCAGCTCGCCCATGTACATGAAGGCGGTCTGGTCGGAACAACGCGCGGCCTGTTGCATGTTGTGGGTGACGATGACGATGGTGAATTCGTTTTTCAGTTCCTCCACCAACTGCTCGATGCGGCCAGTGGCGATGGGATCAAGCGCGGAGGTAGGTTCATCCAGCAGCAAAACTTCAGGCTTCAACGCGATCGCGCGGGCGATACACAAGCGCTGCTGCTGACCACCGGAGAGGCCGAGCGCGTTCTGCTTGAGTTTGTCCTTCACCTCGTCCCACAGCGCCGCACTGCGCAGTGCCTGTTCCACACGGATGGTCATGTCCGTCTTGGACAGCTTCTCGTGGTGGCGGATGCCGTAGGCGACGTTCTCGAAGATCGTCATCGGAAACGGTACCGGCTTCTGGAATACCATGCCGACCTTGCTGCGCAGGCGGTTCATGGAATAACGCGGATCGAGGATGTTTTCGCCGTCCAGCACGATCTCGCCCCTCGCTTCGAGCTTGGGGTAGATCGCGTAAATGCGGTTGAAGATGCGTAGCAAGGTCGACTTGCCGCAACCGGACGGGCCGATGATCGCGGTGACCTTCTTCTCCGGGATGTCCATGCTGATGCCTTTCAGCGCATGGAAGCCGTTGTAATAGAAGTGCAGGTCGCGCACGGTGAGCTTGGGCGCGAGTGGTGCGGCCACCTGCGCCGGGTTCGTGGCGACGGCGGAATCATTCATGGGACACCTTGTTGCGTGAAAGGACCAGACGAGACCCGAGGCTGAGCAGCAGTACAAACATGGTGACCACGAACGCGCCGGCCCAAGCCATCGAGTGCATCGCGTCGCCCGGGTCGTTCGCGTACTGGTAGATGATCTGCGGCAGACTCGACATCTTGTCGATGGGATTGACCGCCATGTAGTTGTTGCCGAACGCGGTGAACAGCAGCGGCGCCGTTTCGCCGCTGATTCGCGCCAGCGCCAGCAGCACACCGGTGATGATGCCCGAACGGGCTGCGCGGATCAGAATCTGCAGAGTCAGTTTCCACTGCGGCACGCCGAGCGACAGCGCCGCTTCGCGCAGTGTGGATGGCACCAGCCGCAGCATCTCGTCGGTGGTACGCACGATCACCGGCAATGCGATCAGCGCCAGTGCGATGCCACCGGCAAAACCTGAAAACGAAGTCGAACCGTGGGTGAGCGCCGTGCTCGGTAAGACGACGATGGTGTAGACGAACAGGCCGATCACGATCGAGGGTGCCGACAACAGGATGTCATTGAGGAAGCGGATCGATTCGCCCAGTTTCGTGCGATTCGCATATTCGGCCAGCCAGGCACCGGCGAGTACACCGATCGGCGTGGCGATCGCGATGCCGATGAAGTTGATGATCAGGCTGCCGACCATGGCGTTGGCGAGGCCGCCTTCGGCACCGTCGGCGGTGATCTTGGTGAACAGGCTAGGGTTCAGTGCGGCGATGCCCTGGCGCAGGGTTTCCCACAGGATCCAGGCCAGAAACGCCAGGCCGATCAGGGTGGCCAGCGTGCTGAGGCCCATCGCGACCCAATTGGTGATGCGTCGACGTAGATATAGCGCGTTCATTAGCGACCTTCCTTGCGCGCCAGCTGGCGCAGCATCAGTCGGGCAATCAGCAGCACGATGAAGGTGACCACGAACAGCAGGAAGGCCAGCGCCATCAACGAGGATTTCTGCAGTCCCGACGCTTCACTGAACTGGTTCGCGATGGTCGCGGCAATCGACGTGCCCGGATCAAGCAGCGAGGCGGAGAGCGTCATCGCATTGCCGAGGACGAACGTCACCGCCATCGTCTCGCCCAGCGCGCGGCCAAGACCCAGGAAGATGCCGCCGATCACGGCACCGCGGGTATACGGCAGCACGATGTCCCAGGACACTTCCCACGTGCTCGAGCCGAGCGCATAAGCCGACTCCTTCAAGCGCGTCGGTACGGTCTGGAACACTTCGCGCATCACCGAGGAAATAAACGGGATGATCATGATCGCCAGCACGATGCCGGCAACCAGGATGCTGGCGCCAAACGGATAATCGCTGCCGAACAGCTTGCCGATGAACGGTACGTGCTGGACCAGCCAGGACAACTTGCCGTCATCGGGTTTGTCGCCGAGATTGCTGGTCAGCCACGGCTTGATGTGATCGGCGAAAAACGGGGCAAAGATAAACAGACCCCACATGCCGTAGATGATCGAGGGGATACCGGCCAACAGTTCGATCGCCGACGACACCGGCGTGCGCAACCAGGGCGGTGCAACCTCTGAAAGATACAGCGCGATACCGAAGCTCACCGGCACCGCGATCAGCAGTGCGATCAGCGAGGTCACGATGGTGCCGTAGACGGGCACCAGCGCGCCGTAGACGTCATTGCCCGGGTCCCATGCGGTACTGACCAGGAAGTGCCAGCCAAACGTCGCAAACGCTTCGCGGCCGCCCCACAGCGTGGCGCCGGCGGCACCCAGCAGGGCAGCCAGCACCAGCAACGCGCAGCCCATCAACAGCCAGCGGAACAGACGCTCGTCGAGGGCGTCACGGCGGCTGCGTTGCTCCTGGATGATTGAGGAGGGCGCGATCGTGCCCGGTTGTGCTGACATGTGCGAGGCAGTCCTCAATGAGGCTGATGGAGGGTACCGCGGTATGCGGCTGCGGGCACGGCTTTCAGCGGAAAGCCGCCCTTCCGGAGAAGGGCGGCGCGGTCTCGCTGCCTCGTCCGCCGATCCGTCGCAATGGACCGGCGAACGGGATTAGCCCTACAACGTTAATGCTTGTATTCGGAAGCCCAGTAAGCCTCGATTTTGCTGACCAGGGCAGTCGGCAGCGGCACGTAGTCGAGTGCGGCGGCGTCCGGCTGGCCATGTTCCAGCGACCACTTGAAGAAATCGAAGGCCACCTTGCTGTTCACGGCATTCTTCGGCGTCTTGTACATGATCATCCAGGTGGTGGCGGTGATCGGCCACGCCTGGGCGCCCGGTGCATTGGTCATGATCAGGTTGAAATCTTTCGCACTGGCCCAGTCGGCGGTGACGGCGGCAGCGGCGAAGCTGGCGGCGCTCGGTGCGACGACGTGGCCGGCAGCATTCTTCAGGTCAATCCAGGTGATCTTGTTCTTTACCGCGTAGGCGTATTCGACGTAGCCGATCGAGCCCTTGATCTGCTGCACGTACTGCGACACGCCTTCGTTGCCCTTGCCACCCACGCCGGTCGGCCATTCCACGGCGGTACCGAACTTCGCCTTGGCAGCCCACTCCGGATTGACCTTTGACAGGTAGT
>Ga0302184_10002462_pt1 | contig 11762 bp, 13 predicted proteins | sample I_Palsa_N3_3_FD_200233 | JGI IMG/M metagenome (GOLD analysis project Ga0302184, IMG submission 200233) | Peat permafrost microbial communities from Stordalen Mire near Abisko, Sweden - I_Palsa_N3_3 | ecosystem: Environmental > Terrestrial > Soil > Palsa > Peat permafrost | place: Sweden...
TCAACGAGTACGGCGGCAACCGCATCCTCGCCCAGCTCATCTCGTTCATGTCCAACGTCATGACCGGCGTGCCGTCGATCGTCATGGGCCTGTTCATCTTCATCATCTGGGTGACGCACTTCGGTTACTCGGGCTTGGCGGGCTCGTTCGCCCTGGCCTGCCTGATGCTGCCGATCGTGATCCGCTCCTCCTACGAGATGCTCCGCCTGGTGCCGGACAGCCTCCGGCAGGGCAGCTACGCCCTGGGCGCCAGCAAGGCCCGCGTCACGCTGACCATAGTCCTTCCGGCCGCGCTGAGCGGCATCGTCAGCGGCGCGCTGCTGGCCGTCGCGCGGGCCGCGGGCGAGACGGCGCCGGTGCTGTTCACCATGCTCACGGTGGAGCAGACCAACAGCAACCTGTTCAGCGGCCCGAACACCACACTGCCGTTCCAGATCTTCATGAACGCGCAGTCTGCCTACACGGGCGCGAACGCCCGCGCCTGGGGCGCGGCGCTCACGCTGGTCGCGATTACCTTCATACTGATGATTGCGGCCCGCATCATCACGGCCCTGTTCACCCGCAACACGCGCTAGGGATCCCATGGAAGAGCAGCAGGATCAGCTGAACGTACAGCAGGATGAGGAAATCCTCCCCAAGCTGGCCGTACCGGATACAGCGCCTCGGGATAAGTTCAACGGCACGGCCGTCTTCGACGTGCAGAACACGTCGATCTACTACGGGTCGTTCCGCGCGGTGACCGACGTCTCGCTGACCGTCTACGAGAACGAGATCACCGCGTTCATCGGGCCGTCCGGCTGCGGCAAGACGACCGTGCTGCGCAGCCTCAACCGGATGAACGACCTGATCACGGGGGCCCGGGTGGAGGGCGACATCCGCTACCGGGGCGTGCCCCTGTACGGCAAGGACGTCTCGCCGATCGCCGTCAGGCGCCGCATCGGGATGGTCTTCCAGAAGGCCAACCCGTTTCCCAAGTCGGTCTACGACAACGTCGCCTACGGGCCGCGCATCAACGGCATCCGCAACAAGGGCAAGCTGGACGAGATCGTCGAGCGGTCGCTGAAGCAGGCCGCGCTCTGGGACGAGGTCAAGGACCGGCTGAACAAGTCCGGTCTCGGCCTGTCCGGCGGCCAGGCGCAGCGGCTCTGCATCGCCCGCACGCTCGCGGTGGAGCCGGATGTCGTGCTCATGGACGAGCCCTGCTCGGCCCTCGACCCGATCGCGACGGGCCGGATCGAGGACCTCATGCATGAGATCAAGTCCCGGTACACGATCGTCATCGTGACGCACAACATGCAGCAGGCGACCCGGGTCAGCGACCGCACCGCCTTCTACTCGGTGCTGCGCGACGAGAAGAGCGACACCCGCACCGGCGTCCTCGTCGAGTGCGGGCAGACCGCGCAGATCTTCGGTGACCCGCAGGACAGCCGGACCCAGGCTTACGTCACCGGCCGGGTAGGGTGAGGAGGACGCTATGGTCGAGCCCCGGCAAGAATTCGAGCGTGACCTGGAGGCGATCGAAGCCAAGGTCATCGAGCTGTTCGCGATGGTCGCTGAGGACCTGCCCGGGGCGACTCAGGCCCTGCTGACCGGTAACAACGACGTGCTCCAGGCCCTGACCGAGCGCGAGCAGCTCATCAACGCCCTCTACCCGGAGATCGAGGAACTGGTCAACCGGGAGATCCTGCTGCAGGCGCCGGTCGCTTCCGACCTGCGCTTCCTGCTCTCCGTGCTGCGCATCGTGCCCGAGCTCGAGCGCTCCCACGACCTCGTCGTGCAGATCGCCTCCCGGGCCAATCACATTCTCGGTGAGGACCTCTCGCCGCGCACCCGGGGGATCGTGGAGCGAATGGGGGCCCTCGCCTCTGAGATGTGGCGCCAGTCGGTGGACTCCTGGTACCAGCGCGATCGTTCCGCCGCGCTGGCGCTGGAGGAACGTGACGACGAGATGGACGAGCTGCACGCTAGCCTGGTCGCCGAGCTGGCCTCAGGACGGATGGCCCTGCCGGTGACGATGGAGATGACGCTGGTGGCGCGCTTCTACGAGCGCCTGGCCGACCACGCCGTCAACATTGCCCGCCGGGTGGTCTACCTGGCCGGACCGGTAAAGGAGAAGCCTGCCGGGTGAGCGCGGCGAATCAGGACGGGTGCGGCCGCGCACGATAGCGCGACCGCACCCGTCATCTTACGTGCTGCGACTAGATCGTCTTAGAGGCTGACGTCCACCTTCGTCACCTGGCCGTAGTCCGCCTCGACCGAACGCTCCGCGCGCAGGCCGCCGGGGGCGAGCACACGCAAGGTCCACGATCCGGGCGCGGCGAAGAACCTGAACCCGCCGTCTTCGCCCAGCGGGACCTCCGCCACGAACTCGTCACCGGTGCCGAGCAGCCGGGCGTACCCGGTCGCGACCGGGGCGCCCTCGTGCACGACCCGCCCTTCGACCACGGCCTGGCTGCCGCTGGCGGCACTCACGCTGACCCCTCCGGCCGGCGCGCCGCAACCGTCAGCGCTCATCGTCCGTCGCCCAGCTCGATCGGCACGCCGACCAGCGACCCGTACTCGGTCCACGAGCCGTCGTAGTTCTTGACGTTGGGCTGGTCGAGCAGTTCGTGCAGCACGAACCAGGTGTGCGCGGACCGCTCGCCGATCCGGCAGTAGGCGATGGTGTCCTTGCTGAAGTCAAGCCCCGCCTCGCTGGCGTAGAGGGTACGGAGCTCGTCGTCGGAGCGGAACGTGCCGTCCTCGTTCGCGGCCTTGGACCAGGGCACGTTACGGGCCGTCGGGATGTGCCCGCCGCGCTGCGCCTGCTCCTGCGGCAGGTGCGCCGGGGCGAGCAGCCGGCCCGCGAATTCGTCCGGCGAGCGGACGTCGACCAGGTTCCGCTTGCCGATAGCGGCGATCACCTCGTCGCGCAGCGCGCGCAGCGAGGCGTCCTGCGCCGACGCGGTGTAGTTGGTCTTCGGGCGCTCTGGCACGTCGGTGCTCAGCTCGCGGGAGTCCAGTTCCCACTTCTTGCGGCCGCCGTCGAGCAGCAGGACCTTGTCGTGCCCGTAGAGCCGGAAGTACCAGTAGGCATAGGCGGCGAACCAGTTGTTGTTGCCGCCGTAGAGCAGCACCGTGTTGTCATTCGAGATGCCCCGCTCAGACAGCAGCGCCTCGAAGCCGGTCTGGTCGACGAAATCGCGGCGGACCGGATCCTGCAAGTCCTTCTTCCAGTCGATCTTGATCGCGGTCGGGATGTGACCCTTGTCGTAGGCGCTGGTGTCCTCGTCGACCTCGACGATGACGACACCAGGATCACCGATATGGGCCTCCGCCCAGTCGGCGTCCACAAGGACGTCGGATCGGCTCATGGTGGATATACCTCCTCTTCCGGTACCGCCCTAAGCGGACGGCCGGACTTTTTGATTCCGGTGAATGAACAGGTAAACCTGGCAGCCCAGGCAGATATCGAAAGCCACGTTCAGGAACGCCGCAATCAGCGCGAGCGCGGTGAAGACCAGGCCGGCCGTCGTCACTCCGGTGGCGTAGCAGATCACGCCGGCGGCCGCGAAGACCATGCCTACCCCCTGCGCGAACCGGGGCGGAGCCTCGGCCTCGGTATGCGCGGGCGGGCCCAGCCGGGGCCGGATGAGACGCCGGTAAAGGAGACCGTACGGCGCATACCGCAGCCCGGCGAGCGCGCCGATCGCGAACACCACGAGCTGCGCGGCCAGCAGCCAGGCACTTCCTGTGACTAGCACCACCGCCAGCACCACCACGGTGATTCCTGCGCCGAACCTGGGACCGCGCGGGTCGATTTCCATGGTCACGCTCCTCGCCGCTGAACGTTACTTCCAGGTCGAATTGCTGCCCTAGGTTCGCGGCGCCGCGGCTAGCAAGCACGGGCAGGTCCAGGGACTTAAGCAGCGGAAATAAACGGACAGATGGCGGTAGCGACGTGGCAGAAGTCGACGGCACGCCGCTTGGTCAGCATCTTCGGCGTCCGGGAGATCACGAACCAGATGCTATGCGGACTCAGCCGGTAGATCACGAACCAGATGCTATGCGGGCTCAGCCGGGCTGTCACTCCCAAGGCGGGAGTAATTCCCGCTATTGCCGGCCGGCGTGGTCGAAAAAGCTGCGGCCGAAAAAGCCGCGGTCGAAAAAGCCGGGCCGACCTCACGCCAACTCGCCGCCCGCGGGCGCGGTCCGGGGGGCGGCGCCGGGGACGGAGGGCTCGATCGCCGTTCCCAGCGCGGCGATCACATCCGCCTTGCGGGGCAGGCCGGCGGCACGCTTGACGACAGCACCGTCCGGGCCGAGCACGAGCACGGTCGGGGTGCTGTTGATATGCAGCCGCCGCACCAGGTCCAGCCGAGCGGCCGCGTCGATCTCCACATGGGTCACGCCATCCGTCATTCCCGCCACCTGGGCCAGAATCTGCCGGGTCGGACGGCAGGGCGCGCAGAACGCGGTCGAGAACTGGACCAAGGTGGCCTGCCGGCCCAGGCGACCGCCGAGGTCAGCCTCGGTCAGCACGTCGGTCCCGGTCCTGGCCGCCGGCCCGGTCCCAGCCGGCCCGGTCCCGGCCTGCACGGTCCCCGCCGCCTGCACGGGGCCGGACCTGGCCGCCCGGAACCGCCCGGCTCGCCATCGCAGAGCCAGCCCGAGCGCGGTCGCCGCCACCAAGGCCACGGCCAGCGCGATCAACCCGCCAGTCATGCCATGGACAGCATTCCGGCGGCGACTTCCATTCCCGCCAGCCAGGTAGGGATTCAGCTTCAGGTCGGCGTGGCCGTGAGCAGCACCCGGTGGCCCGCCGTGATCTGGAAGCTGCGGATCGACCACGAGGAATCCGGCGCCGAGCCCGGGTACCAGACGCGGCCCTCATCGTCGGCCACCGTCCAGGCCGCCACCTCGGTGCGGGCCCCATTGGTACCGATCACCCAGAATTCGCAGGTCGTTCCGGCCGGGATGCCTTTCACCAGTACCTCGAAAGCGTTGCCCCAGTGTTCCGAGGCGTACCTGATGGTGGCGCTCGTGCCGGCCACCTTGCTCGTGGTCTGCGCGGTTTCCCAGGCGCCCGTCCCGGTCGGGTACTGCTGGGCGACCACCGTCCGGGTGCTCGACGTGGCCGAGCTCAGCCCGGCGAACAGGCCGCCCGCGATCGCCACCACGGCGGCGGCCGCCGCGGCGAAGCGCCACCGGTTACGGCGCCGCCTGGCCGCAGCCAGATCGAGCACCGTGCCGAGCAGCTCGGTGGGCGGCCGCTCGTCGGGGCTGGTCCGGATCGTGTCATCGGCCCGGATCCGGCTGACCTCGTCCGGGTTCACCCGGGCCAGCAGCGCGGGCAGGCCCGCCAGGCCGGCCAGTTCGTCGCGGCAGTCCCGGCACGTGCTCAGGTGGGCATCGACCAGGGCGCGCTCGGCCGGGTCGATGGCGCCGAGCACGTAGACACCAAGCGACAGCCTGGCGTCGCTGCAGTCCCATGTCTCGGTCATGGCGCCAGTCCTCGTTCCTGTAGCGCCAGCTTGAGCGCCTTCAATGCGTAAAATGTCCGTGATTTAACGGTACCTGCCGGGATGCCCAGGGTGGCCGCGGCTTCCGCCACCGAGCAACCCCGGTAGTACGTCTCCACAATCACCCGCCGATGATCTGGCCGCAGCGACGCCAGGGCGTCGGCGACGGCCCACGACTCGAGGGTGCGGTCGGCGTCGTCGTCGGACGGCAACAGTTCCAAGGCGGCCTGCCCGGTCTCGGGCGGGCGGGCCTGCCGGGCGCGGTAGGAATCAACGGCGAGGTTGCGCGCGACGGCGAACAGCCAGGGCCGGGCCGGCCGGTCGGCCAGCGCCTCGGGATGACGCCACGCCCGCACTATCGTTTCCTGCACCAGATCCTCCGCCCGCTGCCTGTCACCGCCGGTGAGGTGGAGAGCGTAACGAAGCAGGGCACCGCCGTGTTCGGCATAAAGCGCCCGGACAAACGCCTCGTCCGCTACTCGCCCCGAACGGGGCGCGGTTCCCGCGTTAGGCACACCATGAGGAACGCGCGGTGGCGCGGGACGGTTCAGTTCGCCCGGAAAGTTCTTATCGCCGGGTCCAGGTGGCGGCCCGTGCTGGCTCATGCTCAGCCCCCGGCGAACTGCGGTAGCACCTCGATAACGGCCGCATCTTTCAGGACTAGGTCAGCGGGCACGTGGCGGCCGGCCGACGTGCCATCGACCAGGAAGGAAGATGTCGCGAGGACCGAGCGGAGCCGCCCGTCCTCGCCGCGGCGCGCTACGATCACCTCCAGCGCCTCGGCCAGCGTCCCGGCATCGACCGACTCCGTGTCGACGCCGGCCGCGGCCCTGGCTGCGGCCCAGTACTGGATTGTCACTTTGGCCATGTGCGATATCCTTATCTCAGCGGGACCCGGGCGGTGTTGCCCCCGGGTCCTTGTCTGTTTATACAAGGAGTAAGGGTGCGACCGCACCAGCGAGTGGAGGTGCCACCGAGTGAGCGACCTGCTGCTGATCACCGGCGTACTCGAGCCGTCTACCGAAGTGCTGCCGGCGCTCGGACTGCTGCTACATCCGGTCCGGGTGCTGCCTGCGGACGCGTCCGCCCTCGTGGAGGCGCCGCCCGCCGACGCGGTGCTGATGGACGCGCGGCGCGACCTCGCGCACGCGAAGAGCATCTGCCGGCTGCTGCAGACGACCGGCCTGGACTGCCCGCTCTTCGCGATCGTGACCGAGGGCGGCCTGGCCGCGGTCAACGCGGAGTGGGGCGTCGATGACGTGATCTTGCACACAGCCGGGCCGGCCGAGGTGGAGGCCAGGGTCAGGCTCGCGATCGGGCGCCGGGTCGTCGCCGCCGTGGCGGACGCGCCGGATGAGATCCGCTCGGGCGAGCTGTCCATCGACGAGGCCACCTACGCGGCCCGGCTGCGGGGCCGCGTGCTCGACCTGACCTTCAAAGAGTTCGAGCTGCTCAAGTTCCTTGCCCAGCACCCAGGCCGGGTGTTCACCCGCGCGCAGCTGCTGCAGGAGGTCTGGGGCTACGACTACTTCGGCGGCACGCGCACGGTCGACGTGCACGTCCGGCGGCTGCGGGCCAAGCTCGGCCCCGAGCATGAGGCCCTGATCGGCACCGTACGTAACGTCGGCTACCGGTTCGTGCCGGTCAAGGGCGAGCGGGCGGAAAGGCCCCAGCCCGGCGACGAGCGCACCAGGAACACCCAGGACGCGGGGGTGCGCGCGGCGACCGCGGCCCGATGACCGAAGGGGGCGATCTGGATGCAACGCAGGTCGCCGACGTCTTGAGGCTGGCCGACCTCGCCGCCGTGACCGATGGGGTCCCGCCGCTGTCCGAGCAGGTGCTGCTGCATCTGCGCTACGACCGCGCCGGGTCCGGGACAGGCCGGGATTTCGTCGTCACCGTGGACGGCAAGATCGCTGGCTACGCCTACCTGGATCCACCGGAGCCGGAGGTGAGCGGCGAGCTCGTGGTGCATCCGGACTGGCGGCGGCGGGGAATCGGCCAGGGGCTGGTCCGTGACCTGGCCGCCGCGGCGAACGGGCACACGCTCCAGCTCTGGGCCCACGGAGACCTGCCGGCCGCCGTGAGCCTGGCGTCGCGGACCGGCTTCGAGCGCTTCCGCGCCTTGTGGCAGATGCGGCGTTCGCTGCGCGACGGGCTGGACCGGCCGGAGTTCCCGTCCGGCAGCACGCTGCGCACCTTCGTGCCCGGCCAGGACGAGGAGGAATGGCTGAGCCTCAACGGCCGGGCCTTCAGCAAGCATCCGGAGCAGGGGGCATGGACCCGTCACGACCTTGAGCTGCGCGAACGTGAGCCGTGGTTTGACCCGGCGGGCTTTTTCGTCGCGGTCCGAGACGGCCGGATGGCCGGCTTCCACTGGACGAAGATCCCGGGCGGCGCAGAGGGGCCGGGCGGCGCAGAGGGGGAGGTCTACGTGGTCGGGGTCGATCCTGGCGAGCAGGGCAGCGGGCTTGGCCGGGCCCTGACCCTGGCCGGGCTGGGCTACCTGCGCGACCGCGGCCTAGCCCAGGCGATGCTGTACGTGGACGAGGACAATGTGCCCGCGATCCGGATGTATCAGGCCCTCGGCTTCACTCGCACCAGGACGGACGCCATGTACCGGCGGCAGCCACCCCCGGACTAGCTGTCGCGGATCCCTAGCGCCTCGTCTAGTTCCGCGGCGGTCAGCGGCCGGTCCGCGGCCGCCACCGCGGTCAGCACCTCGGCGTAGAGTTCGATCTCATCGAGGGCGACGCGGTCGTGAACGCGAAGATCCAACTGCCTGGGAATCGTGCTCACCTCCGGCGCTGATCGCGACTCCGTTCGCTTGCGCCCCAGGTTACGTGCCGACACTGCTCCTCCGCATGACCCATCAGGGCCATTCGCTTACCACCTTCGGGTGCGGTTTTACCCAGTCGGACCGTAACGATTCCAGCAAACTACGACGGAGTTGACATAAATCCTGTAGGGGAACGCCACAGGGGTCACATCCGCATCTCTCCCCAAACAGCTCACTTGGTTTAACATCCGGTATATGCCATCAGAACCGGCGAACATGGACATATGTCCACCCAGGCGGCCCGCCTCATCGGGTACCGGCCACAGTCCTGTGCGATTTGCCCCGCCCACCCGCTCTGAGCACGCATACTACAGAAGGAGCGATCCCGGGCCTGCGCTCCTTACGACCCGGTACTCAGTTGCTTGCCCGCTAGACTGCGGGCATCGTTCCCGCCTAAATCGGACAACATGATCTCGGGAAGCCATGAATGACAACAGTGATCTCCTGCCGAACCTCGTTCACGAAGACGCATTCGAAATGCAGATGCGTGGATACAGCCGCCGTCAGGTTGATGAATTTATGCCCGCTGCCGGAGCCAGATCCGTGACCTGGAGCAGCGGCTGGCCCGCGCCCTTGACGACGGAGAAGAACTCAGGAAGGACCTGGCCACAGCCCGCCAGCAGGCTCTGGGCGCCAAGCCCGCGCACGAGGAAGTAAGTGAGCGGATCGCCCAGATCCTCAAGCTGGCCGATGACGAGGCCAGGTCGCAGAAGTCCAAGGCCCATGAAGATATAGCCAGGCAGCGCAACGACGCCCAGGCGGAGGCCGACAGGTCCCGGGCCGAGGCGCGCGAGCAGGCCGAGCGCATGCTCACCGCGGCTCAGGAGCAGGCCGAGCGGGCCATCACCTCCGCGCGGGCCGAGGCCGAGAAGACCGTGACCGCCGCGCGGGCCGAGGCCGAGCGCACCACCTCCGAGGCGAAGAAGAAGTCCGAGAGCGCCCTGGTCAGCGCGAAGGCTCAGGCCAAGAAGGCGCTCGACGAGGCGACGGCTAGGGCCACCGCGATTCACGATGGCGCCGAGCGCCGCCTGAACCTGCTGTCTAACCGGCACTCGGAAACGATCAAGCGGCTGACCGAGATTCTGGACGGGGTCTCGGGGCTGGTCGCGGCGGAGACCTCCCGGCTGTCGCTCGAGGACGAGGTCGAGCAGACCACCGCCAAGTCGATCGCCGCCGGGTCGGACTCCGCAGCCGGACCGCGCCCGGCGCCCGCCGGCCCGAACGGCCCCACGGGGACGGGCGGACTCCGGGTAGGCCCGAAGCCGGCCGCCCCGGCGCCGGCCAGGCCCACCGTTTCCTCCCAGCCGGTGTCGGCCTCGTTCCAGCCGACCCAGTCCCAGCTGACCCAGTCCCAGCCGGCCCCGTCCCAGTCGGCCCCGTCCCAGTCGGCCCCGTCCCAGTCGGCCCCGTCCCAGTCGGCCCCGTCCCGGCCGACGTCAGCGCAGCCGGTCCAGGCGGCCGATAAGCGCGACTCGGCGCGGGCCAACATCATCGATGACGACGAGCACACCGAGGGCATCCGTATCGTCCCCGGCCGCGACAACTAGCCCCGGGTTTTGCGGGTTCACGTCACGGGGGCCAGACCTTGCGCGAGCCGGTCCAGGCGCCGCAAGATAACGCCCTCGCGCAGGGCCCACGGGCACAGTTCAAGCTGATCGACGCCGAGCAAGTCGAGGATGGCGTCGGCCACGATGGCTCCGGCCGGAAGCTGCGGCGTACGGCTGGCTGACACGCCAGGCAGCCGGGCCCGTTCGGCCGCAGTCATCGTGGGCAGCCGTTTGGCCAGCGCCGCTACGTCAGCCTGTTGCAGCACCCGCTTGACGTAGGGGCCTGCGCCGTACGGAGCCGCGCCGGCGATCCTGGCCAGCTGGCGGAAGGTCTTCGAGGTCCCCACCACGTGATCGGGGGGGCCTTGCCGCAGCATGCCGCCGGTTTCCCGGGCGATCTCGGCTCGGACGTGCTTGCGCAGGCGGCGTATCTCCTGCGGCGACGCCGGGTCGGAGCTGATCCAGTCCCTGGTGAGGCGCCCGGCGCCCAGCGGCAGCGAGGCCACGGCGTCCGGCTCCTCGTCGATGCCCGACGCCACCTCCAGCGAGCCGCCGCCGATGTCGAGCACGAGCAGGCGCCCGGACGACCAGCCGAACCAGCGCCGGGCGGCCAGGAACGTGAGCCGTGCTTCCTCCAGGCCGGTCATCACGTTGATCTGGGCCCCGGTCTGCTCGCGGATCCTGGCCAGGACCTGGTCGCCGTTCTCGGCCTCGCGGACGGCCGAGGTCGCGAACGCGATGATCTCCTCGACCCCCTTGTCCTCCGCTATCCGCAGCGACTCTTCGACGACATCCCGCAGATTGCTCTCGCCCGATCCGGACAGCGAGCTCCCGTTCAGGTGAGCGGCGAGCTTGAGTTCCACCTTGTGCGAGAAGGCGGGCATGGGCCGCGCCCCCGGGTAGGCGTCTACCACGAGCAGGTGCACCGTGTTAGAACCCACGTCAAGTACCCCAAGTCGCATACTCTGACGCTACCCGCCGGTGGTCGCCGACGCCGACGCAGGCGGCCAGCCCGGCCTGACACATTTATATTCGGAACGAGCAGTGCTGCGCCTGTCCGGGAGGTCTGCGTGCGCAACGGGGAGGTCTCTTACTGGTGGCAGGCGCGGGCCAGCCGGGGGCAGGGGCCGCCACGGCGGCCACCGCTGCCGGGTAGCACCGAGGCCGACGTGTGCGTCGTGGGGGGCGGCTACACCGGCCTGTGGACCGCCTACTACCTCAAGCGAGCTGATCCCGGGCTGCGGGTCATCGTGCTTGAGGCGAACTTCGCCGGATTCGGGGCCTCCGGCCGGAACGGCGGCTGGGTCACCGCGACCCTGCCAGGTTCGCGCGCCCGCTACGCCAGGCAGCCGGGGGGGCGGGAGGGCGTCCGCGAGCTCGAGCGGCGGCTCCGCGAGACCGTCGATGAGGTGGCCAGCGTCTGCGCGGAGGAAGGCATCGACGCCGGGCTGGTGAAGGGCGGCACGCTCACCGTGGCCACCTCCGCGGCGCAGGACGCCCGGCTGCGCCAGCGCCTTGAGGCTGAACGTGACTGGGGGGACGGACCAGCGATCGTTCGGTATCTGGAAAAGACCGAGCTCGACGGACGGCTCCGGGTCACCGGCGCGGCCGGGGCCCTGTACTCGCCGGACTGTGCCCGGGTGCAGCCGGCCGACCTGGCCGCCGGGCTGGCCGAGGTGGTGACCCGCGCGGGCGTGTTGCTGTACGAGGCGACCCCGGTGACGTCGATCTCAGCCGGACGGGCGGACACGGCGGCCGGCCAGGTGCGCGCGCCTTACGTGCTGCGCTGCACCGAGGGGTTCACGGCGGGCCTGCCGGGGCAGCACCGGACGCTGCTGCCGATGAACAGCTCGATGATCATCACCGGTCCGCTGG
>Ga0302184_10002463_pt1 | contig 11762 bp, 7 predicted proteins | sample I_Palsa_N3_3_FD_200233 | JGI IMG/M metagenome (GOLD analysis project Ga0302184, IMG submission 200233) | Peat permafrost microbial communities from Stordalen Mire near Abisko, Sweden - I_Palsa_N3_3 | ecosystem: Environmental > Terrestrial > Soil > Palsa > Peat permafrost | place: Sweden: Abisko...
CGATTCACGTGGACGGCGCCGGCACCGCTCTCGTCACCGAAGAGTGCCTTCTCAACGCCAACCGCAATCCGACCTTGGATCGAGCGGCGATCGAAGCGCACCTGCGAGCCTACCTCGGCGTGCGTACCGTCGTGTGGCTTGGCAAAGGCGTGTTCAACGATGAAACCGACGGGCACATTGACGAGCTTGCCTGTTTCGTTCGCCCCGGCGTCGTGTGTCTTGCATGGACTGATAACCGGCGCGATCCGCAGCACGCGATCTCCGTCGATGCTTGGGAGCGCCTGCATGATGCGCGCGACGCGCGCGGACGGCGTCTCAAAGTGCACAAACTGCCGATACCGGGCCCACTTGCCATGACTGCGCGCGAAGCGCGCGGCGTCGAGCTGCGTGCGGGCAGTGCGCCGCGCCGCGCCGGACAACGGCTGGCAGGTAGCTATGTCAACTTCTATGCGGCGAACGGCGGCATTGTCATGCCGCTCTTGGATCCGCGCCGCGATCGCGCCGCCGCGGCGCTCTTGAAACGCCTATTTCCACGGCGCCGCATCGTCGGGGTGCGAACGCGAGAGATCTTGCTTGGCGGTGGCAATATCCATTGCATCACGCAGCAGGTGCCCGCACCGCCGCCCGCCGCGTAGGGAGCAAAGTTCACTTAAAGTGCGCGACGCTCGAGCGCGACGTCGGTGGTCGCCGACAGCGGCCTGCGACCGAAGTTAAGGTATTCTCGCGGTCTCAAGATCCCCGGGGAGCCGTCAACCGATGCGTCTCGCGCGCTTGTTCATGTGCCTGACTCTTGCGGTTGCTGCGGATGCATGGAGCGCATCGGCTGAGCTCAATTCCGTGCGCACCGAGCCGGCGACACCGGCGGAGCCTGCCGTCCAGGCCGTAATTGTCAAATTGCGCGCGCGCGTGCCCACGGCGAGCCCGCAGAACGCGCCTGCGGATGCGATCGCAGGCGTTGCCAGGCGCGCGGGCCTCGCACTGCTGGAAACGCATCGAATCGTCGCGAACCTGCACGTGATGCACGTCGTGCCCACGCAGGCCGGTGAGAGCGTAGCGGCAACGCTTGCGCGTCTGCGCGCCGATCCGGAGGTCGTATACGCGGAACCCGACGAGCGCCGCTATATCCAGTCCACGCCAAACGATCCGCTCTACCCCGATCAGTGGTATCTGCAGAACGCCAGCACGACTCCGAGCGCAGTCGATGCTGACACCGCGTGGGACGTGACGACCGGCAGCAACGGGGTCGTCATCGCCGATATCGACACCGGCGTGCGCTTCGACCATCCGGATCTGCTGCGCGCGGGCGCGGGCGACGGCGGCCGGCTGCTGCCGGGGTACGATTTCATATCCAACCCGAGCGTCGGCAATAACGGCGAGGGGCGCGGACCGGATGCGTCGGACCCTGGCGATTGGGTGACGGTGGCGGACACGAACACGCTGCAATTCAAGGGCTGCACGGTGGCGGACAGCTCCTGGCATGGCACGCGTGTGGCCGGCATTCTCGGCGCCATCACCGATAACGCGACCGGGGTCGCCGGTCTCACCTGGAACAGTTGGATCTTGCCGGTGCGCGCCCTCGGCAAATGCGGCGGGGACGACTCAGACATCGAGGCGGCGATGCTCTGGGCGGCCGGTGTCCACGTCGACGGCGTGCCGGACAATCCGTACCCGGCGAAGATCGAGAATCTCAGCATTGGAGCGGCGGGCAGCTGTCCGGCAAGCTATCAGGACATCATTGATCAGCTGACTCAGCTCGGCGTCCTCATCGTTGCGTCCGCAGGCAATGCAGGCGGGCCCGTGGCGGCTCCGGCAAATTGTCCGGGCGTGGCAGCCATCGCCGGGCTACGCCAGGCCGGTACGAAGGTGGGTTACAGCAATCTTGGCCCAGAGGTTGCGCTCGCCGCGCCGGCCGGAAACTGCGGCTCGACCATGGCCGGGGCAGCATGCCTGTATTCACTCGATACGACCTATAACCTCGGCACCACGACGCCCACCACGAACGGCTACACCGACCAGACGAACACGAACCTCGGTACCAGCTTTTCCGCGCCGATCGTGTCGGGCATCGCAGCGCTGATGCTGGCGGTCAACGGCAATCTCAATTCGAGCGAACTTATTGCGCGCTTGAAGGAGGGCAGCCAGCCCTTTCCGCAGAGTTCCATCGACAATACAAGCCCATCGTCACCGCCATCGTGTCACGTGCCGGCGAGCGCGACGGATGTGCAGGATGCGGAATGCATTTGCACCTTGAATGACACCACCTGCGGCGCCGGCATGGCCAACGCGTTCGGGGCGGTCGCTGCCGCCCTACGGCCCATTGCGGCGGTCGCGGTCCCTGCGACCGTCATGGCCGGCGCGAATGTTGTACTGCAGGCCGCAGGCAGCGCTGCTGCCTGTAATCACACCATCACAGGCTATCAGTGGGTAAGCAGCGATCCCACGAATCACCCGCTGTCGAGCGCCAATGCAGCGGCCACCTCAGTCACCGCGCCGACGAGCGGCTCGTTCACTGTTACGCTGACAGTGCTCGACGATTCGATGCCGAAGCGGACGGCTGTTGCCACCGTCTCCATCTCACCGACGGCCGTGGCGACGACGGCTCCTGCAAGCGCGGCGTCGAGCGCTTGCCTGAGCGCAGTTGCCGTGGCCTCGCCGGTCACAGTTTCCGTCTCGCCGGCGAGCGCGAGCCTGCAAGTTGGCGCGGCTACGCAGGCATTTACCGCGAGCGTTTCCGGCACTACCAATACCGCAGTGAGCTGGGAAGTGAACAAAGTGCCCGGCGGCAGCCAGGCGCTCGGCACGATATCCGCGGCAGGTGTCTATGCACCGCCCACGACCGTGTCGGGGACGCTGAACGTGACGGTGACGGCTGTGTCGCAGGCCGTCAAGACTCAAAGCGGTTCGGCGCAGGTCGTAGTCACGGCGCCGGCGTCGGGCGGCGGCGGCGGCATCGATGTTGCCACGTTGCTCGCGGTCCTTATGGCGCTCGCGCGCCGCACCCGAATAGTGCGCTCAGCCCTGAGCAAACCGTTGCGCAACGTCGAGCCATTCTTTCTGCGCCCGGCGGTAGTGCGCCGGGGCAATGCGCGCCTGCTCTAACAGCTCGCGCGCAACTTTGCGCGCTTCTTCGCGCTGACCTTCGGCTGCCAATAATTGCACGAATCGTGCAGTCGCTTCTGCGCCGGGAAAGCTCGGCGCGACCACGCGGTATTCCTCGAGCGCTTTGGCCTTGTTGCCTTCACCCTCCAGCGCGCGTGCATATAAGAGATGTCCTTCCGGGGACCTGAAGTCGGGATTCAAGCGGATGAGTTCATCGAGAGTTGCGCGCGCGGCGCCTGCGTCCCCCTTGCCGAACTGCGCGCGCGCAAGCCCCAGCATCAATTCCGGATCATGCTCATACAAACCGTTTAGATTCGCGCGGTGTTCGCTGATCGCTTCGTCATAGCGGCCCGCGCGCGTGAGAGCCTCCGCATAGCGCTGCCGGCTGGCGACATTGCCGGCCACCCGGGCTTCGCTTTCATAGCGGCGCAGATCCGCATGCGGATCGAGCGCCTTCTTGACTCCGCGCGCCGTGCGTTGCGCCGTGCGGCTGCGAAACAAATCCGGAATGACCTCCACCGCTACGTACGCAATCGCACCTGGAAAGGACAGCAGCGCGAGCACCCAAATCCAGATCTGATTGCGCCCGGTCTTGATGCAATGGATGATCAGCAGAACCTGGATCGCGATCGACAGTATCAGGAGCCAGGGCATGCCAGCCTCACGCGCCGTGAAAGGCCGCAAGCTTACTGGGCTGCGCCGGTGATCTCCACAGCCGCCGTACAGTCACGGCTTTACCCCTGGCAATGCGAAGGCGATGACGAAGTCGCCGCGCGCCGTATCCAATTTCCCGTGGCCGCCAGCGGCGATAACGAGGTACTGGCGCTGATCCCGGCCCGCTCGATAGGTCATCGGCGTGGCCTGGCCGCCCGCCGGCAAGCGGGATTTCCACAGCTCGCGACCCGTCTCGATGTCAAACGCGCGCAGATAGTTGTCTGCGGCCGCCGCAACGAAGATGAGATCCCCGGCGGTGGCGATCGGGCCGCCCATGTTCGGCGCGCCGAAGGTACGCGTGGGGGCAAACCATGGCCCGCGGCCCTCGGTCGAACCGAGCGGCACCTGCCAGTCAATGCGGTTTCTGCGCAGATCGACGCTCACGAGCGTGCCCCACGGCGGAGCCGTGCAGGGCAAACCCCAGGGAGAAACCAAGGGTTTGATCTCGGCGTGCCCGTCCGGCGGCATCAGCGTCAGGACCGTCGGCACCTGATTGACCGCGACGACCACGCGCTGGCGGTGTACATCGTAGGCAATGCCACCCCAGCTGACGCCGCCCAGATCGCTCGGCCACAGAATCGAGCCGCGCGGATCCGGCGGCGTGAACATTCCTTCGCTGCGATATCTTGTGATCAGATCGCGGCAGCGGCCTCGGTCCCAAAACGTGATGCCCCAGGCGTCCGCGGGCTTAAGTGCACGGCGCTCGGCGAGCGCTGGGGTTGCCGGAAACGGCTGCGTCGGCGAGGTTTCCTCCGTTGGAATTGTAGTCTGCGGTACCGGAGTCTCTGTTATTGCGGAAACGGGTTTGCCGCTGCCGCGCTCGAAGAGAAACAGCATCCCCGTTTTTGTCGCCTGCAAAACGGCCGCAATCGGGACGCCGCGTACGGTCATGTCGATCAGTGCAGGTTCGGCTGCAAGATCGTAGTCCCACAGATCGTGATGCACGAGCTGTTGCTGCCATACGAGCCGTCCGCCTGCCGCATCGAGTGCGAGCAGCGAGTCTGCGAAACGATCGCTGCCAAGGCGTGCTGCGCCGGAGAACTTCGGACTCGCAGAACCGGTGGGTACGAAAACCAAGCCGCGGTTCTCATCGACCGACATGACCGCCCAGGCATTTGCGCCCGTCGCAGCGGTCGCCTGCGCAGCGTGCCCCTCGTTCGTTGCCGCAGGGGAGGCCGCAGCCGGCATCGTCTCGAATGACCAGCGCAGCGCACCGCTGCGCGCATCGAAGGCGCGCACGATTCCGCGTCCGACATCCTTCTGCGGCGGCTCAGCGCCGGCCGAGCCGACAATCACAAGTGCGCCAAACAGCGCCGGCGGCGAGGTCACAAGATCCTGCGGCGGCTCACCGGGATCGTGCCCGCGGCTCAGATTGACGGCGCCGCGGCTGCCGAAATCCAAGCAGGGCGTGCCGCTCGCAGCGTCGAGGGCGATGAGGCGCGCATCCAGCGTGCCGGTGAAGATGCGCCGTGAGCACGGCGCGGGCGCGCGCGCGTCCGGGTCCTGCCAGGCACTGACGCCGCGCGCAGTCGTCCGGGCGTACGCTTGGCCGCGATCAATGTGCGGGTTATAGCGCCACAGCTCGCGGCCCGTCGCCGGATCGAGCGCAATGACGATGTTGGTCGGCGTCTCGAGGTAGAGCCGGCCAAAGGCCAGCACCGGAGTCGCTTCGAACGCCAGCTGTGAGGCGTGCGCGAAGCCCACTCCCATCTCACGCGTGCGGTAAGTCCACACGACCCTTAATTGCGCGACATTGCCGCGATCGATCTGCGCCAGACTCGAATAGTGCTGCCCCAGCGCGTCGCCGCCGTAGTAACCCCAATCGCTATCGGCGGGCGATTGCGCCCGGGCGCCGGCAATTGCGCCCACAGCGCCGAGCAGCGCGATGCGCGCGGCCCATGCTCCGGGGCGTCGAATGTGCTTGTGACGCGCGGCGGCGCACTTCTCTTGCGGCATCGGTTCATTATCAGTCATTGAAGACGCCGCGCGCACGCCGGGCTGCTATTCTTGTACGGTGAATCCATCACGGCCGCTTAGGCCCCGATTCAGGATCTGCGACGTCTTATTGGCATGCGCATGTCTTGCGGCCCTAAGTCCCGCTCTCGCCCAGCAGAACTCTGCCGAGCAACCGGCGCCACAAGCGGGCGCCGCGCGGCCGCGCATCGGGCTGGTGCTATCGGGCGGCGGCGCCCGTGGCGCCGCACACATTGGCGTGCTCAAGATGCTTGACGCACTGCATGTTCCCATCGATGCGATCGCCGGCACCAGCATGGGCGCGGTCGTCGGCGGCCTGTATGCGAGCGGTTATTCGGCGCGTGAAATCGAGGCGATCATGACTTCGGTGAACTGGCAGGAGGCTTTTCGCGATCGCCCCACGCGCACCGATCTCACCTTCAGGAGGAAGGAAGAGGAGGAGAATTTCCTGGTCAATTTTCCACTCGGCCTGCGCAGCCGGCACTTCCAGCTTCCCAAGGGTCTTATCCAGGGCCAGAAGCTGAGCCAGATACTGCGGCGTCTGACGCTGCCGACCGCCGCGATCACGGATTTTGACGCTCTGCCGACGCGCTTTCGTGCCGTGGCAACCGACCTGGAAACGGGTGACCCGGTGGTGATGCACGACGGGGATCTCGCCAGCGCGATGCGCGCGAGCCTGTCGGCGCCGGGGGTGTTTGCCCCGGTCGAGCGCAACGGCCGGCTTCTGGTCGACGGCGGGCTTGTCGACAATCTGCCCATCGACGTGGCGCGCGCCATGGGCGTCGACGTTCTCATCGTAGTTGACGTGAGCACGCCGCTCGTGACGCGCGACAAACTCACCAGCGCGCCGGCGATCTCGAATCAGATGCTCGCCATCCTGATCAGGCGCAACGAGCAGCGGCAGCTTGAGAGCCTGTCGAAGAGCGACTTGCGCATCGCGCCGATACTCGCCGAGTACTCGCCGTTCGATTTCGGAATTGTCGCGCGGGCCGTCGAGGCGGGCGAACAGGCGGCGCTCGCATCGCAGGACGAATTGCTGGCGCTCGCGACTGATGCCGGCGTCTACGAGCGCTATGCACAGCGGCGCGCCGCGGCGCGACAAACACCGCCGCGCATCGAGTTCGTGCGCATCGAGGCCGGGTCGGAGCGTTACGCCGCGGCGCTGCATAAACTCTTTGATGATCAGATCGGAGCGGTGGCGGATCCTGCCGAGCTGCAAAAGCGCGTGACATCCTTCTATGGGGGAGAGAATTTCGAAGGGATCGACTATCGCGTCGTGCAGGACGACGACGGCAAATATGGTCTGGCGGTGACTGCACGGCGCAATTCCTGGGGTCCGACTTATGTGCGCTTTGGGCTCAACCTGCAGGATGATTTCGCGGGGAATTCGTACTACAACGCCGCGGCACGCTTCATTCAATCGGAAATCACCAGGGCCGGGGGCGAATGGGTCTCAGACCTGCAGGTAGGGGAGACGTCGCGGGTCGCAACCGAGGTGTGGCTGCCGTTTTCACAGACATCGCCGTATTTCCTGGCGCCGCACGCGCAGATCGAGGCGCAGGATCTGTACCTTTTTGAAGATCAGCGCCGCATCGCCGAGTATCGCGTGCGCACTTTCGAGTACGGCATGGACTTCGGCAGGGATTTCAGCAACTGGGGCGAGATTCGTACGGGTCTGGTGCGCGATGCCGGTAATTCCAGTCTGATCATCGGCGATCCGATCCTGAGCACCGGCAGCTTCGATGAGAAGGAATTCTTCGTGCGTTTGTCCTACGACACGCTCGACAACGTCAATTTCCCGCGCTATGGACAGCAGGCCTCATTTGAATGGCGCGGCGATCGCACTGCCTTGGGCTCCGGAGAGGACGGCGATCGGCTCGCAGTCAATTATCTCGCGGCGCGCAGCTTCGGTCGGCAGACCGCGGTCTTCTGGACCTCGGCGGGTACGACGCTCGACGGCTCGACGACCGACGTGCGCAAGCTCTTCCAGCTCGGGGGGTTCCTCAATCTGTCGGGGCTGAAGCAGGACTCACTGCTGGGGCCGAACTATGGCATTGCACGCGTTCTCTTCTATCGCCAGATCGGGCGGGGCGGACCCGGCTTTCTGGACGTCCCGGTCTACATCGGCACTTCCTTCGAAGTCGGCAACGTCTGGCAGCAACGCGGCGATGCAAGCTGGGGATCGGCGCACAAGGATGCAAGCTTGTTCCTCGGGCTCGATACCCTGATCGGTCCGGTCTACATCGGCAGCGGCGTTGGCGATGGCGGCACGCGCAACTTCTATCTGTTTCTCGGCCGCACCTTCTAGGTGGCGCTACAGACCGCGGCTCTCCGAGAGTTTCTCGACCTTCTCAAATACGAGCGAGGGCACGTCAGTCGCGCGCGAGTACTCATGCCGGCGACTCATCTCGGTGATCGCCGCATCGCGCTCATCCGGCGTTGCATACCAGTGCAGTCGATGCCACTGCGGCCCGAGGAGCTTGCGCATCGGGTCGCCCACCGGGAGGCTGACGCGAACGCCGTACGGCTGCAGGCGTTCATTGGGGGGCGCGCGCAGATTTTGTGGTTGGCTGATGCCTACAGGCATGTCTCATCCTTTAGGAGTGCAGGACGGCGCGAGTGCGTTTGGTGATGACCCTCTGGTTATGTTCCACGACCGCCAGACTCTTTTGCAGAATGCTCGACTGCGGTTCGAGCTCAAGGCCCGCATGCACGTCCGCCAGTGCCAGATCGTATTCGCCGAGACCGGCGTGCACTGCTGCCCGGTTATTGAAGGATTGCCAGTTCCTGCGGTCGAGCTCGATGGCCATATTGCAGTGCTCGAGCGCCTGCGTCCATTCGCGCAGCAGCACATATCCGGCACACAGATTTGAATGGCCAATGGCTGCTTCGAGCGGATCGGTCTCATCCTTCAGTCCTGCCTGCGTCAGTCGAATACCCTCGGCGATCCGGCCTGCCTGCAAAGCAATGGAGCCTTCGGCAAGAAGAGAGTTGCCGCCGCTGAGGACCGTGCCGCTCGCCGCTTGCGCCTGTGCGGCGCCTGCGCTACAGGCTTGCCACAGCGCAAGTTCAACAGCGAGAGTCACGCACCCGAGACAGGAGATGTGAAGACGCGCCATCAGTGCCGCTCCCGCGCGCGTAGATCCGCGCCTGGAACGCTATTGTTATAGCTCGCGCGAGGCGAACTTGCAAAACCGCCGGTACTGGAGGCTTGAGTTGCCTGTCCGTGATCCCCACACTGTCTAGCTCGTTGTTACTTAACGGTGAAGCACATGGGACTGTTTCGCAGCAATGCAGTAATGCCGTCCGCAAAGGACGCACTGCCGGGAAGGACCACCCCGCTTGCCGTCTCGCAAAATCATTTTGTTAATGGGCGGCGCATCGTTGCACCCTTTCCGGCCGGCCTTTCTGAGGCCGTGTTCGGGCTTGGATGCTTTTGGGGGGCGGAGAAGCTGTTTTGGCAGTTGCCCGGGGTCTATTCGACCGCGGTGGGCTACGCCGGCGGGTACACGCCCAATCCAACCTACGAAGAGGTGTGCTCCGGCCGCACGGGTCACGCTGAAGTTGTGCGCGTGATCTTCGATCCGAAAGTCATCTCCTATGAGGCCCTGTTACGGCTGTTCTGGGAATCGCACGATCCCACCCAGGGGATGCGCCAGGGCAATGATGCGGGTACTCAATACCGCTCGGTGATCTACGTATCGAGCGAGGAGCAGCGCGAGGCGGCGGAGGAGTCCAAGCGCGTATACCAGATGCGACTCAAGGCGGCGGGCAAGGCAGCGATTACAACCGAGATACTGCCTGCACCGGTGTTCTATTACGCGGAAGACTATCATCAGCAGTATCTTGCGAAGAACCCTGGCGGCTACTGCCCGAACCATTCCTGCGGGGTCAGCTTTGGGCCCAAAGAGTTGGCGGAAGCCTAGAAATCCTGGCGGGTCATTGCTGCTGCGCGCGCAAGTCGCGCGCAGCCGCGCGACTTGCGCCGGATGAAACGATCGCCCCGAGAGAGCCTGCCGCAGGATGAGATCTACTGCAGCACTCCGTAGACGGTGAGCGTGCCGGCGCCGCCGACATAGACTTTGCCATTGGCGATCACGGGCTCTACGAACTTGACGGCATTGCCGGCGGCATCGCTGGCAAGGGTGGAGCTGCTGTAGAGGGTGGTTGCGAGGTTGCCCGCATCGTAGGCGCGCAGGATCGCCGGACCCAAAGTGGTCTGCGGACCATTGGTTGCGGTGCCATTGGCGTAGGTGTCGAGCACCCACACGATGGCGTTGCCGGCGGGCGAGGCGGAGATCACCGGCGTCGGCCCCGGGTACTGGTAGGTTTCGGTACTCACCGAGGCGGGCGTGGCGATGCCGGAGCTGGCGCTGAAGAGGCCGCCGGTGAGGGAGTAGGCGGCGAGGGGGCTTGAGGTCATGCCGATATAGACCGTGCCGTTGTAGTAGGCGGGGCTTGAGTAGGTGCAGTTCAAGGAGCAGGCGGCGATATTGGGCAGCGTCAGGTACTGCACCGTATTGTCGGAGGTGGGGCTGAAGCGGCTCATTAAATCCCGGTCGATGAGCCACAGATGTCCCTGCTTGTCTGAGCCGACGAGAAGGTTCAGGTGGCCGGTGGGACCCAAGCCATCCGGGAGCACGCTGACGCCGCTTGAGGAGAGATCTTCATCCTGCGCAGTCCAGGCGGCGTTCTGCGAGGGGGTGTAGTAGTCGCTGACCGTCAGCGCCGAGGGGTCGAGCTTGACGAAGCTCTCCCCGAAGTCGTTGTTCGGGGAGAGCGGCGGCACAAGATCCGCGGTGTCATCGAAGGTGCCGTTGCCGGTGCTGACAAAGAGCGCGCCGCTGCTGTCGACGGCGATGCCGCCGTCGGACATCCAGATGCCCCCCTCGCTGCCATTGGGCGTGTCATTCCACACGGCAATCTGCGTAAGCGTCGCCGCATCATAGGCCATGAGCCAGCCGTTGTAGGTGCCAAGGTCGCCGTAGGAGGACCAGGCGATGTAGACCGCCGTGCCGCCGGAGTAGCTCGAGAGCAGCAGTGCCGGACGCTGGTTCTGGGTGAGCGGGGTGAAGCTTACCGGGCCGCTGTTCGCGCTCACCGTGGCGCTGATATCCACCGGCGAGTGCGCTTGCTCGCTGCCCGTGGAGAGGCTCAACGCGTGCAGGCGGTCGTGATAGGTGACGTTGTTGCTCTGGTCGGTCTCCTGGGTCTTGGCGACCACATAGAGCGTGCCGGAGGAGGCGTTGATGACCGGCGTGCCGGTGATGCCGATCTGGTAGAGGATGTCCCAGTTCGCCAGTACCGAGGACTGGTAGGGGATCGCGGCCGGGACGGGCACGATGCTCGTGCCGTTGACGAAGCTTGCGTGCCAATAGGTCACGCAGGCGGGGGCATCCGCATCGAAGGCGTAGACGCTGTCGTTCTCGGTGGCGACGAAGATGACGTTGTGCACGGCGTTGGCGATGAGGAGGTTCGCCACGTAGAGCGGCTGCGCGTAGGCCGAGCCATCCAGGGTGCACTGGAAGAGCTTGCCGAAGCTGCCGGCGCCACCGACCACGGCGGGCGTGAGCGCATACTCCTGCAGGTTCTCACCGGTGCGCGCCCCGTCAGCATGGCGCGTGAAAATACCCGCAAGGTCCGTAACAGCCACCGTGGCCGTGCCCGTTTGGGAAGCATTGGCGGCACTGGTTGCGCCGATGGTATGAGCCCCGACAGCGCTTCCCGGCGCATACAGTCCGCTTGCGCTGATCGTCCCGGCGGCCGCATCCCCGCCCGCCACCCCATCAACGCTCCATTGGGCGGCGGCATTGCCGGGGACGCTCGCCGTAAACTGCTGCTTCTCTAAGAGCGTGAGCGGCGCGAATTTCGGCGCAATGGTGACCACATTTGAGCTCGTGACGGTGACCGACACCGTCTCCGCCTTGCTGCCGCCGGAGCCGGTGCAGGTGAGCGTATAGCTTGCGGTGGCGGTG
>Ga0302184_10002470_pt1 | contig 11746 bp, 9 predicted proteins | sample I_Palsa_N3_3_FD_200233 | JGI IMG/M metagenome (GOLD analysis project Ga0302184, IMG submission 200233) | Peat permafrost microbial communities from Stordalen Mire near Abisko, Sweden - I_Palsa_N3_3 | ecosystem: Environmental > Terrestrial > Soil > Palsa > Peat permafrost | place: Sweden: Abisko...
GGGTAGCGGCCGCTGAGCATGTCGAGGATGCTCTCGAAGGCGCTGCGCGGTAGATCGGCGAAGGGGGCGGCGTTGCGGACGCGCTCGAAGAGGGCGTCCACCGCCAGCGGCTCGACGGACACCATGGCCACGATCTGCTGCGCCAGGACGTCCAGTGGGCTGCGCGGATAGAACGTCTCCTCCACCTCGCCCGCGCGCATCGACGAGGCAGCGGCGGCGCAGCCGATGAGATCCTGGCGGTGCGTGGGGAGAAGGACGCCGCGCGGGATCCCACCGACACCGTGGCAAGCCCGCCCGACGCGCTGCAGACCCGACGCCACGCTGGTCGGGGACTCGATCTGCACCACCTGATCGACCGCACCCATGTCGATCCCCAGCTCCAGCGACGACGTAGCCACGATGGCGCGAAGCTCACCGCGCTTGAGGCGTGCCTCGATGGCCGCTCGCTTCTCGTGCGCCAGCGAGCCGTGGTGCGCCAGCGCGATCTCCTCGCCCGCCAGGTCGTTCACCGCCGCGGCGAGACGCTCCGCCAGGCGCCGGCTGTTGACGAAGACGAGGGTCGAGCGGTGGGCGCGCACCTGCTCCAGCACCCGCGCATGGACGCTGGGCCAGATGCTCCCGCGCGACTCTTCGCCGCCCGCGGGCGCGGGCCTCAGCCCTTCGACGAGGAGATCCATCGGCTTGCGCGCACCGGCATCGACGAGCGTCACCGGACGGGGGACGCCGCCGTCGAAGCCTCCGAGCAGCCGCGCCACCTCGTCGAGGGGCCGCTGCGTCGCGCTGAGACCCAGGCGCTGAAGGGGCGGCGCGCTCCGGGGACGCAGCGCCTCCAGCCGTTCCAGCGAGAGCGCCAGGTGGGCGCCGCGCTTGGTGGGAACAAGGGCGTGGATCTCGTCGACGATGACTGTCTCGACGCCGGCCAGCGTCTCGCGCACGGCGGAGGTCAGCATGAGGTAAAGCGACTCGGGCGTGGTGATGAGCACGTCCGCCGGCGCCCGTGCCATCCGCGCGCGCTCTCTCGCCGGCGTATCTCCGGTGCGGATGTCGACGCTCGGGACCGCGAGGTCGTGGCCATCGAGCCGGGCCTGCGCGGCAATGCTTGCCAGGGGGCCGCGGAGGTTCCGCTCCACGTCGACCGCCAGCGCCTTCAGCGGCGAGATGTAGAGGACGCGGGTCGGCTCGCGCCTGGAGCGCCGCGGCTCGCGCAGCAGGCGATCGATGGCAAAGAGGAACGCCGCCAGCGTCTTGCCCGATCCCGTGGGAGCGAGCAGCAGGGTCGACTCCCCCCGCGCGATGGGAGGCCACCCCAGCGTCTGCGCGAGCGTGGGCTCGCCCAGCGTGGAGCGAAACCACGCGGCGACCGACGGGTGGAACAGGCCGAGGGCGGACACCCGGACGAGCCTAGGCCGGGAAGCGGGAACTGCTAGGGGCGGCGAACGCCGTCCCCGTCCTGGAACGTCACGACGGAGTCTGTCGGGGCTTTGGCCGACAGTCTCCTAGGGGGTGGAGCGCATGAGGTGCACGTGCACCGGCAGCCGCTCCAGCGCGCACCAGGGGAGCTGCCGCGAGCAGCCGTTCTTCACGGCGGGGGCCTCGTCGGGCGAACGCCATCGGGCGTAGGCGTCGCGCGCCGCCGTGACGTCCTCCGCGGGGGCCCCGAGCCGCTCCAGCGCCAGCGCCTGGACGCGGAGCATGTCGGCGTCGCGCGGGCTGAGGGCCAGGCCGTGCGCCGTCGCCTCGAGGGCCGCGCGCGGATCGTCGGCGCTGCCGTCGGCGATGGCCAGATGCGACCAGAGCAGGTCGTCGAGGGGCGAGGCCAGGGCGGCTTCCCGCAGAGGAGCCGTCGCATCCCGCCACCGCCACACGTTGCCCAGCGCCTCGCCCCTCCCGTGCGCGAGCGCGGGGTCCCCCGGAGCCAGCGTCTCGGCTTCTTGCAGCTTCTGCAGAGCCTCGTCGGTCCTTCCTTCGCGGATGGCCACCTCGGCCATCGCGTCGAGCACCATCGCGCGCTCGCGATCGGCGCCCGGAGGCAGCGCCTCGATCGCACCCTCCAGGCTCGGCCGCGCCGAGTCCAGGTCTTCCTGGAGCGCGTGGAGCATGCCCAGGCCGTGATCGTAGAGTCGCTGCCAGACGGGCCTCGGACCCACCGGTCCCGCCGCGCCGATCCACACCTCGCCGGTGGCCACCTCGGTGACCGGCTCGGCGGCGCACGCATCCATCGGTCCGCCCGTACGGCGGCTCACCTCGCGGGCGAAGGCGGCTCCGCGGCGGGTCCTGGCATCGGCGCACACGGCGCGGGAGAGGGCGAGATCGCGGCTCCGATGGCGCAGGCGCGCGGTCACCCGCAAGGGGAGCTGCCGCGTCTGCAGGGTGGGGGGCACGGCCAGGAGGAAGCGCACCACCTCGGCGTCTCGCGGGGCGACGGTGTGATTGAACACGGGGGCGCGGAAGAGCTGCGTCTCGTGCATGCGCAGCGGCGTCCCGTGCTCGTCGCCTTGCACCACGCGGAGGCGGTGAGCCGTCGGGTCCTCCCCCGTGGCTTCCTCCGCCTCGCCCGCCTCGGCGAGGCGCTTGCCGCTCGCGTCGCGCACTTCGAGCTCCACCCAGGTGTCCTGCGCATCGAGGACGCCGCCCGGGAAGCGGTGACCCACGCGCTCGTTTCGCACCACGACGTCCAGCGTCAGAGGCCGCCCGGGCGTGACCGGCGCGCCGTCGGCCGGAAGGGTGCGCGTCCCGTCGGCGGCGGTGGCGACCGCGACGTCGATGCTCGCCGCCCCTCTCACCATGGCCTGCACGGCCTCGAGCTGCTGCCCGTCGCCGCGCATCGCCGCCAGCCAGGTGTTCGCGCCGGCGAAGCGGTGCGAGTGGATCGTCCCGTTCTTCGCGGCGGCGTCTCCCTGTGGGGCCGCCTCGAGCGGCATGTGGCAGCTGCGGCATTCCGCCGCCTCGATCGGCACGTCCACGCGCGCCGCCCGGCTCCCCGCGTAGGCCGAGCGTTGCCACGCCCCGAGCTCGTCCTGCCCCACCAGGTGCGACGGGTTGCCCGTCTCGGGCGAGAGGAACGAGCGGTGGCAAGAGCCGCACATCTGCGCCGTCCGCAGGGGCGCCAGCGCCATGCGCGCCTTGTGCGCGCGCAGGCTCTCGTCGTCGCCCTCGCGCGGAATGGGAATGGGCGAGGAGTCCAGCAGGTAGCTCCCGTTGCCGTCCGGGCGCACGCTCTCGATGCCATGACACACCCGGCAGGTGACTCCTCCGTGCGCCCGCGGATCGCCCGGCGTCACCTCCTGGCTCATGGCGCCGTCGACGAGCAGCGCCACGTCGTGGCAGGCCCCGCAGAAGCGGCTGGCGTCCTTTCCCACGCCGGCGCGGAAGCGGTCGACCGCGACGCGGTAGATGGGGTTGTTGAAGGAGCCGAAGGCGTGCGCGCTGGAGCGCCACTGCGCGGCGGCGTCGGCGTGGCATCCGGCGCAACTCTCGGTCTCGGTGACCGTGTCGCCGGTGAGCGCGCCCGCCAGCTCGGTCTGCGCGGGTCCCAGGGGAGGGGAGGGCCGCGGGAGAAGCACGGTCGGGCGCGCCGTCGAGGTGGGAATGGCGGCGGGGGTCGAGGTCGCCGACGTGCTCGTCGCCGGCGCCGAGCAGGCGAGCGCCACGGCAACCATGCCGACCACGCCGAGGAGAGCCGTGCTCCGGCGCGGCATGGCTCAGCCCCCTCGACGGCGCAGGCGCGCGAAGGCGAGGGCCATCAGCGCGACGACGGCGCCGGCGCTGCCCGCATCGGCCGTGCCCACCGCGCATCCGGCGCAGCCTCCCTGCGCGGGTGCGGTCGGCGGGAGGGGCGGCGTGGGTCCGGCATCCGCCTCCGGGACCCCGGCGGCATCGAGCTCGGTTGGCCCTTCCGTTCCGGCGTCCACCAGAGCGGAGCCCGACGCCGGGAAGGAGAGCATCGGCGTCGCACCCCCACCCGACAGGAACGTCTCCGATGGCATCGACGCCCCCACGAACGTGGCCAGCGTCGCCGCGCCCCCCTGCCGCAGGAACCCGATCTTCGCGGCAGGCTTCACCGCTGGCCCTCCCCCGCTGGGCGGCCCGCCCCACACCCCGCGCCGCGGGTGACGGCAGGCCATCGGCCCCGTCCACGGGTGGCGGATGACGTAGCGCGCCTGGAAGTTGTTGGCGGAATCCGGACGCGCGCCCTGCTCGAGCTTTCCCGCGGTCTGCACGAACTCGCGTCCGCCGACGATGGGCGGGGCGGCCCGGAAGAACAGATCGTCGCCCAGCGCATCCTTGGAGTAACGCGCGTGAAGGCGCGTGACCACGAAGTCGTCGAGCGATCCGGGTCTCACGGCACCTCGCACGATGGGCGCGCCCCCTCCAGTCGGAGGAGGCCCGGCGACGGAGGGTAGAGCGTCGGCCCCCAGCGTCATCAGCTCGCCGGGCTCCAGCGGCGGCGTGGGGCAAGGATCGCACGAGGTGGTCTGCCACGAGTACTCGGTGACCACCGCGCGAGGATGCCTGGCCAGCGTCTGGTCGAAGAGCGTGGCGTAGAAGGCGCCGAACTCGTTCCGCGTCGCGTCCGAGACGTCGATGTTGGTCGGCATGGCGACGTTGTCGTAGTTGGCCACCTCGTAGCGCTGGTTTCGCGCGAGGATGGTGACGACGAGGTCCTGCGTCCCCGCCGAGTTGATGAGACCGAGTCGGATGGGCAGGTCGAACGCGTCCGAGTCGTAGTGAAAACGAAGCGGCGAGAGAATGGCCTGCTCGGGTGCGTTGCCGATGCGCTCGAAGCGCACCTTGGCGATGTTGACCTTGGCCACGAAAAACTTCATCCCCATCTGCACGTAGGGGCGCAGATAGGGCTCGGCCCCGGCGGGGATCTTGTAGTGATTCTGGCGCAGCCAGCTGTCGAGCGCGGCGGCGTCGCTCGCGCTGAGGACCACGATGTCGTACTCGCCCACGCTGAACTGGGCCTCGATCTTCACCGCCGGCTCCTTGCGCGAGGGGCCCGCCGCGGCCATGGGCATGGAGTACATCCTCCCCGCGGCTCCCTCAGCGCCGCGAGCATCCTCCATGGGGCGGGGACACGGGTCTTCCTCCCAGTACTCCACGAGGCGCGGCGCGGTGAGCTGGTCCACGCGATCGAACACCGCGCGCTCCAGCGTCTTCACGTTCTCCTTCCGCAGCACCACCGGCACCGGGACGACCATGGCGAAGTCCTGGGGCGGCCCCTGGTAACTATTCTGCATGGAGAGCACGGTGCGCGTCCCGTCGCGCATCAGGACCACCTGCGTCGCGTCGTTGGTGAGCTTTGCGTCCGCGCCGCTCACGTAGAAGCCGCAAAAGGCCCCCGCGTCGCGCACCCCACCGAGCAACACCCCCGCGCCCAGCACCGCCGCCGACCACCTTGCATTCATCGCTTCCTCCGCGTCACCACGTCTCGTCCCCACCCGCCGACGTCGGGGCCGAGCGTAGACGCTCTCTCCTACGCACGGCTTTCTCGATTCGATCTACGCGGCGCATGGAGAGGCCAAACTTCGGCGGTTTGCCCGGTCTCGCTTGCGACCATTTGACAGCGCTCTCCCTGACGGAGGTAAGTTGCGGTCCTCCGTGGCCTCCAAGCCTTCCGCGGCCCCCAAGAGCGACGCGCAGCGTCCGCCGCCGCCCGCGGTCTCCGACGCCGACAAGGACAGCTTTCGCGCGCTGGCGGCATCGGTCAGCTTCGTGGGCGTCTGCACGCTCATGTTCGCTGGCCTCTCCGCGGTGTTCGCCTGCGGCGAGCTCTTCATGGGCTTCGTGCCCAACGGCCTGGGGACGGCGCTGGCCACCGGGGTCTTCGGGGTGACGGCCTGGTGGATGGTGTCGGCCGGCCGCTCGCTCTCGGCGATGGTGCGGACGCGCGGGCAAGACGTGGAGCGGCTGATGGAGGCGGTCTCCCAGCTGCGCAAGCTCTTCGGCCTGGCGCGTGTGGTCATCATCCTTCTGGCGATGGCAGTCACCGTCGGCGGGGCGCTGGTGGTGTGGTGCAACGTCATCGTGGAGAAGGGAGGCAAGTGCTTCGGGGGTCTCGGATAGATCAGGTCGCACCCAGCCGATCGCCCTCGGCGATCCCCCGCCCCATCACCCATTCCGCGCCGCTCATGGGCCGCTTGCCCTCCGGTTGCACCGTCACCAGGTCGACGCACGCCTCGGCGCACGCCACCATCACCCGGGTCTTGTCCGCCACCACGACCTGCCCGGGCACGGCCCTCGCCGCCGAGCCGTCCACCACGCGCGTGGCGCGCACCTTCAGCGTCCGGCCGCGCGCCGTGGTGAAGGCGCCGGGCCACGGGCTCATGCCGCGCACGTGGTCGTGCACGGCGCGCGCGCTCCTGGCCCAGTCGATGCGGCCGCGCTCCTTCTCGAGCATCGGGGCCATGGTGGCCCGGGCCTCGTCCTGCGCTACGAGCGAACAGCGGCCCGCCACGTAGGAAGGCAGCCACGCGGTGACGGCATCGGCACCGAGGCGTGCCAGCCGCTCGCCGAGCTCACCGGCGGTCTCGTCGGGACCGATCGGGGTCGCCACGCGCGCGAAAGTGGGCCCCGTATCCATCCCCTCGTCGAGCTTCATCAGGGTGACGCCGCTCTCGCGCTCGCCGTGAACGACCGCCCAGGCGATGGGCGCCGCGCCGCGGTAGCTGGGAAGAAGCGACGCGTGCACGTTGACGCACCCGAGACGCGGCCCCTCCAGTACGTCTCGTGGAAGAATCCTCCCGTACGCCACCACCAGGGCGACGTCCACCGCCTGCGCTCGCACCCACGCGCCGAACTCGCCGGTCCGCAGCTTGGTGGGCTGCATCACCGGCAGGCCCAGTTCGGTCGCGCGCGTTTTGGTCGCCGGAGCGGCGAGAGTCAGGCCTCGTCCCGCCGGCTTGTCGGGCTGGCACACCACGGCGACCACGTCGGCGAGCTCGTGCAGCGCGTCGAGCGAGGGAACGGCGAAGGCAGGCGAGCCGAAGAAGAGGGCGCGGAAGCGGTCGCTCACGGGCTCACGGCATGGGTGCGACGGTGATCTGCGCGCGCGGTTGACTGGCCTCGTGATCGACGCCCTCGAAGACGCCGGTGAGCGGCGTGATGACGCGGAGAATGTAGCTGCCTTTCGCCAGCGGCCCCGCGGGGTCGCGCGGGTAGCCGCGTCCCGGAAGGGCGCCCTTCGCGCGCTCCTTCGAGGCCCACTTGGTCTTCACGGCGGTCCATTTCAAGGTGAGGGTGGCCGTCCCCTGCTGCGACAGCGTGACCCGCGCCACCTTGGGGTCGGGCACCGGCGCGTTGGCCACCTCCGCCGGCAGCGAGGGAGCGGCCCCGGCGGGCGCGTCGGCGCGCTTGCCTTTGAGCGTGTACACCTCGAAGTCGAAGTGCGGCTCCGGGTCGATGACGAAGTCGAGCGGAAGATCACTCTTGCTCTTGTTCTTGAAGATGACGGTGATGGTCGCCGTCGCGCCCGGGGCGATGCGCGGCGAGTCGGGGACCACCTTGATTTCCAGGCTGTCCTTGAGGTCCTTCTTGGCGCTGGTGTCGGGCTTGCGCACCTCGCAAGCGATCTGGGAGAGCGCGGCGGCAAGGTCGGCGATGTCGAAACCGCTGCACGGCATGGGCTTCTTCGCCGAATCGTCGCCCGGGGCATGCCCGCCCGCGGTGGGTGGCGTATCGGCCGGCGCAGGCGTGTCGGCGGCGCCGCCCTCCCCCGTGTCCTCGGCGTTGCTCGGTGAATCGGCGACCTTCTTGGCGCCCCCGCACGCCGACAGCGCGAGGAGCAGGGCGAAGCTGGAGCAGCAGACGAGCGGTCTCATGGGCGAGCCACCATATCATCACCGCGCATCCGGCGGATGCACGCAGCCTTCCCAGGTGCGGGTGCTCTCGGCATCGAGGGCGCAGGACACTTCCGCCCTCGTCAAAGCCTCGCAGTGATCCTGGACGAGGCGGTAGCCGGGGACGGCGCGCTTCCATCCTCGTTCGATGTCTCGCACGGCCGCGGACTGAGCGGACGACATGGCGGTAGCCTGCGGGGTCTCCTTCACCGCGAGATCGAGGTAGTGCTCGGTCATCGCCCGGCAGTCGTCGGCCGACGCGCGCCCGCGGCACGACGAGGACGCGGCGCAGGCCGCCAGGAGCACCACCCGAGAGGTCCGCGTCATCTCTTTTTCGCATAGAAAGGCGCGACGGCCAGCGCGAGCTGCATCGCCAGGAAGCGGTTGCCCTGCAGCGTCACCTCTCCATCCGCGAGGGCCTCCTCCGGACCGAGCTCACCGCGCAGGACGCGCTCCAGCGCCACCAGGCGAGCTTCCACCACGACGTCGGCGTCCTCCGGGTCGATGGCCTTGCGCGCGGCGCTCCCGAAACCGAAGGTGGCGGCCAGGCGCTCGCCGTCGTCGTCATAGAGCGCGAGCTCGACGCGACCGCTCGCCATGGCGACGCGTTTGAGGATGCGCGGGTCGCTCATGGTGGTCACCCCGCCGACGGGCGGGAACGTGGGCACGAGCCGGCGAGGCCCCAGCGCGTCCTCGAGAAAGCGTTCCACGGCGCGCTCGGTGGCGTGCATCCAGAGCGTGGGCCGCGCGGCCTCGCCTTCCACCACGGTCATCTCGCGCCCGCAGATGGTCACCGTCCAACCGCCGCGTCCCTCGATGCGCACGGTGACGGTGAAGACGTCGCGGGGCGCATCGGCACCCACGCAGCGCGCGTGCAGCGCCGGCACGACCTCGGTGACGAGCGACTCGACGGTGGTGCCCGCGGGGATGTCGAGGGAGAACATCGGTGACAGCGCGCACGGTAGCGCACCGGTCCGTTCACGTCCTCGGGGTTCGGGTACACTGAGGGCGTGGCCATCCCCTTCACCCGGTCCGCCGTGCATCGTGCCGTCTTCGCGCTCGCCGCGCTCGCCGCCGTGGCCACGCTGGTCGCCGGCTCCGGCTGCGTGAGCAAGCCCACCATGCACCTCGACCACGCCGAGATCAGCGGCGTGCAGCTGGCCACGCTCCCGCCGAGCATCGACGTGGTGATGACCATCTTCCTCGATGTGTACAACCCCAACGGCTACGACCTGGCCGTCCGCGCCGTTCGCGGGCAGACCGTGCTTGCCGGCCGCTTTCCGCTGCCGATCGACTACCACGCGCCCGGCGACGGTCTGTGGCTACCCGCCCATCAGCAGACCACGGTGAGGGTGCCGCTCTCGGTGCCGCTGCCGCTGGTCTTCCAGCTGGTGCAGGAGGCGATGGCCTCGCCGCTCATTCCCTATCGCTTCCAGGGCAAGGCGGACGTGACCGCGACGCGCTCGCTCCAGCTCGAGAAGGACGACTACGGCGTCGACGATCAAGGGACGGTGACACGCGATCAGATGATGGCGGTCCTGCCGAACTCGATCGCCAGCGCGCTCACCCCGCACTAGTGTCGCGCCGTGGCTTTGTCGATGATGGGTGAGGGGGCCCCGTGGAAGGGGATACGAGTCATCATGGATTCCCCCATCCATCATGGATCTCTCGTCACCGAGTCATGTGGACCCGGGCGTGAGCCTCCCTCAACCAGGGCACCCTCATCGCCTATCCCCTGCCGTGCCGTCGTCAGCGCCCCCTCCATCATGGCTGATCCGCGCGTGGCCTTCCTTGATCCCCCAGGGTCCACGTGGAGACCCCGCTGAGTCAGCCTGAAGCGCCCGACCCTGATGGATGATCCCTGCTGCATCCAGCCTGACTCGCCGTGCCATGAGCCATGACTCGTGCCTGCGTCACGCTGACTCGCCATACCTTCATGGTGAATGGTCCGAGCCATGAGCTCTCATCGTGGGCGCGTCATGGACAAAGGCCACAGCCATGCGGCCTGACTCGCCCTCCCATGAGCCATGACTCGTGCCTGCGTCACGCTGACTCGCCATACCTTCATGGTGAATGGTCCGAGCCATGAGGTCTCATCCCGGGCGCGTCATGGACAAGGCCGCAGCCATGCGGCCTGACCCGCCCTCCCATGAGCCATGACTCATGCCTGCGTCACGCTGACTCGCCATACCCTCATGGTGGATGGCCTGAGCCATGAGGTCTCATCCCGGGCGCGTCATGGACAAAGGCCCCAGCATCCGGCCTCACTCGCCCGACCTTCACGCGGGACCGGGCACCCATCATCGATGGTGGCCGCACCCACCATGCGTGATGGCCCACGGCATCACCCTTGCTCGCGCAAGCCCCGTGCCTGACTCCGGCGATCGTCGGCCTGAACACCGCGCCCATCACGCGCGATCCCGCATCCTTGAGGCTCGACGATGCCGCCTCCAGCGTGAAGTCGCATCTCTCCTCTGCGTGACTCACGCATCCGTCCACGGTCATCGCGGCCCCGTCCAGGTGAAATCGCGCGACCGTCCACCATCATCCGCGCTCCCCTCCGTCTGACTCGCGCACCCGTCTGCCTCGATTCGCCGCGCGGCGAACGAACCTCGGCTAGCCCTCGGCTAGAGTTTCTGCCCCGACCAATAGGGGCTAGAGTGCCTGCCCCCATGCGACGCCCCATGAACTTCAACGCCGGTCCGGCGACTCTTCCCCTGCCCGCCCTCGAGCGGGCGCGCGCCGAGCTCCTCGACTTCGCCGGCAGCGGCATGTCGGTGATGGAGCACTCGCACCGCGGCGCCGAGTACGAGGCGGTGCACGATCAGGCGCTGTCCCTTCTGCGTGAGCTTCTCGCCGTCCCGCAGGAACACGAGATCCTGTTCCAGCAAGGGGGCGCGTCGATGCAGTTCGCGCTGGTCCCCATGAGCTTTCTTCACGCCGGAGCGTCGGCCGACTACGTGGTGACGGGCGCCTGGAGCGCGAAGGCGCTGGGGGAGGCCCTCGCCTGGGGCCAGGTCGCGGGAGCGCACGTGCGCGTGGCGGCCTCGAGCAAGGAGGATTTCGACGGGTACCGTCGGGTCGCTCGCGTCGACGAAGCCAAGCTCGACGACAAGGCCGAGTACGTCCACTGGGCGAGCAACGAGACCATCCACGGCGTGCAGTACCTGGAGGTGCCGCGCTTCGGGTCGGCGCCGCAGGTGTGCGACATGTCGAGCGACTTTCTCTGGCGCAAGATCGACGTGGCACCCTTTTCCATGATCTACGGCGGCGCGCAGAAGAACCTCGGTCCCAGCGGGGTGACGGTGGTCATCGCCCGGCGCGATTTCATCGACCGCGGGAGAAGAGACCTGCCCAGCATCCTCCAGTACCGCGCCCACGCCGAGGCCAAGTCGCTCCTCAACACGCCGCCGACCTTCGGCATCTACCTGGTGCGCAACGTCCTCGAGTGGATCAAGGACCTGGGGGGGCTCGAGGTCATCGAGCAGCGCAACCGCGCCAAGGCAGCGACGCTGTACGCCGCGCTCGACGCCGACGCGGCTTTTTACCGGGCGCCGGTGGAGAAGGGGAGCCGGTCGGTGATGAACGTGGTCTTCCGCTTGCCGAGCGAAGCGCTGGAGAAGCGCTTCCTCGACGAGTCCAGGAAGAACGGCATGGTCGGCCTGAAGGGACACCGCAGCGTGGGCGGCATCCGCGCGTCCCTCTACAACGCAGTCGAACTCGCGTGGGTCGAGGAGCTCGCGCGCTTCATGAAGGACTTCGTCACGCGCTGCGGGTAGGGCGTCCCGAAGGTCGGCTAGAGGGTGTCAGACCTTCGTCTTGCGCTCGGTGGCGCCGGCCACCGCGCGCTCGATGGCGCCGGCCAGGTCGCCGGGCAGCCCGTCGCCGCGGCCCCACTGGTCGAC